>ENA-UONZ01000330-UONZ01000330.1-human-gut-metagenome-genome-assembly--contig:-C93old-NODE-330-length-81591-cov-12.899431_pt1 | contig 81591 bp, 68 predicted proteins | sample MGYA00242468_ERZ724015 | MGnify/ENA metagenome assembly ERZ724015
TTACCAAAAAGGAGTCATTTTCTTCCAAAGACACAAACTTTTTTACACTACCGAATTAAGCGGGAGAAGGCGGCCGGAGCAGGATGTTGCAGAAGCTTAAAAGACTTATGCTCGAAATGACTGCTGAATCGAAAAGGCACAGGCGAGCAGAAAGGAGCTGAAATAAGCCAGTATGTCTGTAACCATACATGAGCAAGCGACACCCTGCATCGGCCGGAATCTGAAGTTTCGGAAGGGGGAAGGAAGGGGAGAAATTTGTGACTTCGCTGGAACTAATTTCTCCCCTTCCTTCCCCCGTGCCAACACACTACCCGTACCATCCCGCCATCTGCGCTGTCTCGCTTCCTGCGCCATCTCACCGCCGCGCCAGCTTCCACACAAAAAACCCGCTTTCACCGAAAGGCTGTTTCACCTTCTCAGAGAAAGCGGGTTTTTATCCCGTCTGAGCACTACGTCCTGTCCGAGTCTGATTCTGCGCAGACCTGGCTGTGCCAAATGCTGTGCAGACAGTTTTCTGCAGGACGCCGCCCGGCATGGGAGGGCATGTCCAGCAGGCCTGATGCCTCTGTCCATACCGTCCCCCGGCCGATTATTTAATTCTATGTATCAGGCTGTATCTGAAATGATACCTGCCCAAATGTTCTGTCTGATCCGTAAATTAAGCGTTCTGAGCAGCCTTTGCAGCTTTCAGCTTCTCTGTTAATAACGGAACTACCTTGTTCAGGTCGCCTACAATGCCGTAGTCAGCTACGTCGAAGATCGGAGCTGTCTCGTCCTTGTTGATGGCGATGATGATGTCAGACTCCTCCATACCAGCTACGTGCTGAATAGCACCGGAGATACCGATTGCGAAGTAAACATTCGGACGAACAGTCTTACCTGTCTGACCTACCTGTAATGCCTTTGGCTTCCAGCCTGCATCTACAACGGCACGGGAGCAGCTTACTGTTCCGCCGATTGCCTCTGCCAGATCGTCAAGCAGCTTGAAGTTCTCTGGGCTTCCAACACCGCGGCCGCCGGATACCAGGATCTTTGCGTCCATGATATCTACTGTATCAGCCACTGCCTTTACTACGTCGAGGATCTCAACATAGTTCTTGTTTGGAGTAAAGCCTGGGTTGTACTCTACTACATTAGCCTTAACGCCAGCCTGCTTTGGAAGCTTCTGCATAACGCCTGGACGTACTGTAGCCATCTGAGGACGGAAATCCGGGCAGGCGATAGTTGCGATTGTGTTTCCGCCGAATGCAGGACGAGTCATTAATAACTGGTTGTGCTTCTGCTCCTTGCCTGGCATTGGGTTGATTGGGAAATCGCCAATCTCAAGCTGTGTACAGTCAGCTGTCAGACCTGTATGGATTCTTGCGCAAACACGAGGTCCTAAGTCACGGCCGATTGCTGTAGCGCCGATTAAGAAGATCTCCGGCTTGAACTCATTGATAACGGATGCCAGTGCGTGTGTGTAAGGCTCTGTTCTGTACTCCTTTAACTCCGGATCGTCTACAACGATAACCTTATCTGCGCCGTACTCAGCCAGCTCGTCTGCAAGGCCCTTTACGTCAGAACCTACTAAAACAGCTGTAACCTCTGTTCCTAAATCTTTTGCTAAATCTTTTCCTTTGCCAATCAGCTCAAATGCGATGCCGCTGATCTCATTGTCAACCTGCTGTGCAAAGACGAATACTCCCTTATATGCTTCTAAGTTCATTCTTATTCACCACACTTTTCTCTTATTTTTAATTAGATAACATGTTTTGCTGCCAGCTTCTCAACAATGTAGTCAGCTGCTGCTGCCGGATCAAGAGTAACCTGTTCGCCTGCTCCCTTTCTAACCTTATCGGAAGCTCTTGCGATCTGTGTCGGGGATCCCTTAAGTCCTAAGTTGGAGTCCTCTACATCCTTCAGGTCATTTCTTCCCCATACGGTGATTTCCTTCTTATAAGCATCGAAGATTCCGCCTGGAGTCATGTAACGCGGCTCGTTTAACTCTGCCAGAGCTGTGATTAAGCATGGCATCTGAGCCTTTAATACGTGGTATCTGTCGTCGTACTGACGCTCAACGATAACGCTGTCGCCCTCGATCTTGATATCCTGAGCGTAGCTGATTACCGGAATATTTAAGTGCTCGGAGATCTGAGGACCTACCTGAGCTGTATCTCCATCGATAGCCTGACGGCCTGTGATAATTAAATCATACTCAAGGTTTCTGATAGCACCTGCGATTGTCTGGGATGTAGCCCATGTATCGGCACCGCCCAGTACGCGGTCTGTAACCAGGATTCCCTTGTCAGCGCCCATAGCCATAGCCTCGCGGAGAACCTCCTCTGCCTTTGGAAGTCCCATGGTGAGAACTGTAACCTCTGCGCCGTACTGATCCTTTAAACGAAGGGCTGCCTCAAGGCCTGCCTTATCATCTGGGTTCATGATTGTGAGCATAGCTCCTCTGTCGAGAGTTCCGTCCGGGTTGAATTTAACGCCGCCCTTAGTATCTGGAACCTGTTTGATACAAACTATAATTTTCACTGTATTTTCACTCCTTATTTTTTAATGTCATACAGCCTGTCCCGCTCCGAACGGGCTGCAGCTTATTTAGAGCCACCGTCTGTACGATTGCCTGGCCGGCAGACCGGCGCGGCAAACGGTCTTCTGCGGATAGATGCAGAATACGGATACTATTTTAACAGAGCGCCGGAGATAACCATTCTCTGAACCTCAGATGTACCCTCGTAGATCTCTGTAATCTTTGCATCGCGCATCATACGCTCTACATCGTACTCTCTGATGTAGCCGTATCCGCCGTGAAGCTGTACAGCCTTTGTTGTAACTTCCATAGCAACCTCTGCTGCATACAGCTTAGCCATAGCTGCCTCTACGGAATAGGTCTTCTGTGTAGCCTTAGCCATAGCTGCTCTGTAAACAAGGAGCTGAGCTGCCTTAACCTTTGTTGCCATATCAGCAAGCTGGAACTGTGTATTCTGGAACTGTCCAAGAGCGCGTCCGAACTGCTTTCTCTCTTTTACGTACTCGATTGTTCTCTCAAGAGCGCCCTCTGCAAGACCAAGAGCCTGAGCTGCGATACCGATACGTCCGCCGTCCAGTGTGTGCATGGCAATGTTGAAGCCCTTGCCCTGCTGTCCTAACAGGTTCTCCTTCGGGATGCGGCAGTCTGTGAAGATTAACTCATATGTAGCAGATCCGCGGATACCCATCTTCTTCTCCTTTGTACCAAAGGTGAAGCCTGGTGTTCCCTTCTCAACGATGAATGCGGAGATCTCTTTCTTCTTTCTTCCTCTGGCATCCTCTTTTGTGCCTGTTACAGCGATAATCACATAGATGTCAGCCTCTTTACCGTTTGTGATGAAGATCTTGGAGCCGTTTAATACCCACTCGTCTCCGTCTAAAACAGCCTTTGTCTGCTGGCCCTGAGCATCTGTACCAGCGCCTGGCTCAGTAAGACCGAAAGCACCTAACTTCTCGCCCTTTGCAAGGGGAACCAGGTATTTCTGCTTCTGCTCTTCTGTACCGTATGTCTGGATTGGATCACAGCACAGGGATGTGTGAGCAGATACGATAACACCTGTAGTACCGCAAACTTTGGAGAGCTCCTCCACGCACATCGCATAGCACAGCGGATCGCAGCCCTGTCCGCCGTACTCCTTCGGAACCGGGATGCCCATGAATCCGAGCTTCTGCATCTTCTTAACTGTTTCTGTCGGGAAGTGCTCTGTCTCGTCAACTTCCTGCGCTAAAGGCTTAACCTCTTTCTCGGCGAAGTCATGGAATAATGTTCTCGCCATCTCATGCTCTTTACTTAATGTAAAATCCATGTCTAATCCTCCATCTTCTTATATCACGCTAAAAAGGGGCCTGACCTGGACCCCTTATGCGGTTGTAAATCTATTATAACAGAAAACCAAAAAAAGTGGTATCCATTATTTGCTGTAATCGTAGAATCCTTTTCCTGTCTTCTGTCCTAAATAGCCGGCACGAACCATCTTTCTTAACAGCGGATGCGGACGGTACTTTGTATCTCCTGTCTCGTGCTGCAGAACCTCCATGATGGCAAGGCAGACATCCAGGCCAATCAGATCGCCCAGAGCTAACGGTCCCATCGGATGGTTTGCGCCTAACTTCATGGCTGTGTCGATTCCCTCTACAGATGCGATTCCGTCAGCGTAGATGCCGACAGCCTCGTTGATCATCGGGATCAGGATTCTGTTTACAACGAAGCCTGCGCCCTCCTCAACCTGTACCGGAGTCTTTCCGATAGCCTTGGAGATTTCGATTACCTTGTCAACCATCTCCTTCGGTGTGTTGAGTCCTGCAATGACCTCTACTAACTTCATAACAGGAGCCGGGTTGAAGAAGTGCATGCCTACAACCGGTCTTGCGCCTGATCCAACTTCTGTGATGGAAAGGGAAGAAGTATTTGTGGCAAAAATGCAGTCTGGCTTGCAGATAGCATCTAACTCCTTGAAGGTCTGTTTCTTGATCTCCATGTTCTCAATGGCAGCCTCCACAACCAGATCGCAGTCGCCGCAGATATCCTTAACGCCTGTGGTGATCTTGGCAAGGATCTTATCTGCATCCTCCTGTGTCATCTTGCCCTTAGCGATTCTCTTCTCAAATCCTTTGGCAATCTTTTTCTTTCCGTTTGCGGCAAACTCTTCGTTAATATCACATAAAACTACTTCGTAGCCCTCTGTCTGTGCAAATGCCTGTGCGATTCCAGAACCCATGGTTCCGGCTCCGATAACACCAATTTTCATTGTTATCTCCTCCTCTGATTTAAAACAACAAGCGGCGGACTCAGTCTTAACAGTACCGTCGTGAACATTATGTACCATAAAGATTAACGGTTTTTAAACTGTTTCTCTTTTCTCTTTTCAAGGAAGGCTGCCATGCCCTCTTTCTGATCCTCTGTCTCAAAGCAGGCGCCGAACAGCTTTTCCTCGATGACAATCGCCTGATCCATATCTGTCTGCAGTCCGTCGTTTGCTGCCTTCTTGCTGTTTCGCACAGCAATCGGGGCGTTTGCGGCGATGATGCCTGCCATCTTCTTGGCTGCCGGCATCAGTTCCTCCTGCGGATAGACTGCGTTGACAAAGCCCAGACGGTATGCCTCGTCAGCCTTGATATTTCTGGCTGTGTAGAGCATTTCCTTGGCCTTTCCCACACCGATGAGGCGGGCAAGCCTCTGAGTTCCACCAAAGCCTGGAGTGATTCCCAGTCCCACTTCCGGCTGTCCAAACACTGCGTTTTCAGAACAGATTCTGATGTCGCAGCTCATGGCAAGTTCATTTCCGCCTCCGAGGGCGAACCCGTTCACTGCCGCAATTACCGGAATCGGGAATGTTTCGATTTTGCGGAAAATATCATTTCCATATTTTCCGAAGGCCTCTCCCTGCTCCTTTGTCATCGTGCTCATAGCCGCAATATCGGCTCCCGCCACAAAAGATTTCTCCCCTGCGCCTGTGAGGATCACCGCTCTCACTGTGTTCTGATCAATGGAATCGAACGCAGCTTCCAGATCCTTAAGCACTTCCTCATTCAGAGCGTTTAATGCCTTGGGCCTGTTGATAGTTACAATACCAACAAATCCTTCCTGTTCGTAATCTACATAACCCATGCCGTTCATCTCCTTAGGCTTTTTTGCAGCCGGAGAGCAAAAGGCGCTGCCCTGTGCATCTGCCGGCCGCTGACTGCTGCTTTATTTAATTTTATGCTTCGCACTATGTGCTCAGCTGTTTTTTATTTCACTCGTTCCTCGTTTCATAAAAACGGACGGGAAACCCAAACTCCGCTTCGCTTCGTTCGGGTAGCAAGCAGCTTCGCACTATGTGCTCAGCTGTTTTTTATTCCACTCGTTCCTCGTTTCATAAAAACGGACGGGAAACCCAAACTCCGCTTCGCTTCGTTCGGGTAGCAAACAGCTTCGCACTATGTGCTCAGCTGTTTTTTATTCTCTCTCGACGATGGTTGCGCAGCCCATTCCGCCGCCGATGCACAGGGTTGCAAGTCCCTTCTTTGCATCGCGTTTCTGCATCTCGTGGAGCAGTGTAACCAGGATACGGCAGCCGGAAGCTCCTACCGGATGGCCGAGAGCGATGGCTCCGCCGTTTACGTTCAGGTTCTCTTTGTTGAAACCAAGCTCACGGGCTACTGCGATAGACTGTGCAGCGAATGCCTCGTTGGCCTCGATTAAATCAAAGTCGTTTACTGTAAGGCCTGTCTTTGCCAGAACCTTCTTTGTGGCAGCTACCGGGCCGATACCCATGATGCGCGGGTCTACACCGCCAAGGGCTCCTGCAACCCATGTAGCCATCGGCTTAATGCCGAGCTCTTTTGCCTTCTCCTCGCTCATAACGACAACTGCTGCCGCACCGTCGTTGATGGAGGATGCATTTCCTGCTGTCACGCGGCCGCCGTCTGGCTTAAATGCCGGGCGCAGCTTTGCAAGGCCTTCCATGGTTGTGCCTGGACGCGGACCCTCGTCTGTGTCAACGATAACGGTTTCTTTTTTCTTCTTAACCTCGATCGGCACGATCTCGTCTTTGAATCTTCCGGACTCTCTCGCTGCGCATGCCTTTGCCTGGCTTGCAACGGAGAACTCATCCAGCTCTTCTCTTGTGATGCCCCACTCGTCGCAGATGTTCTCTGCTGTGATTCCCATGTGGTAGTTGTTGAAAGCATCCCAGAGAGCGTCATTTACCATGGTATCAATCATCGGAGCGTTGCCCATGCGGTATCCGTAACGCGCATTCTTGAGGGCATATGGAGCAGCGGACATATTCTCTGTTCCGCCTGCTACAACAATGTCAGCGTCGCCTGCGATAATCATCTCAGCAGCTGCATTTACGCACTGAAGACCGGAGCCGCAAACAACATTCAGCGTAACTGCCGGAACCTCGATCGGAAGTCCTGCCTTGATGGATGCCTGGCGTGCCACGTTCTGTCCAAGGCCGGCCTGGATTACACAGCCCATGTAAACGTGATCAACCTGCTCCGGAGCAACTCCTGCTCTCTTGAGAGCTTCCTTAATAACAACTGCGCCCATCTCTGCCGCCGGAACTGTGCTTAACTGTCCGCCCATAGAGCCAATGGCAGTACGGCATGCACCTGCTATTACGACTTTCTTTGACATAATCTGTTTCCTCCTTGTCATGATTAGCCTGTAAGATAAGATATTTGCATAAATGATAGTAATTCTATAGTACCACCGCTTGGCAAAACTGTCAATGAAAAATTGATAAATAATTATCAATTTATAATTTATTAACTTATTTTACCTGCATTTCATAAGTAATCTTATTGACCTTGCCAGCGGGTAATGATAAACTATTAACAAAACTAAATATAAAAATAAAAGGAACAGGTGAACAATATGGATTATAAGAACATGTATGATCAGAAACTTGTGTCCGCAGACCAGGCCGCCGCTGTCGTTAAATCCGGGGACTGGGTGGACTATGGCTGGACTACCGGTACGACGGTTGCCTTCGACGCAGCTCTCGCCAAGAGAATGCCGGAGCTTCACGATGTAAACTTACGCGGCGGTATCCTCATGTGGGTGCCTGAGGTTTTCAAGATTGAGAATCCGGCAGAGCACTTTACATGGAACTCCTGGCATATGAGCGGAATCGAGCGAAAGGCCATTGCCCAGGGCTTTGCCTACTATGCTCCTATCCGTTACTCTGAGCTTCCAAGATACTACAGAGAGTCCTCCACTCCTCTCGATGTAGCTGTATTCCAGGTTGCTCCCATGGATGAGCACGGCTTCTTTAATTTCGGCCCCAACGCCTCCCACATGGCCGCCGTTTGTGAGAAAGCCAAGGTTGTGATTGTGGAAGTGAATGAAAACATGCCGGTCTGCCTGGGCGGCTTCGAGAACTGCGTACATATCTCTGATGTAGACATGATCATCGAGGGGGACAACCCTGCCATCGGAGAGATGGGCGGCGGCGCAGCTGCCTCCGAGGTGGACGAGGCTGTTGCAAAGCTCATTGTGGAGGAAATTCCTGACGGAGCATGCTTACAGCTGGGAATCGGAGGAATGCCGAATGCAGTAGGCTCCCTGATTGCCAAGTCCGACTTAAAGGATCTGGGCGTTCACACGGAGATGTACGTGGACGCGTTCGTAGATATTGCAAAGGCCGGAAAGATCACAGGCGCCCACAAGGCTATTGACAAGGGACGCCAGGTATATGCCTTCGGAGCCGGAACAAAGAAGCTCTACGACTACCTGCACAACAATCCGGAGTGTATGAGCGCTCCTGTGGACTACACAAACGACATCCGCTCCATCTCCGCCCTGGACAACTTCATGTCCATCAACAATGCAGTTGACGTGGATCTGTTCGGACAGGTAAATGCAGAGTCTGCAGGAATCAAGCACATCAGCGGAGCCGGCGGCCAGCTGGACTTCGTGCTGGGAGCTTACCTCTCCAAGGGCGGAAAGAGCTTCATCTGCTGCTCCTCCACCTTCAAGGGCAAGGACGGCAGCCTTCAGTCCAGAATTGTGCCGACCTTAAATCCGGGCTCCATCGTCACTGACACGAGAGCCAACATCCACTATCTGGTAACAGAGTTTGGAAAGGTCAATTTAAAGGGACTTACCACCTGGCAGAAGTGTGAGGCCATTATCTCCGTAGCTCACCCTGACTTCCGGGATCAGCTCATCGCCGAGGCTGAGAAGATGCACATCTGGAAGAAGAGCAATAAGCGTTAAGCCTTCTGTTTTTATCTGGCTTTTATGTTATACCAAAACAGCCACAAATAAAGGAGCAGAGCCGCTTCCTGAGCGGCCTTCCGCAGGTCAGATTTCGGTCTGGAATCTGACTTTCGGCAGGTCGTCTCAGGGGGAGGCTTCTGCTCCTTTTCCTTACTGTTCATCTGCTTTCTTTTAAACACCGGCTAATCCGGATGGCTCTGCGCCGGGCTTTTCTGGTTCTGACTGCTCCGCGCCGGGCTGCCCCGGATTCTGACTGCCTGATGCCTGGCTGCCCGGTTCCTGACTGCCTGATGCCTGGCTGCCCTGGTTCTGACTGCCCGAAGCCTGGATATCCGGCCCCTGACTGTCCCGATTCTGACTGCCCGAAGCCTGGATGTCCGGCCCCTGGCTGTCCCGGCAGTCTTCGTAGGATATGGGGGTACCGCACCTGCGGCAGAAATTTACTTTTTTTGCATAGACTGCCCCGCACCGGGGACAGAAAAAGCGGGCTTCCTGTTTCTCCGTTTGTTTTTTCTCTGCCTTTTTTCCCTCTTCCTCCTCTGACTCTTTTTTTGTCCCTGCTTCTTTTTCCGGTTCCTTTTCTGACTTCTGTTCCGGCTCTTTTTCTGACTCCTGTTCCGGCTCTTTTTCTGACTCCTGTTCCGGCTCCTTTTCTGTCTCTTTTTCCGGTTCCTCTTCCCCGCAAAGCTCCTCATTATTCTTCAGAGCACGCAGTTCTCTGGATGTCTTTTCCAGACAGACAATGTCCTTCTCCCTCTCCTGATTTTCCTCTTCCAGCTCCCTGGCCTGGGAAAAAGCTTCCTCAAGCTCCTCCAGAAATTCCTCTCCTTTCTTCCACTTCTCATAGGCCTCCATGGCAGCCTGGGCAACCAGCGCTTCCTTTTCTCTCTCTGTCTGGGCGATCTCTCCCCTCAGATTTCCGGCTTCCAGGCGCAGGCGGCTGAGCTCCAGGATGAGAGCTGCCTTCCGGTTCACTGCCGCCGCCTTTTTTCCAAGTTCCAGTTTCACTCTCTTGATCGTATCCTCTGCCATTGGTATCCCTTCTTCCCTCTTTCCCGTATCTTTTCCTGTCTTTTCCGCTTTTTTTCAGTGTCTTTCAGGTTTTCCTCTGTCCTCTGCCTGACGGCAGAATGTGTTTTATCACCTTTATTAGCTGCCTTGCTGTTTTTCTGCCGGATGTCCTAGCGGATCTCCGTCTGCCGCACAGCTCCTCTCTCCCGGCCGTCCGCCGACTCTGCGTAATAGGCCCAGACATCCGTATCTATCTGCTCTGTTTTTTGGCTTTCTCTGTCATACAGGTTCAGCGCAGCCCGCCCCCTCTGGGGTTCGTAATCAGTAAAATAGAAAATCTGTCCGTCTGACGTATACCCGTATCCGGAAACATCCTCTCCTATCTGCCTGGTTCCCCCTTCTGTCACCTCCAGCAAAACTCCGCTCCGAGCCTCAGCGTCATACTGGGCAATGCAGTATGCCTTTGTCTGCGCGCTGTCCAGCGTCACAGAATCCATCTTCACATCATAGGCCGCTCTCTCTTCTCCCAGGTAGAGATCTCCTGCTTCTTCGCTTCCATCCCTCAGATAAAGGGGCGTTTCCCCCAGCAGGCCGCACCAGGCCTCCACTGCCTGCGCTATCTCCTCTGTTCTCCCAAAGCTGTCCGGTTCAAGGGATACCCGGCACAGCGACAGCGGCACTCCCGGCTCCGGCTCTGCTGTATACCAGGCGTACCCTCTTTCTTCGGCAATCGGGGTTTCCTGCCCGCAGTCTACAGCTGCACTGCCATATTGTGTCGCAATTCTCACTTCTTCCCCGCTGTCCGAAACGGCCTTGTAGGTGAGAAATCCATCCTCCCCGTGAATCAGAAACAAAAATTCCCGGTCAAGCAGATTCTCCTCTCCATTTTCGTCCAGAAAATACAGGCTCTCTCCTTCGCCTTCCTCCCTGGTGAAAAACAGGGTTTTGCTCTCTGCTTCCGGCAGAAAGAGCTGTGAAGTATTCTGCACAAGCCGTTTCTTCTCCTTTCCTCCGAGGAGCAGCCACACATCTCCATCCTTCTCGTATAGGATGGAGCTTAAATCATCGGATACGTCAAGCAGGGTATCTTCCCTCTCTAAGCACACATTCTCTGCGTCTCCTCCGTCCAGCTGTCTGTAAAACAGCTCCCTTGTTCCATCTGCATTTTCCTCCTCCCAGATAACAGAGCTTCCATCCTCTGAGAGCTGGTAGAAGGCCACGCCTGCCGACAGCTTATCTCTCCCTTCGCCGCGGCTGACATACAAACCTGTATTGTTTTTTTCATATACCGCTGTGCTTCCCGCCGCCTGGAAGGATACCACACCGCTGTCTATCTTTTCCTGCTTCTTCTTATTATAATGCATCAGAGTGAAGGAGCTGTCCCCTATTTTTTCCGGATACCAGATCTGTGTCCCGTCTGCCGTGATAACGGGAGCGCAGGAATTGTCATAGGGAAGCCGCGTCTCTTCCCTCCGCTTCCAGTCTGACAGATAGTAGTCTGTCAGCTCCTCTGCCGCTCCATCCCCGTCGATGGCAAACAGGCTGTTATCCTTTATGTATCCGGAAAAGCTTTGACTCCCTTCTGTCTCCTTTCCCGGGGCAATCAGGAGAAGAATTACTCCGCAGGCGGCAGCAGTCAGGAAAACGGCCAGTTTCTTTTTTCCAGCTGCATTCAGAAATAATTTTCCTGTCTTTTTGCCTTCAGGTTCATCTGCAGCGTCCTTAGTTTCCTCCTCCAGCTCCCTTTCTATTTTCTCTCCGCAGAACTCACAGTACACAGATTCTTCCGGCAGAGGCCTTCCGCAGCTGGTACACCAGATCACAAAATCTGAAGAAAAATTCTCTTCTCCTTGATCCGCCTTCTCTCCTCTGCCGTCCGGCTGGCTCAGCTCCCCGCCCGTTTTTTTCTGTGTCTCTTCTTTTTCATCCCTGCAGGATGTATGTTCCCTGTCCCTCATCCCAGTCCTCCTGCCATATCTGTTTTATCCTGTCTGGTTTATCACGGCTGTTTTATCCCAGCTGTTTTGTCCCGGCTGTTTTATTCCGGCCGCTTTGTCCCGGTTGCTTTGCCCTGGCTGTTTTGTCCCGGCTGCTTTGTCCCGGCTGTTTTATCCCGGCCGCTTTATCCCAGCTGCTTTTCCCCGCTTTCATCCGCTCCGGGAAGGATCGAACGGCTCGCATCATCTCTTTTCAGCCGTTTCCTTAACCTGCCGTTTTCCGGCATTTTGCTCTCTGTCCAGTCTACCATAAAAGCGCGGACAATGGAAGGCAGATGAAAAGGTGTCTTTACACCCTGCCGTCCATTGTCCGCGCAGTCTTATTCAGAGGCAGATTTTCTGCTCTGCTTTTTACTTGATTTTAAGGGCCCTCATGGCATTTAGTATGGCGATAACCGAGACTCCCACATCGGCAAATACTGCCTCCCACATATTCGCCATTCCGAAGGCGCCCAGAGCCAGAACCAGAGCCTTCACTGCCAGAGCAAACACAATGTTCTGCTTTACAATCGCCAGGGTCTTCCTTGCTATCCGAACTGTCAGCGCGATGCGGGCCGGGTCATCGTCCATCAGAACAATGTCGGCAGCCTCAATCGCTGCGTCAGAACCCATGCTGCCCATGGCAATTCCAATGTCTGCCCTGGTGAGAACGGGAGCATCGTTGATTCCATCTCCCACAAAGGCCAGCTTCCTGCCCTCGCCCTCTGATTTCAGCAGTTCCTCTACCTTCTCCACCTTATCGGCCGGAAGAAGCTCTGTGCAGACCTCGTCGAGCCCCAGCTTTTCAGCCACAGCCTCGCCTACAGCTTTTCTGTCTCCTGTAAGCATAACTGTCCTTCTGACTCCTGCCTTCTTCAGAGCAGCCACAGCCTGGGCGGAATGTTCCTTGATAGTGTCAGAGATCACGATGGTTCCTGCAAATACACCGTCCCTGGCCACATAGACTACTGTTCCTATGCTGTCACAGCTTTCATAGGGAATTCCCATCTGTTCCATCAGCTTTCCATTGCCCGCAAGGACTGTGGATCCTTCTATTTCTGTCTTGATGCCGTGTCCGGAAATTTCCTCACTCTGACCGAGAGCAGAGGTATCCAGTTTCGCCTGGCCGGATGCCTCATAGGCCTCCCGGATCGATGCCGCGATCGGGTGGGTGGAATAGGATTCAGCCAGAGCTGCCAGCCTCAGCAGCTCCTTCTCCTCTATTCCCGCCGGGAGAACCTCCGTCACCTTAAACTCTCCCTTGGTGAGTGTTCCCGTCTTGTCAAATACAATCGTATCCATCTGCGCCAGCGCTTCCAGATAATTGCTTCCCTTTACAAGCACTCCGTTTCTCGATGCAGCGCCGATTCCTCCGAAGAAGCCAAGAGGCACAGAGATAACAAGGGCACAGGGACAGGAGATAACGAGGAAGATGCAGGCTCTCTGAATCCATTCCCCAAAGTCTTCTCCCAGGAGGACAGGAGGCACGACTGCGAGAAGCACGGCCGCGATCACTACTATAGGAGTATAATATCTGGCAAAACGTGTGATGAAGTTCTCCACCTTGGCTTTTTTGCTGCTGGCATTTTCCACCAGCTCCAGAATCCTGGCCACTGTGGAGTCGTCAAATTCCTTTGTGACCTCTACGCGGAGAAGCCCGCTGCCGTTGACACAGCCGCTTATGATCTCAGAGCCCTCGCTCACTCTGCGTGGAACAGATTCTCCTGTCAGAGCCGAGGTGTCTACCATGGATTCACCGGAAACCACACGGCCGTCTAACGGGATTCTCTCGCCTGCCTTGATCACAATGATGTCTCCTACTTCCACCTCATCCGGATCCACCTGTTCAAGCGTTCCGTCCCGCTCAATATTGGCATACTCAGGGCAGATGTCCATAAGCTCTGTGATGGACTGTCTGGAACGGTTCACCGCATAGCTCTGGAAAAGCTCGCCTACCTGGTAGAACAGCATTACAGCTACCGCCTCTGAATACTCTCCCACTCCAAAGGCTCCGAAAGTGGCCAGTGTCATCAGGAAGTTTTCATCAAACACCTGTCCGTTTGCAATGCCCCGGAAAGCCTTGTATACAATATCCCAGCCAATCACCAGATACGGGACGAGAAACACCGCAAACTGAACCAGCCGGCTCATGCCCTCCGTCACACCCATATGGGCGGCTGCAAACAGTGGTATATAGATAATAAATGCTGCGATAATCCTTGCCAGCATCACTTTATGCTTCTTTGTCATAACGCCTCCGCCTTTCTCAAAATACTGTATCCCTGCAGCTGCTCAACCTTTTTATCTCCCACAGGAATGCCCTGAAGAGGGGCTGGGACCGCTCAGTCCCCTTACGCCCTCTGCTACATGTTGATGATGCAGTCCGGCTCCACCTTCCTGCACACCTCTACGACCTCTTTCATAATCGCGTCGAAGCGTTCCTCATCTGCCTCAATGGTCATTTTCTGCATCAGAAAGCTGACGCTTGCATCGGAAACCCCCTCGATTTTCTTGATAGCCGCTTCCATCTTTGCAGCACAGTTTGCACAGTCCAGATCCGTCAGTTTAAATTTTTTCTTCATATCAGATTCCTCCATCCTTCTGCTGTTCTTTTATTTTCTCAGCCCTTCTTCGGGGCCGGACATACGTTTTTTTGTTTCTCTCTATTCCTCAATATGCTCAATTCCCTGGTTAATGATGCTTCTCACATGACTGTCTGCCAGGGAGTAAAACACTGCCTTCCCGTCCCGGCGGCTTTTCACCAGCCTGGACTGCTTCAGTATCCTGAGCTGATGTGAGATTGCCGACTGGGTCATATTCAGAAGCTGGGCAATGTCACAGACGCACATCTCCGCCTCAAACAAAACGTAAAGAATCTTGATTCTCGTAGAATCTCCAAACACCTTGAAAATCTCGGCCAGATCGTAAAGCTCATCCTCCTGCGGCATCTTGTCCCTTACGGCCTGCACCACATCATCGTGCACCTGGTAGAAATCACAGCACTCGATATCGTTCAATGCCATCCCGTCCTCTCCTTTCCGGATTCTCTGTGAAAAGCCCGGCTCCTTCTGCCTTTCTTTTCCCTTTTCCTGTAAATGCTTTTCCTTTGCTCTAAGATTCATTCAAACATATGAATGATTGTTCATGTGTTTATAGTAAGATATTTTTATACGAATGTCAATAGATTTTCAAAAAATTATTTTCCAAAGACTTCCGCCTTAATCCTTCACTTTCCGTTATCCTCCCGGCACGTCAAAAGAGGCAGGCACCACCGGCCAATCAGCCCGGCAGTGCCTGCCTCTCTTTCTTCTATATTTAAAATCTTAAAAATTCAAAATCTTAAAAATCCTTCTTCTCCAGAATTGCTGCCGACAGAAGATAGGAAGGAAATACTGCTGCCACAGAAAGGATAAAGCAAAAGGCAGTGATTTTTAACACTCCGCTTTCTGTCAGGCTCAGATACCCCCGGGACACCGCATAGGTGCCTCCGAAGGCAATCACTGCCACAGCAGCAACCATGGCGAAGCGGGCTCTGTTTTCCCCAAGGCCGTAGATAGCCGGAAGAAGAATCACCTGCATCAGGAGCGCCACATCGAAGACAGCGGCAAGTGAAAGACCGGCTTCTGCCAGATCCTCTCCAAACAGCCGGCTCAGAACCAGAGCCGTCCCTCCAAAGACAAAGACAGCGGCAGCGTCCCAGCTCAGCAGGCAGACATACCTGGCTGCCGCAATCTCTTTTCGCATCACCGGAAAAGTTCCTGTATATCTGTCGCTTCTGCTCATCCGCTCAACTGTAAACGGCATAAAGGTATGAATCATAACAGAAGCGCAGAGCCCTCCCAGCAGGGGCCCGATATCCCTTGTAAACAGGCTGAAAACAATAAAAAACAGGAGCAGCGCAAGCCATGTTTTAATCTGGGCCGTAAAAATACAGTATTCTTTATAGAGCAGTCCCCTCATCCCTGTTCCTCCTTTCTCTCCCCTCTTCTTCCTTCATCAGACAGACCACAATCTCCTCCAGACTGGCCGGCTCTGTGACGACACCCTCTCCCAAAAGTCCTTCTCTGCCCTTTACGCTCTCCCTGTCTAACAGGGCCCAGGTGCCGAAGCTGCCTCTGCGAGTTCCCAGAAGGCGGATTTTCTTCTGCTCCAGGGAGGAAATATCTTCCCACGAACCCTTTACCGCCGCATACCGTTCCAGCAGGGCATCCTTTTCCTCATAGAGAACCACTTTTCCATCCGACAGCATGACGAGATAATCTGAGATTTTGTCCAGATCTGTCAAAATATGGCTGGATATGAGTACCGTGTGTTCCTCATCTGCGGCAAATTCCCTGATAAGCTCCAGAACCTCCTCTCTTGATACGGGGTCAAGGCCATTTAACGGCTCATCCAGCAGAAGCAGGGAGGCCCGGTGAGACAGGGCCCCTGCTATGGCCAGCTTTACCTTGGTTCCGGCCGAATAAGACTGAAGCTTTTTTTCCTGAGGAATCCGAAGCTGAGCGGAGAGCTCGCCAAAGCGCTCCCGGTCGAAATCCTCATATATTTTTTTCCAGAGCTTCGCAGCGTTTTTTGCCGTAAAGGTGCCGGGAAGCTCAATTTCCCCAAATACAGCTCCTGTCCTCCGGCGGATCTCACGTCCCTCTTTTCTGATATCCCGTCCCAGACAGCGGAGCTCTCCGCTTTCCGTGCTCACCATTCCCAGTGCCGTTTTAATCAGCGTGGTCTTTCCCGCTCCGTTCTCCCCTGCCAGTCCGATGATACAGCCTGAAGGCAGCGCAAGGCTAATCGGCCCAAGACAGAAATCTCTGTAGCACTTTGTGACGTCCCGAAATTCCAGTGCCCAGCTTTTATTCTCCCCTGCGGGCTCTGCGGCAGCCCCCACGTCTGCTCTGTTTTTGTGCAGCCACTGACTTTCCCTCATGATTACAGCCCCTTTCTACTCCTCATAAAGCGTTCTGACTAATTCCTCCATCTCTTCGCAGGTAATGCCCGCCATCCTCGCCGCTTCCACTGCGCAGCCAAGATAGGATTCCACCTTGCGGAACTGTTCCTCCCGCAGCAGCTCCCGATTCAGTTTCGCCACAAAGCTCCCCTTTCCCGGAACAGAGGTGATATAGCCCTCCCGTTCCAGCTCCTCATACGCCCTCTTTGTGGAAATAACGCTGACTCTAAGCTCCTTCGCCAGAAAACGCAGTGACGGCAGCGCCTCTCCCGGCTGAAGCTCCCCTGCAATGACCGCATTTTTTATCTGCCTGGCAATCTGATCATAGATGGGAATCTCTCCGGAATTGCTGATAATAATATTCACTTTCCCACCACCCCTCTCTTATCTCTCATCAGATATTTCACCTGCTTGATTTTTCGTTTTACTGTATATCAACATTATATACAGTAGTTACAGTTCTGTCAACCCCTGATGTCTTTCAGGGCTGCGCGTATGGCAGAAAAAGGCAGAACCTGGCCGGGAATCATCCTGTTCCCGGTCAGGTTCTGCCTTTCTTGTCTGATACCTCTTGTCTGGTACTTCTTATCCTCTTTCTCCTGTCTGTTCCTATTCCCACTGGCCGTCCTGTTTCTGCTCCGGCCTTTCCCCCTGGCCTGCGGCTTTTTTCGTCCCGACTCCCCATTCAGGGCCGGTCCGGCCGTACAGACGGCTCAGGCGGTACAGATTTCTGAACCGTCCGCTCCTCTCACGGATATCCTTCTCAGATACCCCGTAATAGGAAAAGATCTCCCAGAGCATTTTCCCTGCTTTGTCGAGAGCCGGCCTCTCCCCTGAGGCCTCCGCCCGGACTGCCTGGCGCTTTTTCTCGATTCCCACCCGTATGACTGCCCCTGTCTTCCTCCCCTCCGGCTGGCTGCTCTGGCCGGTCCAGCGGTTTTTCAGGGCTGTGTACAGCCGTCTTGCCCGGGACGGCGTCTCCGATACACGGATGCCTATCTCATAGAAGGAAAACTCTGCAGGAAATTCCTCATGGGAAATTTCTCTGGCCTTCTCCTCCCGGCGCGCCATATAGTCAAAATACCGCTTCAGCTTTTCGGCATCGTTTCTGTCAGAGGGGTATCTGGCCGGCCTGGGAAGAAGCCAGGGGGCATCCCTGTCTATCAGCTCCGTCTTCATGCTGTCGCGCATCCTGCTGCACCTTCTGGAATCCTCCGGAAGCTTCCTGGCGTGGCAGGTCCTGATAAGGTACTCTTCAAGCTCTGTCCCGGAGCGCGCGCCTGCCTTCAGATACCTGGCATACACATTCATCTCCCACTGGCGCTCCCTCTGTCTGCCTGCCTCCCTGCCCCCGGTGGAAAAAATCAGCTCTCTGGACTCCCGCTCCGTTTTTCGGTCCCTCGCCCTCTTCTTCAGCCTGTCAAGCCCGCTCATTTTGATCATCTCTTTTCTTATTTTCCTCCCAAACCCTTGGTTTTCTTATCATCTTACCAGAAATCGCAGTCTGCCGCCATGGCCTTCTTCCAATCTTTAAAAAATCGTCATAAAAATGAAAGAATTCCCTCTTTCCCTCCTTCAATTTGGCAGTCTGTGCGGTTGCAATTAGGAGAAAATTATAGTACACTGTAGAATCATTGATAAATATATGACAGGAGGAAGAAACCATGAAAGCAGTTCAGATAAAAGAAGGCATTTACTGGGTGGGTGCCCTAGACTGGCATGTGAGGAATTTCCACGGCTATACCACGGACCGGGGAGCCACCTATAATGCCTATCTCATTATGGATGAAAAAATAACCTTAATCGATACAGTGAAAGCCCCATTCGCCGCAGAAATGCTGGAGCGGATCAGCGATGTGGTTGATCCGGCCAAAATTGACTATATTATCTCCAACCATGTGGAGATGGATCACTCCGGTGCACTGCCAAAGCTTTTAAAGGTATGCCCAAATGCAACCATTGTCACAAGCTCTCCTAACGGAATCAAGGGGCTGACTGCCCATTACGGCGATTACAGCTACCAGCCGGTAAAGAGCGGAGATTCTCTGAGCATCGGAAAGAGAACGCTGTCCTTCGTCTCCACCCCTATGCTCCACTGGCCGGACAACATGGTTGTCTACTGCCCGGAGGAGAGGGCCCTCTTCTCCAATGACGCCTTTGGCCAGCACTACTGCACAAGCTGCCGCTTTGACGACGAGACCGATCTGGCCATCACTCTGTTTGAGGCTAAAAAATATTATGCGAACATCGTTATGTGCTACGGCTCTCAGGCAGCCGGCGCATGGAAGATTGTAAAGGAGTTAAATCCTGAGATGATCATTCCGGGACACGGCGTAATCTGGAGAAGCCATGTGACAGAGATTCTGGATGCCTACGAGAAATGGAGCACAAAAGCCCCTGAGACAGGAGCTCTTGTGGTCTTTGACAGTATGTGGAATTCCACCGAGTCTATCGCCAGGGCCATCGCCGAGGGCTTCTCATGCAAGGGCGTTCCGGTTAAGCTGGTTGATCTGAAGACAGAGCACATTTCCAATATCATCCCGTTTGTGCTGGACTGCAAATACATCGCTGTCGGCTCTCCGACTCTTAACAACAATATGATGCCGAACGTGGCAGCCTTCCTCTGCTACCTCAAGGGACTTTCCCCGAAAAACCGCGAGGCCTTTGCCTTCGGCTCCTATGGATGGGGAGGACAGAGTGTCGGACAGGTTGAGGAAGAGCTGGTTAAATGCGGCTTTAACATTTGCATGGACAAGATCCGCATCCAGTATGTTCCTTCCAGGGAGCAGCTGGAGGAGGTAGAGGCAAAGGTAGAGGCTCTGATCGGCGCATAGCCGGCACAATTGACTCTCCGGCAGACGGCAAGTCTTCAGCCCATGTGGCGCTGCATCTTTTGCGATAGAGAGAGGGGTCAAAAACATCGGTTTTCGGCCTCCTCTTTTCAGCTGGTCCAGACAGCCTCGGACGGGCAGATACAGGACAGAGACAGAATTCGGTCCGTCTTCCGGAAACATCAGGAAGTTTGCGGAAAGAATACTTCAGAGTCAGGAGGAGTTTTATGTACGAAACTATGTTTTCCCCTCTCTCCATCGGGAGTGTTACACTGAAAAACAGAATTATATTTGCCCCGACTACCATGGGATTTGCAGGAGAGGCGTATCTGTCCTCCATGGAACGGATCGCGGCCGGCGGGGCAGCTATGCTGGTAATCGGGGATGTCCCGGCGTTAAATGAGCCGCCTTCCTTCGGGGCTCCTTCCCCTCTGACGGAGGACGGTTTTTTCTTTTACCAGAAGCTGGCAGAAAAGATTCACCGCCACGGGGCGGCTGCCTGTGCCCAGCTCCATATGTCTGACACAGACACGTCTGCCGTGTCCGGCCTCATACCGAATCTGAAAGCTGGCCTCATCTCCATGGATGAGATGCGCCGTTTTATACACAGCCGTGTCCGGCCGTTTATCACCCAGATGTCTGCAGATCGGATTCGTTTCATCGCAGAGGGCTTTGGAAAAAGCGCAGCCAGACTGGAGCAGGCCGGCTTTGACATGGTGCAGATCCACGGCGACCGGATGTGCGGCAGCTTTCTCAGCCCACTGTTTAATGAGCGGAATGACCGGTACGGCGGCTCTCTGAAAAACAGGGCCCGCTTCGCCCTGGATACGATCTGTGCAGTGCGCTCCTGCTGTCCCGAACTGCCTCTGGAATTTAAACTGGCCGTCCGCATGGAACACCCACATTACGGCAATGCCGGTGTTACAGAAGCAGAGCTTGAGCAGTTAATCCCCCTCCTTGAACATGCAGGGATCAACTGCTTCCACGTCACTCTGGCCAACCATTCCAGCCTGAGCGATACAATCCCCCCGGCTAATCACCCCTATTTTGGAAAGGAAGGATGTTTCCTGCCGTTTGCTGACAAAGTCAAAAAATATACCGCACGCCCCGTCTGCGGCGTAGGCGGTCTTTCCAATCCGGACTTCATTGAAAAGCAGCTGGCTTCCGGCCGTATCGACTATGCCGCCATGAGCCGTCAGCTTCTGGCCGATCCGGAGTGGCCCCAAAAAGCAGCCTCAGGGTGCACAGACTCTATCTTCCGCTGCATCCGCTGCAATAAAAAATGCCTGGGAGGATTGAAATCCCGCCAGGGCGCCCACTGTATCTATGACGATCAAAGGAGAAAGTGACATGAAATATCCGGTTTTTTACAGCAGCAGCACCGGAAATACCGGTCTTCTGGCAAAAGCCCTCTCTGACCATCTGGAGGGCACTCTGATTTCAACGGAGGAAGCTCTTAGCAAAGCCCCTTCCCAGACTGTGGACAGCCTGCCCCAGGTTGTCTTCGTAGGCTTCTGGACTGACAAGGGAAGCTGCGATACAGATACTCTGAACCTTCTTTCCACACTTCATGGAAAGCAGATTCTCCTCTTCGGTACTGCCGGCTTCGGGCAGAGCGAATCTTATTTTTCTCAGATTCTCAGCCGTGTCAGCGCTGTTATTCCCTCTGACAGCCAGTTTCTTTCTGGCTTCATGTGCCAGGGCAGAATGCCCTCCTCCGTTCGTTCCAGATATGAAAGCCTTCTTGGCGCTGCCGGATCCGACGAAGAACGGGCCCGCCTTTCTGCTCTGATCCAGAATTTCGACAGCGCTCTCTCACATCCGGACAGCTCTGATTTACAATCTCTCCTCTCCTGGGCTGACAGCCAGCTTCCGGCTGTCTCAAAAGAAATCTGTTAATTTTCTGTTAAGTTCATCAAGACTGAAGGACATTTTTATAGTATAATAGCTGAAAAGGCAGGAGGCGGAAGCAGAGCTTCCGTCTTACCTGCCCGTATACTATACAGCTCAGGAGGCGACAACTGTGAAACAGGAACTGCATTTTGATCTTCCCATTCATTTTCTTATGGCTCTCTGCGGAGGTTTTCTGGGGGCTTACGCCATTTTCAACCGTATGGCAGTATTTGCCAATGCCCAGACAGCCAATCTCATCGAACTTATCGGCGACCTTGTAGGACGGGACTTTACGGAGGGAATGATCCGGCTGGGGGCCTTTCTTACTTTCGCCTTTGGCATTGTTCTGTCGGTGTTTCTGGAACAGCGCCTTCACCGAAAGCTCAAATATCTGGAAATTTTCGTTGAACTTGGAGTCGTCTTTCTTGTCGGTTTCTTCCCGGCAGGCCTGCATCCCATTCTGGCCGTCTATCCCATTTTCTTTATCGCCGCCCTTCAGTGGTGCGTATTTCCGGGTGCAGACGGCTTCACAGCTGCCAATGTCTTTTCCACAAATAATGTAAAGCAGACTGTAGCCTCCTTCACAGAATATCTGATGGAGCGCAGAAAAAATCCGGAAAAAGCCGCCAAAACGGCAAGAAAGGCGCGTTTTTTCGGCGGGACCCTTCTCTCCTTTCACAGCGGGGTTCTCTGCGGATACATAGGAAGTCTGTTCCTGGGTCTGAAAAGCATCTGGCTGTGCATGATTCCCCTGCTTTCTGTTCTCCTTCTCCTTTTCACGGAGGACAGGAAACGGGGCGGACACCTATCTTAAAAGGTGCACCAGCACGCCTCCCAAGGTCAGCATGAGAGCGCCGCAGGAGCGCGTCACAATCTGTGCAAAGGGAAGCAGCTCCATTCTCTTTGCACTGCTTAAAACAGCCACATTTCCTGAACCGCCCATATTGGTGGTGCACATTCCCGCTGCGATGGCTGCCTCAAGGGGATAAAAACCCACTGCTCTTCCCACTGCGGCAGCTGTCAGGGTAATCACTGCCACAGACGCCACCACAGTAAACAGGTAAAACGGCGTCAGGGTGTGAAGAATCGTCTTTAAGTCAATCAGAGTCGCCCCGATTCCCGTCAGCGCGGCAGCTGTCCAGCTATGGATGGCAAACTGTCCCCATTCTCTCGCCGCATCCTCCAGCTCCTCAGACAGAATTCCGGTTCCCTTTACCACCACAACTGCTATGATCATCCAGGCGTAGGTGGGAATGATGCTCACAAACCGGTTGCACAGGGCTCCCAGCTCATAAAAGGCAAGGGAGAGAATCAGCCCCGTGCAGAGGAGGGCAAAGGTAGGCTTCATAGGCATCCGCTCCGGTGTTTTCTGCCCGTCGTTGACAAGACGGCCGTTTCCTGTCAGGGACGGCCGCCTCTCCCCGAGATTATTTGCCAGGCCTCCGAAAATGATGGCCACACAGTTTCCCAGCACAGTCGCCGGCGCGATCCTTGTGAGGATTTCCCCGGCCTCGATTCCCAGCACAGGGGCGTACATGCCGGAGAGAGGCACAGCCCCCGCTGTCATTCCCCCGCTGGTCATGGGGATTCCGATAAACAGGATTCCCTCCAGAAAGGAGTTTCCCATAGCCATCCCGAGAATCCCGGCTGTGGCCACCCCGGCTGCCAGAGCCACTGCCGCTGTGGGAAGCAGCTTCACTGTCGCCCGAAGAAGCAGATCCCTGTCAATGTTGAACAGGCTTCCCGTGATCAGTGCCGAAATGTAAAACACCAGAAAGCCCTCCTGATTGACAAAGCTGTCCATCATCTCATAGGCATCCTGGGTGAATACTCCGGCCGCCTGAAGGACGGCTGCTCCCAGAATGCAGATGACGGAGCCGCCCAGGTAGGTCTTCACCACCGGCACAGTATTCCCCACAGCATTCAGCCCTTCCCCTAAAACCATCAGAAGGATGAGAGAGCCCACCAGTCCCCTGGGAAGGCAGCCTGCATACATGCAGACAGCCACCAGGGCCAGAACTGCAAAGTAGAGGGGCAGGGGAAGCCCTGCTATCCTGAACCCTGTTCCTGGCAGCTTCTGCCCTGGTTTTTCTGCTTTCACGCTGTCTTTCTTCTTTTTATCTCTTTCCACTGTTTCTCTGTTTCGTTTCCTGCCGAAAATTCCTCTCACCAGTTCTTCCCTCCCGTCTTTTCCAGGCGGTCCTTCCTCTCTCCCTGTCATTAATAGCTGCGGATCGGATCCGTCCCGTCGTCTCCGGTCTTTTCAATTTTTCTCACTTCCACATAGTAGCCGGCTCTGTCGTTTACCTCCACATAGACCCGGTCGCCGACCTTATGGCCTCTGACAGCCTTTCCGAGAGGTGACTCGATACTGATCTTGTTTTCCAGGGAATTTCCCCTGATGCTTGTGACAAGGCGGTACACATCCTCCTCGTCATCGTCCTCAAAATAGAGGGTAATGGTGTCATTGAGCCCTACCTCATCAGACCTGGACTTATCTGACACAACTCTGGCATTTTTAATCATATTCTCCAGATAGCGGATGCGGCTCTCGTTCCTGTTCTTGTCCTTCTTGGCCGCGTAATATTCAAAGTTTTCACTCAGATCTCCCTGTGCCCGGGCCTCCTTCACCGCCTCAATGGCTTCCTTTCTCACTACCAGCTTCCTGTAGTCTATCTCCTCCTGAATTTTCCTGATATCGCTTTGTGTCAGCTGTTCCCTCATCACTCTCACTCCCATTCTGTCAAAACGCAAAACCTGCCTGCTCTGTCTTCAGAGGCTTGTCTGCCTGAAGCGTCTTAAACCCGCCTGCTCTGTATATGGCCAGGCATCTTCGCTTTTATATCGAAGGGCCGGCAGCGGCGCACAGGCATGTTCGCCTGCGGCCCTGCCAGCCCTGTCTGGTTATTCTTCCAATTTCTCCTCTGCGCTGCAGCAGCTATTATCTTTTATCTATTATCAGCTCTGAGTCAGAGCCGTTCTGCGGCCTCTGTCATTACAGCACATGTCCCTTGGCCTTCATCACCTCGATGACCTGATCCACATACTTCTCGCAGATCTCATCGGTCTCAGCCTCTACCATGAGGCGGACTACCGGCTCTGTTCCGCTCTGTCTTAACAGAATACGGCCTGTGTCTCCCAGAGCCTCAGCCACCTTCGCTACCTCTGCCTGAACATCGGCGTCATCCTGAGCCTCTTTCTTATCGTGAACGCGCACGTTCTTTAATACCTGAGGATAAATCTCAATCTCGTCGGCCAGTTTTTTCAGGCTCTCCTTCTTCTCCAGCATAACCTCCATCACCTTTAAGGAGGTGAGGATACCGTCTCCGGTGGTAGCGTGCTTGCTGAAAATGATATGGCCGGACTGCTCGCCTCCCAGGCAGTGTCCGTTCTGAGACATGTTTTCATACACATATTTGTCGCCTACAGCTGTCTTTTCAAAGCGGATGCCCTCACGCTCCAGAGCCTTGTACAGACCGAAGTTTGACATAATGGTGGTGACAACGGTGTTGTTTACCAGGCTTCCCTGCTCCTTCATGTACTTTCCGCAGATGTACATGATCTTGTCTCCGTCCACCAGATTTCCCTCACTGTCCACAGCCAGGCAGCGGTCTGCGTCGCCGTCGTAGGCAAAGCCCACATCCAGGCCGTTCTCAACCACATATTTCTGGAGTCCCTCGATGTGGGTGGAGCCGCAGTTTGTGTTGATATTCAGCCCGTCCGGATTGTTGTTGATCACGTGGGTCTCTGCACCCAGAGCGTCGAATACATTCTTCGCAATGGCAGATGCGCTTCCGTTGGCGCAGTCCAGTCCCACCTTCTTATTCTTGAAGGAACGGGTTGCAATGGAAATCAGATAGCCGATGTAGCGGTTTCTTCCTGCTGCAAAGTCCACGGTCCGTCCGATATTTTCTCTGGTGGCATAGGGGATCTCTCCCATCTCTCCATCCAGATACTTCTCGATCTCAGTAATCACATCCTCCTCCAGCTTCTCTCCGCGCTCGTTGATGACCTTGATTCCATTGTCATAGAATGGGTTATGGCTGGCAGAAATCATAATTCCGCAGTTAAATTCCTCGGTGCGCACCACATAGGAGACGCTCGGCGTCGTCGTCACATGGAGCAGATACACGTCAGCCCCTGACGCGGTCAGCCCGGCTACGAGAGAGTACTCAAACATATAGCTGCTCCTTCTCGTATCCTTTCCGATTACCACGCGGCAGCGCTCCCCCTCATTCTTCTGTCCGTAATACCAGCCGAGAAAACGGCCTACCTTGTAGGCGTCCTCCACAGTCAGAGTCACGTTTGCCTCACCCCGGAATCCGTCTGTGCCAAAATATTTTCCCATTTTTACCTGTCCTCCTGTTTTATGTCAACTTATTCTTACATGATTTCCTTTAAATATCTGGAAAGTGCGTCCTGCCATGCCGGAAGCGGCTCAAAGCCGTTGGCCGCAAGCTTGCTCTTGTCCATGCGGCTGTTCATCGGGCGCTTCGCCTTGGCCTTAAACTCATCGCTTGTCACCGGAGTCACCTTCACCTGATCCATACCGGCCTGTCTGAAAATCTCCGATGCGAACTCATACCAGCTGCACAGCCCCTCGTTGGTGGCGTGATAGCGCCCATACTTCTCGGACTCAATCATATCCACCAGAAGCCTTGCCAGATCATAGGTGTAGGTAGGGGAGCCGATCTGGTCGTCTACAACGCTCACCGCTCCGTTTTCTTTTCCCAGGCGAAGCATGGTCTTAATAAAGTTCTTTCCGTTTACCCCAAATACCCAGGCGATTCTGACAATGAAGAACTTTTTCACAAGCTCCTCCACTGCCATCTCGCCCTCACACTTGGTCTGGCCGTAGACATTTAACGGCTCCCTCTCATCATCCGGCTCCCAGGGGCGCAGTCCCTGGCCGTTGAACACGTAATCCGTGCTGATATACATCATTTTGATGTCCAGATCACGGCAGACAGCGGCAATGTTTCTTGTTCCGTCCGCGTTTACCCTGCGGCACAGGTCCACATTGTCCTCGGCTGCGTCTACTGCAGTATATGCGGCGCAGTGGATGACTGCATCTGGTCCGGCCTCTGTAATTACCCTGCGGCATGCCTGACCATCCGTAATATCCATCTCCTCCACATCCACGCCCACTGCCTCATGGCCGCGCTTTTTCAGTTCATTTACCACATCATAGCCCAGCTGGCCCTTAACGCCTGTAACAAGTACTTTCATTATAATCGATCTCCATACATCTTTTCAAAATAGTTCTGATACTCACCGTTTAAAATGTGCTTCCACCAGTCCTCATTGTCCAGGTACCACTGGATAGTCTGGGCAATGCCTGTGTCAAAGTTGTATTTTGGCTTCCAGCCCAGTTCTGTCTCGATCTTGGTGGGATCGATGGCGTAGCGGCGGTCATGGCCAGGGCGGTCCTTCACATAGCGGATCAGGCTCTCCGGCTTGTCAAGAGCCTTCAGGATCGTCTTTACAACCTGCAGGTTTGTCCTCTCGTTATGGCCTCCGATATTGTAGACCTCTCCCACGCGTCCCTTGTGGATAATCAGGTCAATGGCCTCGCAGTGGTCAGATACATGGAGCCAGTCGCGCACATTGGCGCCGTCGCCGTAAACCGGAAGCTCCTCATCTGCCAGAGCGCGGCTGATCATCAGAGGAATCAGCTTCTCCGGGAAGTGGTAGGGACCGTAGTTGTTGGAGCAGCGGGAGATAGTCACCGGAAGCCCGTAGGTTCTGTGATAGGCCAGTACAAAGAGATCCGCGCTGGCCTTGGAGGAGGAGTAGGGGCTTGAGGTGTGCAGAGGGGTCTCCTCTGTGAAAAAGAGATCCGGGCGGTCTAACGGAAGATCTCCGTAAACCTCATCAGTGGACACCTGATGGTAACGCTTGATTCCAAACTCCTTGCAGGCGTCCAGAAGCGTTGTGGTTCCCATCACATTGGTGCGGACAAAGCTCTCCGGGTCTGTGATGGAGCGGTCCACATGACTCTCCGCGGCAAAGTTTACCACCACATCCGGTTTTTCCTCCCTGAATAAGTCAAATATGAATTTCCTGTCCGCAATGTCGCCCTTTACGAACTTATAGTTGGGTTTTCCCTCCACTGGCTTTAAGGTTTCCAGGTTTCCTGCATAGGTTAAGAGATCCAGGTTTACGATCTGGTAATCCGGATACTTGTTTACCATATGGTGTACGAAATTTCCGCCGATAAATCCGGCTCCTCCTGTTACAATAATCTTCATGATTCTTTCTCCTGTTTTGTTTCTGTTTATTGAATGCACCTGGCTGTGCTGAAATACGCCGCCCGCAGGCTGCACCCGGCTGGGCGCACGCGCCCCGGGCCGGCCTTAGTTCTGGTGCAGTTTATCTACGTACTTGCCGTCCAGAATATCCTTCAGGTACTTGCCGTACTGGTTTTTCTTGTATACTTCATAGGCGGCCAGAACCTCTTCGCGGCTGATCCAGCCGTTCAGATAGGCGATCTCCTCCAGGCAGGCAATCTTTCTGTGCTGGTGGGTTTCCACGGTTTTTACGAAATTCGTGGCTTCCACCAGAGACTCATGGGTTCCCGTGTCAAGCCAGGTAAAGCCCTGACCTAAAAGGATTACATCCAGCTCTCCTTTTTCCAGGTAAATGCGGTTCAGGTCCGTGATCTCAAGCTCTCCTCTGGCAGACGGCTTTAAGCTCTTTGCAAACTCCACCACGCGGTTATCGTAGAAATAGAGTCCTGTCACACAGTAATTGGACTTTGGATGCTCCGGCTTCTCCTCGATGGAAACGGCCTTGCCGTTTTTATCGAACTCTACAATTCCAAACCGCTCCGGATCGTCTACATAGTAGCCGAATACAGTGGCTCCCTGATCCTTTGATGCAGCCGCTCTCAGGCGCTTGGGAAGTCCCTGTCCCTGGAAAATATTGTCGCCCAGAATCATGGCAACCGAGTCGCTGCCGATGAACTTCTCGCCGATGATAAAGGCCTGGGCCAGTCCGTCAGGACTTGGCTGCACCTCATAGCTTAAGCTGATTCCAAACTGATGCCCGTCCCCTAAAAGCTCCTCAAACCTTGGCGTGTCCTCCGGTGTGGAGATAATCAGAATGTCTCTGATCCCCGCGCTCATCAGCACCGAGATCGGATAGTAGATCATCGGCTTGTCGTAGATGGGCAGAAGCTGCTTTGATGTTACCTTGGTAAGCGGATACAGGCGTGTGCCTGAGCCGCCGGCTAAAACGATTCCCTTCATGTCTCTCTCCTTGCACTGTGGATTTCCCACGTTTTCTTTTTGTAATGTCCTGAAGTCAGTCCTTCTAAGTTTTGAGATTTTCTCCGTCTGCCCGCTTCTGGCACATGAGCGCTTTTATAAAGCTGCTGCAGGGCTGGTGGCCCGGGACACTGATGCACGGGCAGACTTATGCACTATAGGTAATATAGCATAGATAAAACCGTTAGTAAATGTTTAAGAATTACAAAATCCTTAATAGTTTCAGCGTTTTTTATGTTTTTCAGTCATTAAATGTCCGTCTGAAACTCTCTTTCAGCCGGGGCACCGTTATCCGGTGCCAAATTCGGTGCCAAAATCACTCCGAAGCTTCGTGTTTAAGGAGCCGCCCCGGCAGACCCGTCCCGCCTATGGATTTCCCGTGCTCCTTTTCCAGCTCATGGTATACTCTGTTTCTCCCGCATCTTCATCAAGCTGTTCTGACTGTACGGCAAAGCCCTCCCGGAAATAGAAGGAAACGGCCCGCTCATTTTTCTGATAGACGCCTAATGACAGGGAATCATATAATTGCTTGGCGCAGTTTAGAAGCTCTCTTCCTGCTCCCAGGGAACGGTACGCTCTGTCCACAAAAATTCCCGCAATATATCCCCCCACAATTCCGATAAAGCCCTGGATTTCTCCATCCGCCTCATATACGAAAACCTCTGCCTGCAGAATCTGTTCTTCCACCATGGAATAGTTGGCTTCCCAGTACTCTTTTGGAATAAAAGGATGGGCATCCTTATTTCCGTTCAGCCAGATTCTCATCACCTGTCCCGTATCTTCTTTCTGAAATTTCCTTATCATAATCACTGCCTCCTCTGTTCTGCCGTATGGCGGACAGCCACAAGGGCTGTAATGACTGTCATGCTCACTCCGGATATGAAAAACCAGGTATTTACGCCAACCTTTTCTGCTATGGGGCTGCTGAACAGCAGGCCCACCGGCATTGTCACGGACGAGATCAGGGTGAGCACAGAAAATGCCCGTCCCATTTTTTCACCGGCCACTGTCTCCTGTATATATGCAGTCAGAGGGATTGTATGCACATTTCCTGCTGCCCCCAGGCCGATGCAGGAAACCGCAAAGAGAAACCAGCCTGCGTAAACCGGCGGGATCAGGCCGCAGACTGCGGCCATAATACCCATGCCGAACAGGCCTGCGAAGGAAACTCTGATCTTTCGCTCTACCTTCAGCACACTGGAAAATAACAGCGAGGACACGAGCATCCCTGCTGCGAAGGAAAGCTCCACCGCACTTCCATATACAGCCGACAGACTGAAGTATTCGCTTGTCATAAGGGGATAAAAGGAGGACAGGGGCCCATAGAAAAACATGCAGAGAGCTTCTGCCATTACGATATGGAACAGCTTTCTGTCTTCTCTGAATATCCGGATTCCCTCTTTCACCTCTGCAGCAAAATGCTGTTTTTCTTTTTCTGCTTTGGGCAATGGCGGAATTTCAACCGCAGCCAGGGCAATACTTGCCAGAATCGCCCCCGCCACATCCGTCAGCAGGACAACGGGCATGGGGAAAGCTGCATACAGTGACGCTCCGATTACTGGTCCTAACAGGAAGGAACCTGAATTTAAAAGCTGCATCCAGCCATTGGTCCTGACCAGCTGATCTTTTGGCACAAGCTGCGGAATAATCGACTGTATGGCAGGCTGCTGAAATGTACTTCCGATTCCGCGGATGCAGAGCATAATAAATACAGTCCATACAGGCAGCTCAAACACAGAAAGCAGTACCGCATAAATCAGTGCGGCCGTTCCCATTGCCAGGTCCGAGAAAATAGAGATAAATTTCCGGTTATAGCGGTCTGCCGCAATCCCCGCTGCCGGGCTGAACAGTGACATGGGCAGATATGCCACAATGCCTGATATTCCCAGCATAAGCGGGGAAGACGTTTTTTCAGCAAGCCACCAGATCAGTGCAAACTGAACGCCGTGACTGCCAAGCATGGAAATTGCCTGTCCTGATGCCACAGTGATAAATTTTGTTTTCCATCTGCCTTTTTCAAACATTTCAATCATCCTTCCGTACTGTACTTTTTCTGAATGAAAAGGACAATAACAAAGAAAACGGAATGTTCCTCCTGAGGGATTCTCTGCCCGGAGGCGGACCGCTCCAAAAACAGACTCTGCTCTGCCGCAGTGCAGTCCTGTTGACCGGGGCTTTTTCACTCACAGAAATCCGGCAGAATTTCTGTAAAATAAAAAACAGATAACCCGGGAGACAGGTTATCTGCACAATTATTCTGCTTGCTCTCTCAGCGCAGCCAGATACAGGCAAAACGGCACACAAACTAACAGGCCCGCAAAAGCGCCTGAAAAGAGCTGGCTGTAATGAAGCTGTCCGCAGAATAAGTACAACAAAATAACCCATCACCGTATGATGAGGACGAAATTCTTTCGTTCATTTTATTGTCCTGTAATCAGCGAACAGACGACATCAAGCCACCTCCCTTTACTTTAAAATCTTCCTGAAGTCTACCACAGAACGGTTAAAAAGTCAAATCTGATAAAATTTTCCTCCTATTCCGACAGCTTGACAATGATCATCCCCTCCTCAAACAGGATGGAACCTTCTGCCGGATAACACGGCATGTCCCGGGAAAGCTCTTTAGCGCGGGCATACTGGCTGTCTGTCGGGTAGGAAGCCGGAAGCCCCAGGCTGTTCATCAGGCAGACGATGCGCACGCTTCCAATTCTCGTGGTGGGATCTGTCTCAAAAATCGACGCTCCCAGGGCATCCCACTTCAGCCTGTTGGAAGGAGTCTCCACTGCCTTCCTGCCGCCGATGAACACGAAGGGCACCGCTTTCTCGTCAGCCGGATCCCGGACACTCTGTGTCTGGGCGTAGATCTTCTCCGCCAGCATCTGATCCTGAAGAGCCGTCAGATGCATGGCCTCATAATAGCGGTTAGCAGTCTTTGTCTGCTCCAGTCCCGAAAACAGGAAAAATACACAGAGCAGGGCCGTCAGGATTTTCCTGTCTCCCACCAGCTTCACAAGAGCCGCGCTGCAGAACGCCAGAACGAAGGGATAGACCAGCTGAGCCCGGAGAATCTGGGGGCCCCCCACCACAAAGGTCATGAAAAATGTGGAGAGCACCGTGACGGCGGCAGCAAGCAGCAGGAATATCTTTCCCTTCTTCTCAGCCCTCCAGCCTCTAAAGAGACACAGAAGGAAAAACAGCACTGTCACCGGAAGATAAAAGCGGCTGTAGGCCGGCAGCTCATGGGCGAGGACTCTGACCAGATCCTGCCGGATTCCCGCAGCTATGCCGGACAGTTCCATACTGCCCCATCTGGAATAGGTCTGAAACAGCTTTCCCGTCCCTGCCATGTGGCTGAGCAGGGCTGCGGACACCCTGGCCAGAATCAGATATCCCGCAAGTCCGGCTGCAAACATGGCCGCCAGCCGGATACAGACAGAAAACAGCCCCCTGCCGTCCCTTCTTTTTCCCTGATCCTCCAGGTAGTAAAGGACAAAGACGGATGCATTGACTGCAATATAAAACGGAACCAGTACCTGATAGGTGGAAAATCCCCATATCATCAGTCCTGCCGCCGGCACACACCACCATGGGCTTTTTCTAAACCAGGCCCAGGAGAAGGCGCAGAAGGCTGCTGTCACACAGAGCAGAAAGGCAAACGCCACCTCAAAGGCCTGGAATCCGAAATAGAACTGGTGAGAAAATACCGGACTCGTCAGGTAGAGGGCATTGAAGGCATAAAAAAGCAGGCTATTCTTTCCCTGCATCCCCTGGGCCAGAAAAAAATCAAAGGCGAGGCAGGTGAGAATCATGGCTCCCATCATAAACAGAATAAAAAGAAAAGGCGTGTAGCCGTCCATCCTGAAGAGCAGCTTTGTAAACAGAAGGCCGAATCTTCCAAGCCCCACAAAGGTCTTAACAGAATCCCTCCACTCCATGATATAATATTCTGTATCTGTCAGGATATCCTGGCTGTTTACCAGAAGCGCCGTATGGCATACGGCACAAACAAGCACAGTAAAAAGACAGAGCCTGAGGTTCTGTCCCAGCCACTGTCTCAGCTCTCTGCCTGTCTCTCCCGCCTCTTTTATAAACTGCTTCATTTCACACTCTCCATTTCCCCTCATTTGTGTCAAAAGCCATTATTGCCTATCCTTCGGATATGCTGCCTCCGGCGGAATTTAGCGCCCGGATTTCAGAAGTAAATGCTGAAACCGCTCTGCGGTCATTATACCATTTCCTTCCTCGGGCTACAAGGCGGTTTGGGGAAATGGGGGAAATAGGGAGAAACGGGGCAGCGCTGTGCCCCTGCTTCGTCAGCAGACCTTGCTCCCGTTTGCTATCAGCTTAAAGCGGCATCCGAGAACCTCCGCCGCCCGGCGGCACATCAGCATCCGCTGAAGAAAAATTTCAAAATAGTCCATGACGGAGCACATGGAGTCATCCAGCTCCATCTCCATCTGGATCACCTTTTTCTCCTTCTGTATCTCCAGACTGGAGGACAGAACTGCATAATTTACCCTGTCATGGGCATCAAAGGTGGCTTTCACACGGTTTCTGACCCGGTTTCTCCTGACATCCGTCTTGTCCGCGAGAATCAGAGCCGCTGAAATGGGATCCACCGCTGTCCCCGTTTCCTCATCGTGATTTCCAATCGCAGACGCTATCACGGCCGCTTCCTTCAGGGACATGCCCTCCTCCCTCAGTATCTGCCATGCCAGAATGGCGCCGCTATGAGCGTGATCGTGGCGGTTTACACTGTTTCCGATATCGTGCATAAAGCCTGCAATTCTGCTCAGCTCAGCCTCCCTCTCGTTGTAGCCCAGCTTGCTCAGTATCATTCCCGCCGTGCTGGCCGTTTTGACTGCGTGGGCAATGGAGTGTTCCGTATAGCCGAGAGCTCCCAGAACCTCGTTTCCCCTCTCTATCAGGACATTTACCTCCTCATTTTTGCGTATCTGCCGGAAGGTGAGGGGTTCCTCTCTATTCCGCTCCCACACAGCCTCAGCCGGTATTTCACTCTGTCTGCCTTCCCTCAGGTATTCCGGCTTTTCGGCTCTCCTGTCCTTTGTTTTCTCTTTCACTCTATTTTTTATCTTCACATCTGTTTGAAAATTTACCGTTTTTTTCTCCCTTTCTCTCCCGGCATTCTCTGCTGACTTTCCGTTCTTTTCACTTTTCAATTTTTTGTTCTTCTTTTCCTTTTCACTCATTCTACTGCCTTCTTACATCTTTTGTTTGTCGCTCTCCTGCCGTCCGAAAAGCCTGTACTGTCATTCTCCCGTACGGGTTCTGCGCTTTTCACACGGCTTCTAAAATTTAGCCCATTCTCTGAACGGCATCCATGGCAAGCTTTGATCGCTCGCACTCAGAGGCCTTCATGGATACCTGCCAGCAGAGAGGACTTCCCTTCATATGCTCTGACGCATAGCTGAGCCCGTTTGTCCTCTCGTCCAGGAAGGGTCTGTCTATCTGGTTTGGATCCCCGAGAAGAATCACCTTCGTGTCCTTTCCGGCCCTTGTAATGATTCCCTTTGCCTGGCGCGGCGTCATATTCTGGGCCTCGTCAATAATCAGGTATGTTTTCACAATCGAGCGCCCTCTGATAAAATTTAATGCCTCCGCCTGAATCAGCCCTCTCTCAAAAATCTCATCGATTTTCCCCTGAAGCTCTCTCTCATCCTCATACCGACTCTCCTCGTCTGAATCGATAAGCTGCTCTAAATTGTCCATAATGGGCCTGAGAAGAGGGGAAATCTTTTCCTTCTCATCGCCTGGAAGGAAGCCAATATCGTCGTCAAACTGGGCGTTGGGCCTGCAGATCAGGATTCTCCGGTACTCTCCTGTCGGGTGGTTCAGCAGCTTTTCAAGTCCTACTGCCAGCGCGTAGAAGGTCTTGCTGGTGCCGGCCATCCCCTTGACGATAACGAGAGGAGCTTTTTCTGCCGGCTGCATTAAAGCCTCCTGAAGAAAATACTGCCCCGCATTCCTCGGATTAATTCCGTAAGGCCTGCTCTTTTTGTATTCCAGCTTCCTGATTTTTTCATTTTCTACCCGCCCCAGCTGCGTCTTGTCAGGGGACATCTCATTGTGGAGAATCACAAACTCGTTCTCAAAAAACTCCGGATTCAGCTTTCTTCCTTCCCCGTCCACTCTGTAAACTTCTTTTAAGGGAATTCCTTTTTTCTTAAATTCCCGAAAGTTTTCCTCTGACACAAAGACGTCCGTCCTGCCTCTGTACTGATCCATATCCTCCCGCACCTGCTCTGAGGTAAAGTCCTCTGCCCTGATTCCGATCATCTGAGCCTTAATCCGGAGAAGAATGTCCTTGGTCACCAGGACGACCTGCCTCTCCTCTGTCTGGGAAAGGCCCAGGCAGATCTTCAGAATCCGGTTGTCCATCCGGTCCTCCGGCAGATCCTCCGGGAGCTTCACATCGATGAAATTCTTTTCCACCCGCAGGCTCCCTCCGTTCTCCAGCTCCACTCCCTTTGTCAGATCTCCCGCTCCTCTAAGTCTCTCTAAAAGGCGGATCGCTGCTCTGGCGTTAGCGCCCCGCTCCCCCTCCGCCTTTTTCAGATTGTCCAGCTCCTCCAGAACTGCCAGAGGCAGAACTACCTGATTGTCCTCAAAACACCTCAGGGCATCTGGAGCCTGAATCAGCACATTTGTGTCCAGCACATAGGTTTTAATCATTGAATGACCCTTTCCCGTCACAGCCCCTGTCAAATCCCCTTTCGTCCCTGTCTGCGCTTTGGGGATACATCTGTTATGATGTATGACAAAAGGCTGTTTCCTGCATATTTGTCCTCCGGCTCAGCCGGATGTGTCAACAGCTTACAGTCCGCCTTCTAAGCTTTTTGCCTGCCCTGTTTTTTTGCGTTTCCCTGACGCGCTTAATTCCTGATTTTCAGAAAGTCGGCAGAACCACTGTCTTCCCGCAGAGGATACCCCTGCTGCCATAGCCGCTCTGCAGGCAGAAATACTGGAAATTCCCTGGTCCTCTGTAAGGACAGCCAAAGGTCTGAACTGTTATCTCAATGGTACCATTCTTTTGTAAACTGCCCTGGTTGGATTCTCGAAATCCAGGTAAAAAATAAGTAATTTTCTGTATGCAGACTCCTTAGCGCCATTCCCCTGAGAGTATCTTCCCTGTGAAGGCCCTCTGTACTTTTTCAGCAGAAAACAAAAGCTTTAAAAACAATAGCTTTAAAAGACAAAAGGCAGATAAGCATTCCGCTTATCTGCCCTCAGACTTTCATTAAGATCAATCCTCTGCAAAATTTCTAGCCGGCACATCCTCTTCAGCCGCCATATCATACTCCCGCCGCTGTCCTCACAATCCCGATGAGAAGCAGGTGGGCCGGATAGTAAATGTAAAAGAACCATTTTCCCCATGTCCTGCTGCCCTTTCCTGAATTCTCTTTTCCATTGTAGAGAAACAGGATTGTGAGGCAGGCTGCCGCAGGGGCGACGGCACTGCAGACAGCCCTGAGCAGAGCCTGTGCTGCCCCGTAGACTGTGCCGCAGGTACTCACAAAGGTGAAAATCAGATACAAAATCACCACAAATCCGCAGGCCTTTTTCCTCTCCTCCCAGTCTGTACCTGCATTGTAGAACAGGAGTGTAAAGACAGGAGCCAGAAACGGCCAGTCACAAAAACTGCTGAGAAATACTACCAGAAGCCCAGGTACCAGCCTTTTTCCGGCAAAGCGCTCATCTGTCCTGATAATTAACAGCAGAAAGCACAGAAACAGAGTAAACATCATATTCAGAACAGGGTATCCGAAGGCCATAAAAAACGGGATCTGTGAAATAAAGCCAAACAGCAGGAGCCTTAAACCGTACCGTCTTTTAGAGCTTGTGTACCGGAATCCCTCTGCCAGAAAAAAGCACATGACGATGGCCGTAAAGTATCCGATATCCTGCATAACTGTCTTTACAAGGCCATCGGGGAGCAGCCCTGTCCCGATGTGGTTCACTGTCATGGCAGCTATGGCAATGTACTTGATCTGCTCTCTTGTAAGTCCTGTACCTCCTGCTTCTGATCGTTCTGCCGTCATCCTTCAAAGTCCTCCCTGATAACCTCCCAGGCTGCGTCAATGCTGAAATGGTTTTTAATATAATCCTGTGTCTTTTCTGCCATCTCCCGGAGCTTTTCTGTATCGTCGTAGAGCCTGACAACTGTGTCCGCAAAATCCTCCGGCTGATCCCTGACCTCGAGAACCTCCTCGACGCCGGGGATTCCCTCGCTTCCCACTGAGGTTGTGACAATCGGCGCACCGTTGTAGATGGCCTCCACCACCTTGCCCTTGACGCCGGCGCCGTAGCGCAGCGGAACCACCACCAGGCGGCAGTTCCGATAAAGCTCAGAAAGCTCCTCCTCGCTGACGAATCCTTTTACGATAATTCCGTTTCCCGGCTGTTCCAGGGCCTTGATTTCCTCTGTCACCTTAGAACCGACCACATAGAAATTAACCTTAAGCCTTGCCCTGATAAGCGGGAATACTTCCTTCGCAAACCACAGCACTGCATCTGCATTCGGCGGGTGGGCGAAGCCTCCCACAAACAGAAGCCCCTCCCTCTTCTCAAAGTCCAGATTCAGGCTGTCTAAAAATTCTTCATAGACGTAGGCTGTGATGGCCTTCGCGTTCACCGTATCGTCAACCTCATGGATTGCCTCTATCTCCACCTCAGAAGGGTAATAGGAAACCGCAGCCTTGCGCATCAGTGTAAACTCAATGGATTTCCAGTAATCAGACTCCCTCTTCTTTGCCGGATCCCCTGTCAGCTCAAACTCCCTGAACTCTCTCAGGAAGTGGAGATCATGGCCGTAGAAGATAATCTTCATATCTGTGTGTTCTGCAATATAGTCCACATACTTGGTGGCAATGTGGGGCCTGTTTAAATAGGCCGCTCTGATCTCGCTGCCGTTCTTATCCAGCCAGTCCCAGATCCCTGTCACATACTCCGGGCCGTAGAGGATCTCGATTCCCATCTGCTGAAGGATGGTGGAATAGGGCTCCTCGTGGAGATAGTTGTCTCCCAGGAACTTCACCACATACCCTTTCTTAAGGAACATTTTCAGGTACTGGAAGGTGGTCTTGGATCCCGCATCCCTGTCAAAGGTAGGCACATAGTGGTCCACCACCAGAATGATTTTCTTTCCCTGGCTGCGCTCTCTGGCCCGGAACGGATTGGGATTTCCCGTGTTGACGCACTGCTTTTTCAGCTCATCCTTCCACTTTTCTTTGAGCTTTTCGCTGTTCTCTACCTGATAGCGCTTTAAACCGCTTCCATTGACGTCGGTTCCATTGGAAATTCCCTCAAAATGGATCACCTTGGAAAGAGGCTGGTAAACCACCCGGTAGCCTGCCTTTCTCACCTCAAAGGCCAGATCCGAGTCCTCACAGTAGGCAGGCGCAAACCGCTCGTCAAAGCCTCCAATCTGTTTCCAGAGCTTTGTGGAGAGCAGGATGGCCGCCCCTGAGATGTAGTCCACATCCTTCACATAGTTGTACTCTGCCTTGTCCGGGTCGTCCAGCCGTCCGTAATTCCATCCAGAGCCGTCGCTCCAGATAATGCCTCCGGCTTCCTGAAGCCTTCCGTCCGGGTAAACCAGCTTGGAACCCACCATTCCGATGGTTTCATCCGACTCGATTAGGTTTACCAGGGAGCTGAGCCAGTCCTCCGTCACCTGGGTATCATTGTTCAGAAACATAATATACTCACCCCTGGCCGCCTTTGCCGCCTGGTTGCAGTTTCTTAAAAAGCCCTGGTTCGTCTTGTTCCGGCAGATCACGATATTCTCCGCAAACTCAGACAGGTGCTCTGTGGCGTCTGCAGACACATCGTCGGCAATGATTACCTCATAGCTCACATCCTTCGTGTGTTCTAAAATAGAAACCAGACACAGGTAGGTATAGTGAATCTGATTGTATACCGGAATCACGATGGACACCTTCGGATGCTCCGTTCTGGGGAAAACTACCTTTCCGTGGGCCAGATACTCGTCACCGATCTCAAAATGGCCTTTGATCCGGTTCTTTCCCTCCGCAGTCGTATACATCCTGAAATATCTGGCCGGGTGGAGGATGGTATTTTTCACATATCCCAGCTTCTTGCGCTTCACCGTTCCCTTTGGCACTGCCCTGTTAAAGGCCTGGCCAAGCTTCCTCTTCACCTTAAAGATGATGGCTTCGTGTCTGTTTAAGTAGGTCAGGGTCTTTCCCATCTCTCCCACTTCCCGGCGCAGATCTCCGATGATCACTTCCAGATTCGCCACATGGTTGTTGGTCAGCCGCTGAACCTCCTGGCCCTTTCTGAGGGCGATTTCTTTTTCGGAAAGCTCTGCCTTCAGCTGCTCAATCCTGTCCTTGGCCTGGTAAAACTCCTTAGCCATCTGCCTTAAATCCTTCACGGGTTTCGTGGAAACGTAGTAGTTTTCCAGGAAAATTTCCTGATTTTCCCCGTGGACATAGAATTGGAAAGAGTGTTCCATTCTCTCGTAAACAGAAATCATGGACGGGGTAATGGAAAATTCCGATAAAAACCGTTCTCTGTCCCCAAACAGCTCCTGCAGCTCTTCCCTGCAGGAATCATAGAAATAAAACAGCGCTCTGTACCGAAGGAAGCTCTCCGGCACAGGAAAGGAAAATACCCATTCATAGTCGAGGGCCAGCGGTACTTCCTCCTGGCTTATCAGGGACGTAGGCTGTCCTGCCTCTTCTTCTTTTCCCTTCCCCCTCTCTGTACAGAGCATAACATTTTCAAAGAGGGCATCCACATTCGATGTTCGAAAGGCCAGGCTTTCCTTCTCAAAATCCAGGTCGGAAAGCTCCGCTTCCTGCTTTCCTTCACCGGCTTTATCTGCCTGCGCCCTGCCAAACACCTCCAGAAATTCAGGTGTCACCGCAAAGGGGCTGATAAACTCCGGCCGGCAGGAGACGGCGACGTGAAGCGCTTCCTCCACGGCTGAGATGACATCCTTTTTTCTGCTGTCCTCCTCGCTGCCTGACTCCCCTCTCTGAGCAATTTCAGAAATTCTCTCCTTCAGGCGCTCTGCCAGAGTCACTCCCGTCAGAAATTCAAATCTCGCCGTCCTTCCTCCGTCCCTCAGCTCTGGTTTCAGGTAGGAGAGAACGCCGCTCTCTTCTGAGAGCAGGCGGTATTTTTCTTCAAAGGAACGGATGTGCGCCTCCCCTTCGGGGGAGAGGGCAGTCTTATCTACCGCCCGCTTCCCATCCTCTGAGAGAATGGCCGTCTTGATCTGGAAGGGCTCCCGCCTCGTCCTGTTGTATTTTACATAAATGGTTTCTGCCATGGTCTACTCTCCTTTTTCCCAGATGATGAGGAAGGAATCCGCAAAATTTCCAAACTGTCCGTCCTCGCAGGCCGCCTCAAAATCTGCTCCCACGTCCGTGAAAGGGTACTCCGGGAAGTCATACAGGGGATGCATTCCTGCAAGCTCTCCCCTCGCCGGCAGACAGCGGTCCGAATAGATCACAGAAGGCACCCTGTAATCCGGCATGGGATAGTAAAATTCACAGCCAGGGAACAGTCCCGCAAGCTGTCCTCTCATGACGCTCACCGAATCTCTTGGGGCTCCGGCAAAATATTTCAGGCCAAAGCGGTTGCAGGCCGCAAGGAGCAGTGTTCCCCCCGGCTTTAAGAGGGATTTTAAAAGCTCTGCCCACTCACTGACCGGCTCTCTGAGGCTTCCGGCACAGACCACATAGTCATATCGCTTCCCTGCGGCCGCGATCTTCTCAAGGGGCTCACTGGTGAGAGAAAGGGCGCAGGAGGCGGAAGGCTGTTCTGCCTCCTTTTTTACCTCCGGGAACCGGGCTCTCACCACATCCAGGCTTTCCTCTGACTCATCCCACACCTCCACATGGTTCACCCGCTGCCTGAAAAGGCCTGTCAGGGCTCCGAAATCGGCGCCTACCTGAAGAAGTGATGCGTCCCTGCGAAACTCATACCACTCGAGCAGGTTTTCTCTGAGTGGGGAAAGAGCCATGAAATATTCCAGGTTCACATGGGCCCTCAGAGCACTCCTGTAATCATTTCCATATTTATCTATCAGAGAAATAACCTTCTGATTCAGATCTTTCATAGTGATTTTTTGTTCTCCTTTTCTCTGCATTTCTCTGCATTCATCCGGCCACCCTCAGGCTATGGCTGACGTTTTATGCATCCGCGTTTGCCGGCGTGAGCTTTGTCTCCACCTGGGACTCCATATCATAGACACCCACCGTGTTCTTGTTGGAGATAACCGTAATATTGGCCACATCGTAAAGGCGGTGATACACCACATGCTCGCCGTTCTCAAAGCCGGTACAGCTCATGGAGAGCAGGTACTCCCCGCCCTGCAGCGTCATCTTCTGCCTGAAGGAGACCTCATAGACATCTCCCCGCTTCACAGGCTTAATGTCCGTTCCCTCAAACATGGTGTTGGTTCCCGTCAGATCCGTACCCTTTTTATCTTTGATGGTGTAAGTGAAAATCGGCGCCTGGATCTCTGTGCTGAAACGGATTTTCTCCTTGATCGTAAACATCTCGCCCTTTAGCAGCAGGTTTGTCAGATTTCCCCTCTCGTCGAACAGGCCCAGATCTACAATCTCCGCGCGGCCGTCGCCGTACTCGGTACGGTTTGCATTAATTGTGATCTTATCCTTCATCAGTCCCTTCTGATGCTGCTCTGAGCCGTCTTCTTCCTTCTGCCCGGCTGTGTCTGTGCTGCTCACCGCGCTGTCTCCGGAGAAATCGTTCATCTGTGACAGCTCCTCATTCAGGGAATCCAGCTGGCCTGCCAGAATCTTCTTGTAGAGATCCACCATCTTTCCGGCCGGGCCCTCAGCTACGAACTCACCGCGGTTTAACAGCACTACCTTGTCGCAGTACTTGATCACGCTTCCCATATCGTGGGTTACCATGACAATGGTGGTTCCGCTCTTTCTCAGCTCGTCCATACGGCGGTAACATTTAGACTGGAAGAACACGTCTCCTACGGACAGAGCCTCATCTACGATCAGGATCTCCGGTTCCACATTGATGGACAGGGCAAAGGCCAGGCGGACAAACATACCGCTCGAGTAGGTCTTGACCGGCTGGTAGACAAAGTCTCCGATGTCTGCAAACTCCAGTATGTCCGGGAGCTTTTCATCCATCTCCTTCTTGGAAAAGCCCATCATGGTTCCGTTCATGTAAATGTTCTCAATTCCTGTATAATCCTGGTTAAAGCCGGCTCCCAGCTCCAGAAGGGCCGATATCTTTCCGTCCACCATGACTTCGCCGGAGGTGGGGGTAAGTACCCCAGTGATAATCTTCAGGATCGTGGATTTTCCTGAACCGTTGGTTCCGATAATCCCCACCGTCTCCCCCTTTTTCACGTCAAAAGAAAGATTCTGAAGGGCATAGAAATCCTTATGGTAGTTTTTATGGGTAACGCTTAAGGATTCCTTGAGCCTGTCAATGGGCTTGTCATACAGACGGTAGATCTTTGTCACATTCTTGACGGAAATTGCATTGGCTCCTGCTTCAGTATGTGTATTCAATGGAAGGTTCCTTTCTGTTCTGTCTTTCATTTTTATACGGTTTATCTCTCCTGTGGATCGGGCAGGTGGAATAAACCCCTGTCTGCTTCCTTCAGCCTGCAGAACTGTCTGCCCTGTCCCAGAGTCGGTTCCTGCCCGGAGCTGTCCCGCAGGCAAAAAAGCACAGTTTGTTTTAGTATATCATACTTTCTGTTATTTTACAGCCCCTTTCACATGTTTGGATTCACTTGCAAAAACAGTGAGAGGCCGGATAAATGCCCCTCACTGTTTTCTGTTCCCGGCTGGATTTTCAAATCTGTCTGGATCTCTCCTTCCAGTTCTTTCATCTACTTTCCTTCTATGATCTCTTCCGCCATAGAAAACATCTCCTCAGCCCCGGCGGTGCCTGTGATGTCCACCAGACTGTACGCCTGATCCTCTGTCCTCCACTCCATGGAGTGAACCTCCTGCACCTTCACCTCGTCAGAACCGTAGGAAATGCCGAAGTTCGGATTCTCCATATCCTTTTTGTCCTGCTCCGTCAGCTCATAGTCCGGCGGCACAACCTTCATCGTAGTTTCCAGATAGCTTACAGAGACTCCTCCAATCTCGCGCACCTCCTTGGCCTCGGGCATTCCCTCTGACGATTCTTCCATCCCCTTAAGCTTCGGTGTGACAGAAGCCAGAATTTCATTTCCATCCTTCTCGTAGCTCACAAAGATATCGGTGTACTCGGTTCCCGGGATCGGGTTTCCGTCTGCATCCACAGCAGCCCCGTCTCCCGTGTTCACATACTGGAACTGATAGCCGTTTGAAAAGCTCTCCGGCATTCCCGTCTCAAGCCCTGTCTTTTTCTCTGCATCCGCCAGCCCGCTGTACTCTCTCACCTCTGTCAGATGGCTGCTGCCGACCATGGAGCCTGCCATTTTTCCTGCTGCAATACAGGTAATGCTTCCTATCATCATAACCGCCGCTGCCGCCAAAACCAGTTTTCTCTTTTTGAATCTCATATCTGAACCCTTTCTTTCTGAATGCTCTTCATTCTCCCTCATGCTGTCAATCACGGCAAGCTCCCTGTCAATCCGGTCTTTCAGGCTGTCAGGGGCTGTCATTTTTCCCGCTTCCCTCTCAAAAAACTCCTTTAACCTTCCGTCCGTTTCCCTGTTCACAGACAACTCCCTCCTTTCCCGGCTCACTCATAAGCTCTGCCCTGATTTTTCTTCGCGCCGTAAACAGCCTTGATTTCACCGTTCCCTCCAGGCAGCCCATGATGCGGGCAATCGTCCTGGTGGAAAATTCGTTGAAATAGTAGAGAATCAGCACCGTTCTGTGTTTTTCATCCAGACGGTCCACCGCGTCCCTGATCCTCTGGCGTTCTTCCTCCTTAAGAAGACGTTCGGGAGTCAGATCGATCTGTATATCTGAGGATGCGTCTGCGTGAGTCAGTATCTCGCTGTCGGGAAATTCCCGCCTTCTGCCCTCTGACTGTTTCCAGGCCGTCCTTGTGAGAATCCTGTAAAACCAGCTCTTGAAGCCTCCTGCATCTTTAAGCTGTCCGATATTCACATATACCTTGACAAAGGTATCCTGGACAATATCCTCCGCATCCGCCCGGTTTCCGGCCAGAAACCATGCGGTTCGGAAGGCCTGATCCTTATAAAGTTCATACAGCGCGTCAAACGCCTCCCTATCTCCGGCCGCAAACCGTTCTACAAGTTCTGTTTCTCTCAAGTCCTCTGCTCTCCTTCCCGTTTTGGTGCACCTGTCTATAAGAGCATTCTGCAGGCAGGCTGGTTCATTTTTCCTGCATTTATTTTTCCCCTTTGGCGTTATCAGAGCGTGGAGTAAAAAAAGCCGCCCTCATTTCAGAAGGCAGCTGCTTTTCCTTTTATTTATTCTTTCCCTTTTGTGTCCGTCTCGCTTTCCTCCCCGGACAGGCTCCTCAGGAAGGCAAGCCTTTCCCCTATCTGCTTTTCATATCCGTTTTCTGAGGGCTCATAGAATACAGCGTCCTCCATTCCATCCGGAAGATACTGCTGCTTCACATAGTGATAGGGGTAATCATGGGCATACTTATAGTCAAGCCCCCGTCCCAGAGCGGCGGCACCGCTGTAGTGACGGTCCTGAAGATGCACAGGAACCGGGCCCAGAGGTCTTGTCTTAACTGCGTTCATGGCAGCTTCTATGGCCTTGACTGCCGAATTGCTCTTGGGAGCGCTGGCCACATAGGTCGCGGCATTGGCGAGAATAATCTGCGCCTCCGGCATTCCAACCCGCTCCACCGCCAAGGATGCGCTGACAGCCACACAGAGAGCCTGGGGATCTGCATTTCCCACGTCCTCTGAGGCGCAGATCATAATTCTCCTGGCAATAAACTTGATATCCTCCCCCGCGTAGAGCATTCTGGCCAGATAATAGACTGCAGCGTCCGGATCCGAGCCTCTCATACTCTTGATAAAGGCAGATATCGTATCGTAGTGGTTGTCTCCCCCCTTGTCGTAGCGCACAGCCCGCTTCTGGATGCACTCCTGGGCCACGGCCAGGTCAATGTGGATGAGCCCGTCCTCCCTTCGCTCTGTGGTAAGGACGCCCAGCTCCACCGCATTCAGGGCAGCCCTCGCATCCCCGTTTGCCGCCTCTGCCAGAAATTCCTCAGCCTCCTGTTCCAGAACTGCCCGGTACATTCCCATCCCCTTTTCAGGATCCGCCACAGCCCGCCTCATCAGCTCTATGATATCTCCCTTTTCAAGGGGTTTCAGCTCAAAGATCCTGGAGCGGGAAATCAGAGCCCCGTTCACCTCAAAATAAGGATTTTCCGTGGTTGCGCCGATGAGAATAAGGGTTCCGTCCTCCACAAAGGGCAGAAGATAGTCCTGCTGGCTCTTGTTGAAACGGTGAATCTCATCCACAAAAAGGATCGTCTTCTGCCCGTACATTCCAAGAGCGTCTTTGGCCTCCTTTACCGCCTCCTCCATGTCCTTTTTTCCCGCTGTGGTGGCATTAATCTGGGTGAAGCGGGCGCTGGTGGTATTGGCAATCACTCTCGCAAGCGTTGTCTTTCCAGTTCCCGGCGGCCCGTAAAAAATCACTGAGCCCAGCTTATCTGCCTTGATCGCCCGATACAGCAGCTTGTCCTTCCCGATTATGTGCTTCTGCCCCACCACCTCATCCAGGGTGGACGGGCGCAGGCGGGAGGCCAGCGGCGCCTCCTTCTCCATCGTACTGCTCCTCATATAGTCAAATAAATCCATTGCGGTTTTCTCCCCTTCACCTGCTCACTGATAGGCGGCTCCCAGGAGCTTCTCTATTCTATCAGCAGCTCGTCTACTGTAACAAAAGTATAGCCCTGCTCCTTCAATGTGTCAATGGCCGCAAGGGCTGCCTTCACGGTGGAGGGAAACGTGTCATGCATCAGCACAATCTGATGCTTTCCCGCCTGTCTTTCAATTTTCCCAAGGACGGCTGCGCTGTTCTGACTCTTCCAGTCCAAGGTATCAATATCCCAGAACACAGGAGTCATCTGAACCTCCTCCTCCAGTTCCTCATTCCACGCCCCGTATGGAGGTCTTATATAAGCCGGCTTTGTCCCTGTAATCTCCTCAATCATCTCGTTTGTCTTCTCAATCTGGCTGACTGCGCTCTCCATACTCTCCCGGGTCAGATCCACGTGGCTGTAGCAGTGGGTCCCGATGAGATGGCCTTCCTCCTTCATCCTCTGAATCAGTCTCTCGTTGCCGGGAATATTTTCTCCCATCAGAAAAAAGGATGCCTTCACCCCTCTGTCTTTCAGCCCGTCCAGCAGCTCCTCCGTACAGGACGAGTGGGGGCCGTCATCAAAGGTGAGAGCCAGAAACGGGCTTTTCTGGTTTGGATCAATGGCAGGTCCATTCTCCCGCTCCGAAGCGGGGACAGCAGAAATCTCTCCCCTTTCTCCCCCTCCCGCTTCCCAGACCACTCTCCCCAGATTGGCCGCCAGCAGAATATCTGCAAGCAGGACAGCCGCCAGTACCCCTGCCTGTAATCTCAGTTTCTTCAACTCCTGTCCCTCCTTACTGCCGTAAAGTTCCCTTGTCTAAATATACGGTTCTCCCTTCCCAGATATACATGCCCCCGCCAGCGTTTTCCGATGCCAGAACAAAGCGGCGGGTCGCAAAAGCGACATTTTCCTCTCCAACCCAGTGCGATCCCCGCGGAGCGTTTTTATATACCAGGGAACAAAGTTTCCTGGTATATAAAAACGCAGGCTCTGTCTCCCTGCCCAGAAATCCATTCTGGACAGGGAGACAGAGCCTGCGCCCTTCTTTTTCGCACACAGTTTTCTCTGTCCTGCTTTTTTTCCGTTTCTCTCCCCAAAGGATCTCTAAGCAGCCACAAGTGCAGAGATTCCGAAATAGGAAAGCACAATGATTCCCAGCACGATTCTGTAATATCCGAAGAACTTGAAATCATGCTGCTTTACATACTCCATCAGGAATTTAATGGAGTAGACAGAGACGCCGAAGGCCACTGCCATTCCAAAGAGCAGGTAGAACACCTCATATGCCTGGAAGGTCATTCCGTCAACAAATATAAATTTGATAATCTTTAAGAAGCTGGCGCCAAACATGACAGGGATTCCCAGGAAAAAGGAAAACTCTGCCGCAGCCCCCCTTGAGCAGCCTAACAGCATGGCCCCTAGGATTGTCGCTCCGGAACGGGAGGTTCCGGGAACCATGGCAAGAACCTGAAACAGTCCGATGCAGGCAGCCGTCCGGAAGGAAATCTGTGTCACCCTCTGGATTCTGAACTGCACGCCCCGGTTCCTGTTTTCCAGCAGAATAAAGAAAACGCCGTAGAGAATCAGCATGGCCGACACCACATAGCCGTTCATAAGCTTATCTAACAGGTTGTCAAAGGGAATTCCGATGATCGCTGCGGGAATACAGGCCACCACTATCTTCATCCAGAGGCGGATGGTCGCCCGCTTCTGGTTTTCTGTCTTTCGCGGTGAGAAGGGATTCAGTCTGTGGAAATACAGCACCACCACAGCCAGAATCGCACCCAGCTGAATCACCACCATAAACACTTCTCTGAATGCCTGGCTTACGTCCAGGTGAATAATCTCATCCACCAGAATCATATGGCCTGTGCTGCTGATGGGAAGCCATTCCGTAAAGCCCTCCACAATTCCCAGTACAAGCACTTTTAAAATCTCAAAAAAACTCATACCATTTCCTCTCTGCTAAATATTTTCGATCTGCCAGTCAATGGGCTCGATTCCGTTTTCCTTCAGATATTCGTTGGTGCGGCTGAAGGGCCTGCTTCCGAAAAATCCTCTGAATGCGGAGAGCGGGCTGGGATGGGGTGCTTCCAGAATCAGGTGTTTCGGGTTGGTCAGCATCGGCTTCTTCATCTGCGCCGGTCTTCCCCACAGGATAAACACCATCGGGCGATCCTGCTCGTTCAGTGCCCGGATCGCCGCGTCTGTAAACTCTTCCCAGCCGATTCCCCTGTGGGAATTGGCCTGATGGGCGCGCACAGTGAGAACCGTATTCAGAAGCATGACTCCCTGATCCGCCCACTTCTTTAAATATCCATTGTTGGGGATATAGCAGCCCAGATCGTCGTGAAGCTCCTGATAGATATTCACCAGGGAGGGCGGCGTTTCCACTCCCGGCTTTACGGAGAAGCACAGCCCGTGGGCCTGGCCGCGGCCGTGATAGGGATCCTGCCCCAGAATGACCACCTTCACCCTGGAAAGAGGTGTAAACGCAAAGGCGTTAAAAATATCATCGGCATCCGGATAAATCACCCTTGTTTCATATTCGTGCTTCACTGTCTCATACAGCTTTTTATAGTAAGGCTTCCTAAACTCCGCACTGAGCGGCGCAAGCCAGTCATTGCTGATCGCTCCCATTCAAGCTTCCTCTCTTTCGTCTGCGCCGTGCCTTCCCAATCAGTCATAGCCTGAAACTTCTGTAGTGCCTGACGCCCTTTATTTCTCTAAAAATATTATCACAGACAGGCAGAATAAACAATCGGAAAGTGCAAATTTTCGTTTTCCCCTATCGGCTGGAGCCTGCCGCCTCTTCTGCCGCCTTCACAATGAAATCTACAGAATTTTCCTTTATGGAGACAGCCCGCTCTCCAATTTCTTCGGAAATCTGGGCAAAGGTCTGGTTCACACGGTACATATGCGCTTTTTTGTTAAAAAATACCGTCTTTTCAAAAGGCCATCGTATCAGCTTCGGCATCCGGAAGTCCTCTCCCAGCTCCAGCGCCAGAAGCCTCCTGTTCAGTGTCCTTCCCAGCCACTCCTGGTAGGCCTTCCACTGAGGCAGATACCCTTCCTCTATGTAAGTTTCCGCATGGATGGTATTTCCCGTCAGAGGCGCGCCGCAGTGGGGACAGAGACCGTCCGGAATCTCCCCCGGCTCCCATATGTCCTTTGTGCAGGCTCTGCTGCACTGCTTCCACTGCTCGTTTCCGCAGGGCGCCACAATACGGCTCTGATCCAGGGAGCTCTCCCTGACTTTTCCGTCGGTCACCGTGGTGATAATAAAATAATCCTTTCCCTTCACCATATCTCCCAATGCCTCGTAAGCTCTTTTCGCCTGCTCCGGTTGGAGAGATGAGGGCCTGCCCGCCCCGGTCTCCCACTCTGCTCCGATTCCGATTAAAAGACAGTCGCTCTCCCTCAACATCTCTGAAAAATTCTCTGCAGATAAACCATTCTGTTCCATTCTCTCATCTCCCTGTGTGTCTTCTCTGCGTCTGTCAGGCCTGTGAGCACAGACGGGCAGAGCCTTTACTGCCTTCCGTCCGGCTGTTCCTGTTTTCCTCTCCCCGTATACGCCTCAAGCATGGCCTTCACCGATCGGGCCATCTCCTTTGAAAAAGCAGCGCCTGTCTTTCTCTTATAAAACGCCTGGGCAAAATTGTCCGCCGTGACAGCCGGCCCTTTGACGAAGCTCTCCGCCTTCCCGGCAAACATATCCTCCAGCTCCTCATCGGAAAGTCTCCGGTAGGTCTCCTCAAACACCACATACTTTCTGTCAAATCGTTCCCTGTGTACCCGCCTGTAGCCTTCCCTGTAATATCCGAGGCAGAGCAGGGAAATGGGAACCGCGTGCTGGGGCAGTCTGAAAAGCTCCCTGTGATATTCGAAATTTTCCAGAATATCTCCGATGTAGCAGGAGCCTATTCCCAGTGATTCCGCCATAATCACTGCATTCTGGGCTGCAATCATGGTGTCCTCGATGGACAGCAGCAAATCCGCCTCATTGGGCTCCTCCCAGGCAAGCCCCTCCTCCCTGCCTGCAAACTCCCTGCAGCCTTTCAGCCTGTAATAATCAAACCATTTCTGCTGATCCGCCACAAACAGGAGCAGAACAGGAGCCTTGGCTATAAACGGCTGATGGTCACAGCTTGCTGACAGCTTTTCCTTCATCTCCCGGCTCTTAATTACTATCACGGAATAGAGCTGCTGGTTTCCCGCCGTAGGCGCAAGGGAAGCTGCCTCAAGAATCTGATCTAAATCCGCATCTGAAATCTGCCTGTCATCATAGACACGCAGAGAAACTCTGTTTTTTACCGCATCTGATACCCTCATTTCTGTCCATCCCTTCTTTTTATGTTTTGCCTACCGTTTAAACAGCGCGCCAAAAGGGCTCCGCCTGTTCGGCCCTGCCCATTCCCTTTCTGCCGTCCTCCATCTCATCTGCGGAAATTCTGAGGAATTTCCTGTAAATAAGAAAGTGGGCAGGCCCGCCTCAGCTCCCCACTCCCTCAATCATTAGGGGCTTGCCTGCTTTTTCGCGCCGCCGCGCGGCTGCTTTAAGCAGCCTTTTTCCTCTGCGCGGCGTGCGTATCACGCCCGGCAGGGCTTTTCATATTATAGGAAATTCGTAGGAATTTCCTATAATATGAAAAAGCCCAGAGTGTGCTTTCATACACTCTGGACTTTCGGTGTGTAATGCATTTAGTGTTTATAGAATGGCAATGGATTACTTTAATGTAACCTTTGCTCCCTCTGCCTCTAACTTTGTCTTAAGGTCCTCAGCCTCTTCCTTGGAAACGCCAGCCTTAACTACCTTCGGAGCGCCGTCAACTACTTCCTTAGCTTCCTTTAAGCCAAGACCTGTAGCCTCACGAACAACCTTGATAACCTTAACCTTGTTAGCGCCAACATCTGTCAGCTCTACGTCGAACTCTGTCTTCTCCTCAGCTGCCTCTGCTGCGCCGCCTGCTGCTGCAACTACAACGCCTGCTGCTGCGGATACACCGAACTCTTCCTCGCAAGCCTTTACAAGCTCGTTTAACTCTAATACGGATAACTCTTTAATAGCCTCAATGAACTCAGCTGTTGTTAACTTTGCCATTTTAATTTCCTCCTGTTTAATAATTTATTCTCTAATGAAATGTTTTCATACCGGATTCCCGGCTTCTGCAGTTCTGACGCTGCAGAACGGCTCTTCCATCACGCGGCTATGCAGCCTCTCTCATGTATGGAATTAAGCCTCCTTTGCCTCTGCGATCTGGTTGATAACGCGTGCAAAGTTTGCGATCGGGGACTGGATGCTTCCCAGTAACTTTCCGAGAAGAATTTCTCTGGACGGGATAGTAGCGATAACCTGAATTCCCTTCTCATCGTAATATGTGCCTTCCACAACGCCGGCCTTTAACTCTAACTTGTCTGCCTTCTTTGCAAACTCAGCTAATACTCTGGCCGGAGCAGTAGCATCTTCCTTGGATACAGCTAAAGCTGTAGGTCCTTCCAGATGTGGCTCTAAAGCTTCAAACTCTGTTCCCTTTGCAGCAAAGCGAATCATGGTGTTCTTGTATACCTTGTAAGTAACACCAGCTTCTCTTAACTGCTTACGAAGCTGTGTATCCTGCTCAACAGTTAATCCACGGTAGTCAACAACTACAGCAGACTTAGCGCCGTTGAATAACTCAGAGATCTCAGCAACGATAGGCTGCTTTAACTCAACTTTTGCCATGAATGGTTTACCTCCTGTATTATTTTCGTCGTATGAACCGCCAGGAGTCTTACAGAAAAAGCCTCCCTGCCAGAGACAGGGAGGCACCGTTTACATCAGTAAGTGTACGTTTCCTCGGCAGGCGTTTTCACCTTATGCCTTGCGGCACCTGCTGTCTTAGGCAGTCAATACTTAAGTAAGATAGCATATTTTTTTGTGGTTGTCAAGCAGTAAAATCGGGGATTGGCTGATTTTTTCAGGGCTTTTTATATTATAGGAAATTCGGAGGAATTTCCTATAAAAAAAGCGGAGCCCTTCCCGGATTTCTCCGGCGAAAGGGATCCGCTCTCTTCTATCTGCCGCAATTAGTTCACAAGCTTTGCTACGTTTAACTTCACACCTGGTCCCATTGTGGATGTCAGTGTTACGCTCTTTAAGTAAGCGCCCTTTAATGTAGCTGGCTTTGCCTTCAGAACTGCGTCGATAAGCGTCTGGAAGTTGTCCGCTAACTGCTCCTCTGTGAAAGAAGCCTTTCCTACTGGCACGTGGATAATATTTGTTTTATCAAGTCTGTACTCAATCTTACCGGCCTTGATATCGTTGATAGCCTTTGTCACGTCCATAGTAACGGTTCCGGCCTTCGGGTTTGGCATTAAGCCCTTCGGTCCAAGTACACGTCCTAAACGTCCAACAACGCCCATCATGTCTGGTGTAGCTACAACTACGTCGAAGTCAAGCCATCCCTCGTTCTGGATCTTCGGGATTAACTCCTCTGCTCCTACGTAATCAGCGCCTGCTGCCTGAGCCTCGTCAGCCTTCGGTCCCTTTGCGAATACAAGGATTCTGACTGTCTTACCTGTTCCGTGCGGAAGAACTACAGCGCCGCGGATCTGCTGATCAGCATGACGTCCGTCACAACCGGTTCTGATATGAGCTTCAACAGTTTCATCAAATTTAGCACCTGCTGCCTTCTTAACGATAGAGATAGCTTCGGATGCATCATAAAGATTTGTACGGTCTACTAACTTAGCAGCCTCTACGTATCTTTTTCCTCTTTTCATTATAAATAACCTCCTAGTGGTATTGTCGGGGATTGCCCTCCCACGTTTCTAATTCAACATCTCGTTTCCGCAGATTGTAAGTAAAACTTACTCCTCTACTGTGATACCCATACTTCTTGCAGTTCCGGCGATCATGCTCATAGCAGCCTCGATGCTTGCTGCATTTAAGTCTGGCATCTTGAGCTCAGCAATCTTTCTGACCTCTTCCTTGGAGATGGTAGCTACCTTTGTCTTATTCGGTACTGCAGAGCCGGATTTCAGCTTGCATGCCTTCTTTAATAAAACGGCAGCCGGCGGAGTCTTTGTAATAAAGCTGAAGCTTCTGTCAGCATATACAGTGATGACAACCGGGATTACCAGGTCACCCTGATCTGCTGTTCTGGCGTTGAACTCTTTTGTAAACTGTACAATGTTAACGCCGTGCTGTCCGAGAGCCGGACCAACTGGCGGAGCTGGTGTTGCTTTACCAGCAGGAATCTGTAATTTAATGTATCCTGTTACTTTCTTTGCCATGATAAGGCACCTCCTAATATTGTGGTAATGGCGGGATGAACCCTCCCACGAGCCTCTCAGATATGACAGGCCGCATCTTACATCTTCTTAACTTCTGTGAAATTAAGCTCAACCGGTGTCTCACGGCCGAACATTTCCACGGTAATTTCAAGTGTCTGTTTGTTCTCGTTGATGGACTTGATAACACCAACGGTATCCTTCCAGGCACCGGAGATAACGACAACCGCATCTCCAATCTCGTAATCGACAACTACTCCGGCTGGTTTAAAGCCGAGATTTGCCATCTCATCCTCTGTCAAAGGAACCGGCTTGGAACCCGGGCCAACAAAACCTGTTACACCGCGGGTATTACGCACTACATACCATGTGTCATCATTCATAACCATGTTAATGAGCACATATCCGGGAAACATCTTTTTGGCAACCTGCTTCTGGGCTCCATTCTTGATCTCGACTACATCCTGCATGGGAACGGACACCTCCAGGATCTGATCCTGAAGACCTCTGTTCTCGATGGTCTTCTCAATGTCTACCTTAACCTTGTTTTCATAGCCTGAGTAAGTATGAACTACATACCAATTCGCTTCTGACATAATCTCACCTTATCCCCTGTTATTAGATGATATAGTGCAGCAGGAACACGATTCCGGTATCCAGTGCTGCAATAATCAGACCTAAAGCGACAGCTCCTGCAATAACAGCCGCTGTCTCCTTCTGAAGGGTTTCTTTGTCAGGCCAGATTATCTTCTTGTACTCAGCCTCAAGGCCTTTCCAAAAGCTCTTCTTCTGAGCCTTCTCGGTATTCCCTGTCTCACCCATTCTCTGTCCTCCAAAATGTTCAAGCGAATGCCTGATCCTTTATACTGGCACGGAAATTATTTTGTTTCCTTGTGCATCGTATGTCTCTTACAGAATCTGCAGTACTTCTTCGTTTCCATTCTGTCTGGATGAGTCTTCTTATCCTTGGTCATGTTGTAGTTACGCTGTTTGCATTCTGTACATGCCAGTGTGATTCTTGTGCGCACGACTTCCACCTCCACATAAATTCAAATTTTTCAGGCTTTTCTCTGCTTTTTTGAGCATAAAAAAAAGACCTGGCTCTTCCATTCGCCCGTCTACTATACCATAAAACCTGTGATTCGTCAATATATTTATAAATCTATTTCTTGATTTAATAATATAAAGCTGATTATACCATACCGGCAGGTAAAAAGCAATTAGTTTTTCCCTGCCGGTCAATGCCTGTTTCTGTTTTCCCCTTCCCGCTGCCCCTCAGCCTTTTTTCCGAACCTGGCAGCTTTTACTCTTCCCACACAACCGGCTCCGTCACATAACCCCCTGTTTCTCTGTCCTTCCACATCAGACAGAAATCCGTGAGCGCAGTCCCGTCGGCGCAGAGGAATACTTCCGTTCCATCTGCAGTCATGGCGCTGTCATAAATTTTCATGGCCGTTTTCCCCTCCGGCTCTGGCTCTGAACCCTTTCCTTTTTCCGCAGACTTTATACCTGATTTCTCGTTCACCTGCCGGATGGCAAGGAGCAGGCTCTCCGCCTCATCCCTTCCGATAGCAGATACGTCGAACTGGAAGAGCTGCCCATTCTCCATGACAAGCTCATACATGGCCGTGATGCTTCCGCGTTCTCTTACAGAAATAAAAACCGCCCCTCCTGCCGGGAGCACTTCTGTATTGTCCCCGCTCTCCATATAGGAGCTTTCCATCTCTGCCATATCCACAGAGTGTTCCGCCAGCCAGGAGCCGTCCTCCCGATGCCGAAGCAGGATGACTCCAAAGGGGCCGTGAATTACTGCAGTTCCCATCTGATCCGTTCTCGGACTCCACTCACCGCTTTCTTCCAGGACATAGACTCCGTCACTCCGGACGCTGTCCAGAAAAACTTTTCCCTCCCCGTCCGGATCAATCTGTGTATCCCCTGCCATTTCCCTCAGAGATGGGTAATTTTCTATCTCCTGGGCGCTGTCCGCCTCCAGTGCGATAAAAATTGCCGTCGGACCGTCCGCCCCTCCGATTATCTCCGCCCCCTCTTCCTCTGAGCTGCCGGTGACCTCCCCTTGCTCCTGTTTTGTCTGTTCCTGTTTTGTCTGTTCCTGCTCTCTCGTTTCTGCCTGTACGGACGCTGTACCAGGCGGAGCTGCTGCGCCGCCTGTGCTGCTGCCGCATGCAGTCAGGAAAACAGCCGCTGCCGCTGCCAGAGCTTTTAAAGATTTTCTCATTCTTTCTCCCCTCTCTCCTCTTCTGAAAGTTTTCCCTTTGTCCTGATTTCAGCTTATCATACGCCTGCACAGGCCGCAAGGAACAAATCTCTTACAAATCATTACAAAAAACAGCGGTCCGCCAGGGCACCGGTTTCTGTCTGCTCTTCCCTATCTCCACAAAAATAGGAGGCGCACGGCCAGCCAACACCGGCAGTACACCTCCTTATCTGTCTCCTGCTCCATTCCGGGGCAGCTGTTTTATATTTCTATTCTGTTAATATTCGGGGTCCCTCTCAGACAAGGAGCTCATAATTGACAATGTCCAGCATTCTGCCGAATTTCTCCCCTACCTCGTGCATCTTGCCGCAGAAGGAAAAACCAAGCTTTTCATGAAGCCGGATGCTGGCCTGGTTTTCTGCTGTAATCACAGAAATGACAGTCCTGGTATTTCTGTCCTCTCTTGCCAGGCGGATGATCTCCTGCATCAGCGCCTCGCCCACTCCCCTTTTCCGAAAATCGGGCGATACATAAACGGACAGCTCCACTGTTTTTTTGTACGCCTCGTGGGGACGGTACTGGGACAGGCAGGCATAGCCTGCAACCCTTCCATCCTCCTCAGCCACAATCAGCGGATGATTCCCCGTGCCGTGGGCGTGAAACCATTCCAGGCGATCCTCATAGGTCTTTTCCTGAATCGCAAAGGAGGCTGTGGAGTTTCTCACCTCATAATTAAATATTTCCATCATCTCCCTGACATCCTGCTCCAGGGCACTGCGTATTTTCAAGCCGATCTCCTCCTCTTTTACCTTGCTGAGCTGAGTCTGCAGCAGCTGCCAAAATCAGCTGAATTTTCAGACTGCTTTCACAAATTTCCGGCGGACTAAAGCTCTTCTGCCTTCTCTTCCTCCTGTTCCGGACAGTCCGCATCATCACCTGTTCTGCCATCTGTCTCTTCCTCCTCGCCTGAGCGCGCAAGGATGTTCGCCATCTGACCAATCTTTCCCATTCCCGCAGTATTCTGGTTTCTGACCACGTAACCCTCTTCCCAGATATTTCCTTCTGTCTCATCACTGCCGGTGCCTGCAATAGCCCCCGTCTCTGTTCTTCTGTACTTCTCGGGATTTTCCCTGGCGTCCGCCATCTTCTCTCTCAGGAAGCTGAGAAATTCCTGCTTCTCTTCCTCAGTAAACACTCTTTTGGCCACAAACTGGTAACTTCCGTCAGATGTCTTTAAAAGCAGAAGGCGTTCCAGCTCCACAATGTCCTCCAGGCTGGTGTACTGGTAATGTACATGCTCAGCTTCCCTGTCAGGCCCGAAGAGATCAAAGCCGTCCTCCCGCACTGCCAGGTTGATGGTAGGAAATCCTGTCTTTTCCATCTTTTTAAGCCCGCTTTTCTTCCAGATCATTTTCTCCTGGTTCTGCGGAGAAATAAAATAGAGCATGATTGCTCCTAGTCCGATAAACGTCACCACCGAGCCAATTGCAGCGGCAATGGGTCTTCCCGACGAAAAATTTCCGATCAGGGTGACAGCCAGAAGAGCCAGCATTACTCCCACTGTGATCAGCTTCGCCTTCCTCTGATCATGTTTTTTAATGTTCCACCGGATCCACTCTCTGTAATCCTCTTTTTCCAGTTGATAGGTATACTCCTTCATTTGCAACTCCTTTTCGCAGCTTTTCAGGCCTGCGCTGCCATGTTTCCCGCCGCCTGCATAGGCAGCAGGCAATGCTTCCTGTTCTTTCTGGCAGCCGTCCTCTTTTTCATATTCTGGCAGAAGTCTGCTCCTCTGCCGGACAGAAAGTCCTTTTATCATCATATCCTACTTTAGCGTCCATGTCCAATACAAACAGCAAAAAAATAAACCTTTTTTACTCCGGCGTTTAAAAGTGCCCTGGTGCACGCCTCAGCAGTGCTCCCTGTGGTGTAAATGTCATCCACCAGGAGCACCCGCTCGAAACTTCCCGCTTCCGGCAAGGCCCGAAAGGCCTGTTCCAGGTTTTTGAGCCTTCCTCCTGCCCCCAGGCCTTTCTGGGGATCTGTCCTTTTTACCCTCAGAAGAAGCCCGGCGGCCGGAATCTTAAGCTCCTTTGAGAGCCTATCTGCCAGCTCCCCGGCCTGGTTAAATCCCCTTTTCCGAAACCGCGACGGGTGAACGGGAACCGGCACAATCCTCTGGATCCCCGCAGCCCGAATCCTCTCCCCGAAACGCACTGTGGCCGCGCAGGAATAAAAATCCAGATACTCCCTTTTATTCCTGTACTTCACTGCCGCCATGGAAGCCGCCGCAGTCTTATTATAATTCAGAAGGGCCATTCCGTATTCAAAGCTCTTGGGGCGCCGCGCGCAGTCCGGGCAGTACTCCAAAAGCCCGCTGTCTATCTCCTTTCCGCATTTCATGCAGACCGGCGGCGTCACAAAAGACAGCTTTTTTACACATCCGGGGCAGATAAGCCTTCCCTTTGGAAGCACTACATCGCCGCAGACGGGACAGCGCCGCGGAAACAGCAGATCTGCCGCCAGGAGGGCCAGCTCCTGCGCAGAATCTCCGCCTGCCCTGCCATATTTCAGCCAGATTTTCTTTAAATCGAACTCCAAGAATATCTCCCTCCCCGCACGGACTCTGTGCTTTCCCTTCCATTGCCCTGCTGTGAGCAGACTTCTGCCGCAGCTTCAGCATCCGCGGCCGCGGCAATGCAAGGTGCAGCGATTAAAAATCACAAAGATGGCAAAATAAACAAAAAAGAAGAATGATAGAAGATGGTAAAACAAACGAAAAAGAAGAATAATAGAAAACAGTAAGATTCCCAAAGTAAATACGATACGAAAAGTGAATACGATATGATAAGGATATGTTCCAGATAAAAGCAGCCTGGAAAAAGCGGTTCTCCGGCTGCTGCTCCCGCTGCCGGATGGGAGCGGGGCGGTTCCGGCTTCGCGAAAGGCGCCCCTTTTTCTCTTCTGTCTTTTATATTCTCCCGGCTTTCTACATCAGGCTCTCCTCAATCTCCTGAATCCTGTCCTTTAATCCACAATATCTCTTCTGTTCTGAAGCGTTATCCACCATGCTCTGAAAGATCTGTGGAATACCCACCAGGCAGACGCAGGTTCTGGCTCTCGTGACAGCCGTGTAGATCAGATTTCTCGTCATCAGCATCCTGGGCCCCGGATAGACAGGGAGCACCACAGCCGGGTACTCGCTCCCCTGAGATTTATGAATGGTGATGGCGTAGGCCAGCTCCAGCTCTTCCAGCTGCTTGAAACTGTATTCCACCATCTTTCCCTCGTCAAATTCCACGGTGACAAGCTCGGAGAAGGTATTGATATCCCTTATGATGCCTGTATCCCCGTTGAACACGCCGGTTCCTCTGTCTACGGGAATCCCGTACCTGTTTCTCAGCTCCCACTCCATCTGATAATTGTTTTTTATCTGCATCACCTTGTCGCCTGTGCGAAACGTAATTCCCCCCGTCTCCTTCTCCTTCTTGTCAGGCGACGGCGGGTTCAGGTGCTGCTGCAGGACAGTGTTCAGCCGCTCCACCCCCAGGGCGCCCTTTCGCATAGGAGTCATGATCTGGATATCAAACACATCAGCCTTCACATAGTCCGGCAGCTTGTCCTTCACCAGGGTGATCATGGAGCTGACGATGGCAGACGGATCCTCCTGCCTGATAAAGAGAAAATCTCTGCTTCTCTTTCCCAGGGGAATCTGCTCTCCCCTGTTGATCCTGTGGGCATTGACGACAATATCGCTCTGGGCTGCCTGGCGGAAAATCCGCGTCAGCTTCACCACATGGAAACAGCCGGACTCAATAATATCTCTGAGCACATTGCCCGGCCCAACGCTGGGAAGCTGATCCACATCGCCCACCAGAATCAGCCTGGTTCCCACATTGACCGCCCGCAGCAGGGAATGCATCAGGTGGATATCCACCATGGACATCTCGTCGATAATAATCACATCTGCATCCAGAGGATTATCCTCGTTTCGCTCAAAGCGCATCCCTCCGTTTGCCAGCTTTCCCCTCTGTCCCGCGTCATTTCCCTTTTCCTCCAGGGGCGCTCCCGTCAGCTCCAGCAGGCGGTGGATCGTCTTGGCCTCACAGCCGGTAGCCTCCGTCATCCGCTTGGCGGCTCTTCCTGTAGGCGCTGCCAGCAGGATGTCGAGACCGCCCAGCTCAAAGTATCGGATAATCGTATTGATGGTTGTGGTTTTTCCCGTTCCGGGGCCCCCTGTAATAACCAGAAGCCCGCAGTTGACCGCCTCGATCACTGCCTGTATCTGAAGCTCGTCCAGCTCTATATTTTCCTGCTCCTGAATGCGGCCAAGGCTCTTTCTGATGGACTCCTCGGACTGATCCCCGGTAATGTTCAGATCGTGGAGCATCTTCGCCGTGTTGAGCTCCGTGTAGTAATACTGGGAGGCATAGACAAGCTGGGGGCGCTCCCTTTCAGAATCAGGCCCTTCTTCCCCTTCCTCTCCCGTCTCCCCATGGGAAGCCGATGCCGTCTGTGTGCCGCTCTCCTCTCCGCTGCGCCCGTACTTGATCACAAGCCGCTTATCCATCTGCATGTCCGCCAGGTGCTTTTCAATCTCCTCCTGCTTTACGCCGAGAAGCTCTGAGGCCTGGGCGCAGAGAACCTCCTTTGGAAGGTATGTATGGCCGCCTGCCGTGGCTTTTAACAGAGTGTAGAGAATCCCGCTCTTGATTCTGAAGTCAGAGTCCGTAAATATCCCCACCTTCGCCGCGATCTCATCTGCCATCTTAAAGCCCACGCCGGGAATGTCGTCCGCAAGCTTGTAGGGATTCTGCCTGATAATCCCGTACATGGCCGGGCCGTACTCCTGATAGATCTTGGCTGCCAGATTCATGGAGATGCCGTACTCCTGCAGAAACATCATGGCCTGGCGCATATCGCGCTTCTCCTCCACCTGCTCCGCAATGGCCATAGCCATCTTTTCGCTGATCCCCTTGATCTCGGCCAGCCGCTCCGGTTCCTCCTCCATGATCCGGAAGGTGTCCGTCTTAAATTTTTTTACTATCCTTGAAGCTAAAGCAGCCCCGATGCCCTTGATGGCACCGGAGCCTAGATAGCGTTCCATGGAAACCGTATCCTCCGGCGGCCTGATCTCGTAGTGCTCCACCGCAAGCTGTTCCCCGTAAACAGGATGTTCGGTTATATGGCCCGACGCCTCAATAAGCTCCCCCTCACTGATGTAGGAGAAGCTGCCCACAAGGATGTATTCCTCCCCATCCTCCGAGCCGGTGACGCTTAAAACCGTATAGCCGTTGTCCTCGTTCCTGTATTTAATTTTTTCAACAAAACCTTTCACTGAAGCCATAGCTGTCCCTAGTCAAAATTCCTGGAGCCCTCTCCGTGGGCAAACTCAATGAACTTTCCGGTTCCGATGGCAACTGCTGTCAGAGGATCCTCGGCAATCATCGTGGTGATTCCTGTCTTTTCCTCGATCAGCGCATCCAGTCCGCTGAGCAGCGATCCGCCTCCTGTCAGCACAATGCCGCGGTCAAAAATATCGGCTGCCAGCTCCGGCGGCGTTCTCTCAAGCACGTTGTGAACAGCGTCCACAATCTGCATGGCCGGCTCTCTGAGTGCCTCCAGCGTCTCATCGGAGGTCACAACAATCGTCTTCGGAAGTCCTGTCACCAGGTTTCTTCCCCTCACCTCCATAGTGATCATCTCAGGTCTTCTGTAGGCTGCGCCGATGTTGATCTTGATCTCCTCAGCCGTCCTCTCACCGATCAGCAGGTTGTGCTTCTTTCTCATATAGCGCACCAGCGCCTCGTCAAAGTCATCTCCGGCCACCTTAATGGAGGTGCTGACAACTGTTCCTCCCAGAGAGATCACCGCAATATCAGCCGTACCGCCGCCGATGTCTACGATCATGTTTCCGCAGGCCTTGGAGATGTCGATACCCGCTCCGATGGCAGCCGCAACCGGCTCCTCGATGATGGAAACATCCCTGGCTCCTGCCTGGTAGGTCGCGTCCTCCACGGCCTTTCTCTCCACCTCTGTGGCGCCGCTTGGAATACATACGCTGATCCTCGGCTTTCTGAGGGTTTTCTTTCCAACTGCTTTATTGATAAAGTATTTCAGCATTTTCTCTGTCACTGTATAGTCGGAGATCACACCCTGGCGGAGCGGACGGACTGCCACAATGTTGCCCGGCGTTCTTCCGATCATCAGGCGGGCCTCTTCTCCGATCGCCATGATCCTGTTTGTGTCGCGGTCAATCGCAACTACGGATGGCTCCTTCAGCACCACGCCCTTACCCTTGATATACACAAGGATACTGGCCGTACCCAGGTCAATTCCAATGTCATTAGACATCATCATAGTTGTTCTTCCTCCTGTTTTTCTCCCATTCATCCAGAACAAAACGGACAGTCCTGCGTCAGCTCTCCTGCCCGGCTGCCAGTCAACCCTTCGCATTAAATGTTTTCTGGCTATCTAAGAAGCTGCACCGAATCCGGCGGCAGCTTTCATACTGTCATCTGCGTATAAGCAAACTATACCATTTACTATTATATACAATTTTTACCTGTTTTTAAAGGGTTTTTTCTTTTTTTATGATCTTTATTCTTTTTTTATGATGCTGACACACTTTGGTCACATTTCCACCCTATAATCTAAGTATGTTATCCGAAAGGGTAACAGGCCTTTGTTTCAAGTATTGCTTGAAATAATAAAAGCTTTTTCATACTCATACCGGACGGCCAGAGCCGTCCGGCCCCCCTAAGCCAATTTCTTTTTTATATATACCTACCATTCCCAATATTACAAAATGCCCGCCGGAAAATCGGCGGGCATTTTGTCTGTCTCCTCTCCCGATCCACGCTCTCACGTCAGGACAGCCGTCTCGCCTCCTGCCTATGAGCAGGCATAAAAACGCTTACCATTCAGGCCCCACCAGAATATCCTGGCTCACCCTTGTATAAAACATTTTCTTCACTGTTTCAAACTCCGTTGACTGTCCCATAATCCACATCAGCTTCACAGCCGCAGCCTCAACTGTCATATCGTAGGCCTGGAGCACATTGTAGTGGTTTACCGCCCGGTAGCCCACCTCATAGACCTCGGCGTCGCTTCCCTCCAGCATCACCTGAGTGGCAATCACGACGATTTTTCCTTTCTCCGTCAGGTCCTCCAGTCCGCTCAGAAAATTTCTCTTATTGTAGAATGGGATTCCTCCCACCCCGTAGCTCTCGATGATAATCGCATCGTACCGCTCTCCGATATACTGCAGAATCTCCGGCTCGATTCCCGGTATCAGCTTGAGCACGAATACTCTCGGATTCAGCCTGTCATAAAACACCGTCTCCCCTGTCCGGCTCTCCCCGTCTACGTACTGGATAATTCGGTTCTCGTCTATAAAGGCGGCCACCGGATAATTGATGCTCTCAAAGGCGCTGTAGCTCTTGGATCGGATCTTTCTGGCTCTGGTTCCCAGAATGGCCTTCCCGTCAAACACCAGATAGACACCCCGCACCCCGTCCCTGGACGCAAAGCGCAGGCTGTCCATCAGGTTTTTCCTGGCATCGGTAATGGGGACGCTGATAGGCTTCTGGGAGCCGGTGAGAATGATGGGCTTTTCCGGATTCTGAATCAGGTAGGACAGAGCCGCCGCCGTGTATGCCATGGTATCTGTTCCATGGGTTACGATGAACCCGTCATAGACTTCGTACTCCCTTCGGATCTCCTCGCTGATGCGAATCCAGTGCTCCGGCTGAAAATTCGTGCTGTCCAGGTTAAAAAGCTGTCTGACTGAAATTTCACAGAATTTCCCTGCTTCCGGAATATAGCTTAACAGCTCCTTTGGCGTTGCCGCCGGGGCAAGTCCGTTTTCCGTCATCACAGAGGCGATGGTGCCTCCCGTTGAAAGTAGTAATAGTTTTTTCATCCTGCCTCCTGTATCTGTCCCTTTCCCGCTGTCTTTTTCTGTCTGGCTTTCTTCTGTCTGGCTTTCTTCTGTCTGGCTTCTTTCGCCTTCCTTATCAGAGCGTCTCTGCTCCGCTCTCTTCCTCCCGGTTCTGCAGAGGCATCAGGCTGCCTCCCAGTCCCTCTCCTTCATAATCATAAACGTAAATGACATAATTATACGCAGGACGGCTCAGCTCGTTTTCGGACCCCACAGCCTCCAGAATCTCTTCCTGTTTTACGGTGCCCTCCTCTCCTGCTGCAAAATCTGCCAGCTGCCGGAGAATTTCCGCCGCCGTTTCATTTTCATCCGGTGAGAAAGCGTTGACAGATACTCTGTGGACCTCGCCTGTAACCGTGTCGCCGTTTAAGAGGACGGACAGACACTCCTCTCCGTTTTCATCCAGTACGACGCAGTAAGTGCAGGTATCATAAAATTTATAGGAGCCTCCGTCTGAATATATTATGTAATTATCCGTATACTCATCTTTTTCAGCCTGGAGACCAAGCTGGGAAATCACCTCGTCCAGCCGCCTGTCCATATCCGTAATGCTGCAGGAAAAATGTTCCTCCCCGTCGCATCGGGTCCCTGCCGCCATTACCTCTGCCTCATCAAGCTCTGTTACCCCATAGCCGTACTCCGGCTCTTTGGAAGCACTGTTCTCCTGGCTCCATTCAGCTGCAGCATTTTCCTGGTGAGACTGCGTCAGCCGATCAACCATCCTGCCTGCCGCCTCAAAAAAAAGGTTGATGAGAATTAAGCACACCACAATGGCTATGACAACATAGACTGTACGCCCCTTCTTTTTCTCCTCTGAGCGGTAAAAACCGCTCGTCTTCACACGGACTTTCGCTTTTTTGGAGGTTCCGGAACTTTCATACACCGGTCTGGCTCTCTCACTCTTTTTCCTGCCTTTTTCCGTTTTTTCCCCGGCGGTCCTGATTCCCTTCTGCAGGTTTTCCGCCTGCTTCATGGCCTTCTGGCAGTACCCGGCCATCTTTTCCCGCAGATCTGTTTTCCCTCCTGCCTCCAGCTGGTTTTCCTCTCCGATTCTCTTCTGATTCAGAAGCGTCTGGTTATCCGGTCTGTTTTCATTGAGGTAGTAGTCAACGTCGCGCACCACCGGCTTAAACACCAGCCTCCTGCACAGACGGCAGTAGCCGGCTGCTGTCAGCTCTCTGTCACAGACTGGACAGATTTTTTTTCTCATATGCATGCACCTCCCCCGGTTCCCCTGCACGGTTCTCCTGCCTGGCTACAGCTTCAGGCTCCATTCTCTGCAGTCCCACACCTTGGTAGCCACATCACTGTAAAACTCTGGCTCGTGGCAGATGAGAAGGATGCTTCCCCTGTATTCGCGAAGAGCCCTTTTCAGCTCCTCCTTCGCGTCTACGTCCAGATGGTTTGTCGGCTCATCCAGCAGAAGAATATTCGTTTCCCTGTTAATCAGTTTACATAATCTTACTTTCGCCTGCTCCCCTCCGCTCAGGACTCTCACCTGGCTCTCTATGTGCTTCGTCGTCAGCCCGCATTTGGCAAGGGCGGAGCGCACCTGATACTGGGTGTAGGACGGAAACTCCTTCCATATCTCCTCAATGCAGGTGGTGGTATTTCCAGGCGCCATCTCCTGTTCAAAGTACCCGATTTCCAGATAATCCCCCAGCGTCACCTTCCCCGAGAGCGCCGGAGTCAGCCCGAGAATGCTCTTTAAGAGGGTGGTCTTTCCGATTCCGTTGGCACCCACCAGGGCAATCTTATCCCCCCTCTCCATGCAGAGATTTAACGGCCTTGACAGCGGTTCCTTTTCATCATAGCCGATCACCAGGTTCTCTGTCTCGAAAATGCACTTTCCGGCTGCTCTGGCCTCCAGGAAGTGAAACTCCGGCTTTGGCTTCTCCCTTGCCAGCTCGATGCGCTCCATCTTGTCCAGCTTCTTCTGGCGGGACATGGCCATATTTCTCGTGGAAACTCTGGCCTTATTTCTGGCCACGAAATCCTGAAGCTCGGCGATCTCCTGCTGCTGCCTTTTGTACGCCGCCTCCAGCTGGGCCTTCTTCACCTCATAGACCTCGCGGAATTTATCGTAATCCCCCACATACCGATCAAGCCTCTGGTTTTCCATGTGGTAGATAATGTTGATCACGCTGTTTAAGAACGGAATATCATGGGAAATGAGAATGAAGGCATTCTCATACTCCTGAAGGTAACGCCTGAGCCACTCGATATGCTGCTCATCCAGGTAGTTGGTGGGCTCGTCCAGCAGGAGGATATCCGGTTTCTCCAGCAGCAGCTTTCCAAGCAGGACCTTTGTCCTCTGCCCGCCGGACAGCTCTGTCACGTCCTTATCCATGCCGATGTCAGAAAGGCCCAGAGCCCTTCCCACCTCCTCCACCTTTGCGTCGATGGTATAGAAATCATGGGCCATCAGAAGTTCCTGGATCGTTCCCAGCTCCTCCATCATGGCTTCCATCTCACTCTCCGGCGCTTCTCCCAGACGGTCGCAGATCTCATTCATCTGCTCCTCCATCTCAAACAGGAAAGAAAATGCGCTTTTCAGCGCCTGGCGGACTGTCATGCCCTTTTCCAGGACGGAATGCTGGTCCAGATATCCCACGCGCACACGCTTGGCCCACTCTACCTTTCCCTCATCCGGCTGCAGTTTCCCTGTGATAATGTTCATGAAGGTGGATTTTCCCTCACCGTTGGCTCCTATCAGCCCGATATGCTCCCCCTTTAAAAGGCGGAAGGACACATCGTGAAAGATTGCCCTGTCTCCAAAGCCGTGGCTCAGATGCTCTACATTTAAAATACTCACTCTTATTGCTCCTTTATCTGAATCTGTTTTTTCTTTTCAGCCCGGTTACGTCCGTTTACTCTCCCCGGCTCTCCTGAATCTTTATCCAGGCCTGTATGGCGGAAATTTATACATACCCATTCTACCTGAACCCGCACATTCTGGCAAGCAGAAAGAGACAGCCCGGCTTCTCTGGCCGTTTGACATCGGGAAATCCCGTGTTATAATGGCAGAAAAGCGTGTTTGTCTGGAATAAAAACGGCTTTTTGATCCAATAGTAACAGCAGTACACTCGCAGAATTTTACCACAGGAGATATTTTATGTACGACTATTCCTTCCTTCAATGGCTCGCCTTCTTTTACATTTACAGCTTTTTCGGGTGGATTTTTGAATCCTGCTATGTATCCATTTTAAAACACCGCTTTGTCAACCGGGGCTTCCTCAGGCTGCCTCTGCTGCCTCTCTATGGCTCAGGGGCTGTCATGATGCTGTGGGTCTCCCTCCCGTTCAGGGAGCATCCGGCTCTCGTCTGTCTCTCAGGCGTGATTGCAGCCACTGCTCTGGAATACGTGACCGGTTTTGTGATGGAGCGGCTGTTCTGCGTCAAATACTGGGACTACAGCAATAAAAAATTCCAGCTGGACGGCTACATCTGCCTGAGCTCCTCCATCGCCTGGGGCTTCCTGACGATCCTTCTCACAGAGTATATCCACCAGCCCATCGCCCGTCTGGTTTTAGGCGTCAGCTATCCCGTCCTGCTTGTCTGTGTCTCTGCTGTCAGCGTACTGTTCCTTTTAGATACTTACGAGTCTGTGAGGGAGGCTCTCGCTCTCGGAAACGCTCTCAAAGCTATGACCAGGCTTCACTCAGAAATCGAGGAGCTTCAGAAGAGGCTGGAGGCGCTCCAGGAAGAAGCGGCCGGCTTCAGGCAGGAGTTTTTAGATGAGACAGAGCTGAGGCTGTCAGCGGCAAGAGAAAACGCAAGAGAGCGGCTGGACACAGCCAGAAGCGATTTTGCCGAGCGGTTAGACGAGGCCAGGACCGGCATACAGGAGCGGCTGGATGAGGCCAGAAGCAGCATGAGGGAAAGGCTGGACGAGGCCAGAGCAGATGCCAGAGAACGGCTTTCCGGCGCTAAATTTGATACGAGGGAGCGGCTCTCATCTGTTGCAGAGCAGCTGAGTGATGCCCGGCTTCGCCGGGAACAGCTGACCGGAGGCGGAAAGCTTCGCCGTTTCTATCGCCGGGGACTCTTTTCAGGCAATCCCGGTGCCGTTTCCCACCGATTCCCTGAGGCATTTCTGGAACTGCAGCGTCTGTCTTTAAAGCAGACAGACGGGAAGTCCAAAAAAGAACCTGATAAAGACGTGAAAGAAAAACAGGAGCAAAAAGATAGCGAAAATTCTCCGTCATAACTTTCTGTCAGTTAAAAATACATGTATATACCGCAAAAATATGCCGCAAAAAATACGAGGAGCGCCCCCGGAACTGTGTCCGGACGCGCCCCTCGTATTCTTCTGCTTTACTTTGCTGTCTTTATATTTCCCCTTTCAGGCCTTCCGCCTTTCTGCCCTCTCTTTATGGTTCCGGCAGCTTCTACAGAAGTCCGTTCACAATATCCATGACGGCCTTTCCAAGCTTCTCAGCCTTCTCGTCTGCATCAGCCAGGGAGGTTCCCTTCACGCCGTAGTAGAACTTGATCTTCGGCTCTGTTCCCGACGGTCTCACACAGAGCCAGGCGCTGTCCTCCAGATCATAGTAGAGCACGTTGGAGGATGGAAGTCCGGTGGGCTTCACCTCTCCTGTGGCTGTATCCCGGATGGTATCTGCCTTGTAGTCCCTTGCGGACAGAACCTTACAGCCTGCAAACTCTGCCGGCTCATGGTTCCTGAAATACTCCATGATCTCCTGGATCTTGGCAAGCCCCTCGATTCCCTTAAGGCCGATGGACTGAACGGAATCCTTGTAATATCCGTATCTCTCATACATTGCAACCATGGCATCCCAGAGAGTCATGCCCTTTTCCTTGTAGTAGGCAGCCGCCTCGCAGAGAGCTGCCGTAGCAGAGATGGCGTCCTTATCGCGGGCATAAGTTCCGATCAGGCATCCATAGCTCTCCTCCATTCCGAACAGATAGGTTCCCCTGCCCTCCTGCTCGTTCTTGAGGATCTGCTTTCCGATCCACTTAAAGCCTGTCAGAACCTCAATCAGCTCTGCCCCATAGTACTCTGCCACCGCGTCCACCAGATTTGTGGTGACAATGGATTTTACCACCTGTCCGTCTGCCGGGATCTGTCCTCTCTCCTTTTTCTGGCTGAGAACGTAGTCACACAGGAGGGAGCCTGACATATTTCCTGTCAGCGGAATGTATTCTCCGGATTTTGTATCCTTCACATAGACACCCAGGCGGTCTGCGTCCGGGTCTGTGGCCAGAACCAGATCTGCGTTCTTTTCCTTCGCCAGCTTCAGTCCCAGCTCGAAGGCCTCCGCAGCCTCCGGATTCGGATAGCTTACAGTCGGGAAATTTCCGTCGGGAAGCTCCTGCTCCGGCACCACGTACACATGCTCAAAGCCCAGCTCCTTCATCACTCTGCGGGCCGGAATATTTCCTGTGCCGTGAAGCGGCGTGTAGACAATGGCAATCTGATCCTGCATCTTGTCAATGGCTTCCTGATTCACCACCTGAGCCTTCACCTGGGCGATGTATCTGTCATCTATCTCAGCTCCGATTGTCACATACCTTCCAGATGCCACAGCCTCCTCCCGGCTCATGGTCTTTACGGAGGAGAGATCTGTGATAGCCATAACCTTCTCCGTCACCCCTCTGTCGTGAGGAGGAGTGAACTGGGCGCCGTCCTCCCAGTATACCTTGTAGCCGTTGTACTCCGGCGGGTTGTGGCTGGCCGTGATATTGATTCCGGCGATGCAGCCAAGCTCTCTCACAGCAAAGGAAAGCTCAGGAGTCGGCCGGAGCGATTCGAAGCGGTAGGCCTTTATTCCGTTGGCCGCCAGAGTGCGTGCCGCCTCATCCGAAAATTCCGGTGACATGCGGCGGGAATCATAGGCAATGGCAACGCCTCTGTCAGCGCCTCCCTGCTCTAAAATATAGTCTGCCAGTCCCTGTGTGGCGCGCCTTACTGTGTAGATATTCATGCGGTTGATTCCGGCCCCGATCACACCGCGAAGACCTGCAGTTCCAAACTCCAGATCCATGTAGAAGCGCTCCTTTATCTCGTTTTCATCCCCCTGGATAGCCCTGAGCTCCTTCTTTGTATCCTCGTCAAAGTAAGGGTTTGCAAGCCACTCCTCGTAGATCTTCATGTAATCTTTCATTCTGATACTCCTCCTGTGCCGTTTCTGCCACTAGATTTTGTCCTAATTATAGTATATGACGGTGAAAAAATAAAGCAGAATTATTAATGTCAGGCACAGCGCCGTCTATCGCGCCGATCCGGCCTGCGCCGCTTTTCTTCATCCCCGGATTCGGCTCAGGAAACGGTTCCTGTCCTCCTGCTGCTGTTCCAGATTTTTCAGTTTTTCCACATTTCTGGCAGGAATCCAGGCCTTGTTTGCATTAAAATAGAAGTTGATCTGCTTCCAGTACTTTTCAGGATAGAGGAAGAGATAGTAGAGATACTCCCTCTCTGTCTCCCCCATGGGAAGGATCCGGTCGTAGGCCTCCAGCATCTTCATTCCAAGCTCCAGGTTCCAGCTGTGCTTTTCCATGGCCTTTCTGATAAAATGGTACAGATCTGCCGCCTGAACCCCCAGGTGCATGCGGTTGAACTCGATAATCGGCGTATCCTGATCTCCCATCAGAATGTGGTGCTGGTTTAACTCTCCATGGCAGAGATAATGCTCCGGCTCCCGCCCCTCCCGGGCCATCCTCTCGAGCCCTCTCTGAGCCTCCAGCGCCTGGTCAAAGAACAGGCTGAAGTTTCCAATCACACACAGCTCAAAGTCCGACTTTCCCCTTCTGGCGCTGATAAAGCTCCTGGCTCTGCGAAGTTCCCGGTTGTGGCGCTTCATCTCCTCCTCCATGGGTTCAGCGAGAATCGAGCCCAGGTTCCACTCCTCCCTCACCTCCACTCCTCTTAAAATCCGGTGAAGTCTGGCAATCTGGGCAACAGCCCTCAGGATTTCCGCCTCATCCCTGACATCGCATTCTCTCTCCGAAAACCAGTCCTTGACAATATATCTCAATCCGTCCTGCCCCACTGACTGGAGCTCTCCCTCCCGGTTTCTCACATACTGATCCACCTGGGTGAGCCCTTCGTCCTTCAGGACATTCAGAACCTCTTCTTCAAACTCAAGCCTCTTTTTCGTCCCTTTATACTCCCGAAGGAGCTTAAGGCCCCTGTCGGTTTCGCATATCCAGGCGCCGCGGCCTCTCCTTGCGGAGCTTACCTCCATCTCATACTGTTCCAGAACCTCTGTATTCCTGTCGTTCACACGTCACCCCTCCATACCATTCGCTGGCTTTTTCTTCAACTGTTTTCAGCTAATTCTAAGGTATGTACAGGAGGGTAAAAATATGTTTCTGACCGGGGAGATTCACTGTTCAGGCCAGGCAGGACAGTGTTCTAGCCAATGCTTCTGCCCAGGTTTCTGGCCTCCTCCGGATAGCGGCTCTTCTCGATTTCCTCGGGAACTGCGCAGTCGGCAGCATATACGGCCCCGGCATCCTCCCACTTAAGATACTGACAGACTGCATGGTAGTGGGCCTTCAGTGCCTCCACAGCCGATTTGTCATCTGCGCAGGCCGCCAGCATACAGGCCTTTTTGGCGCTGCTTCTCAGCTCCTCGTTAAATGCATAAAAGCGATCAATAGCTGTCTTCAGCTGTGCAGACATTCCGAAGTAGTAGAGAGGCGTCACAAATGCCACCAGATCTGCCTGGCTGACTGCCTCCCGCACCACGTTCATGTTATCCCTGTGGACGCAGACGCCTCCATGCTGCCGGCAGTGATCGCAGCCCAGACACGGGTGAATATTCATGGAAGCCAGATTCAGGCAGGTAACCTCATTTCCCGCCTCCTCGGCTCCTTCTGTAAATGCCTTTACCAGAACGGAAGTCGTCCCGTTTCTGTGGGGACTTCCGGCTAACACTGTAATCTTCATCGCTCTTCTCCTTTCATTCCATCTCTATTCTGCCGGCCGCCGCAGACGGCTCTGCAGGTTTTATCACAGCAGATTCAGGCAGGCGCTTCCGGCGCTCTCGCCTTTAAAAGCCAAAGTAGGCATGAATCCCGGCTACCAGCCCGTCAGCCAGTCGGTTCAGCGTATCCTCAGAGTGGCTGGATCCCTTATCTCCCAGCTCGATGTCCACACTGGGAACAGTCGAATAGGAAGTCTGCGTCAGATCCATCTCCATGGCTCCGCTGGAAAAGATTTTATTTCCGGCGCCGCGCAGCCCTTCTACCAGAGCCTCGCCCAGACTGTTGTGCTGCTGCCAGTGAGAAGCCACCGGCTCCATGGAGCGGTATCTCTCATTGGAGGGAACACTCATAAAAAAGCAGCCCTTATCGCTGGAAGTTGAATCCCAGTGAAGGGAAATATGGCAGTCCGCATAGTTATTCGCAAGTACCGTCCGGGCAATATTGTCCAGCTGTACATCCTCCCCGTCCCGGAGCATCAGCACATCATATCCCTCTGCCAGCAGGCGCTCCTTCAGAATCTGCGCCATCCGGAGGGTCACTGAGGCCTCCGGTGTGCCGTCTGCAAATGTCATTCCGGCTGACACTGCAGCGGCAGTGGTGGCGCCTGCCGCAGTGGTACCACCTGTTACCTTGGCGCTTCCGTCCGGGTGGCACAGTGTCTTTACGCTGCCTCCTCCGGCTGTGCCGTGGCCTGCATTCAGGCCGATGGTCTTATTTTTTCTGTTTTCTGCTGTGCTCTTATACAGAACGGCTTTCCCGCTGTTTATCTTGGAAAATTCAGCATACTGGAGGCTGCTGTTAAGCCCCACTTCCGTCCCGGACTGCAGCTGAGTCCCTGCTTCACCCTGGCCTTTGGTCTCCTCCTTCACCGGCTGTCCGGCTTTTTGCCCCTCTGCCAGGTATGCGGAGGACACATAGAATTCTCCGCTGTCCGTCCTCACCACACTCCATCCATTTCCCTCGTAAAGCCGTTCCAGGACTGTGCCTCCGGGAACTGTGCCCTTTATATTGTCTCCCTCTGTGTCAGGGGAGGTGCGCAGCCGGAGGGCATCAGCTGTGACGGTCACCTTGTCATTTCTGGCTGTCATGCCCTGGCTCTCATAGGCATTGGCCGTGGTCCGGGAGGACTCGGAGCCTGGCTGCACTGTCGCAGCTCCTGCCTCTGCCTGAACCTGGGCGGCAGGCTGAACCTTTCCCCCTCCCACGGATGCAGCTGCCGCCCCTGCTGTCAGGGCTGCGCAGACAAGCATGCAGGCTGCCGGAATCATGTATCGTTTTCTCATAAACCTTCCTCTCTCTGCTCTTCCCAGATGCGGGGAGCAGGTTCCCTGTTCTGAAACCCGCCATCGGGCTTCTGACTGTCTATAGCCGCTCAGCGTACACGAAAACGCCTTACAGGCACATGTAAATCTGAACTGATCCTATCATATCACAGGGCGCCTGTTTCTCAACTGACATTTTTCTTACAATTATGTACAGCGTCCCCTCCGCCGCCTGAGCAGATGCGCGGCGCCTTTCCTGTCACTCGATGCGATATCCGTTTTTTGTGGTCCGCTTGACACTGTAGAGGGCCTTATCTGCTCTCTCGATGGCAGATTCCAGTTTTTCATCCGGGAGAATCTCCGTTCCCCCCACGGATATGCTGGGCCAGGCCTTCTCTGTCCTGTGCGCTGCAATACAGTCCACTATCCTCTCAGCCAGCCTGGCCGCCCCTTTCATGCTGCTGATTCCGCCGCACAGCAGCAGGAACTCGTCCCCACCCATGCGGCATACGAGATCGTGAGTGCGCACAACACGGTTTAAGAGACCGGCGATTGTTTTTAATACCTGATTTCCTTCCATATGGCCATAGGTGTCATTGATCTTTTTAAAATCATCGAGATCTACTATAAACAGCCATTTCTCAGTTCTGTCTCCTTTTTTCCATATCTCCTCAAAGGTGTGGTAGTTGATCAGCCCTGTGAGCCCATCCCTCTGAGCCAGAAGCGCCATTCTGCCCGCCTCCTCCTGAGCCTTCTGCACCTGCTCAGTCAGGGTTTTGGGATAGTACTCTCCCTCTCTCTGCTCCAGGTTCGGCATGGACTGATGGATATGCACGATTTTCCATCTGTCTCCTCTCCTCTCATAGAGAACTGAATAGCGGCTGTCCATATCGATCTGTACCTTCCCATCGGCACTGCTGCCCCTGATATAGAGAACCCCGTATACCAGGCAGGCGTCCTCCCCGGTCTTTCTTTCCCGGCACCGGAGGTTTTCAAAACGGAAGGAAACCTCTTCCACTTCCTCACTCTCCTGTGACATCGCTTTATAAAAATCCTGTTTATTGGTGTAAAACTCATGGGCTCCTGTGCCGATAATCACACAGTCCTCATCCAGCCATTCGCTCACCATTTTCTGCTTTTCACCGGCGTCACCGCAGAGGTAAACTCTCCAAAGTTCCTCCGTCAGTCTGCAAAAATCCATCTGCCATCCTCCCTGACGCAGCCCTCCTCCTAACATACCCTGTCCGGATACCGCTGTCTGGCTGCCGATTCTGATACTGCTCTGATTCTGATATTGGCAAGAACCGGTAGTCCGGAGAGACTTCCCTATACTACAAAAGGATGCCTGAAGCTGTTTCCATCTTCAGGCATCCTCCTTGCCAGCCTAGAGCCGTCACAAGGCTTTATGGCGTCCTTTCAGACGCCTCTGCCTTTACTCCTCGCTCAGTTCATCTTCATTTAATACGATCTGCTCTGCCTCGTCCAACTCTCCGCTCTCAGGATACTCCTGGGACAGGACGGCTTCCTCGCTGCCCATGGACGTCTCAAGCTCCTCGCCGTCGGTGCTCAGCTTGATGGAACGGTATCTCTTCATACCTGTTCCGGCCGGGATCAGCTTACCGATCAGAACGTTCTCCTTCAGACCGATCAGGTTATCCACCTTGCCGTTGATAGCTGCCTCTGTCAGAACCTTGGTGGTCTCCTGGAAGGAAGCTGCGGATAAGAAGGAATCTGTTGCAAGGGAAGCCTTTGTGATACCCAGCATAACCTGGCGGCCCACTGCCGGCTCCTTGCCCTCTGCGATCAGGGCCTCGTTCATATCGTTGAACTCCAGAATGTTCATGGAGGTTCCCGGAAGAACGTCGGAATCGCCGCTCTCCTCAACCTTGATCTTCTTTAACATCTGGCGCACGATCATCTCGATATGCTTATCGTTGATCTCCACGCCCTGTAAGCGGTAAACTCTCTGTACCTCCTGGATCATGTAATCCTGTACGGCGCGCACACCCTTAATCTTTAAGATGTCGTGGGGATTTACACTACCCTCTGTCAGCTCGTCGCCTGCCTCAAGCACTGCGCCGTCCTGAATCTTGATTCGGGAGCCGTAAGGAATCAGGTAAGTCTTGGAGTTTCCTGTCTCGTTGTCTGTGATAATGATCTCGCGCTTCTTCTTCGTGTCCTTGATAGTAGCCACGCCGCCGAACTCAGCGATAATCGCAAGTCCCTTCGGCTTACGTGCCTCGAAAAGCTCCTCGACACGGGGAAGACCCTGTGTGATATCGCCGCCGGCCACGCCGCCCGTATGGAAGGTACGCATGGTAAGCTGTGTACCAGGCTCACCGATGGACTGCGCAGCGATAATTCCGACAGCCTCGCCTACCTGCACCGGCTGTCCTGTAGCCATGTTGGCACCGTAGCACTTAGCGCAGACACCGATGTGGGACTTACAGGTTAACACGGTACGGATCTTCACAGAGTTTCTGCCCTGCTTCTCAAGGGCCTTCATGACAACGGCTGCACGCTTCGGCGTACACATGTGGTTCGCCTTGATCACGATCTCACCTGTATCCGGATCCACGATATCCTCGGCGATGAAACGGCCTGTGATACGCTCCTGGAGGCTCTCGATGGTCTCCTGTCCGTCTGTAAAGCCCTTGATCTCCATATATGGGATCTCGCCCTTGCCGGCACAGCAGTCGTCCTCACGGACAATCAGATCCTGTGAAACGTCTACAAGACGTCTGGTCAGGTAACCGGAGTCGGCCGTACGAAGAGCCGTATCGGAAAGTCCCTTACGGGCTCCGTGGGCGGAGATGAAGTACTCCAGTACGTCAAGACCTTCACGGAAGTTGGACTTGATAGGAAGCTCGATGGTGTGTCCCGTCGTATCTGCCATCAGGCCTCGCATACCTGCCAGCTGCTTGATCTGCTTATCGGAACCACGGGCACCGGAGTCAGCCATCATGAAGATGTTGTTGTATGCGTCCAGTCCTGTCAGCAGGTCATGAGTAAGCTGGTCGTCTGTCGCCTTCCAGGTCTCGATAACCTCTTTATATCTCTCCTCCTCGGTGATAAGACCGCGGCGGAAGTTCTTTGCAATTCTGTCAACTGTTGCCTGGGCATCGGCGATGAGCTTCGGCTTGCTTGCCGGCACAGTCATATCGGATACGGATACGGTCATGGCGGCCTTTGTGGAGTACTTGTAGCCGATGGCCTTGATGTCGTCCAGAGTGATAGCTGTCTGGGTAGCTCCGTGGGTATTGATAACCTTCTCCAGGATCTGCTTCAGCTGTTTCTTTCCTACGTGGAAGTCAACCTCCAGCTTCAGCTCATTGCCCTCGATGCTTCTGTCCACAAAGCCCAGATCCTGAGGGATGATCTCGTTAAAGATAAAGCGTCCCACCGTGGACTCTACCATTCCAGTCTTAACGGTTCCGTCCGGCATCTCCTTCTGCATTCTTACTTTTACCTTGGAGTGCAGCGTTACTTCCTTGTTCTCATAGGCAAGAATGGCCTCGTTCACGCTCTTGAAGGCCATGCCCTCTCCCTTTACGCCCGGTCTTTCCTGTGTCAGGTAGTAGATACCGAGAACCATATCCTGGGAAGGAACGGCCACAGGGCCTCCGTCGGAAGGCTTTAACAGGTTGTTCGGGGACAGAAGGAGGAAACGGCACTCTGCCTGCGCCTCTACGGACAGAGGAAGGTGAACAGCCATCTGGTCGCCGTCGAAGTCCGCGTTGAAGGCGGTACATACCAGCGGGTGCAGCTTAATAGCCTTGCCCTCTACCAGAATCGGCTCGAATGCCTGGATTCCCAGTCTGTGCAGTGTAGGAGCACGGTTTAACATAACCGGATGCTCTTTAATTACGTCCTCCAGCACATCCCACACTGCCGGCTGAAGGCGCTCTACCATCTTTTTGGCGTTCTTGATGTTCGGAGCGTACTGCTTTGCAACCAGCTCCTTCATAACGAACGGCTTAAAGAGCTCAATGGCCATCTCCTTCGGAAGACCGCACTGGTAGATCTTCAGCTCCGGTCCAACGACGATAACGGAACGTCCGGAGTAGTCAACTCGCTTTCCGAGCAGGTTCTGGCGGAAACGTCCCTGCTTACCCTTTAACATATCGGAGAGGGACTTTAAGGCTCTGTTTCCAGGACCGGTTACAGGGCGTCCGCGGCGTCCGTTGTCGATAAGGGCATCCACGGCCTCCTGCAGCATCCTCTTCTCGTTTCTCACGATAATGTCCGGGGCTCCAAGCTCCAGAAGTCTTGCAAGACGGTTGTTTCTGTTGATAATTCTTCTGTATAAATCATTTAAGTCGGATGTGGCGAAACGGCCTCCGTCCAGCTGTACCATAGGACGGATATCCGGCGGAATAACCGGGATAACGGTCATAATCATCCACTCCGGCTTGTTTCCGGAATTTCTGAAGGCCTCCACTACCTCAAGCCTCTTGATGATTCTGGCTCTCTTCTGGCCGGTGGCATCCTTAAGCTGCTTTCTCAGATCCTCGGAATCCTTCTCAAGGTCAATGCCCTTTAACAGCTCCTGGATCGCCTCGGCTCCCATTCCCACGCGGAAGCTGCCGTAGCCGAAGTTCTCCACCGCATCGCGGTACTCCTTCTCGGAGAGAACCTGCTTGAACTGCAGGCTGGTTTTTCCCGGATCCAGTACGATGTAGGATGCGAAGTAGAGCACCTTCTCCAGGGTTCTAGGAGAAATGTCCAGGATCAGTCCCATACGGCTCGGGATTCCCTTAAAGTACCAGATATGGGAGACCGGGGCGGCGAGCGCAATATGGCCCACACGCTCCCTGCGGACGCTGGCCTTTGTGACCTCAACGCCGCACCTGTCACAGATAACGCCCTTGTATCTGATCTTCTTATATTTGCCGCAGTGGCACTCCCAGTCCTTGCTCGGTCCGAAGATCCTCTCACAGAACAGTCCGTCCTTCTCAGGCTTTAAGGTTCTGTAGTTGATTGTCTCCGGCTTCTTTACCTCGCCGTGGGACCACTCCAGGATCTTCTCAGGGGAAGCCAAACCGATTTTGATTGCATCAAACGTCAATGGCTCATAAGTTTCATTTGTCTCTGGCATGAGCGGTACTCCCTTCTATTTATTCTTCATCGTCAGAATATGAATCATCCTGATCGTTCACATAGTCATCCGTGTAGTCGTCTGTATAACTGTCAGATTCTACAGAGGCCAGCTCTCCGTCCTCCTTGAATTCCTGACGCTGAAAGCCCATGCTCTCGAAGGATTCGTTCTGTGAGTAGCTCTTGCTGTCGCCTTCCAGAATCGAGCGGATGTCGGTGTCGCCGTAGTCGATATTCTCGCTCAGCTCTACCTCGGAGCCGTCCTCCCGCAGTACCCTCACGTCCAGACCTAAGGACTGAAGCTCCTTTAAGAGTACCTTGAAGGACTCCGGTACGCCCGGCTCAGGGATGTTTTCACCCTTGATGATGGCCTCGTAGGTCTTCACACGTCCTACCACATCATCGGACTTAACGGTAAGGATCTCCTGTAAGGTGTAGGATGCACCGTAGGCCTCCAGAGCCCAAACCTCCATCTCTCCGAAACGCTGTCCGCCGAACTGTGCCTTTCCTCCCAGAGGCTGCTGTGTAACCAGGGAGTATGGTCCGGTGGAACGGGCATGGATCTTATCGTCTACCAGGTGGTGGAGCTTCAGGTAATGCATGTGTCCGATGGTAACCGGGCTGTCGAAGAACTCGCCGGTACGTCCGTCTCTCAGGCGCACTTTTCCGTCGCGGCTGATGGGAACACCCTTCCAGAGCTTTCTGTGCTCCAGGTGACTTCCCAGGTATTCCATTACCCCTTCATCCACCTTGTCTTTATATTTTGCCTCAAACTCTTCCCAGGAGGTGTTTACATAATCGTTTGCCATCTCCAGGGTGTCTGCAATGTCGTTCTCGTTTGCACCGTCGAAGATCGGTGTGGATACATTGAAGCCCAGGGCCTTGGCTGCAAGGCTTAAGTGAATCTCAAGAACCTGTCCGATATTCATACGTGACGGCACGCCCAGCGGGTTCAGCACGATATCCAGCGGACGTCCGTTCGGCAGGAACGGCATATCCTCAACAGGAAGCACGCGGGAAACCACACCCTTGTTTCCGTGACGTCCGGCCATCTTGTCGCCCACAGAGATTTTTCTCTTCTGGGCAATGTAAATGCGGACGGTCTCGTTTACACCCGGGCTTAACTCGTCGCCGTTCTCTCTTGTGAACACCTTGGCGTCCACAATAATTCCGTAGGCTCCGTGAGGAACCTTGAGGGAGGTGTCGCGGACCTCTCTTGCCTTCTCGCCGAAGATGGCGCGCAGAAGCCTCTCCTCAGCAGTCAGCTCAGTTTCTCCCTTCGGAGTAACCTTTCCTACCAGAATGTCTCCGGCACGAACCTCGGCTCCGATGCGGATGATTCCTCTCTCATCCAGATCCTTCAGGGCATCCTCGCCGACACCCGGCACATCCCTTGTGATCTCCTCCGGCCCTAATTTCGTGTCGCGGGCCTCTGCCTCGTACTCCTCAATGTGAACGGAGGTATATACATCCTCCTGAACAAGACGCTCGCTCAGGAGAACGGCGTCCTCGTAGTTGTAGCCCTCCCAGGTCATGAAGCCGATAAGCGGGTTCTTTCCGAGGGCAATCTCTCCGTTGCAGGTGGAAGCGCCGTCTGCGATAACCTCGCCGGCCTCCACATGGTCTCCCTTGTAGACGATAGGCTTCTGGTTGTAGCAGTTGGACTGGTTGCTTCGTGTAAATTTCGTCAGGCGGTATACGTCCTTCTGTCCGTCAGAGTCGCGCTTTACGATGATCTCATTGGAAGCGGAGCGCTCTACCACACCTGCATTCTTTGCCAGCACGCAGACACCGGAGTCAACGGCAGCCTTGCCCTCGATACCTGTACCTACAGCCGGAGCCTCTGTGGTCAGAAGCGGAACGGCCTGACGCTGCATGTTGGAACCCATCAGGGCGCGGTTTGCGTCGTCGTTCTGAAGGAACGGAATCATGGAGGTCGCCACGGAGAATACCATCTTCGGGGAAACGTCCATCAGGTCGATTCTTCTCTTCTGGAACTCGGAAGTCTCCTCGCGGAAACGTCCTGATACGTTGTTGTGAACGAAGTGTCCTTCCTCGTCCAACGGCTCGTTCGCCTGAGCAACCACGAAGTTATCCTCCTCGTCAGCTGTCAGGTAAACTACCTCGTCTGTTACCACCGGGTTAGACGGATCTGTCTTGTCTACCACGCGGTAGGGCGCCTCCACGAAACCGTACTGGTTTACTCTCGCATAGGTAGCCAGAGAGTTGATAAGACCGATGTTCGGTCCCTCAGGTGTCTCGATAGGGCACATACGTCCATAGTGTGTATAGTGAACGTCTCGCACCTCGAATCCGGCACGGTCTCTGGAAAGACCGCCAGGTCCCAGGGCGGAAAGACGTCTCTTATGTGTAAGCTCGGACAGCGGGTTGTTCTGATCCATGAACTGGGACAGCTGGGAGCTTCCGAAGAACTCCTTCACAGCCGCTGTTACAGGCTTGATATTAATTAAGGACTGAGGAGAAATATTCTCCATATCCTGTGTCGTCATCCTCTCGCGGACTACTCTCTCCATTCTGGAAAGACCGATGCGGTACTGGTTCTGTAAAAGCTCTCCCACAGCGCGGATACGTCTGTTGCCCAGGTGATCGATGTCGTCCGGCGTTCCGATTCCGCCTTCCAGGTGCATATTGTAGTTGATGGAAGCGATGATGTCTTCCTTTGTGATATGCTTCGGAATCAGCTCGTGGATATTCTTTCTGATGGCTTCCTTTAACTCATCCTCGCCCTTTCCGTCATTTTCTGCCAGGATATTCTCGAGTACAGGGTAGAATACTAACTCTGTCACACCGATCTCCGCAGGGTCGAAGGAAACATAGGCAGCCAGATCCACCATCATGTTGGAGAGAACCTTGTGATTCTTCTTCTCTCCGGCAATCCATACAAACGGCACTGCCGCGTTCTGGATCTTTGTTGCCAGCTCCTTGTCTACAGCCGTTCCCTTCTCTGCCAGAATCTCGCCTGTGGACATGTCGACCACATCCTCAGCCAGCGTGTGTCCGGCGATACGGTTCTTGAAATGGAGCTTCTTATTAAATTTATAACGTCCCACCTTAGCCAGGTCATATCTTCTCGGGTCGAAGAACATGCTGTTTAATAAGCTCTCGGCGCTGTCCACAGAGAGCGGCTCGCCGGGACGGATTTTCTTGTATAATTCGAGAAGGCCGTCCTGATAGTTGTCGGAGGTATCCTTCTCAAAGCTCTTCTCCAGCTTTAACTCATCACCGAACAGGTCGATGATCTCCGCATTCGTTCCGTAGCCTAACGCACGGATCAGGACTGTTACAGGAACCTTTCTTGTCCTGTCCACACGAACATAGAAAATGTCATTAGAGTCAGTCTCGTACTCAAGCCATGCACCGCGGTTCGGGATAACCGTGCAGCTGTATAACTCGGTTCCGATCTTGTCATGTCCAATGCCATAATAAATACCAGGGGAACGTACTAACTGGCTGACGATAACACGCTCTGCTCCGTTGATCACGAAGGAGCCGGTATCCGTCATAAGCGGCAGATCACCCATGAAAATCTCATGTTCGTTAATCTCGTCCTTGTCCTTGTTGCAAAGCCTTACCTTCACCTTTAAAGGCGCTGCGTAAGTCGCGTCGCGTTCCTTGCATTCTTCGATTGTATATTTAATATCATCTTTACAAAGCGTAAAATCTACAAATTCCAGACTTAAATGGCCCGCAAAGTCAGCGATCGGGGAAATATCATCAAACACTTCCCGTAAGCCCTCGTCAAGGAACCACTGGTAAGAGTTTTTCTGAATTTCAATTAAGTTTGGCATTTCCAGAACTTCCTTCTGCCTAGAGAAGCTCATTCTGATACCTTTACCGGCTTTGGCCGGACGCATTCTGCTTTTCTCCATTCGACGTTTCACCCCTGTTTTCTTTCTATGTTTAATGGCGGGTTTCGCGCGCTTCACGATGCGGTTCTCTGTATAGCTTTAGGCGCACGACACCACAATAGTGCATTTTTCATAATATCATGGCTGTGTCAAGATGTCAAGAGGGGGGATGGAAATTTTTTTCTGCGGCAAGGAACAGGAGAGGGATATTTATTCCAGCGAAGTCACAAATATCCCTCTCCTGTTCCTGGGACGGGTACGGAATTTTTTCTGGTTCTGGGGATGTTCCTGGTCTGGAGAAGGGAAGAGAGCGGCAAAATTTTTCCGGGAGGGAAAGGAGGTGAGAAAGCAGGAGCGGCGGGTGAAACAGAACGGAAAGAACGGCAGGCGGCAAAGACGGCAGGCGGGAGCGAAACGGTTGGAAAGGCAGATGACGGCAGGAAGCAAGGGAATCGGCGAAGGCGGTGGAACATTTCTTTCTGTGTACAGGGCCGGAGAGAAAACAGATGAATATTGCCAAAAAATGGCATAATAT
>ENA-UONZ01000337-UONZ01000337.1-human-gut-metagenome-genome-assembly--contig:-C93old-NODE-337-length-80914-cov-17.262061_pt1 | contig 80914 bp, 71 predicted proteins | sample MGYA00242468_ERZ724015 | MGnify/ENA metagenome assembly ERZ724015
TGGCTGCGCGATGCTTATCCCACCAGTACCAACTATTATTGGAATGTAGGCTATGGCGGTAGCGGCGACTATAGCGGCTCCAGCAGTAGTTACGGCATCATGCCCCGGCTTCATCTGTGAAATCTGCCAAAATCTGGGCGGCGACAGTCCGCCCAAGCAGAAGGTGAGAAATGGACCGAACAGGCGGCGTAAGCCGCCGAAAATTTTAATTGCAAGAACAGAAAATGCGTGGTATGCTATCCACAATAAAGGGAGGTGATGCAAAATGTCTGTTCTTGCCCGAAAACGTCAACAGGCCTCAACAGAGTTTGAGATGAACTGCGCAAGGCTTGTGCGGCTTACAGTCCAGCGATGCGACAGCATCCCGAAGCGGTATCAAAAGCTTGTCCGACCGAAACTGATGCAGCCGACAATGGCGGCATATCATGCGGTCATCATGGCGAATGAAGGTGATGCCAGGACGGAAGAAGGCCGGGAGTATCGCCGAATGCTGTTTGACCGGGTAACCCGATTCCTGATAGCCCTTCAGAAACCGATGGCTGTATATTGGAGCCTTTTCGATACGAAGGAAGGGGGAAGGCGGGAATGGACAGACCTAGTATGCAAAGAGCTTGCACTGATTGATGGCGCGGCCCGCTATGGTGACGGAGAAAGAGAGGTTCCGATGATTCGGACGTTTGAGCTGGAATATTCGGATGACCGTATTTTCGTCAATAAAATGCGGGATCTGCACAAGTACACCTACTCGAAGATATGTGCGGTGCCCTTGGAATACAAAGACCATCTGTCAGACCAAATCCTGCAATTTGTGGATGATGCGTTATTCTGCGTCCTGCGTGGCAATGACGGAATCCCGTCCACAAGAAAGCAGTATGAGGCCCGGGATAAGTATTTCAAGCGAGCAATCGACAACCTGAATGGGTTGCAACGGCCGCTGTATGCACTGTGGAACGTTATGTTGTACAGCGAGAATACGATGGACGAGTGGGCCGGGCAAATCAATGAGTGTATCAAACTGATTCAAGGCGTCCGAAATTCTGACAAGAAGCGTTTTGGGCGATTGAAGTAAAAAACACTGGTGGCACATTAGAAAGGCTTTAATTGTTTTTGGCTGCGCGATGCTTATCCCACCAATACCAACAATTATTGGAATGTAAACAATAACGGTAACAACGACTATAACAACTCCAACAATAGTTACGGCATCATGCCCCGGATTCTAAGTTTTGAAGTAACCATGTATAAGGGTGAAAATATCCAGAGAATTTAGAAGGAATGTGCAACCATCCGTCTGCAAAGGCGGTAAATTGATGGCTGGCCTGTTTTAAGGCTGGCACACCGTATCGGTGTCCCTGATCGGAGCGGCGGGACGATTCTTTCATGGCAGGTCATGTGCAGGGCCTGTTTCATCACCGCTTCGCAAACCTGTTTAGAGCGCACACAATAAGTAGCAGGAAGGGCGTAGATTCATTTGACGAACAGAGAACAGATACAGGCCAGGATAGAGCGGAGTAAAGCTCGGAAGGCCGCAAAACGAGAAGCGCAGGCGCATGGCACATGGCGGGAGCAGGGAAGCATAGATCTGGAACTGCTGACCGTAGCCGCCAATGATGCCGCCCGCCGCTGCTTCTGGCATGGGAAGCCCGTGCGGGAGCAGATAGCATCTGCCTTGGAGGTGCGCACCCCCTATGCGGAAATGCGTATCAAGGCACTCGACCAAATCAAATGCCGGGAAGAACGGCTGAGAGCAGTCACCCCCTTCGGAGAATTTGAGTGGGTCTTTACCATTCAGAACCTTATGAAATCGCTGCGGAAGCGGCGGAAAGGCGTGGAGTGGAAGGGAAACGTACAGCGGTTCCTTTTCCATGCCATCCTGAAGCTGAAGCGGATGAAGGATTCACTGCGGGCAGGAAAGCTCGACGTGGATATGACGATTCGGAAGATATTTCTCCATGAGCGGGGAAAACTGCGGGAAATCCATGCGGTTATGATCGACTGCCGTGTTGTGCAGGGGTGTCTGTGCGACAGCTGCCTCGTTCCCCTGACGGAACGAAGCCTTATTCGAGATAACCCGGCCAGCACGAAAGACCGCGGCGTTACGGATGCCCGGAACCGGCTGGAAATGTTCCTGCATGAGCTGGCAAACCGGCACGGAAATGCGTTCTACCTGATGACGGGGGACTTCAAGAAGTTCTTTGACAGCCTCCGGCACCAAGACTGTTTGCGTGTTTTCCGGCAGTGCAAGACGGACCGGATGCTTCAGGGCCTTGGTATGAAGGTGGCCCGGATGTATCAGGAAAGCGAACTGGAGGGCATCTCGGACGAAGCTGAACGGCTGAAAAGGGCAGATGACCTGAAGCATCATCGGGGTGTTGGAATGACCTTGGGAAGCCAAGAATCCCAGATCATGGCTCTGGCGATTCCTAACGGCATCGATCATGCCGTGAAGGACAAGCTGGGAATCCGGGCCTATGAGCGATACATGGACGATACTATGGCCGCTGGTCCCTCGAAAGAGGAACTGAAGGTTGTGGGCCGGACCATCAAGGGAGAAGCCGCCAAAGTCGGGCTTGCGATGAATCCTAAGAAAACAGCCATCACGAAAGCCTCCAAGGGCATGAAGTTTCTGCAGATCTATTACAGGGTAACGGACACAGGGCATCTGGTGAAGAACCTCGTGCGGGCCGGTATCGTTCGGATGCGGCGCAAGCTGAAAAAGTTCGCTGGGATGGTTTGCCGGGGGATTATGACCTTGGACGATGTGTTTTCGTCCTTTGCGGCGTGGTTCGGTAACTCCTACCAAGCCGACGCATACCGCACCAGAAAGCAGATGCTGTCGCTGTACTGGCGGCTGTTCCATGGATATCGAATGGAAGGAGTGTACGCATGATTTTTTATGCAATCTTTGCTGACGGCAAGGTCATTGATGTCAACACCGTGTTCCTGCGGTGGTTGGCATCCCGTGGCGTTATGATGATTTCCACCCCGGAACAGGCAGAATTCATCTGCCCGAGGGACGGCAGTGCAATCTACCATCCGTCATGGCTGAATGAGCCGCCGGAGGGGGCCGTGTATGACGGCGACGTTGACGCTGAGGAGATCACCGAAGCGGAGTATAAAGAACTGCTGGTGAAGCTGGAAGCTGGCGAAGCGGTGGATAAGCCGGAGCCTGACCCCGGCAATACCGGCGGCGAGGATCCGGGCTCCGGTGATGATACAGGTGACAGCGGTGGACACACCGTTGCAGATATGAAGCAGCTGGTCGAAACCTGCGCAGGCTTGCAAAAGCAGGTGCAGATGCTGACCGACTGCCTGCTGGAAATGAGTGAAGAAGTCTATGCGTAAACCGCAGGACATCTTCGCTCATTTTCTTTGCAATATTTTATTCGGAAAGGAGGGCACAGAAATGATGGCTATGCTGTGGTGTCAGCAGATCATGTACGGTAAGAAGACCTACGCAGATGTTCCTGCAAAGCTGAAGCAGAAGGTTCGGGAACTGCTGGTCGATTCCGGCTGCGAAGACCTCATCACTGAGGACTAAGAAAGAATAAGGAACGGCGGGCCGCTCTGGGATTTTCCAGAGCGGTCTTTCTTTTTGGCAGGAGGTGGACAAGATGATCTCGCCGTACAAAAACACATTTCGGGTATCGCAAGCATATCGGCATCTGAGGACTGATGGAACCTACCACCAAGGATATGACCTTGTTGGAATTGGCGGAAAAAGCCTGTACTGCCCGGTATACGGCACGGTGGTGCGCTCTGGATGGGAGTGCGCAACATTGCCGAAGAAGGGCTTCGGGCAGCGTGTCGTGATCCGTATCGGGACAAGCCCCTACTTCATGTATTTCGGGCATCTTTCCCAAATCAACGTCAAGGCCGGGCAGAAGGTCAAGCCCGGTGACCTGATCGGCGTGGAGGGAAGCACCGGGCATAGCACGGGAAGCCATCTTCACTGGGAAATCCGCATCAATGACGTGAAAACTGGCTATGTGTCGGTTCATCAGTATGCCGGCATCCCCAACACGCCCGGCTCCACGCTCTACACCTCGAACTGGGCGGCAGAGCTTTTCGGACCTGCGAATCTGCAGAAAGCAACCAGTGCGTTCCCCCAGAGAATCTACAACGTCGTTCTGCAGGGAGTCCTTGGTATTTCGCAGGATGGAATCTTCGGGGCAAATACGGAAGCCGCGGTCAAGAAGTTCCAGCAGAGCCATGGCCTTACAGCTGATGGCATCGTAGGAGCAAAGACCAAGGCGGCTCTGGCAAAGCTGTTCTAAGAAAGGAGCATTGAAATGAGCGAAACTATGGTTGTTTGGGCGGTTCTGGTAGTGGCCGCTGTGGTTGTGGCACTGTGCATGATTCGGCTGGGGTACAAATCCCTTCTGGCGGAGTGGGCCTTGGAAGCCATCGACAAGGCCGAGAAGGAGTTCGTCGGCACCAAGCTGGGCGAGGCTCGGCTTGCGGTTGTTGTGGCGTGGCTCAGAGAACGTGTTCCTGCACCGCTGCGGTTCCTTGTGACCGATGAACTGATTCGCAAGGTCGTTCAAGTGACTTTCGATGCGACCAGAAAAGGGCTGGAGGTTATGAAGAATGTTTAAGCGGATGCTTGGATGGTTCTTAGACCGGCTCCCCCTGACGAGGTGGATTGAGCTGACGATGACCGAGGATTGAGAAAGGAGGACATCAGTGCTTGCAGAGACAACAGAAGCACTTACCATTACGGTTCCTGCATGGGCTTTGGCCGTGATAGCGTTCCTTGGAACGCTGATCGGCGGCGCAATCAGCTTTACAGTGAACCAGCTTCTCATTAAAGGCGCAGCTGACCGGGCCGAGAAACGGCGGGAAAAGGCCAGCTCGGAACGGAAAGAACGGTACATCCTTCAGATGGACAACCGAAAGGCAGAGTACGACCTGTTTCTTTGCATTTGTGCTGGCATCGAGAGGATGGAGAGCGAGACCGGGCAGATCTTCTGGAACGGAGAACTGAAGCGGCATCTGGCGGCTCTGGAGAGCGTAGATGCACGTTACAGGGAAGCCGACCAGCGGCAGCTGGCCGAGTTGAGCACTCAGGGCAAATAATTGAAGCACCCCCACGGCGAATTTAGACGGAACTCTAAATAATTCGCCGTGGGGGTGCTTTTTGCTTTTGTGGTTCTTTGACAAAATAAACTGGTAGAAAATACCGAAACACGTTATAATGTAACATTTTGAGGACAAGGAGGTGTGATTTGTGCTATTCATTAGTTAAGGAGCGAGCGAGTATGGTTAGAATTTTACTGTCCAAGAAGTTAGGCGAGCTTCGATGGACACAAGCAGACTTGTCACGCGCCACGGGGATTCGTCCAAACACCGTCAGTGATTACTATAACGAACTTTGTGACAGAATAAACCTGGATCATCTCGATCTGATATGTGAAGCGTTGGGTTGTGATCTGGACGAAATCATAGTCCGGGAGGAAAACCCGGAACCAAGGACGAGGAACCGAACTGGATTCGACAAAGCGACAAAGGAGCCGCCGAGGTCGGATAAGTGAGCAAAAGGGGAGTGGGTTTGGATACCTGCTCCCTTTTTGCATGAGCCGGTTGTGAAAGCACATGGGAGCCTTCTTGAAAAAAGTGCGGGTTTATGGTATTCTTTATATGACAAATGATTCATTCATGTGTCTGATAGAAAGCAGGTGAACAGGTGGCAGACAATAAAACGGAACGTGACCTTGATTTTGAGCGCAGACATGAAGAGTACCTGCAGCGGCTTCGGGGTCTTCGCCTGCTTGACGACAACTTTATGACGAAGGTTTTCGAGGACAAGGGCTGTTCTGAGGTGCTGCTTCAGGTGGTTCTGGATCGTGATGACCTGACGATTCGTGAAGTTCATAGTCAGTACGGCTTGAACAACATTCAAGGCCGCTCGGCTCGTTTGGACATTTTGGCTGTGGATGAGCAGAACCGGGCTTATAACATTGAGATCCAGCGCAACGACCGTGGTGCAGAGGTCAGACGAGCCCGCTATAACAGCGGCCTGATGGATGCCAATATCACGAACCCGGGCGATCGCTACGACCAGCTGTATGAAACCTATGTCATTTTCATCACGGAAAATGATATTCTGAAGGCTGGCCTTCCGATTTATCATATCGACCGCATGATTCGGGAGACCGGGAAAGAATTTGGTGACGGGGCGCATATTATCTATGTGAACTCGCAAGTTAAGGATGACACCAAGCTGGGCCGGCTGATGCAGGATTTCACCTGCACGAATCCGAACGATATGAACTATCCGGTGCTGGCGCAGCGGGTACGCTATTTCAAAGAAGACACGAAGGGAGTGGCAACTATGTGCAAAGCTTTTGAAGAAGTAAGAGAAGATGGCAAGCTTGAGGGCAAAATTGAAGGCGCGCGGGAGAATGCTATTGAAGCGGCCAAGCGGCTGCTCTTAGGTGGCAAGCTGTCCTATGAAGAAATCGCCGAAGCGCAGGGCCTGACCGTCGAAGAAGTCAGATCCTTGGACGGCAAGAAGTCCGCATAAGTAGGAGCGACAGATATGAGTGACCCTTTTGAAGAAGTATGGCAAGAAGGATTTCGTGAGGGTGAACAAAAATTCTTGACAGAGTGTGCGTTGGCGATGCTGGCCGATGATGTGCCGTATGAAACCGTGGCAAAGTACACGAAATTCTCCCTCGAAGAAATCAAAGCGTTGGATGCCAAGAAACCCGCCTGAAAGGTGACCGGCATCAAATCGACATCAAAAGTTTAGACACTCAAATAAACGTATGGTACGAGAAAGAATAACAGACCTTTTCAAAAGGTTAAAAACGGTATGGTATAACCAGAAATCCCCTGCCAGAAGTTGAGCTCGAGTAATCTGCGAACCCTGAAAAGTATTGATGCAATGCAATATTTTGAGAGTCAAAAGGCTCTGTGATACTGCTTTGATACTATCAGGCGATTATTCATAAAGAGAGACATGAGAATGCCCTCTGAGAAACGGTAAGTTTTTCAGAGGGCATTTTTGTGTCTTTTATTCTTTACGCCACTTTTTCTTCGGCTCGTACCGGCCGCAGCCGTCGGCGGTTTGTGGCCAGTTGAGCTTCCATTCCAGATACTCTTCCTTGGTGATCTCGCCCTCCCGGAGCTGCTTCTTGCGGAGCTGCCACTCCTTTAAGAACTCATCCAGCAGGCGATAGCGGAAGCTGACTGCCATGTGCTTTTCCGGGAAATTTGGGTCGGTGGTGTCTGTGACCTCGTAGAGCCGGGTGCCGGGATAGTGCTCATCCAGTTCGAACAGAGTGTACATCACATCCTCTGCGGCGTACAAGGTCGGCTCATAGAGGGAACGGTAGTTCACGTCCAGTACCTCCGCAATCTTGCGGAGCAGCTCTTCCTTGGGAGTGCGGGTGTTGCTTTCGTATTGTGCGATACGGATGTCTGCGCTCTTCTCCTCAAACCCGATGGCAATGCCCAGTTCTTTCTGGGTCATACCTCGGAGGTTGCGGGCACGTTTGATGCGGTCACCGACTGCCATGCGATTGCCTCCTGACTTAAACATATTTGTTGAACCTAGTATAGCACAGAAAAATAGGAGGTGCAATAGAAAATAAACAAAAAAGTTTAAGATTTTACCCAAAAACCTCTTGACTTAACGGAATGTGTTTAGTATAATGAGAACGCAAAAAATAAACAAAAATGCTTAGTAAAATTGAATGACCGCCAAACTGACCCAAACCGCCAAGACCTTCCGAAAGGAAGCGAGCGCTCCGCAAGGGGACGGCACAGCACCGCAAAGGGGATATGCCTGCCGGAAGTCAGCGAGGATGAAGCGGCACCGAAACGAAACCGACAAAGAAAGGACAAAAAATGGCAAACAGCATTTTTATCAAGGCAGACGAGCTGGCAAAGGAGTTGGACATCTCGCAAGGTCTGGCGTACAAAATGATCGCCCAGTGGAACGAGGAACTGAGAGCCAAGGGCTACACGACCGTGGGAGGCCGTGTAAGCAGGAGGTACTATCAGGAGAAGATCTACGGGGCAGGGGAGGAGTGATAGGATGCCAGCCTACAAGGACAGCAGGCAGGGGACGTGGTACGCTTCCTTCTACTTCGAAAACTGGCAAGGTGTGAAGCAGAAGAAGCTGAAACGGGGGTTTGCCACCAAGAAAGACGCTCTGGCGTGGGAGCGGGAGTTCCTTCTTCAGCAGGCGGCAGACCTGACCATGACCTTTGAAGCCTTTGTGGAAATTTATATCACGGACAAGAAAAAGCGGCTCCGGGAAAACACCTGGTCTACCAAAGAGCACATCATCCGAACGAAAATCTTACCGTATTTCAAAGAAAAGCGGCTCAGCGAGATAAAGCCACGGGATGTGATTGCATGGCAGAACGAGATGCTGAACTACCGGGACAAAAACGGCAAGGCCTACTCGCCGACCTACCTCAAGACGCTGCATGGACAACTCAGTGCCATTCTGAATCACGCCGTCCGGTTCTACGGGCTGAAATCAAACGCAGCAGCCACAGCCGGGTGCATGGGGTCGGAAAAGCACAAGGAAATGCTCTTTTGGACGAAGGAGGAGTACCTCAAGTTTGCGGAAGCGATGATGGACAAGCCGCAATCCTATTACGCTTTTGAGGTCCTCTACTGGTGTGGCATCCGGGAGGGCGAGCTGCTGGCTCTGACCCCGGCAGACTTCGACTTGGACAAGGGGCTGCTCTCCATCACCAAATCCTATCAAAGGCTGAAAGGCCGGGATGTGATCACCGACCCGAAAACACCCAAGAGCGTCCGGGTCATCCAGATGCCGCAGTTTCTGACGGACGAGATCAGAGACTATCTGAAATCCCTCTACAAAGTCCAGCCAGACCAGCGGATCTTTGAGGTGACCAAGAGCTACCTGCACCACGAGATGGACAGGGGAGCCAAGGAGGCCGGGGTGAAGCGGATACGAATCCACGACCTACGGCACTCCCATGTGTCGCTGCTGATTGAAATGGGCTTCTCGGCTTTGGCAATCGCTGACCGGGTAGGGCATGAGAGTGTGGACATCACCTATAAGTACGCCCACCTCTTCCCCTCAAAGCAGCAGGAGATGGCGCAGAAGCTGGACATGGAACGAAAGGAAGGATGAAGATGGAACGAGTGCTCGACCAGCAAGGCCGCTGGCGGAACAAGGTGGTAGCCTTCCGAATGTCCCCGGAAGAGGACGAGGTTCTGGAAGCCAAAGTAAAGCTCTCCGGGTTGACCAAACAGGAGTATATCATCCGCCGCCTGACTGACCGGGAGATCACCGTGGTAGGCAACCCAAGGGTCTACAAAGCCCTACGAGGCCAGATGGAGCTGATCTATCAGGAATTGCAGCGGCTGGCCGTGGATGAAGAAGTCCCGCCGGACTTGCTGGAGACCCTGCAAATGGTAAGTCTGACGTTGAACGGACTTAAGGAGGAATGCGAATGACGGACAATAGAAAAACGACCGTACCGGGTGCATCTGTTGGCGCAGATGCGGTACAGTCGTCTGATAAAATTACCACCAATATTATAACAAATTCGGACAAGCAAATCAATCTGCAAGCCGCGAAAAAGTCAAACAATTTCGGGCTGAACACGGTATCAATGACCGAACTGTATGACACGGTGTATCCACCTCGGAAACCCATCGTGAACGACTTGCTGTACAGTGGCACCTACCTCTTCGTAGGTGCGCCCAAGGTGGGGAAGTCCTTCTTCATGGGGCAGCTTGCCTACCATGTGGCGATGGGGCTTCCGCTGTGGGAGTACGAGGTGCATCAAGGCACCGTCCTCTACCTGGCATTGGAGGACGATTACGCCCGGCTGCAGCGGCGGCTCTCCCGGATGTTCGGGGTAGAGGAGACCAACAATCTCTACTTCGCAACGCAAGCTAAGTCCGTGAGCGAGGGACTTGACCAGCAGTTGGAAGGATTCATCCGGGAGCACCCGGATGTACGGCTCATCATCATCGACACCCTGCAGAAGGTGCGGGAGATCGGCGGTGACCGATACAGCTACGCCAGCGACTACGAGATCGTGACCAAACTGAAAACTTTCAGCGACAGGTACGGCATCTGCCTGCTGGTGGTTCATCACACCCGGAAGATGGAAGCCGAGGACAGCTTTGATATGATCTCCGGCACCAACGGTCTGTTGGGTGCGGCGGATGGCGCATTCATCATGCAGAAGAAGCGGCGCACGGACAACACCGCCCTGCTGGACATTGTGGGACGTGACCAGCCGGATCAGGAGTTGACGTTGGAGTTCAACCGGGAACGCTGCGTGTGGGAGTTCCAAGGAGCCGAAACGGAACTCTGGAAACTGCCGCCCGACCCGCTTCTGGAAGTGGTGGCAAAGATGCTCAGCCCGGAACAGCCGGAATGGAGCGGTGCGCCCACGGAACTGCTGGAACGGCTGTCGGGTGTGAGCATACAGGCAAACATCCTGACCCGGAAGCTGAACGTGAGTGCCGACAGGCTCTACAACGACTATGGGATTCGGTACGAAAGCAGGCGCACCCATGAGGGCAGGGTGGTCAAATTAACGCTGGAAAATTCTGGGGCGTGACGATTCGTGACGGTTGTGACGGTATTTTTGCTACTATGTAAAATACCGTCACAATCGACACAACCGACACGGGATGGTGATAATGATGAAAAACGTGCAGATTTCACAGGAACTTTTCGTCGCCTTGCTGCATTATCATTTGAGCGGCGAAAATGAGTACGAAGAGGTCATTGAGCAGGGTCTGGAGCAAAAATTGGATGCGATGCTGCGGCATGAGCTGTATGCCCAGTACAAGACAGCACCCACCGAGGAACAGCGGGAGCAGGCTCGGCAGGAGTATCTGGACAGACGAGGCGTGCCAGAAAGCTTCCGCTGGTGAGCCCCTCTATTGGCAAAGTACAGGAGCGTGTCACGCTCCTGTGAATGCAATCACGCAGGAAGGTGGTGTTGGACCGGGCAGCGGCGAGGTACAGCGAAACCCCGTCCGCAGACGGAAGCCCCCGGCAGGGCGCAAAGGCATCTTTTGATGGACGGAACGTCTGTCAAAAGTGCTTTTGCGTTACTTTCGACGAAAGTAACAAAGCCTTTGCCGTGTCCGGCACCAGTTACTTCCACAGAGAAAGGACGTGCGATTGAAAAGAACCATTTCCGCAATGCGGGGTCCCGGCTCCCTCAACCATAACCGGAGAAGTTTCACCGCTGAAAACGTAGACCCGGAGCGCAGCAGTCTGAATGTCGTGTACCGGGATGAACTGATTCAGAAGGTGTACCACGAACTGTTTGATGAGGCAGTGAACCGCTACAACGCCAAGCAGAAGCGCAAGGACCGCTGTATCACCGACTACTATGAGCACCTGCGGACAGGCAAGCAGGAAAAGCTTTTCCATGAGCTGATCGTCCAGATCGGCAACAAGGATGATATGGGTGTCCTGACCGAGAACGGCGCACTGGCAAAGGAACTGCTGGACGAGTATATGCAGGGCTTCCAAGAGCGGAACCCGACGCTACGGGTGTTCGGGGCTTTCCTCCACATGGATGAAGCTACGCCCCATCTGCACATCGACTTCGTGCCGTATGTGTCCGGCTGGAAAGGCAAAGGACTGGACACCAAGGTCTCCCTGAAGCAGGCTCTGAAGGCCTTGGGCTTTGCAGGCGGCTCCAAACGGGAATCCGAGTTGAACCAGTGGATCAACGCCGAAAAAGAGCAGCTTGCTGCCGTGATGGAGCGGCACGGCATCGAGTGGGAACAGAAAGGCACCCACGAAGAGCACCTGTCTGTGCTGGACTTCAAAAAGCAGGAGCGTAGTAAAGAGGTAGCGGCTCTGGAAGCTGCCAAGCAGGAGTGCCAGACCGACCTGACCGAGATGCAGGAACAGCTGGAAACAGCGCAGACAGCCGTAGAAGCCGCTGAACAGCGGGTACAGAAAGCAGAGCTGACCTACCAGAAGCAGAGCCAGAAGCTGAACAAGCTGGCTCCCATTATGGAAGGTTTGGAAAACCTGTCAGCGCAATACTCCCAGCGGCCAGAAGAATGGGTGCCAGAAGCAGCCACATTTGAGACCGCCAAGAGCTATCGGGAGAAGAAGGCCATGCCGCTGATCCAGAAGTTGGTGAAGGTACTCTTTGCCCTCCATCGGAAGTACTGGGAGGTTAAGAACGAGAGGGATAAGTACCAGTATTTCTATCAGGACGAGATGAAGGCTACCCGTCATTTGAGCCAGCAGCTGGAACAGGTGAAAGCTGAGAATTCGCAGCTCTATGCGATGAAACGTGATTTCAGGCGAGTATGGAACTATTTCGGTGCCGAAAAGATGCAGCAGGTCATTGGGTTTATGAGGGAGCAGGAGCAGACCACAGATAGGAGCCAGAAGAAGAGCAGACAGAACAGTGTAGAGCTGTAAGCATAGCAGACCCCCGCCAGCGGATGTTGGCGGGGGTCTGTACATATAAGTGATATTATACTCAAAAAGTTCCGGGGCAATATCCGTCAGAGCAAATCCGGGAATGTCTTTCTCGTCTTTGTAGGTGCCATCTTCAGCCAGAAACTCGACCTTTGCAAAGTCCGCAACTGGAATCTCAGATTCACAGACATACCAGTTCAGGTAGTCATTAGCGGTTTGTTTGAGGGTTGAGGCAACGCTGCGGTCAGCGTTATACTTGTCGCAGAAAGTGCGCCAAGGCAGATATCGCCAGATTTTACCATTGGTCTTGATGGTAATGCGGCACATGATTTTGTCGTTGGACAGACCGGTGTTTTTTGCACCGGCATGGTCATTGGCAGTCAGCCAGACGACAGGATGATAGTTTTCATATTTGTCAACGGCTTTGATGCCAATTTCATGCCCATTGAAGTACAGCGGCTCCTGATGGAAAGTTGCACCATCGTACTTTAGGTTGGAAGGCGTCAGCACTAATTTCCCAGTGGCCGAAATCATCCGATATTTGATAAGGCTGGTGTAGTGATACAGGTTTTCAGGCAGCTTGGTCTTTTTCACTTTCATTTGTTTCCCTCCAAAATCGTAGATGCTTACTAATACGAAACACCGTCTGAGATGCAGATAGTGGACGAGATTGAAAAAAGTGTACACTATCTCGCTGAAAAAAGCAATAGAAATTTTTATCGGCTTGCAATCACGGAAAAGCTGTGGTACGCTTTACTAGGATAGTATAAAGGGAAAGTATATCCTTTTTGGGAAAAACACCATGGTGTACCAATAGTGGTACATTTACTATGTTAAAATGAAAGAAAACAATGCGGAAATCCGCATTTGATGGAGGAAATAAAAATGGTAGACACCAAAAAAGAGCAGGAACGCGAAGAGCTGCACCGTGCAATCTGGGCGATTGCGGATGATCTGCGCGGCGCAGTGGACGGATGGGATTTTAAGAGCTACGTTCTCGGTACGATGTTCTACCGTTATATTTCGGAGAACATCGCCAGCTATATCAATCAGGGCGAAATTGATGCAGGCAACCCGGATTTCCGCTATGAAGATATGTCTGATGCAGAGGCAGAGCAGGCACGGGAAGGACTGGTACAGGAAAAAGGGTTCTTCATCCTGCCCAGTGAGCTGTTCTGCAATGTGCGGGCAAAAGCGGCCAGCGATGAAAACCTCAACGAAACGTTGGAAACGGTGTTCCGGCACATTGAGGAATCCGCAAAGGGCAGCTCCTCTGAGGGACAGTTTGCAGGGCTGTTTGATGATTACGATGTCAACAGCAATAAGCTGGGTGCGACCGTTGCCAAGCGCAATGAGAAGCTCGTGAAACTGCTGAACGGCGTGGCAGATATGAACCTTGGCGATGTGAAAGAGCATGACATTGATGCCTTTGGCGATGCCTACGAATACCTGATGACCATGTACGCCAGCAATGCAGGCAAGTCCGGTGGCGAGTTCTTTACGCCTGCTGATGTTTCGGAGCTGCTGACCCGGCTGGGTACCGTAGGCAAGAAGGAAATCAACAAGGTATATGACCCGGCCTGTGGTTCCGGTTCGCTGCTGCTGAAGGCAGAAAAGGTGTTGGGACGGGATGCCGTGCGCAATGGTTTCTTTGGACAAGAAATCAACATCACAACGTACAACCTGTGCCGCATCAATATGTTCCTGCACGACATTGAATTTGACAAATTCGACATTGCCTGTGAGGACACGCTGACCAATCCGCAGCACTGGGATGATGAACCTTTTGAGCTGATCGTATCGAATCCGCCGTACTCCATCAAGTGGGCCGGTGACGAGAATCCGCTGCTCATCAATGACCCTCGCTTTGCTCCGGCAGGTGTGCTGGCTCCGAAGAGCAAAGCGGACTTGGCGTTTATCATGCATTCGTTGGCATGGCTGGCTTCCAACGGTACGGCAGCAATCGTCTGTTTCCCCGGCATCATGTACCGTGGCGGCGCAGAGCAGAAGATCCGCAAATATCTGGTGGACAACAACTTCATTGACTGCATCATTCAGCTGCCGAGCAACCTGTTCTTTGGTACCAGTATTGCCACCTGCATCATGGTGCTGAAAAAGGGTAAAACGGACAATAAGGTGCTGTTCATTGATGCTTCTTCCGAGTGCGTCAAGGTGACGAACAACAACAAACTCACCCCGGAGAACATTAATAAAATAGTGGACACCTTTGCACAGCGGGCAGAAGAAGCACACTTCTCCCATCTGGCGGAGTATTCCGAGGTGCAGGAAAATGACTATAACCTGTCGGTTTCCACTTATGTGGAAGCCAAGGATACCCGCGAGAAGATCGACATTGTGAAGCTGAACGCTGAAATCGCACAAATCGTAGCACGAGAAAACGAACTGCGGGCCGCCATTGACCAGATCGTGGCAGAAATCGAGGGCTGAGATGGAAAGCGAAAAGAAAGATTCTGCATTGGTACGTTCTTCTGCGGCGGAATACCTGACCTTTGTTGCCTCTACGGGCGAGGACAAGGACAGCATTGAGATGCGCTACGAGGATGAAAACATCTGGCTGACGCAAAAGATGATGGCGACCCTTTACGATGTGGGGCTTCCGACTATCAATGAGCATATCAAAAAGATTTATGCTGACCATGAGCAGGACGAAGCGGCAACTATTCGGAAATTCCGAATAGTTCAAAATGAGGGTGGCCGACAGGTTACTCGCAGCGTGAACCACTATAATCTGCAAATGATTATTGCGGTCGGCTTCAAGGTGAACAACCAGCGGGCGGTGCGGTTCCGTGTCTGGGCGAACCAGATCGTGGAGCAGTACACCATCAAGGGATGGGCAATGGACGAGGAACGCCTGAAAAACGGCGGCACAGTCCTGACCAAGAAATACTTTGAAGAGCAGTTGGAGCGCATTCGGGAGATTCGCATTTCGGAGCGCAACTTCTACCAGAAACTCACTGACATTTACGCTACTTCGCTGGATTATGACCGCAATGCGCTGACCACAAAAGAGTTCTTTGCGAAGGTGCAGAATAAGATGCACTATGCCGTGCATCGCCATACGGCGGCAGAACTGATCTATGAGCGTGCCGATGCCGAAAAGCCGCACATGGGGCTTCACACATGGAAGGATGCTCCCAACGGCAAAATCAAAAAGAGCGATGTTTCCGTGGCGAAAAACTACCTGACCGAAGATGAAATGAAATCCATGGAGCTGATCGTTTCGGCATACCTCGACCTTGCCGAGAACCGTGCCCGCCGTCATATTCCCATGACCATGGAGGACTGGGCCAAGCGGTTGGACATCTATTTGCAGGCGGATGATCTGGAAGTGCTGAAGGACGCAGGCAAAATCTCGGCACAGCTTGCAAAGATGCACGCCGAAACGGAGTTTGAAAAGTACCGTGTGGTGCAAGATAGGCTGTATCAGAGCGATTTTGACAGGTATTTGGAAACAAATTCAATTGAATAGAATGGAAAGGAGATACTTATGGGGCAGGATACCAAAAGAGGAATAAAAGAACAAAACTGTTTGGATTTGGTGAAGCGGGGATTCTTTTGGCGTGATGATGTGCCCTGTGAGGAACCTTTTGGACACCGTACAATTCTAAATGTAACTGATGATGAATTTAATAATGGGCTTTGGCAGTGGCTTGTAAATCACGAATGCTATAAAAGCTGTTTTGGATTATTAGAAGATGATAGGTTTGAAATTGCGAGCATCCTGAGAACAGCTAAACCGAATGAACGCCTTAGTGAGTTCCCGGATTTTATATTTCAGAAAGGATTTATAGAACATTTTCAGGTTACGTCTTCTAAAACCACTCGAAAAGGAGCAGAGCACAAGAAAGACGAACAGGCCTTTAAAAGTGCAGTTCAAAAAGAGCAAGAAGAAGTAAGAAAGCAGTGGGAGCATGAAATGGAGTGCAATACACTGCGTTCAACAAGCTGGACATTTGAATATGGTGCGCATAGTTATGAGGATTTGAAGAAATCTTTTCAAGATAGCTGGGAGAAACATCTTCAAAGCCTTGAAAAATATAATGGAGCTAAAGAAATAGGAATTTTCGTGATCGAGTATGATGAAAGCGCACTAGGAATGATAGAATGCGTATATACAGACTGGATCAATGGTATGTCGCAAGGCGATATGCGTAAACAAGAAGATTTCAAAAATTATCGTCTTAGTAGAGATAAGAAAATTTTGAATTATATTTATCAATTCAAGGATAAAATCAGATATGTGATTTATGTGTACAGAGATGGGTTTGAAATCATCAGAACAGATAATATTCCATACTTGCTAAAACTGATGCCTTGGGATTATATGATTTATCCAATGATAGTACAAGAACGGCAGACGATGAGCTGTATTAGGTGGGGAATAAAAGATGAGTAAATTAGACAAGCTGCTCCGGGAGCTTTGCCCGAATGGTGTGGAATATAAGAAGCTGGGTGAAATCGCAACGATTTCTCGTGGAGGAAACTTTCAAAAGAAAGATTTTCTTACAGAGGGCGTGCCGTGCATCCATTACGGCCAGATTTATACAAAATATGGCCTGTTCACGGATAAGACATTTACCTTTATAAGTGAAGAATGTGCAAAAAAGCAGAAGATGGCACAGCCCAATGATATTGTCATGGCAGTTACAAGCGAAAACATTGAAGATGTTTGTAAATGCCTTGCATGGCTGGGTGATGAGCCTGCGGCCATTAGCGGACACTCGGCGATTATCCATCACAATCAGAATGCCAAATATCTGGTTTACTACTTCCATTCGCAGATGTTCTTTGCACAAAAGCGTAAACTGGCGCATGGAACAAAGGTTATCGAAGTGACACCGGATGCGTTAGTGGATATTACTTTGCCGCTTCCGCCAATTGAAGTTCAGCGTGAAATTGTCCGTATGTTGGATAGCTATACTGAAAGTGTTGTAGAATTGCAGAGGCAACTTACAGCGGAACTTACAGCCAGAAAGGCACAATATAGCCATTATAGAGATAAACTATTAAGCTACACAAGTACGGCACAAATGGAAAAACTTGGAGACACTTGCGAAATGAAAGCTGGAAAAGCTATTGCAAGCGGCTTGATTTCGGACGAACGTACAGAAGAAACTCCAATTAAATGCTATGGTGGAAATGGCGTTAGAGGCTATGTTAAAAATGCAAATGAAAATGGTTCTTATCCAATAATAGGACGACAAGGGGCACTCTGTGGTAACGTCAAGTATGCAGAAGGACAGTTTTACGCAACCGAACATGCAGTGGTCGTTAAACCAAAAGAAAAATACAATCCACGCTTTTTATATCATCTGCTGACGAATATGAACCTAAATCAATACAAATCAGCAGGAGCACAACCGGGTTTAGCAGTAAAGAACATTGCAGAGTTGGTAGCGCCTGTTCCTCCCCTCAATGTCCAAAACCGCATTGTAAATGTGCTAGACAACTTTGAGAAGATTTGCTCAGATCTCAATATTGGCTTACCTGCTGAAATTGAAGCCCGGCAGAAGCAGTATGAGTATTACCGAGATAAGCTCTTGACATTTGCAGAAACTGGTAACACAATTTTGAGCAGAGCAGAGCAGAGAAGAGCAGAGCAGAGCAGATCAGAGCATAGCAGAGCAGAGCAGAGCAGAGCAGAGCAGAGCACTGATTAAGCTCATGCAGTATGTGTTTGGCTATGTGAGAATCTCTTTAGGTGATATTGGCTCTATCTGTATGTGTAAGCGTATTTTGAAGAGCCAGACAAATACGGTGAGCGGTGTTCCGTTCTATAAAATTGGAACTTTTGGAAAAGAAGCAGATGCCTATATTACGCAGGAAACATTTAACGAATATCGGTCAAAGTATAATTTTCCGAAAAAAGGCGATGTGCTGATTTCTGCGGCGGGAACGATCGGAAGAACTGTCGTTTATAATGGTAAGCCGGCGTATTTTCAAGATTCTAACATCGTTTGGATTGACAACAATGAAAGTGTTGTTTTGAATAGTTATCTTCGCTACTGCTATGAGCTGAAACCGTGGAAAGCATCTGAGGGTGGAACGATTCCGAGATTGTACAATGATAATATTGCAAAGGCTGTGATTGCAGTACCGTCTATTGAGGAGCAAAAGCGCATTGTTTCTATCCTTGACCGTTTTGATGTTATCTGCAATGATTTGACGAGCGGCTTGCCAGCAGAGATTGAAGCAAGACAAAAGCAGTATGAATATTATCGAGATAAATTGTTGACGTTTAAGGAGGTGGCTGCAACGTGAGTGCAGCAAAAAAGGCTGGTGTAATTTATATCCTGACAAATCCCTCTTTCCCCGATTATGTAAAAATCGGCTATGCCACCAATATCGAGAATCGACTGAAACAGTTAAATCGAAGCGAGTGCATCCCATTTGCGTTTCGGGTATATGCTACTTATGATGTTTCGACTCCGCTACAAGATAAAGAACTGCATAGCCTGATTGACCGTTTGAATCCTGATTTGCGCGCTATTGATACGTTCGATGGCAAGACAAGAACAAAAGAGTTTTATGCAATGACAAAAGAGGATGCTTATGCGCTTTTGGAGAGCATTGCAAAACTAAGCGGCACAATGGACAAACTGCAGCGCCTTACCCCGGAAGGCCATGAGATTGCAGACGAAGAAGTTGCGGCTGAAATTCAGGAAGAAGCAAAAGAACGCAAGGCCCCTTTCTCATTTATTAAATGTGGTATTCCGATGGGGGCAGAGATCGTGCTGCAAAATCATCCTGAGGTTGTAGCCGTAGTAAAAGATGATAGGCAAATTGAGTATCAGGGTAAAGCCTACTCGCTTTCTGCGTTGGCTCAAAAAATCATGCAGACGACCTATCCGCTACAAGGGCCGGTGCATTGGCTTTATCAGGGAAGAAAACTGCGAGATATTCGAGTAGAACGAGAAGAAGCAGGTTTGTATGAGTAAAAGGCGGGTGTGAAAATGTCCTTTTTCAATATCGTTGCGGCTACCAATGAAGATACTGTTGTTGCTACCTATGAACCCTCCAAGGTGCGCTCTGACAGCTACCAGAGCGAGGCGGAGTTGGAAAAAGAGTTCATCCGGCTGCTGTGTGAGCAGGGCTATACCTATCTGCCGCTACATACCGAGGATGAACTGATTGCCAACCTCCGCAGTCAGTTGGAAGAGCTGAACCACTACCAGTTTTCCGATACGGAGTGGCGGCAGTTTTTCAGTGATGTAATTGCCAACCCCAACGAGCATATTCCCGAAAAGACCCGGAAGATTCAGGAAGATAATGTGCAGGTATTGCACCGGGATGATGGCAGCTCCAAAAATATCACGCTGATCGACAAAAAGAACATCCACAACAACCGCCTGCAGGTCATCAACCAGTATGAGGTAAAACAAGCAGACGGCGCACGGCATGATAACCGCTATGATGTGACGATTCTGGTCAACGGCTTTCCGCTGGTTCATGTGGAACTGAAGCGGCGCGGGGTGGCCATCCGGGAGGCGTTCAACCAGATCAACCGCTATCAGCGGGATTCGTTCTGGGCGGGCTGCGGCTTGTATGAGTATGTGCAGATTTTTGTGATCTCCAACGGCACAAATACCAAGTACTACTCCAACAGCACCCGCTACAATGCCATCAAGGACGCCAAACACGGCAAGACGAAAAAGGAAAAGACCAGCAATAGCTTTGAATTTACCTCCTACTGGGCCGATGCGAATAACCGTGTGCTGACGGATCTGATCGACTTTACCCGGACATTCTTTGCAAAGCACACGATTCTGAGCGTGCTGACCCGGTATTGCATCTTTACCTCAGAAAAGATGCTGATGGTGATGCGCCCATATCAGATCACGGCAACCGAGAGGATATTGAACCGCATCGAGATCGCCAACAACTACAAAAAGTATGGCACCATCGAGGGCGGTGGCTACATCTGGCACACCACTGGCTCCGGCAAGACGTTGACCTCTTTCAAAACGGCACGGCTGGCATCGCAGTTGCCCTACATCGACAAGGTGTTGTTTGTGGTAGACCGCAAGGATTTGGACTACCAAACTATGAAAGAGTATGACCGCTTCGAGAAGGGCGCGGCAAACTCCAACACCAGCACCACGATTCTGAAACGCCAGTTGGAAAACCCGGAAGCACATATCATCATTACCACCATCCAGAAGCTGGCGACCTTCATCAAGAAAAATCCGGGGCATGAGGTCTACCAGAAGCATGTTGTGATCATCTTTGACGAGTGCCACCGCAGCCAGTTCGGTGATATGCACGGTGCTATCGTTCACAACTTCAAAAAGTACTACCTGTTCGGTTTTACCGGAACACCGATTTACGCAGAAAATGCAGGTACGAGCGGAAAACCCGGTATGAGGACAACGCCTCAGTTGTTTGGCGGTGAACCAAATGAAAAAGGCGAAAAGGTTCTACCACTGCATACCTACACCATCGTGGATGCCATCAACGACAAGAATGTGCTGCCGTTCCGTGTGGATTACATCAAAACGATGGACGCAGAGCCGGACATGGATGACAAGCAGGTTTGGGACATTGACCGGGAAAAGGCGTTCATGGCACCCAAGCGTATTTCTCTGGTGACAAAGTACATCCTCGACCACTTCGACCAGAAAACCTATCGGGGAGACAAATCGTATGAGTTTAATCTGCTGACGAATGTGGCAGAGGTGGCCTCTGCCCAGCGTGGTACGGTGGAGGAAATCAAGCAAAAACAGCGCGTCAGCGGATTTAATTCGATTTTCTGCGTGGCATCTGTGCCGATGGCAAAGCTGTATTATCAGGAGTTCAAAAAACAGATGGCGGCAGACCCAACCAAGCGGCTGCGCATTGCCACCATTTACAGCTATGGAGCCAATGAAGCGGAAACAGACGGGATTCTGGACGAGGAAAACCCGGAGGACACCTCTAACCTTGACCAGAGCAGCCGGGATTTTCTGGATGCCGCCATTCAGGATTACAACGAGATGTTCCACACGAACTACTCGACGGATGGTGAACGGTTCCAGAATTACTACAAAGATGTATCGCTCCGCATGAAGAATAAAGAGCTTGACCTGCTGATCGTGGTCAATATGTTCCTGACGGGCTTCGATGCCACGACCCTGAACACCCTTTGGGTGGACAAAAACCTGAAGATGCACGGTCTGATTCAGGCGTTCAGCCGGACGAACCGTATCTTGAACAGCATCAAGACCTTTGGCAATATCGTCTGCTTCCGCAACCTGCAAAAGCGGGTGGATGCGGCTATTTCGCTGTTCGGCGATCAAAATGCGGGCGGCATCGTTCTGTTGCGTAAATATGCAGACTATTACCACGGCTATACGGATGAGCAGGGGAAATACCATCAGGGCTATACGGACATGATCGATGACCTGACGCAAAAATTCCCGCTGACAGAGCCGCAGATCGTCGGAGAGCAGAACCAAAAGGACTTTATCGTGCTGTTTGGCGCACTGCTGCGGATGCGGAATTTGCTGTCCTCCTTTGATGATTTCAAAGGCAACGAGATGATCTCTGAACGAGATTTACAGGACTATTTGGGCCGCTATCAGGATTTGCGGGATGAATGGCGTAACAAGAAGCACGATGAAACCAAAGAGGATATCACGGATGATGTGGTGTTCGAGGTGGAGCTGATTCGGCAGGTCGAAATTAACATTGACTACATCCTGATGCTGGTCAAAAAGTACCATGACACCCATTGCGATGACAAAGAGGTGCTCATCACGATTCGCAAAGCGATTGATGCCAGCCCGGAACTGCGTAGTAAAAAGCAGCTGATTGAAACCTTTATTGCAGGGGTCAACGATGTGGATGATGTGATGGCAGAGTGGAACACCTATGTGTCCGAACAGCGGGAGAAAGAGCTTGCAAAGATCATCCAAGAGGAAAAGCTGAAGGAGCCGGAGACACGCAAGTATCTGGCCAATGCGTTCCGTGATGGCGAAATCAAGACTGTTGGTACGGATATTGACAAGTTGATGCCGCCTGTTTCTCGCTTTGGCGGCGGTGGCCGTGCGCAGAAGAAGCAAGGCGTAATTGACAAGCTGAAGAGCTTCTTTGATAAGTTCTTTGGGATTGGCGGAAGTTCAATGGCAGAGGATGATAGCAAATAATATTTGATATTAGGAAAAATATCTGCTATAATATTCACAGAGATCCCGCTGGTTGTGTGATACTATCCTGATACTAAAAAATCAGCAAGCCACATCTAGCACAGCAATCTCATGAAAAAGTGAACATTCAAGAATAGCCTTACTAAACAAATTTGTTTAGTAAGAATCCGAGCTTACCGAGCTCGAGTAATGGATCAAAATGCCGAAAGCCTGTATTCATGCGGGTTTTCGGCATTTGTTTTTATCAATGCATAAGGAAAGGGAAAGAAGGAATAGGTTATGCTGCCGACAAGAGAAGAAGCGATGGCGTTGCTTCGGGATGGTCTATCAAATAATCCGGGGCCTTGGGGAAAACATAGTTTAACAGCAGCACATTGTGCAGAAAAAATAGCAGCGGCATGTGGAGATATGGGTGCGGAGAAGGCCTATGTTTTAGGCCTACTGCATGATATAGGAAGAAAATTTGGCGTAAGACATCTTGGCCATGTTTCCGATGGGTACGCATATATGATGTGCCTTGGATATGATGAGGCGGCAAAAATCTGTTTGACGCATTCTTTTAACAATCACACGATAAATGAATACATTGGAAAATTTGATGTTTCAGATGAAGAAATGAAAATGATTAAGACTGAATTGGCTAGGACAGTATACGATGATTATGACCGGTTGATTCAATTGTGTGATAGTCTGGCGGGAGCGGAAGGGGTTCTGGATATAGAAGATAGAATGAACGATGTAAAGAAACGGTACGGCTTTTATCCGCAAGACAAGTGGGATTCCAATATGAGATTGAAGCAATACTTTGAGAAGAAAATGAAGAAGGACATCTACCTTGTTTGTGAGAAAGACTCATTTGTGCCGGAAGAGATAGGATGATCGAAGGTCTTGTGAATGGGTTCCCTGATGGGAGACTTTATGCTATAATAGGCAGGCAGCGAGGTGAAGTGTATGAAAAAAACAAGAGATCTGTTCTGGACTTTTTTGAAGATCGGTGCGTTCACATTTGGCGGCGGCTACGCAATGGTGGCCCTGCTGGAACGGGAATTTGTGGAGGACAAGCAGTGGCTGAGCCGGGAGGAATTTCTCGATATGGTCGCCATTGCGGAGTCCACGCCGGGCCCTGTGGCGGTGAACAGCGCCACCTATGTGGGCTATAAGATCGAAGGGGCAGAAGGGGCCGCGGCATCCACGCTGGCGGTCTGTCTGCCCTCGTTTGTGGTCATCTACCTGATTTCACTGGTGTTTGACCGGTTCTTGCAGCTGTCGGCAGTGGCAAGCGCGTTCCGGGGCATTCAGGTCTGCGTCATCTATCTGATCCTTTCGGCGGGGATGAAGATGCTGAAAAGCCTGTCCGGCACGGCCTTCAACAGGATCATCGTTGCCGGTGTTGTGGCGGCCATGGTGGGCTGCTCGGTGGCGGCGGTGTCCTTCTCGTCCCTCTACTACATCCTGCTCTGCGGGGCGGCAGGGGTGCTGCTCTACCTGTTAAGAAAGCTGCGGAAGGAGGAGAAAGCATGATCTACCTCCAGCTGTTCCTCAATTTTCTGATGATTGGAGCGCTCTCCTTTGGCGGCGGCTACGGGATGATCTCGCTGGTGCGGGAGACCGTGCTGCGTCATGGCTGGCTGACCGAAGCAGAATTCCTGAGTTTTGTCGCCGTTTCAGAGTCCACCCCGGGCCCGCTGGCAATCAATATGGCAACCTTTATCGGGTCATCACAGGGCGGCTTTCCGGGGGCGCTGATCGCTACGCTGGGGGTGGTGCTGCCCTCGTTCTTCATCATCCTGCTGATCGCGGCGGTGCTGAAAAACCTGATGAAGTATGCGGGTGTGGAAGCCTTTCTTTCCGGTGTGCGGCCCTGTGTGGTGGCCATGATCCTGGCGACCGCACTGAACATGATGCTCTCCACACTGGGCGGCATCAAAACGCTGGCGGATGGATTTGCACCGGATGCGAGATCAATCCTTGTGTTTGCTGTTTTATGGGCGGTGCATTTTGTCTGGAAGAAGCGGACGCAAAAAGCCCCGTCGCCCATCGGAATGATCCTGCTGGCGGCGGGACTGGGAATCCTGTTCTGGGGCGTATGAGAGATCATCGCCCTTTTTTTGTGGCTCAGTGCTCCACGAATTCGCCGCGCAGGGCGAACATGTGGTCCATGGGGCCGGAGCCTTTGCCCAGATCGAGCATGGCGGACAGGCAGCCTGAAATATATGCCTTGGCCCGCTCTACGGCGGCATCCAGGGGATAGCCCTTTGCCAGATTGGAGGCAATGGCGCTGGACAGGGTGCAGCCGGTGCCGTGGGTGTTGGGGTTGGCGATGCGCTCGCCGTGGAACCACTTGCCGCTGCCGTTGTGCCAGAGCAGATCGTCGGCATCATTCACCTTGTGGCCGCCCTTGCAGAGCACGGCACAGCCGTATTTTTCGCTGATGCACTTTGCAGCGGCCTCCATCCCGGCGGCATCGGTGATGGTCATGCCGGACAAGATCTCGGCCTCCGGAATGTTGGGCGTGACCACCTCGGCCATGGGCAGAAGCTGTCCGGTCAGGATCTGGATGGCGCTGTCCTGCAGCAGCTTGGAGCCGGAGGTGGCCACCATCACGGGATCGACTACGATATGTTTTGCATCGTACTGGCGCAGCTTTTTGGCAATGGTCTCAATGAGCGCAGACGACGACACCATGCCGATCTTGATGGCATCCGGGTAGATATCGGTGAACACCGCATCCAGCTGCTGGGCCAGAAATTCGGGTGTGGTCTCAAAGATGCCGGTCACGCCGGTGGTGTTCTGGGCCGTCAGAGCCGTGATGGCGCTCAGAGCAAACACACCGTTGGCGGTCATGGTCTTGATGTCGGCCTGAATGCCTGCGCCGCCGCTGGAGTCGCTTCCGGCAATGGTCAATGCTGTTTTCATAAGGAAAATCCCCCTTTTTCCTCTCAGCATAGCACAGTCCGGCAGCATTTGCAAGGAAAACCGGCCGGCCCTCTTTTCTGCCGGAGAAAAGCGTGATAAAATAAGGCAAAAACGAAACTGGGGGAGAATACAATGAACATCACGGTATATCTGGGCGCAAACGAGGGCAATGATCCGGCCCTGAAGCAGGCGGTGCAGGAGCTGGGAAGGTGGATCGGGGAGAGCGGGAACGCGCTGGTGTACGGCGGCTCCCGCTGCGGCCTGATGGGAGAGATCGCCGAAAGCACCCTGAACGCCGGGGGCAAAGTGACCGGCGTGGAACCGGAGTTTTTCGTGCAGGGAGAGCTGCAGCACGAGGGGCTGACGGAGCTGATCGTGACAAAGGATATGACAGAGCGCAAAACGAAGATGATCGCGCTGGGGGATGCGTTTATTGCGTTTCCCGGCGGCACCGGCACACTGGAGGAGATCGCCGAGGTAATGTCCAAGGTGTCGCTCAGGCATCTGGATGCGCCCTGCATCCTCTATAACCTGCACGGCTACTACGATGGATTGAAAGTCCTGCTTGGCCGGATGATCGAAAAGGGGCTCTCCTCCCCGGAACGCCAGCAGGGGATCTATTTTGTAGAGGATCTGGAGCAGATCAAGGAAATTTTGCAGAAATCCTTTTGAAGATCCTGTTTAGGGTCGCTCTCTGCACACCTCCTGCCGCCCTGGCATAGACCGGGAAAAGGGGGAGTGCGATTTGGAACAGATTTTCCTGACGGCGGCAGTGCTGCTGCTGCCGATGCTCTGCACCACAGCCGGTGCGGCGGGGGTGTTCCTGCTGCGGAAGACCGGGGAGCCTGCCACCCGGCGGATGCTCTGTGGCATGGCGGCGGGCATCATGCTGGCGGCCAGCGTGTGGAGCCTACTTTTGCCGGCCATTGAGCGGGCAGAGCAGGGGCCGCTGCCTGCATGGGTCCCGCCTGCCGTGGGCCTGCTGCTGGGTGCGGTAGGGCTTTTGCGGCTGGAAACGCTGGCGGGCCGCCTGCTGAACGCCGGGCCGGGCCGCAGTGGGCGGATGGTGCTGGCAGTCACCCTGCACAATCTGCCCGAGGGCATGGTGGTGGGCCTTGCTGCCGCGCTGGCCCTGCGGGGAGAACCGGATGCCATCAGCGGGGCGCTGGCCCTTGCGCTGGGCATCGGGCTGCAGAATATTCCAGAGGGAGCTGCGGTCAGTCTGCCGCTGGCGCAGGAGGGCAGGTCTAAGTGCCGCGCCTTTGCGGCGGGGGCTGCCTCCGGGCTTGTGGAACCGCTGGGGGGCCTGCTGGCCCTTGCACTGGCCGGGTGGGTCAGTGCAGCCCTGCCCTGGCTGATGAGCCTTGCCGCCGGGTGCATGGTCTGCGTGACGGCACAGGAGATGATCCCGGAAGCCGTGGAGGCAGACGAACCGGCGGGGGTCATCAGCGTGGTGGCAGGGTTTGCCCTGATGATGGCGCTGGATGTTGCCCTATAAAATTATTCTGTAACGCAAAAAGGAGACCGCGCGGTGCGGTCTCCTTTTTTGTCTGTCAGTGTGCTTCGAGTATTTCGGCCTGCAGGGTGTCCAGCTGCTCAAAGCTGTACAGCCGGTTCAGCGCCTCCACCAGCTCCTTTTTGGAGAGCCGGGGCGGCAGGCCCAGCGCGTTGAGCAGCTGGTATTTCCGCTCGGCACTGCCCGGGGTGCCGGAAAGCCCCCAGTTGTACAGGTCGGTGTAGGTGATCTGCCGACCCTCCGGGCGGGCAGGCGCGGCCCCGGCTTCTGCGCCCAGTGCATCCCGCAGGCATTGCAGGACGATGGCATCGTCCACGCCTTCCACGCCCAGCAGGCCTTCCTTGCCGGGCTGTGGCTTCCGCTTTTCCTTGCCATGGATGGCGGGCACGTAGGCCTGCACCACGTTTTCTGCCCCCACCAGACCGGTGATGTAGGCGCGGATGCGGAACCCGGCGGCATCGGAATCGGTGAAGAGGATCAGGCCGTTTTTCTTCGCCAGGGTTTTCAGCAGCTGCTGTCTTTTTTTGTCTTTGTAGATGCCAAAGCCGTCTGTCAGCAGGATCATGGCATCGGTCAGGTGGGAAAGGCGGGCGGCATCGTATTTGCCCTCCACCACCAGCACCCGGTCGGTGTGCAGCAGTTCTCGTTCGCTCATCGTCCGCTCCCTGCCAGCGCAAGGCGGCAGAGTGCTGCTTCCAGCAGGGTCTGCACATCCACGGGCTGGCTCTTCAAACTTTTATCGAGGTCCAGCAGCACCTGCAGGCAGGTCTCCAGCTGGCCCAGTGTGTAATGCGATGCCGTTTCGGCTGAGCGCTTGAGCCGGTAATCGCTGCCCTTGTAGCCAAAATCCTTGAACACGGCAGCGTAGCTCTTCCGTTTGGAAGCCCCCAGCTTGACCCGGTACAGGTCTACATAGCTGCCGATCATTGCGCCGGTGATGGCAATGGGCTCCTGCTGTAAGCGCAGCAGGGTCTGCAGCTTTTTGCAGGCACCGGTGGCGTTCTTGGCGGTGATCATCCGGATCATCTCAAACACATCCGCTTCCAGGCTCACGGTGCCCATCTCAGCCACCATGGCGGCGGTAACGGTCTGGTAGCCGGAAAGGGCACAGAGCTTGTCTACCTCATTTTCCAGTAGGAAAGGATCTTCGCCGCAGCGCTCCAGCAGGGCTGCGGCAGCGCCCTCGGGCAGGGTGGTATCCTGCGCCCTGGCCCGCTCAATGAGCATCATCTTCAGCTCGTAGGGCTTGGGTTTGGAGAGCTCCTCGACAAAGCCCAGCTTCTTGCATTCGGCGATCAGCTTTTGAGCCCGCTTGCCGGTCTTGAGCTTGCTGCGCTCCAGCTCGAACACGCTGCCCAGCACCACCACGGCATTTTCCAGGCTGGCAAGGGTACTGCACAGCTCGTCCAGATCCTTGTCACTGTAGGCGGCGGGGTCAAGCTCGGGCAGCACCACCACGCGGCGGGTGCCAAAGAAGGAGATTGTGCCCGCTGCCATGATGAGCTGCTCGATCTCGGGCGCGGCACCGTCCAGCACGGTGGCCTCCTCATCCGTGTCAGCGCTCAGTATCCGGACGGCGGCAGACACCGCCTGCCGGACAAGATACCGCTCGCTGGAATAGAAATAGTAGACCGGACAGCCGCGGTCTGCCAGCTGCCGCAGTTTGGCTTCCGTTGCCATGGCGGGGCCCCCTTTCAGAAAAGAATACTTTATAAGTGTACCCACCGGGGCGGGAAATGTCAATGCAGGAGGCAGAAGAAAAAACGACAGATGTCTTTTATCGTTTCTGCAAACGTGATATACTGAAAGAAAACGGCCTGCGCCGGAACGGAAAGGGAAGAATACGGATGAAACGAGCCTATTTCAACTGCATCCTGCTGGACGGCACCGAACAGATGGAACCGGTGGCGCGCAAGATGGTGCTGGTGGACGGGGAGAAGATCACCGCCATCGTGGAGGATACCGCCCCCTGTGAGGGGTATGAGAAGGTGGACCTTAAGGGCGGTTACCTGATGCCGGGCCTCATCAACCTGCATGTCCATCTGGCGGGCAACGGCAAGCCCAGCGCAAAGCCCCGGGATAACGCCGCACTGGTGCGCAGGATCCTGAGCAATGGCCTGACCCGGGCGGTGGCCTACCGGCTGGTGTGCAGTTACGCCAAGCTGGAACTGCTGGGCGGCGTGACCACCATCCGCACCGTGGGCGGTCTGGCAGATTTCGATACCCGCTGCCGGGACGACGCGGCAAAGGGGAAGATCCTGGCTCCCCGCATCCTTGCCGCCAACGAGGGCATCTCGGTGCCCGGCGGGCACATGGCAGGTTCGGTGGCAGTGGCGGCCCACAACAATGCCGAAGCGCTGGCCCAGCTCCGCAGGGCCGGTGAACAGAGGGTAGATCTGGTCAAGCTGATGATCACGGGCGGCGTGCTGGATGCCACCCAAAAGGGCACCCCCGGGGAGCTGAAGATGAAGCCTGAGATGGTCCGGGCTGTCTGTGATGAAGCCCACAGGCTGGGCTATCCCGTGGCTGCCCACACCGAATCGCCCGAGGGGGTGAAGGTGGCGCTGGAAAACGGCGTGGACTCCATCGAGCATGGCGCAAAGATGGATGAGGAGACCATCCGGCTCTACAAGGAGCGGGGTGCTTTCGTCTGCACCACCATCTCCCCGGCGCTGCCCTATGCACTGTTTGACCCGGCCATTTCCGGCGCTTCCGAGAAGGACCAGTACAATGGCAGGATCGTCTTTGACGGCGTGGTGGAAAGTGCCAGAACGGCCCTTGCCAACGGCATTCCGGTGGGTCTGGGCAATGACGTGGGCTGCCCCTACGTCACACAGTATGATTTCTGGCGGGAGCTGTGCTACTTCCACAAATACTGCGGCGTGAGCAATCAGTTTGCCCTCCACACGGCCACCCTGCGCAATGCCCGGCTGGCCGGTGTGGGGGATGTGACCGGCTCCATTGAAGCGGGGAAGAGCGCTGATTTCATCGTGACCCGGAAGAACCCGCTGGACGACCTGGCTGCCCTGCGCCAGCTGGAGCTGGTGGTCTGCCGCGGCCGTGCCGTGCACAAGCCCGCTCCCAAGCGGAACAAAACGGTGGATGCCCTGCTTGACCCGTATCTGGTATAAATGCTATAATATCCTTAAATTCCGTCCGTGCCAGAGCGGGCGCTGAAAGGATGAAACGCTTACGAAACGTCCCAAGCTAACATTGCAGCTGCAATACAATTCGCCGGTGATCCTGACCTTTTTTCTGCTCTCCCTGGGGGCTTTGTTCCTGGGGCAGTGGACAGGCGGCTGGACCACAAAGCACCTGTTCTGCGTCTATCGCGGTTCTCTGAAAGACCCGCTGTTTTACATCCGGCTCTTCGGCCATGTGCTGGGCCATGCCAGCTGGGATCATTTCCTGAACAATATGCTCCTGCTGCTGGTCATCGGCCCGCCGATGGAAGAAAAATATGGCAGCGGCCCCCTGCTCAAGGGCATCCTGCTCACGGCGCTCATCTCGGGTGTTCTGCAGTGTGTGCTCTTCCCGCATACGGCGCTGCTGGGGGCTTCGGGCATCGTGTTCATGCTCATCATGCTGGCATCGCTGTCGGGCTTCTCCGGCGGCATCCCGGTGACCATGCTGCTGGTGGCGGCACTGTATCTGGGCCAGCAGGTGTATGATATCATCTTTGCCCACGATAATGTGGCGAACTTCATGCACATCGTGGGCGGTGTGTGCGGCACAGCCTTTGGGTATGTGTATGCCATGCTGCCCCGGAAACGCAGGAGACCGGCTGCCAGAAAAAAGCGATGATCAACAAACGACCCCGGAAAGCTTGACTGCAGCTTTCCGGGGTCGTTTTATGGATTACAGTTCGTTCAGGATCCGCCGCGCGGCACGGATGGTCTCCTCGCTGGTCTGCCAGACCTCAAACTCGGAGAAGCCGGGCAGGCCCATGGGAACACCTTCCCGCCGGAAGATCATCCGGCTGTCCAGCACCTGCTTGCCGGACATGTGGAAGGCGTGTGCGCCTGTCTCAGCTGCCAGAGCCGGAAGATTGGCCGGGGTCACGCCCGCCCCCACCAGGATCTCAAGATCAGGCCCAGCGGTTTCCACCAGCCGACGGAGCAGGGAAGCGCCCGCCGGGGCGCTGGCGGCCTGCCCGCTGGTCAGGATGGTGCCAAGGTTCAGCGCTTTGGCCGCTTCCATCGCCGCAAAGGGGTCTTTGCAGACATCAAAGGCACGGTGCAGGGTGCAGACGACCGGACGGCCAGCGGCCTTTGCAGCGGCCCGGGCGGCCGCGTAGATGGGACGCAGCGCGTCCACGTCCGGTTCCCCCTCCGGGGTCAGCACACCGGTCACAATGCCGTCCGCACCCGCCTGAACCAGCGCGGCGGCGGTCTCGGCCATCTGGGCAAGCTCATAGCGGTCGTAGCAGAAATCACCGAACCGGGGCCGCAGCAGGGCACGCACCGGCAGGCCGGTCTCGGCCTTGACCTGTCGCACCAGCGCAAGGCTGGGTGTGGTACCGCCGATGATCAGGTCGGCGCACAGCTCCAGCCGGTCGGCTCCGCCCCGCTTTGCCGCAAGGGCGCTTGCGACACTGTCTACACAGACTTCTAAAGTATAGGGCATAAAAACCTCCCGGGAAGCAGGCCAGCGGGCGATGAAATGGACTGCAACAACAGCGACCGCCGCCAGTGGCGGATGTAGGAAGCTGTTGTTGGGGCCGCGGCCAGCAGGATGCGAGTGCAATTGCACGAAGCAGACGCTGGGAGCCGCAACCCGTACTCACTTGCGTGGGGAATCGCCGCTGGCCTGTGGTGGTTACTTTACACTTTCGAGGAACCGCACGAAACCGGCGCGGCCGGCTTCATCCAGCTTGTAGACACCGGCATCTGCCAGCACCTGCGCGAACACCTGGCCTACCTCATCCTGCAGGATCAGGTGGACGCTGTCGCTGTTCAGCTCAGGATGACGGGCCAGGATCTCCTGTGCCCATGCGGCGTGTTTCTGCAGGGCTTCGGGGTACTGCTCTGCAGGCACCCGGGCCACCAGCATATCTGCCAGATCGAACAGCTCCTGCTTCAGGCGGCTGGGAAGGACTGCCAGACCCATGACCTCGATCAGGCCGATGTTCTCCTTTTTGATGTGGTGGAGCTTTGCGTGGGGATGGTAGACCCCCAGCGGGTGCTCCGGGGTGGTGATGTTGTTGCGCAGGACCAGATCCAGCTGATATCTGCCATCCCGCACCCGGGCAATGGGGGTGATGGTGTTGTGGGGTTCGCCGTCCGTCTCGGCAAAGATGAAGCTTGCCTCGTCGGTATAGCCGCGCCATGCGGTCAGGATCTTGTCTGCCAGCTCCACCAGACGTTCGTCATCCGCACAGGTCAGGCGGATGCAGCTCATGGGCCAGTGGACGATGCCGGCTTCCACATCCTCAAAGCCGGGGAACACCCAGCTCTTCTCGATGGGGGCCTTGGCCATGGCGAACTCGTAGTGACCGCCCTGGAAGTGGTCGTGGCTCAGGATGCTGCCGCCCACAATGGGCAGGTCTGCATTGCTGCCCACGAAATAGTGGGGGAACAGGCCCACGAAATCCAGCAGCTTGCGGAAGGTGGCCCGCTCGATCTTCATGGGGGTGTGCTGGCTGTTGAACACGATGCAGTGCTCGTTGTAGTAGACATAGGGGCTGTACTGCAAATTCCATGCGCTGCCGTTGATGGTCAGCGGGATGATGCGGTGGTTTTCGCGGGCGGGATGGTTCATCCGGCCTGCGTAGCCTTCGTTCTCCACGCAGAGCTGGCACTTGGGGTAAGCGCTCTGGGGGGCCAGCTTGGCGGCGGCAATGGCCTTGGGGTCTTTTTCCGGCTTCGAGAGGTTGATGGTGATATCCAGATCGCCGTAGGGGGTCTTGGTGACCCACTTCACGTCCCGCTTGATGCGGTATCGGCGGATGTAATCGGTGTCCTGGCTGAATTCATAGAACCAGTCGGTGGCGGCCTGGGGGCCCTCGCTTTCGTACCGCTCCTCAAAGTTGGCGCGGACAATGGAGGGGCGCGGGGTCAGCACGCCCATCAGCTTGGTGTCAAACAGGTCGCGGGCGGTGGAATTGTCCTCACACACGCCCCGGGCCACGGCATCGTCCACCAGCGTTTTCAGGATGCTCTCGAGGTCCGTGTAGCAGACATCCCCCTCGGGCTCGGTAAAGCTGTCCAGCTGCATGGTCATCAGCAGCTGATTGCGGATGTAGATCTCGTCATCGGGCAGGATGAGCCCGGTGTCCAGCCCATAGTTGACGAGCTGTTGAATGGCAGTAGAGATCACAGCACGGCACCTCCTTCCGGACGGATGGAGAGGATGTGGCACTTGCCTGCGCCCAGAATGGCCTCCATCTCAGCCTTGAAGGCATCCAGCTTCTCCAGCGGCACAAAGGCCTGCACGGTGCCGGCAAAGCCGCCGCCGTGAACGCGGACAGCGCCCGCGCCGTTCAGGAAATGCTTTGCGGCGGCAATGGTCACAGCCACTTCCTGATGCTCCTTGTACCCGGCGGGGATGACGTTCTGCAGGTATTCCCAGCTGCTGGTGCCGGATTCGTTGACCAGCTGCAGGAAGGTCTCAAAATCACCGGCGCGCAGGGCGTTTACCTGCCGGGCAACGCGCTGGTTGTCGGCGTAGATGTGGAAAGCCCGGAGCACAGCCCGGTCGCCGCACTGTTTGCGGCATGCGGGCAGATTTGCAATAAAGGTCTCAAAGGGCACATCCCGCAGGACTTCGCCGCCGCAGACAGCGGCCACGGCGCGGCACTCGTTGGGGATGGCGGCGTACTCATCGGTCAGGTCGGCGTGGTCTGCACCGGAATCCAGGATGCAGAGGGCAAGGCCTGCCTGAGAGAAATCCACCTGCACCGGCTCCACATCGGGGTGGGCAGGATCGGCAAAGTCAATGGTGATAATGTTGCCCACGCTGGAGGCCATCTGATCCATCAGGCCGCAGGGCTTGCCAAAGTAGACGTTCTCTGCCCACTGGCCGATCTGCGCAATGGCGATGGGGGAGACCTTTTCGGCCATGAAGCAGTCGTTCAGGATGACACCGATCAGCACCTCAAAGGCGGCAGAGGACGAAACGCCGCTGCCCTTGGGCACGTTGGAAGAGATATACACGTCCAGGCCGGAGAGGGCAGCGCCACGCTCCTTGAAGGCCTCACACTCGCCCCGCAGCAGGGCCATGGTGGTGTTCTCTTCCTCCTTGCGGGCAGCAAGGTCGCCAAGGTCGATGACACAGAGGTCATAGCCCTCGCTCTGCACACGCAGCTGGTTCAGGCCGTTGGGGGCAGCGGCAGCGATCATGTCAATGTTCACGCTGCCGGCCAGCACCCGGCCATGCTGGTGGTCGGTGTGGTTGCCGCCAATCTCGGTGCGGCCCGGGGCGCTGTACAGTCCGGCCTCGGTGTGGGCACCAAAGGTAGCATCCAGCCCGTCCAGCACTGCCGCATAGCGTGCGGCGTGGGCAGCGGTCTGCTCCGGCGAACAGCAGTAGAGGGAGGCCAGCCGGGCGGTATGGGTGCCGCCCGCCAGCTCCTGCTTCCAGACAGAAATAGACTTCATCATGGCGCGTTCCTCCTCGTATAGGTGAATGATTCTTCAAAGGGCCAGGGCCCGTTCTTCTGATTCTATAATATCGGTTCTGTCGAGAAAAGACCATGTATTATTGTTGCATCTGGATGAAAGGTCAACGCAGTTCCGGCGGTCAGCTCCGGGGCGCGAAATCGCCGCCGGTGAGCCCGTCGAGGTTCAGCATCCCTTCCAGCGCAGCAATGTCGGTGGAAACATCCAGCGCATCGGAGGCAAACAGCTTGTCCAGCTGGTTTTCAAAGGCGGTGATGAGCAGATCCATGCTCCGCTCAATGCTCTGCTTTGCCTCAGTGATGTTGGAGCCCTGCACATCCTGTGCCGAAAGCTGGGCGTAGGTATTCAGCAGCTTCAGCGCGGTGGGCAGGTAGTAATCCATAAATTTCTGCAGCTGGGCTTTTTTGTCCGGGTCCTTTTTTGCCAGTGCGAAGATGCGGGCGCTGACATCCTCCAGCCGGGAGATCTTGGCCGTCATCACCGGGTCGGGGATGGCATCGTTGGCCTGCCGGAGCTGGCGCTGCAGGGCGGCATACTGATCCTCGGGAGCCGGTGCGGGTGCGGGCTCGGCGGGTCTGGGCGGCTGGGGCGCAGCGCCCCGCACCACCAGCGTGCCGGTGCGGTTGTCGATATAGGCATCGGCCCCGAAATAGCCGTGGTCGATGGCGCGCTCCACGGCGGCGCGGCCCCTGTCGGCATCAATGCCCGCGGCTGCAAAGAGTTCGTCCAGCGGGATATTATCCCGGGTCCCAACGATCTTGTCCAGCTGGCGCTCCAGCTTGCGGGCCTGCTTCATCCGCAGGCCCATGGCCAGCGCAGCGCCGCCGCCAATGGTCTGGGCCAGCGCGGTCAGAAACTCGCCCCAGTCGAACCAGTAGCCCCACATGTCAATGATATCAGCAAGGCCTGCAAGGCCCACCACCAGAAAGATGCCGCCGAACACTGTGCAGAGGCTGGTCAGGGTCTTGTGCCACTTTTTGGCGTTCTGCTGCTCGGCAGTGGGCACATCGTGGCCGTAGACCGGCTCAGCGTCCCGGGCCGGCTGACCGGCACCGGTGTCCTGGGAACGGAAATCGCTGGAATATTCCGCGTTCTCCTGCTCCTTTTTTTCGGCATCCCGGTCAATGGCACGCAGGATGAAAAACAGAACGCCCAGCCAGGGCGACATGGCGAATACTACCAGCAGGGCAATGGTGGGAATGTGGGCAAGAAAATGTTTGCTGCGTCTGGGCTCCATGGGGCAGAATCCTCCTAAAACAAAAAAGCCGTGTTCCACTTTATTATAGCGGAGCACGGCCCTTTTGTTAAGGGGGTAATTTATTTGTGGGAAAGGAAATTACTTCATCAGGCTGCAAACGGCCTCGGCGTAAGCGGCGGGATCATCCACGGGCAGGCCCTCGATCAGCTGTGCCTGTGCATAGAGCAGGCTGCTGTATTTCTTGACCTTGTCGGTATCACCGGCCTCCTGTGCGGCCTTCAGCACGGCGAACACAGGGTGGTTGATGTTCAGTTCCAGCACCTTGTCGCTCTTCACGCCCTCGCTGCCGGGCTGCTTGGAGAGCACCTTCTCCATCTCAATGGACAGGGGGCCGTCGGCGCTCAGGCAGACAGGGTGATCCTTCAGGCGGGTGGAGACCTTGACCTCCTTGACCTTGCCGTCCAGAGCGTCCTTCATGGCATCGAACAGGGGCTTGTTCTCGGCGGTGGCATCCTCAGCGGCCTTTTTCTCGTCCTCGGTCTCAAGGCCCAGATCGCCGCTGTTGACATTCTTGAACTCCACGGTGCCGTCCTTGCCCTCGGCATCCTTGCGGGGGTAGCTGCGCATGATCTGCAGGCAGAACTCATCCACATCCTCGGTCAGCAGCAGGACATCATAGCCCTTGTCCAGAACCAGCTCGGCGGCGGGGAGCTTGGCCAGACGGTCAGTGGAGTCACCGGCGGCAAAGTAGATGAACTTCTGCTCGGCAGGCATCTTGTCCACATACTCCTGCAGGGTGACCATCTTCTGCTCCTTGGCAGACCAGAACAGCAGCAGGTCGCGCAGCAGCTCAGCGTGCATCCCGTAATCAGAGTAAGCGCCGAACTTGATCTGGCGGCCGAACTCCTTCCAGAATGCCTCGTACTTTTCGCGGTCGTTGACCAGCATGGAGTGCAGCTCGTTCTTGATCTTCTTTTCCAGTGCATTGTGGATCAGCTTGAGCTGGTTGTCCTTCTGCAGCATCTCGCGGCTGATGTTCAGGCTCAGATCCTGGCTGTCCACAATGCCCTTGACAAAGCTGAAGTAATCGGGCAGCAGGTCGGCGCACTTTTCCATAATGAGCACGCCGGATGCGTACAGAGCCAGACCCTTCTCATACTCCTTGGTGTAGAAATCATAGGGGCGATGGCTGGGCACGAACAGCAGGGCGTTGTAGTTGGCGGTGCCCTCGGTGCGGCTCACGATGACGCGGGCGGGGTCAGAGTAATCGTTGAATTTATCCTTGTAGAAGCTGGCGTATTCCTCGTCGGTGACCTCGCTCTTCTGCTTCTTCCAGATGGGCACCATGCTGTTCAGGGTCTCAAGCTCGGTGTAGGTCTCCCACTCCGGCTTGTAGTCCTCGGGCTTGGGATCGGGTTCGGGCTTCTGGCGGCTCTTTTCCCGCTCCATCTGGATGGGATAGCGCACATAGTCGCTGTACTTTTTGACGATGGCCACGATGCCGTATTCGTCGAGGAAGTTTTCGTAATTGTCGGTATCGGTGCTGTCCTTGATGTGCAGGATGATGTCGGTACCGGCGGTTTCCTTCTCAGCGGGGGTCAGCTCGTAGCCGTCAGCACCGCTGGACTCCCACTGCCAGGCCTCGTCCGCACCGTATGCCCTGGAGATGACGGTGACCTTGTCGGCGACCATGAAGGCGGAGTAGAAGCCCACGCCGAACTGACCGATGATGTCGATGTTCTCGTCCTTGTTGTCCTTCTTGAAGTCCAGAGAACCGGAGTGGGCGATGGTGCCCAGGTTCTGCTCCAGCTCTTCTTTGGTCATACCGATGCCGTTATCGGAGACAGTCAGCAGGCGATTGTCCTTATCGCGGGTGAGCAGGATGCGGAAATCGCCCTTGTTCATGCCCACGGAAGGATCGGTCAGGCTCTTATAATAAAGTTTGTCGATGGCATCCGAAGCGTTGGAGATCAGCTCACGCAGGAAGATCTCCTTGTTGGTGTAGATGGAGTTGATCATCATGTCCATCAGCTTTTTGCTTTCAGCCTGAAATTCTTTCTTCGCCATAATACAAAACCTCTTTTGTACAGTATTCAGATCCGGCCCCTCGCAAAAGGAGCGGCAATGCAGAAGAAGCAGCCGATGCTGCATCTTCTTAGCACTCATATCTTTCGAGTGCTAATATACACCGATGCGGGTCAAAAATCAAGGGGTTTCATAAAAAGTTCAGAAATGAACTGGAACAAAATGCCTTTTGTGCGTTGCTACAAAAAATTCATAAAGAAATAGTTGACCTTTCACAATTTTTAGCGTATACTGGTCAGCGGAAACAAACGAGGAAAGAGGAATATGTTATGGCAATGAAGCCGGAGATCTCCGTGAAGAACCTGCTGATGCAGGCATTCCTGACGGGTTGGGAACGCTCGGACAAGAGCATTTCGCAGGATGAATACTTACAGAGCGCCATTCAGGTCATTGAGGTGCTGCAGGTGGAACCTGAAAATGTCTACGCCGAGGAGGGCCTGGGCCTGACCGATGGCGATGAGGTGGATCATCTGGACGACCTGCTGCGGGCAGACGGCCAGTGGCTGTATTACGGTGTGGAGGAGGAAAACTTCTTCCTCATCCAGTGGTACCCGGACAAGGCTTCTGCCGAGGCCAAGCTGGCCGAGCTGGAAGCACTGGGCGACGGCAGGCAGTATCTGGTGGACCTGAGCCTGACCCGCGAAAATCCTTCGGCCGCTGAGAACTTCGGTAGCTCCAACCCGGTTCAGCTGCGGAGCTGAGCTGAGCGTTTCTGACAAAAAGAAAGGGAATTTTCCATGCAGCTTTCACAAACGGAACGGGAGCGCCTGTCCGCTATTCTGGAACAGTACGACCATCACCCTAAGGTGCAGGAAATGCGTGAGTTTATCCAGCACGGTGATGTGACCGCCTACCAGCACTGCAAGAATGTGGTCGTGGTCAGCTGCTGGATCAACCACCGCTTCCATCTGGGAGCCGATGAGACCACGCTGGCCGTGGGGGCCTTCCTCCACGATTTCTATCTCTATGACTGGCACAAGCAGGGCTCTTTCCACGGCCTGCGGAATCTGTTTGAGATGCACGGCTTTTCCCACCCAGGGTCTGCCTGTGTGAACGCACAGCGGGTGTTCGGCATTACCAAAAAGGAGCAGAACGTCATTGCAAGCCACATGTGGCCCCTGACCTTCCGCCATATCCCGACCTGCCGCGAGGCGGTCATCGTCTGTCTGGCGGATAAATACTGCGCCATTGTGGAGAGCATGTTCCGCCGCACAAGGGTGGGCGCTGACGAAGAAGAGTGGTAAAGAAGCCGCCGCACTGTTCACATGAAAGAAAGCAAAAGACCAGAGTTGTAACGCCTTTTGGCGAAACAACTCTGGTCTTTTTTGCTGGGGCTTGTGCAACAGCCTCTTTGAAAAAGTGATCTTATTCTGCTCTCAGAGCCTTGACAGGGTCAGAGCGGGAAGCGGTTTTGGCGGGGATGAAGCCGCCCAGAATGGTCAGCACAGTTGCCAGCGCAACCAGCACCACAGCGGCCTTCCAGGGCAGAACGGCCACTACGCTGGTGCCGACGGCGATTTTCTGGATGAGCATGTTGCCCGGAATGAGCAGCAGTCTGCTGAGACCGATGCCCATGAGGCCCGAGCACAGGCCGATGATGAAGGTCTCGGCGTTGAACACCTCGGAGATGTTCCGCTTGGAAGCACCGATGGCACGCAGGATGCCGATCTCCTTGCGGCGCTCCAGCACGCTGATATAGGTGATGATGCCGATCATAATGGAGGAGACCACCAGCGAGATGGAGACAAAGGCCACCAGCATGTTGGAGATCATGTTGATGATCCTGGTCACGGAGGTCATCAGGGTGCCCACCACATCAGTGTACTGGATCACCTTGTCTTCCGCGCCCTGCTCACGCATGGCGGCATTGTAGCTGTCCAGCACATTGAGGACTTTAGCCTTTTGCTCGAAGTCCAGCGGATAGATGCTGATCTGGCTGGGGTCATCTTCACTGGCATAGCCAAAGGACTGCAGGTTGCTTTCATAGGTGGCGCTGGTGGACATCATTTTTGACTTCATCAGCTCCGCCAGATCGTCTTCGGTCATGTTGAACCGGACGGCATTCCGGAACGCATCTGCGTCGATCTTCAGCGCGCTTTCCATCTGGCTGCCCAGAGAGGAGAAGCGCTCGGTCATCTGGCTCTGCAGATTCGTGCTGATCTGGCCCATGGCCTGCTCCATGGCAGCGCCCAGCTGGGTCTGTAATCCGGCGGCGATCTGTTCCGAGAAGTTTGACATCATGCTGCCCATGACCTGCTGCATGGCGGCAGTAAACTGCTCCTGCAGGGCAGCGGTATCGATGAGGCTGCCCATGGAATCCTTCATCAGCTGCTGGAACTGGTCGCTGGCGAGATACTGGTCAAAACCGATCTTGTCCAGCCCCAGAATGCCGTTGCCGATGATGTAATCCTTGTAGCCGGTCATCACCTTCTGGGCCAGCTGCTGCATTTTGTCGGCGGGGATGGAAATGTCCATGTTGGCGAACACGTCCGTCAGGGCGCTCATGTCGATGTCGGGCGTTTCGGTCAGATCAAATTGGAAGCTGTCCGGGTCAATGAGGGAGGAAAAATCTACGGAACCGTCGCTCAGGTCGAACGCGCCGCTCAGGTCAAGATCCAGCTTGCCGGGGTCGAACTGGAAGGCGCTCTCGAGCTGGTCGGTGTCAATGGAGAAGAGGGAAGCCATGTCCACAGCAGCGGTCTGCTCGGTGCCGAAGGGCTCACCGTTCAGCACATTGGTCTGCGGGGCGGCGAGCTGATCCTGTACCAGCCTGCTCTGGGCGGCGGTGTCCATGACATGCCGGGTCAGGGAGGCGGGATAGGCGATGCCGGAGGACAGCATGGCGGCGGAGGCGTTCTCCCTGGGCTGCACCACGCCCACGATGGTCATGGTCTCGCTGTTGGCCACAAGCTCCTGCAGGAAGGCCTTGTCGTCCGATTTGTCCACCCAGGTGCTGTGGGCATCATCGTACTGGTAGCGGTCGGCCGCGTTGACCAGCTTGAAGGTGCGGCCCAGAAAATCGCTGTACCGGTAGGTCTTGAAATCCTCGGGCACATCCACATTCTGGTTCTGGGCGAACTGCTGGATCATCTTGTCCAGCTCGGCGTTGTCCCGCAGGCCCAGCGCGTAGAGGGCATAATCGGTGATGGAACCATCCGCACCCAGCACGGCAACGCATTCGTTGTAGTTTTCGGGCCAGCGGCCTGCCTTGACCTCGTACTGGGAATGATACAGGGCATCGCTGGCGGGCAGCTGGTAGAACACGCTGGTGTTCATCATGCTGGCCATCATGTTGTTGGTCGAGCTGGTGGAGCTGATGCCCAGAGCGGAAAGGGAGGAATCCGGGTTCACCTGCCGGATGCTGCCGTCCGGGTCCTGGCGGTAGATCTGAGGCTGGACATTATAGGAATACTCCACCGAGGAAACGCTCTCCCCGATGCTGCAGGCATCGCTCTCGAGGTAGGCTTTCAGGCTCTTCAGGTCGTTGGAGGTGATGCCGGAAACCATCTGGGTCACGAGCTGGCGCACCGGCACCATCCCTTCGCCGAGGTCGGGGGCGGCGGTCTGGCCGGGCAGGTCAGCAGACAGCAGGCTGGTCAGGTCCATGCCGCTGCGCAGGATCTGCACCGGGTACTCGGAAAGGGTGTCCCGCTCCATATCAGCGATATACTGGTTGACACCGGTGGACAGGGAAATGATCAGAGCAATGCCGATGATGCCGATAGAGCCTGCAAAGGCCGTGAGCAGGGTGCGGGTCTTTTTGGTCCAGAGGTTGTTGAAGCTCAGGGTCAGCGAGGTCCACCACGACATGGAGGAGTGGCCCATGTTCTTGTGAACGGCAGGGGCAAGCTGAGCGGTGTCAGGCTCGTAGGGGGCGGTGTCGGAGCGGATGACACCATCCTTCAGGTTCACGATGCGGGTGGCGTACTGCTGGGCCAGCTCCGGGTTGTGGGTGACCATGACCACCAGCCGGTCCTTTGCCACCTCCTTGAGCAGCTCCATGACCTGGATGCTGGTCTCGCTGTCCAGCGCGCCGGTGGGTTCGTCTGCCAGCAGGATATCCGGGTTGTTGACCAGTGCACGGGCAATGGCAACGCGCTGCATCTGGCCGCCGGACATTTCGCTGGGGTGCTTGTGCAGCTGATTGCCCAGCCCCACCTTCTGCAGCGCCTCGGTGGCGCGGCGCTTGCGCTCTGCACCCGAGATGCCGGAAATGGTCAGGGCCAGCTCCACGTTGGCCAGAACGGTCTGATGGGGGATCAGGTTGTAGCTCTGGAACACAAAGCCGATGGTGTGGTTGCGGTAGGAGTCCCAATCGCGGTCGGTGTACTTTTTGGTGGAGATCCCGTTGATGACAAGGTCACCGCTGTCGTACCGATCCAGGCCGCCGATGATGTTCAGCAGGGTGGTCTTACCGGAGCCGGAGGGGCCCAGGATAGCGACGAATTCGCTGTCGCGCAGGTTCAGGCTGACATCATTCAGTGCGGTCTGTACAAGGTCACCGGTCTTGTATTCCTTGCGGATCTTTTTCAGTTGAAGCATAGGCAGGCCTTTCTTATGCGTGCCCGGCGGCGTGTGGGAAATGCCGGACAAAAAACAAAATAACGTAGATATGGTATCAGATGAATGTGAACAAACCATTGCTTTTCTGGAAAGATGGTGTTATGCTGAAGAAGGTGAAAGAAACAAAAATCGACACTTTATGACGTAAATTACCAGAAATCAAGACGCAAAAAGCCGCCATTCCTGCACGGTTCGACGCATAGTGACGTTTTTTCGGGGATTGAATCTTTCCACAGGGCCTTATAAAATAGTATCATACAGTACGCACGGAAGAAAAGTGCGGCAATTTTAAGGCAAAGGGGAAGGTTGGATTGACGGAACGACTCGTTTCAAAGCTGCATGTCGCGCTTTTGAGCTACGACGAGCGGGAGATCCGCGTCCGGAAAAATTATCTGGAGGAGCAGAATCCTGCGATCTGCTGTGTCTGCTTCCACAGCGGCGAGGAGCTGCTGCGGGAGCTGCGCCAGCAGCGCAGTGTGGATATCGTGGTGCTTTCGAGCCAGCTGGAGGATATGGATGGGTATGAGTTCCTCAAGCGGCTCAACAGCCTGCATAACCGCCCGCTGCTGCTGTTGCAGGGGGATGACTGGTACAGCGATGCCACGGCATCGTTCCTGCGGCCGGACGGCAGGCAGTACCTGCCGGAGCGCAGCAGCCTGCTGGATCTGCTGCTGGATCTGCGCAGCTCCACGGACATCGGCATCTTCTGGGTGCTGCCGTTCTGCAAGCAGCTTTATGCGGAGTGGGGCATCCAGCAGCCGGATGTAAACTGTGAATATCTGACCACCGCGCTGCAGGTCGTATGCGGCACGGAGCGGAAGCTGGCCGTGCGCAAGGAGATCCTGCAGACTGTGGCCGAGGAACACCACACCACAGTGGCCGCTGTGGACTGCGGGATGCGCCGCCTGATCGACGGGGTGGAAAAATACAACACCGAAGCCTGGCAGAAATTCAAGCAGGATTACGGCCTGATGGGGCATAGCGTTACCCTGGGCAAGCTGATCTATGCGGGCCGCCAGAAATTGATCGACAGCGGAACGCAGGGACGGAAGACCGGACGATGAGAAAAAAGAGAGAGAACGGAATGGCAAAAGAGAGTGGGATGGGGGATTTCCCCCGCAAACAATTTGAGAGCGTGCTGCTGCACTCCCTGCGCATCATGGACCAGAACCGGGAATACCTGCAGATGCATCTGGCCCGGACCGGAGACGAAAGGACCCGGCAGGCGCTGGAGGATATGGGGCAGGAGAGCATCCGCCTGGAGCGCACCCTGCGGGAGATGATGGGCCTGCTGGAAGTGGAGATGAACGACAAGCCGTCCATGAAGCCGGTAGACCTGTGCTGGATCCTGATGGAGGCCGCCCAGATAGCCCCGGAGATCGAGAAGCAGCTGGGCATCCGGCTGACCGTGGATCACAGCCCGTTCCGGCGCTGCTATGTCAAGGCGGATGCCCAGGAGGCCGAGCAGCTGCTGTTTCATCTGCTTTCCAACGCCCTGCGGGCCGTAAGCCCCGGCGGGCAGATCAAGATCCGGCTCACCCGGGACGACGAGGATCTGTACCTGATCGTGGAGGACGACGGCTGCGGCCTGCCCACCGGTGAAAACTGGATGGAGAACCGCCGCCGCTTCCTGGGCGGTGTGCAGGCAGGGCTGCTGCTCTGCCGCCGCTACTGCGCCCACATGGGGTGGGTGCTTTCCCTCACGCCGCGCGGTGCCGGAAGCGGTACCCGGGCAGAGGTGCGCATCCCGCTGGCCGGAACGATGTTTCCCATTGAGGGCAGTGTGGAACTGCACACCATCCATCCGGCGCTCACCACAGCTGATGGCCTGCGTTGGCAGATCCTGCGGGAGCTTGCCCTGTTGTCCGATAAAATGGAATGATACGATGTTCAGCGCCCTGCTCCGGGCTTTTCCGGGGCAGGGCGTTTTTGTGTAAAAATCACTCTGAGTAAAGAATCTTAACCGGAATGTAGAAAAACAGGGGAGCTGTATTCGTGAATTTAACAAAATGTTTAACTTTTTGAGCGGAAAATACTATTTTTTGCGTGTAAAATATGGTGACTGGATTGATTGTATCCCGATTTTTGAGTATAATACAACTGTATTTTTATATTGTTCCTCAGGAGGAAAAGCAAGTGAGAGTAGGTCTTGACATCGGAAGCACCACCATCAAGTGCGCGGTGCTGGACGAACATGATGCGCTGATTTATTCAACATACGAGCGTCATTACAGCCATATTCTGGAAAAGGCGCAGGAGCTGCTGCGCCGCATCGATGCAGAGCACCTGCACGGAAACAAGGCACTGCTGAGCATCTCCGGTTCTGCCGGCATGGGTCTGGCCGACAGCTGCGGCGTGCCCTTTGTGCAGGAGGTGTTCTCCACCCGTGTGGCAGTCAAGCGGTTTGTGCCCGCCACCGACTGCGTGATCGAGCTGGGCGGCGAGGATGCAAAGATCCTGTTCCTGACCAACGGCACCGAGGTCCGCATGAACGGCAGCTGTGCCGGCGGCACCGGTGCCTTTATTGACCAGATGGCCACCCTGCTGAAGATGAGTGCCGACGAGATGAACAAGGCCGCGGAAAAGGCCGAGCGCACCTATACCATCGCGTCCCGCTGCGGCGTGTTTGCCAAAAGCGACGTGCAGCCCCTCATCAATCAGGGCGCGCGCACGGAGGATATCGCCGCCAGCATCTACAAGGCGGTGGTCAATCAGACCATTGCCGGTCTGGCACAGGGCCGCCCCATCAAGGGCAATATCCTGTATCTGGGCGGGCCGCTGACCTTCAGCAGCGTGCTGCGCAAGAGCTTTGATGAGGCGCTGGGGGTCACCGGAACCTGCCCCGAGAACAGCCTGCTCTATGTGGCACTGGGTGCCGCCCTCTATGCGGATAAGGAGTTCGAACTCTCCGCAGTGGCCGACGCGCTGGACCAGTACGCCGCCACCGCTACTTATGCCAGTGAGCCTCCGCTCTTTGCCAACAAGCAGGAGTACGAGGAATTCCATGCCCGGCACATGTCCCACAGCGTGCCTCATGTGCCTTTCAGCGCCCAGTGCGGCCCGGTGCATATCGGCATCGACTCCGGCTCCACCACCGTCAAGCTGGTGGTGGTGGACGAGAAGAGCCAGATCCTGTACACCAATTACCAGCCCAACCTTGGCAACCCGCTGCCCCTGATCCGGGAACAGCTGATCAAGATCTACCGGGAACACCCCGGCCTGCAGGTGGCCAGCGTGACCACCACCGGCTACGGTGAGGAACTGGTCAAGAACGCCTTCCGCTGTGATTATGGTCTGGTGGAGACGGTGGCTCATTTCACCGCCGCCGAATACTTTATGCCCGACGTGGATTTCATCATCGATATCGGCGGTCAGGACATGAAGTGCTTCAAGATCGAGGATGGTGCCATCAGCAACATCTTCCTGAACGAGGCCTGCTCCTCCGGCTGCGGCAGCTTTTTGCAGACCTTTGCTCAGGCATTGGGCTATGATGTCAAGAAGTTCGCCGCTCTCGGCCTGTTCGCAGACCGCCCCGTGGATCTGGGCAGCCGCTGCACCGTGTTTATGAACAGCTCGGTCAAGCAGGCCCAGAAGGACGGCGCTTCTATCGAGAACATTTCCGCCGGTTTGTCCATCAGTGTGGTCAAGAACGCGCTGTACAAGGTCATCCGCGCATCCAGCCCTGAGGAGCTGGGCCGCAAGATCGTGGTGCAGGGCGGTACCTTCTACAATGAAGCTGTTCTCCGCGCCTTTGAAAAAGAGATGGGCGTGGAGGTCATCCGCCCCGACATCGCGGGCCTGATGGGTGCCTACGGTGCGGCCCTGTTCGGCCTGCGCCAGAGCCATAAGAACCATCAGGAAACTTCCAGGATGATGAATCTGGCCGAGTTGGAAGCCTTCGACCAGAAGGTGGTCAGTGTCAAGTGCGGCGGCTGCGGCAACCACTGCCAGCTCACCATCAACACCTTTGCCGATGGCCGCAAGTTCATCTCCGGCAACCGCTGCGATAAGCCCGTGACCGGTAAGAGCGAGGACGACAGCCTGAATCTGTACGCCTACAAGCAGCAGCTGCTGGCCGGTTACAAGCCCGTGCCCGGCAAGCGCGGCTCCATTGGCATCCCGCTCTGCCTGAATATGTACGAGCTGCTGCCCTTCTGGTACACCTTCTGGACCAGGCTGGGCTTTGCCGTGCACACCAGCCCGGTGTCCAGCCGGGGGCTGTATCTGGCCGGTCAGGCCACCATCCCCAGCGATACCGCCTGCTTCCCGGCCAAGCTGAGCCACGGCCACATCAAGGCCCTGAGCCAGATGCACCTGGATGCCATCTTCTACCCCTGTCTGACTTACAACGTTGACGAGGGTCTGGGCGACAACCACTATAACTGCCCGGTGGTGGCCTATTACCCTGAAGTTCTGGCAGGCAACTGCCCCGAGCTGGAGGGCCAGAAGTTTATCTATGACTATGTGGGCATCCACCGCCCCAAGGACTTTGTCCGCAAGATGGCAAAGGAAGTCCTGCCCAAATACTTCGGCGGCATTTCCGAAAAGGAAGTGCAGGCCGCTGCCGATGCTGCCTACGCCGAGCACGAGGCCCACATGGCCCAGATCCGGGTCAAGGGCAGCGAGATCATTGATGAGGCACGCCGTCAGGGCAAGCGCATCATCGTGCTGGCTGGCCGCCCCTACCACGTTGACCCTGAGATCAACCATGGCATCGACCACCTCATCACCCGCCACGGCGCGGCTGTTGTCACCGAGGACAGCATCTCCAACCGGGTGGAAAAGTTCCCCACCAGCGTGCTGAACCAGTGGACCTACCACAGCCGCCTGTATGCGGCGGCCAAGTACTGCACCACCCAGAAGGATATGGATCTGGTGCAGCTGGTCTCCTTTGGCTGCGGCGTGGATGCCATTACCACCGATGAGACCCGCGAGATCCTGCAGGCAGGCAGCAAGCTCTACACTCAGCTCAAGATCGATGAGATCACCAATCTGGGTGCGGTCAACATCCGTCTGCGCAGCCTGTTCGCCGCTCTGGAGGAGCGCGACGAGGCGGCAGAGGAAAAGGCCGCCCCCAAGGCAGAAGCCTGATACATAGGAGGAACCTATGGAATACAATTATCCCAAATTTACCCCGGAGATGAAGCAGACCCACACCATCCTCATCCCCAACATGGCCATTACTCAGTTCCGGCTGCTGGAATACGCCCTGCGCTGCGACGGCTACAAGTGCGAGATCCTGGGCAACTGCGGCAGCGCCGTGGCACAGCTGGGCCTGAAATACGTCCACAACGACACCTGCTATCCGGCCCTGCTGGTCATCGGCCAGTTTCTGGATGCCCTGAACAGCGGCAAGTATGACCTGGATCACACGGCCCTGCTCATCACCCAGACCGGCGGCGGCTGCCGTGCTTCCAACTACATCCACCTGCTCCGCAAGGCTCTGGTCAAGGCGGGCTATCCCCAGATCCCCGTTGCCAGCCTGAACTTCTCCGGTCTGGAAAAAGACAGCGGCTTCCAGATGACCCTGCCGCTGGCCCGCCGCGCGCTGGCTTGCATTTTCTACGGCGATATGCTCTGTGCCCTGCGCAATCAGGTGGCCCCCTACGAGAACGAAAAGGGAGCCGCTGACCGGATGGTCGATCTGTGGGTCGAGCGTCTGGGCCGTGTTCTGCTGGCCGGCAAGGGCTTTACTGCCCGGGAAATGAAGCACACCTTCCCGCTCATTGCAAAGGATTTTGCGGCCATCCCCGTGACCCGGGTGCCCAAGGTCAAGGTGGGCGTGGTCGGCGAGATCTACGTCAAATACAGCCCCCTGGGCAATAACGACCTGCAGAAGTTCCTGGAGAGCCAGGACTGTGAGGTGAACTTCCCGGGCCTGATGGGCTTTGTGCAGTACTGCATCTTCAATATGGGCGAGGATCATGTTCTTTACGGCGGCAAGCTGGCCGTCAAGATGGGCACCGATCAATTGCTCAACTGGCTGGACAGTGTGGAGTGTGCCATGCTCAAGGCCACAGCCGATGCCGGGTTCTACGCCCCCGGGCCCTTCAAGGAGCTGGTGGAAAAGCCCCACGGCATCATTTCGCTGGGGGCCAAGATGGGCGAGGGCTGGCTGCTGACCGCCGAGATGATCGAGCTGGTGCAGGGCGGCTACGGCAACATCGTCTGTGCCCAGCCCTTCGGCTGCCTGCCCAACCATATCGTGGGCAAGGGCATGGTGAACAAGATCCGTGCCCTGTATCCCAGCGCCAATATCACCCCCATCGATTATGACCCCAGCGCCACCCGGGTCAACCAGGAAAACCGCATCAAGCTGATGCTGGCAGTCGCTAAGGAGCGCCTGAACGCCCCGGCGCAGGCCGCCCCCCTGACGGCAGAAGAGATCGCCGGTGGGGCTCCCCGGGTCGAGACCACGGTATAATTCTTTCTGAACAGCAACACTCCCCTTCGGGCAGGACCGTGTGCCGCACGGCTCCGCCCGAAGGGGAGTGTTTTTTCTTTTGTTTCAGTCGCAGAGATACCGCCACTCAAATTCCTCAGCCGAGATGGCCTTGGAGAACCAGAAACCCTGCGCGCCGTCGCAGTCCAGCGAGCGGAGGAGCTGCACCTGCTCCTCGGTCTCGATGCCTTCGCAGATGACGTTGTAGCCCAGCCGTTTGACCAGATGTACGACCTCCCGCAGAAAATCAGTGCCCCGCGCGTTGGAGCTGCACCGGGTCAGAAAGAGCTTGTCCAGCTTGATGGTGTTCACGGGGATATCCACGATGTTGTTCAGCAGGGAACTGCCTGCGCCGAAATCGTCCAGCGAGGTCTCATTCCATCGCTCTGGAAGGAGGAAAGCAGGCGCTTCACCCGGTCGTACTCCGAGACCACCGCCGTCTCGGTCAGTTCGATCTCCAGCATCCGGGCGCTGATGTTGTGCTTTTCCAGAATTTCGCTGTACTCCTGGGTGGGGGCATCCTCCCGGGCAAGCGCCACCGAGGCGTTCACCGCAATGGGCAGCAGCCGATGTCCGGCCTGTGCATTGCGCTGCAGGAACTGGGCCACCTGCTCGAAGATGTACAGATCCAACTCCACGATGCGGCCCGTGGATTCCAGAATGGGAATGAACTGGTCGGGGTAGACCACGGTGCCGTCCGGCTTGATCCAGCGGGTCAGCGCCTCGGCTCCGATGACCGAGAGATCTTTGGGCGAGAACTTGGGCTGGAGGTACAGCTTGAACTCGCCGTTCTCAAGCGCCTGCGGCAGGCCGCTCAGCAGCTCACCGGTCAGGGTCTGCTTGACCTCCAGTTTTTTGTCAAACTGGATGGCAGACACACGGGTGTTGCTGCGCACCTGCTTGCGGGCAAAGTTTGCCTTGTCGATGGCGGCCGATGCGCTCAGGCAGCCGGGCTCAATGGCGTACACACCCATCCGTACCCGCAGGCGTACCTCCGGGTAATGCTGGGCCTGATACTGCTCAAACCGGCGGCAGAGCGTGTCTGCATAATGGAGCGGGCCTTTCTCGTCGCGGCAGGAGAGGTAGAGTACGAACTGGTCGCCCACCACCCGGCACAGGTAGCACTCGCCCCAGTGACGGGCTGCCTCGATGAGGAAATCGCTGAATTCCTTCAGCAGCTGATCGCCGGTGGCATAGCTGTATTTCTCGTTGAAATATTTGAAGTTCTCAAAGTCGCAGTAGAAGATCTGGTAGCCCTCGGCATAGCCGCCGATGATCTTGTGGGAGACCTCCTCCTTGAAACGGGAAAAGGCCAGCAGGCCGGTCAGCCGGTCAAACTCGGGGGCAGAGGTCATGCCGCGGCTCACGGCGTTCACGGCCAGATGTTTGCTCAGGTAGGCGTTGATGATCTTGGTGATCTCGCCCAGTTCCCGGCGGTTCTGGGGAGTCCAGTACCGCTTGCTGCCGCACACCACATAGGCAATGGCGCCCTGATATTCGCCCTCGCCGTACATGGCAGCGTAGACCACCGTCTGTGCTCCGCCCTGCATCAGCAGTGCGCGCCCCTGCGGCGAGTACATTCCCATATTGTCGGCCTGCAGCACGGTGGTACCGTATTCATCGTAGCTGTGGAACAGGGTCAGGAAGTCCTCCTTGGTAAAGGAGTTACCGTTCAGAGGCACCGGCTCCGCGTGGGGAGAGGTCCACTGGAACTGCCGGGAGACGCTGCGTTCCCGGATGCAGGTGTCCACAATGGTAATGCGGTCCAGCTGCAGCCGGATGCCGACGATCTTCAGGAAGAGGGGGATAGCAGTCTCAAAGCTGTTGTTCTTCTCAAACAGTTCAAAGGCGGTGGAGATCAGGTCGTTGTGCAGGTAGCGTGCATCGATATCGGCCGTTTCCGGGGCGGCAGGAACCGCCTGGGCGTAGCGCCGCAGATTGTCGCAGAACACATACTGGTTGCGGCCGTTCTGCTTGGCCTGATACAGGGCCCAGTCCGCGTTTTCGAACAGCTGGTCAAAGGAATAGCCCGCTGTGTTTTCGGGCAGGAAGCAGGCACCGATGCTGCAGGTCATCCGGTAATCGTTTTCCCAGAACTTCACCTGCTGCACGGATTCCGACAGCTGGCGGGTCTTCTGGAGCAGGGTGGTGTTGGGGATATCCTTCAAAAACACCACGAACTCATCGCCGCCGAACCGCACCAGAATGTCGCTGGAGCGGAACAGGGTGCGCAGCAGCCGGGCAAACTCCTGCAGGACCTTGTCGCCGAACAGATGGCCGTAGCAGTCGTTGACGTTCTTGAAAAAATCAAGGTCGATGACCAGCATTCCACAGGAGGCATAGGGATCTTTGGCCTGCAGATAGCGGTCAATAAGCTCCTTGCCGGTGCGGTTGTTATACAGCTGGGTCAGGGAATCGTGGCGGGCCTGCTCCAGCAGCTCCTGGGTCTGATTCTTCTGGTCGGTGATGTCCTTTGCGTAGCCCACATAGAGCGTGCCGCGGGCAGGGTCCTCGACCGGGCGGGCATCCACCTCCCGGGAATAATACACCCCCTCCGGCGAGACAAAGCGCATCTCCAGCGGGCCGTACAGCTCACCGGTGAGCAGGGCGCGCATCTTCCAGCGGTCCTCCGCGAAGATCGTGGCGTGCTCCGGCTTCTCGGAGCCAAGGTAGGCATCCAGCGTTTCCAGCGTGCGGCTCCGGGTATCGTAGACCCGCAGCTGATCCAGACGGGGGTCATATTCCAACAGAAAAAACCACCGATGCACAAGAAACTGCATCAGCAGGGGATTGTTGATGATCGAATCGATAAACCGAACAGGGACATCCATGGCCGACTCCCCACTTTCCGCTTTTTAATCAGTATAACAAAATATGGAAGATGCATCAAGGCAAAACACAGAAATTTCATGGAAAGTGAAAGAAATTTTACCGAAAGCTCTGTCGGAAACGGTTTCGGTGCGTCTGCTTAGGCCGGAACGCCCCACAGCTCGATCGTGGCACCGGCGGCAAGCCGGACATTGGTGTCCACGGTCAGGGTCAGCCTGCCGAGCTTCTGGCTGGCATCCACATTCTGGCCGCTGCTTCCGGCAGGCAGAACGACCGCAGGCGGTGCACCCGTGGTGCCAGACGCGGCAAAACAGAGATACTGGCCGAAGCAGGGAAGTGCCTGAAAGCTGGCAAAGGTGCGAATGGGCGGGCTGGACATTGAGCTGCTGGCAGCACAGGGGGCAGAAGCACTGAGCAGCTGAGCACCATCGCTGGTGCTGCAAACCCAGTGCAGCGTGCCCTTGGATTGGCTGCTGCCTGCCTGAAACAGCACCTTCAGCGCCTGCAGTTCGGTGGGAAAGGTGCGCTCAAAGCTGGCAGCGGCGGCGTTCAGGGACACCTTTTCCAGCAGCTCCCACTGGCCGGGATCGCTGGGGTCACCCTTTGGGCCCTGGGGGCCGGGTTCTCCCTGCGGGCCTTGCGGGCCGGGCTCTCCTTTGGGGCCGGTGGGTCCTGCGGCACCGGGCTCTCCCTGCGGTCCGGGTTCCCCCCTTTCGCCCCGGAATGCACCGCTTTCCACAGCTGCTTTCAGCCGTTCCAGCAGGGCCTGCCAGGCGGGCGTGCCGGGCTGGGGCAGGGTGCTGTCCTCCGTGCCGGAATTTTCGGCCACGCAGTAGCACACGTCCGCGCTGGTCAGGGTGCGGGTGCCATCGGTGCCCTCAAAGGTGATGCGCCCCTCCCCGGGCACAGCCGTGATGAGGGCGGGCACCTCCACAAGGCCGTCCACCACCAGCGTGGAGGGGGCAGCGTTCCCATCCGGCAGGTGCCAGAAGGCCCGCAGGGTCATGCCCTGCCACTCGCCGTCGGCTTCCACCCGCAGGGCATAGATGCCCCGGTTTTTGGTGTAGCCGAAGCGGAGCAGGCCATCGTACCCCTGCAAGGCAGCCCCGCCGCCCGAGGATAAATGGATCTGACGTTCAATCATACAGTTTCACTCCTTTTGTCGTGGTTTTCGCGTTCAAAAAGCTTGACTTTGGTTAGAGTTTCCGGTAAGATTGTGAAAAGACCGCAGAAGGTTTGATGGATAAAATCTAACCAAAATCAGCTTACGAGGCTATAATATCTGATTAAATTCAGAAAGTCAAGGAAAAATCTGAATCCGGTTAGAAAACCGACGTTCTGCACAAGAAGGAGTGCAAAATTTGTGTTTTATGACTGCTACACGGCCCTGTGTCAGGCCAGAGGAATCAGCCGCAGCCGGGCCGCGCAGGAGATGGGCTTGAGCAACTCCACAGTGACCAAATGGAAAAACACCGGGACGACCCCCTCGGGCGAGACGCTGGCCAGAGTATCTGCCTATTTTGGCGTGCCGGTGGGGGAACTGCTGGGCGAAGCCGTCCCGTCGGTGCAGGAGGAGCGGAAGCTGCCCGAAGGGGCTGTCCCGTTCGATCCCGCTCTCACGGCTCCGCTGCTGGGCACGGTGCGTGCAGGCCTGCCCATGTATGCGGAAGAAAACATTGAGGGCTACATCCCCATCACCCGGAAAGACGGGGCACGGTACTTCTGGCTCCGTGTTCGGGGCGACAGCATGAACGCCGTGGGCATTTCGGAAAACGATGAGATCCTGGTGCGGGAGCAGCCGGAGGTGGAAAACGGCCAGCTTGCCGTGGTGATGGTCAACGGCGATGAAGCCACCGTGAAATATTTCCGTCAGGAGGGAAGCCTTGTGGTCCTGACTCCCAAAAGCTTCAACCCTGTGCACCAGCCCCAGATCTATGATCTGAAACGGGTGCAGGTGCGGGTGGTCGGCCTTGTGGTGGAGTGCCGCAAGGTGTTCTGAAAAAAGAAGATGGCCCCTGCGGGGCAGAATAGGAGGCTCGCTATGAAATGGAGGACCGTTCTATGCACAGCGCTGTTTTTGTGCGGTGCCGTGCTGCTTTCTGCCTGCGGCGGGGGAGAGGTCCCCGCGCCTGCGGAACCGCCCGCTTCCAGTGAGGTATCGGCTCCCTCTCAGCCGGAGGAAGTGCCCGCCCCCTCGGAATCGGCTTCTTCCAGTGAACCGGAGCCGCTTCCGGAACCGGAACCGCCCAAACCGTGGGATGGCATGGTCGTCCCGGAAGGATGTAAGGCAGAGTGGAAAATAGAGCAAGGCAAGCTGGTATTGGTCAGCTATGAGTTTACGAATGGGGCAAATGTGCTCCTTCCGACGGGAAAGCCGTATAGTATCGGTGCGAACTGCTTTATGAAAAATTGGAAACTAACCGGGATAACGATTCCAGAAGATGTGGTTGAAATTCAGCAGTCTGCATTTCAAGAATCCGGACTAAAACAGATTTACATACCAGCCAGTGTTAAGGAATTGAAAAACGATGTATTTGCGGACTGTCATTCGCTTACAATTGCAACAATTGAAAATACACCAATGACAGGTCAGCGCATATTTGCCCGGTGTAAAGCTCTGCAAAGTGTGCAGCTTGGCGAGGGAGTGATCCGGATTGAAGAAGGCGCATTTGAACATAGTGGCCTGAAAGAAATCACTTTGCCGGAAACGTTGACACGAGTAGATGACTGTGCGTTTTCTTACTGTAAGTTGAATACAATTATTTATCCGGGCGACTGGGAAGCAAAGAAATCTGTGCTAAAAATTGGAGAAGAAAACGAACTGCTGAAAACAGCAACCCAAAGTTAAGCCACCAAAAACAAACGCCGTCTCTTGTGCAAAAAGGCAAGAGATGGCGTTTTTGCGTGGAAAAGTAGAAGTGAAAAATCAGCGATGAATGGCTTGTTTATCAATTTGACCGGAATTTGTGTGACAAAAAAACCTATAAACCTATTGACATTCTAGGGAAATGGGTATATCATACGGCCAACGGATACAAACATCCGCAAGATCAGGAGAAAAGGAGGGGAACAGACATGGACTGGAATGTGATGGTGCAATATCTGCCGCAGTATGAAAAAGCGGCCTGGCTCACCCTGCGTCTGGGTGTGGCCGGTATCTTCTGGGCCATCCTTGTGGGCCTTGTCTGCGCCGTGCTCCAGTACGAAAAAGTGCCGGTGCTGCGCCGTATCGTGGGCGCTTATATCCAACTCAGCCGGAACACGCCGCTGCTGGTCCAGCTGTTCTTTCTGTATTACGGCCTGTCCAAGATCGGCATCAAAACCAACGCCGAGCTCTGCGGCATTGCAGGCCTTGCCTTTCTGGGCGGCAGCTACATGGCCGAAGCCTTCCGCAGCGGGCTGGAAGCCATCGAACCCATCCAGACAGAAAGTGCCCTGAGCCTTGGCATGAGACGGCGGCGGTCATCGTGTTCGTGCTCTGGGGCACGGCCGAGATGAGCGACCTCGTCCGCGGTGCCCTCATCGCTATCCCGAAGCATCAGTATGAGAGCAGCGAGGCGCTGGGCATGAGCCGGGCGCAGACCTATTGGTACATCATCATCCCTCAGACAGTGCGGCGGCTCATCCCGCTGTCCATCAACCTCATCACCCGCATGATCAAGACCACCAGCCTGGTGTTGATGATCGGTGTGGTGGAGGTGCTCAAGGTGGCCCAGCAGATCATTGAGGCCAACCGCACCGCCAGCCCCAACGCGGCGTTTGGCATCTACCTCACCGTGTTTATCCTGTATTTTCTGGCCTGCTGGCCCATCAGCCTGCTGGCCGGTTACCTCGAAAAGAAATGGAAGTGACTGTTATGGCAGAGCCGATCCTGACTGTAGACCATCTGGTAAAAAGCTACGATGGCAAGACAAATGTTCTGGATAATGTCAGCTTTGCCGTCAAGCCCGGTGAGGTCATCGTTGTGGTGGGCCCTTCCGGCTGCGGCAAAAGCACCCTGCTGCGCTGTCTGAACGGTCTGGAGCCGGTGCAGGCGGGCCGGGTGAAGCTGGGCAGTGAGACGGTCGCCTACGGCGGCAAGAATCTGGCGGCCCTGCGCCAGCGCATCGGCATGGTGTTCCAGAGCTATGAGCTTTTCCCGCACCTGACCGTGCTGGAAAATATCCTGCTGGCCCCCACCAAGGTGCAGAAGCGCCCCCGGGCTGAGGTGCAGCAGGAAGCCGAGGCCCTGCTGGACCGCGTGGGCCTGCTGGCCAAAAAGAACAGCTACCCCCGGGAGCTTTCGGGTGGTCAGAAACAGCGTGTTGCCATTGTGCGCGCGCTCTGTATGCACCCCGAGATCCTGCTGTTCGACGAAGCGACCGCCGCCCTTGACCCTGAAATGGTGCGCGAGGTGCTGGATGTCATGCTCGACCTGGCCCGTGAGGGCAAGACCATGGTGATCGTCACCCACGAGATGCAGTTTGCCCGGGCAATTGCCAGCCGGGTGCTGTTTCTGGACGATGGCCGTATTGTGGAGGAAGCGCCCCCGGCGGACTTCTTCGACCACCCGCAGACCGAACGTGCACAGCGCTTCCTGCGCACGTTCACCTTTGATGCGGTTGCAAAGCAGTGAGAAATGCGCAGCAACCCATTTCCACTTTGAACCTTTTTGTCTGATGCTGTGAAATGATGTCACAGATCATGGATAGATTTTATATGGGAAAGAAAGGAAAGGAGTTATTACCATGAAAGTTAACAAGATCTCTCGCCGTGCCTTCCTGCTGGGTCTGGGCGCAGTTTCCACCGCCGCCCTGCTTTCTGCCTGCGGCGGCAGCGCATCCTCCTCTTCTGCCGCATCCGGCTCTGCTGCATCCGGCTCTGCCGCAGCTGCTGGCAGTGACGTGTTCCGTACGCTGGACGAGATCAAGGCGGACGGCACCGTGAACATCGGCGTTTTCTCCGACAAGAACCCGTTTGGCTATGTGGATGAGAACGGCGAGTATCAGGGCTATGATGTCTACTTTGCCCGCCGCCTGGCCGAGGATCTGGGCGTGGAAGCCAACTTCGTCTCCACGGAAGCCGCCAACCGCATTGAGTACCTGCAGACTGGCAAGGTCGATATCATTCTGGCAAACTTCACCGTCACGCCCGAGCGCGCCGAGGAGGTTGACTTTGCACTGCCCTACATGAACGTTGCACTGGGTGTCATCTCTCCCGACAGCAATGTCATCACCAGTCTGGACAACTGGAACGCCGACGATCAGATGATCGTCATTTCCGGCACCACCGCCGAGACCTACCTGACCAAGGAATATCCCGACATTCCCCTGCAGAAGTATGATTCCTACGCAACCGCCAAGAACGCCTTGGAAAACGGCAATGGCGTAGCATGGGCCAACGACAACACCGAGGTCATCGCTTTTGCAAAGCAGAATTCCGGCTACATGGTGGGCATCCCCTCTCTGGGCAGTCAGGATACCATCGCTCCCGCTGTGAGCAAGGGCAACACCACCCTGCTGGACTGGATCAACGACGAGATCAAGAGCCTGGGCGAGGAGAGCTTCTTCTACAAGGATTACGAGGAGACGCTGGTGGATACCTACGGTCTCGACTATGAGGATGAGCTGGTCGTTGAGGGCGGCGAGACCAACGTCTGAGCCTGAAAACGGAATCGCGGACAAATAAGAAACCCGGGGACAGCATCACAGCTGTCCTCGGGTTTTTGTGCGTTTGGAAATCTTACACTTCCTCGGTCTCATCCTCGTCGTCGTCCTCCTCGTCGGCGAGAGCTTCTGCATGGATGCGCTGGCGCAGGCGGGTGCGGAACTCCTCGGCGGGGATGCCGCTCTGGTTGGGGGTCAGGTCCGGGGCGGGCTTGCCGTCAGGCAGGTGGGCACCAAAGGCCGGCACAAAGAAGAACTTGCGCACGACAAAGATCAATGCAATGGCACCCACGCTGATGAGGTTGTCCAGAGCCGATTCGTGCCCGACCACCATGTGGCGTGCAATGGCGTAGAGCAGCACTTCCAGGCTGCTGCCTGGGCTGTGCTTGGCCAGCATCTTGATGAACTCCACGCCGATGACGATGTCCAGCGCCCGCTCAAGGAAGCCGCGGATCTCTACATCGTTGCCATCAAACAGCAGGCCCGGCATCCACTTGAGCAGGGGAATGAAGCTGAGCAGCAGGCCGATGAGCACCAGCCCGGACAGCACGATCTCCAGCAGGGTGGAGGCCTGAATGATGTAGCTGCGCAGTGCCTTGCGGCTGCGGCTCTCAACGTGGGAGGAGTGCGGGGTGTCGGAAGGATGGGACATGATGCGGCATCTCCTTTGCTCAAGATCGTGAAACGAAAAAAGCTGACAAACTTTTCTTAAGTTTAGCAAAGGATTTGAGCAAAGTCAATGAAATGTGCCGAATTTTCTGGGAATTACTGGACGGCCACATAGCCGGAGCGCTCAATGCAGGAAAGGCCTGCATCGGTGGAGAGCCATTCGTAGATCCTGCGTTCCGGGCTGTCGGCAGCGGAATCCTGCAGGATGGCAGCATAGAATTCGTTGCACAGTGGGTAGCTCTGGTCGGCGATCGTCTCGTTGGAAGGGGTCACGCCATCCACGGCCAGCAGCCGCAGACCGGGCTTGGAGTACATCTGGTCGATGTAGTAGTAGACCGAGAAACCGATGGCATTGGCGGAGTTGTTATACTCTGCAATGCTGTCCACCAGCTCACCCATGGCGGTGGGGGCCAGCTCGGTGGGGGCCTCCATCAGCGGGCCGCCCTGGATCAGCAGTTTCTGAAACAGGGTCTGGCTGCCGGAGTCCGCCCGCCGCTGGAAGGCAATGATCTCCTGATCCTTGCCGCCCACATCCTTCCAGTTGGTGATCGTTCCGGCGTAGATGTCCTTGAGCTGCTGCCGGGTCAGGCTCTGTACAGGGTTGTCCTCGTTGACGATGAACACCAGCGCGTCCCGGCCAATGGCCTTCTGCTCCAGCGGGTCACCGTCAGCCTTCAGCTCCTCCTTGACGGATTCCGGGGCTTCGTAGGCGATGATGAGCTTGACCGAATCACCGTAATTGTTGCCGTACAGGCCCAAGTTGCGCCAGGCCTGGGCCGTGGTGTTGGTGTTCACGGCGCTCTGGGCCGTTTCCAGATCCATGCCGGTGGTGTCGGCCATGATCTGCGCGATCAGTGGGATGCAGGCCGTGCTGCCATCCGTAATGGGGAATTCATCCACGCTCAGGATGGGCTGTGCGGGCATTTCACTGGCGGCAGAAGAGGCAGGGGCCTCAGAATCCGGCTGAGACGGTGCCGCCCCCGAATCAGAGGAGGCAGGCACGGTGTTGCAGGCGGAGAGCAGGGCGGCGGTGGATGCCAGACCCAGACCGGTCAGGAACGCGCGGCGGGAAATTTTGACAGTACGCATGGAAAAACCTCCTTAGAAGAAACCGTTGTCCATTTCATCGTTGCTGGAAGCGAAGATGCTCTCGGCGTAGAGCCACTGGCCGGTCAGGTCCATCCAGCCGCTCTCAAAGCCCTTGACGGCAGCGAACACGCCCTCGGGCAGGCCATTGACGCTGTTGGCGTAGTACCCGGCACAAGTGCGCAGACCGCTTACCACCACATTGCCGTCGCTGTCCAGAACATCGTAGAGCCAGCTGCTGCCGGGGCCGTTGTAGCAGCCGTAGAAGTAGATGCCGTCCTCAGTGGAGAGCAGGGGCGAGTAGTAGTTGTAGGTCTCATTCAGCTTGGCCGGGTCGAGGGTTTTGTGGATGCCGTCCGGCCCGCAGATGTGGATGGCCGTTGCGTCGTAGCTGTCATTGTCATCCTGCTCGATCCAGGCCCAGCCGTTCCCCTCGGGGGAAATATGGGTACGCACCTGATTTTCCACCGGGTCGATGGTGGTATCGGTCAGCAGAACACCGGTCTGCAGGTCGAACACCCGCACGGTGCCGTCTACGGCATAGATGGCCAACGTGGCATCATCCGTATTGGCATCGTAGAGATCCTTCTCCTCGCCGGTGAGCAGGTCGTGGAACAGATACCGCCCCGCCATTTCGGGGGTGGAGGCATCTGGCTCCGTGACTGCCGCGCCGGGCACATAATACCGGATGGGCTGGTCATACTCGCAGAGCACGGCGCTTTGCTCCGTGCTGACCAGATCCACCAGCTGGTATCTGTCGTTGTTGTACAGGCTGACCGTGCCTGCACCGGTGTACTGCTGGTAACCGGTCAGCTCCTCGCCGGTGGTGGGGTTGTACAGGCTGTCGGCACCCGTCGTGCCATCCTCGTTGTAGTGGCTCACCACCAGCCAGTCGGTGGGGGCAGAGCTGTCGCTGCTGCTGGCGTAGAAGTTGGAAAGGGCAGACAGCTCTGCCTGATAGACCACCTCGCCCTGCCGATCCTGCACCTGCACGGCGCAGTAGAGGGGCAGATCATCGCCCCATTCGTTTTCCTGCACATAGTCTGCCGGGACATTGCAGACTTCAAAGGCCAGATAGCTGCCTGCTATGCTGCATCCGTAGGCGTTTTCTGGCACAGCCAGCTCCTCACCCGTGGCAAGGTCGATCACCCGGCAATCGCCTGCGGCGTGGTTGTTGTAGGGGGCATAGGCCATCTGTTCCGGTGCGGTCAGGACCAGCAGGCTGCCGGTCAGGACAGCATCGTAGGCACGGTCAAAGGTCAGGATCTCCTTGCCGCTGCGGTCACACAGGGCGGTTGCCCGCCCGGTGGGTGTGCCGGGGGCTGACCACTGCCGCAGATAGTACCGCACGGTGCCGGTCAGGGTATCCGGCACCAGATACACGGTCTCACTGCTGGCGGCCTGATACAACACGGTATTGCCGCAGAGCACGGTATTGCCGCCGTTGGAGCCGTTGCTGTACAGGATGCGCAGCTTGCCGTCGTCCAGTGAAGCGGCAGCGGGGCCGGGCGCTTCCTCAGCCTGGGCGGGCTTGGAATCGGGCAGGGGCGAGGCCGGAGGCAGCAGGGAGCAGGAGGCCAGCAGCCCTGCCGCGGCAGACAGGCTGAGCACTGCACAGCCGATGCGGAGAACAGAACGTTTCATAAGCGTACCTCACAGGTTTGGCAGAATTTAACTTTCCTATCCTGATTATAATACGAATAAACCGGACGTTCAATTGCAATCGAACGTCCGGTCATGGTTACAGTTTTGTTACAGGGGTCGCTCAGACCTCGGCAGCCTCGGCTTCGTCCATCCGCACCAGCTGACGCAGGAAGGGGAAGAGGAAGGGCACGGTGACAAAGAAGGTCAGCACATCGGCGATGGGCTGGCAGATCTCAACACCCAGCAGCCCAAAGGCCCGGGGCAGGGTGAGGATGAGCGGAATAAAGAACACGCCCTGACGGCAGCAGGCCAGAAAGGTGGCCCGGCCCGATTTGCCGATGGACTGGAACAGCATGTTGCCCGCCACGATCACGGGCTGCAGAAGCATGGCAAAGCACTGGTAGCGGAAGGCGGGCAGGGCCACGGCGGTGACTTCGGGATCATCACGGAAAAGGCGGATGAGGGTCTCGGCATTGAACCAGCAGGCGGTGAGAATGACAGAGAGGAAGCAGAAGCTGGCTGCCATGGTGAACAGGCAGGCCTGCTGCACCCGGTGGTACTTTTTGGCACCATAGTTGAAGCCTGCCACCGGCTGAAAACCCTGACCGGTGCCGATGGCCACCGAGATGATGAACATGAAGATGCGGGAAACGATGCTCATGCCGGCTACGGCAGCGTCGCCATAGCCGCGGGCGGCGATGTTCAGCAGCATTCCGCCAATGCTGTTCAGGCCCTGACGGCCAAAGCTGGGCATACCGGTCATCAGGATGGTGCCGAACTCTGCCGGGCTGCGGGTGACTGCCGTGATCCGGAACTGGCTGACTGTTTTGCCCCGCAGGAACATGGACAGCAGGATGCAGAAGCTGATGGTCTGGCTCAGAGCCGTGGCAAGGCCCGCACCGGCGGTGCCCATGCCCAGCCCAAAGATGAACAGCGGGTCCAGCGCAATGTTCAGCAGGCCGCCGGTGACCAGGCCGATCATGGCAAAGCTGGCCTTGCCCTCATAGCGCAGGATGTTGTTCATCACCAGACTGGACATCATAATGGGAGCGGCCAGCAGGATGTACCGCGCGTAGGCACAGGCATGGGGCAGGATGGTCTCGGTGCTGCCCAGCAGCATCATAAAATCGGGCAGGGTGAGCAGGCCTGCCGCTGTGATGATGCCGCCGAACACCAGCGCTGTGAAGAAGCTGGTGGAAGCAAACCGGGTGGCGGCATCGGTGTTCTGGCTGCCCAGGCTGCGGCTGATGATGCTGCCGGAGCCGTGGCCCAGCATGAAGCCCAGCGCCTGGAGAATGGCCATCAGGCTGGAAACGATGCCCACCGCACCGGATGCGCTGGTGGAGATCTGGCCCACAAAAAAGGTGTCGGCCAGATTGTAGATGCTGGTGATGAGCATGCTCAATATCGTGGGAGCTGCCAGACTCAGGATCAATTTCGGGATGGGAGTCTCCGTCATTTTGCGGAACTGCTCCGCGCTGCGGTCGGCATTTGCCATGAAAAAACCTCGCTTTCTCTTTGACACGATCTTTACATAAAAAACATTCACACCCAGTATACCGCAGGGACTGTTTTGTATCAACCAATTCTTTGCCGGGGTTATTGCAGCAAAAGACCGCCCTGCCCGGCGGCAGAGCGGTCTTGGGTCATGGATAGGAAAATGACAGTTACAGGGTCTTGCAGAACTCCTTCAGGTAGGCACGGAAAGCCTCGCCGATTTCGGGGTGCTGCAATGCCAGCTCCACCTGAGCCTCCACCACGCGGAGCTTGTTGCCCATGTCGTAGTGGGTGCCGGTGAACTCCACAGCGGTCATGCCGCCGCAGTTGCGGGCATACTCGGCCATGGCATCGGTCAGCTGGATCTCGCCGCCTGCACCGGGTTTGGTGTGGGCGAGGATATCGTAGATCTCAGGGGTCAGCAGCACACGGCCCAGAATGGAGTAGTTGCTGAACTCCTGGCCCTTCTTGGGCTTCTCGATCATGTCATCCACAAAGAAATAGTTGTCGTGGATGGGGGTAGTCTTCAGGCTGCAGTAGCGGCTCACATCGGCCCAGGGCACAGCGGAGACACCGGCAGCCGGGCGGCCGAACTCCTCATAGGCGCGGATGAGCTGGGCGCAGACAGGGTCCTCGCCCCAGATCACGTCGTCGCCGTAGATGACCACGAACGGATCGTCACCGGTAAAGGCCTTTGCCATGCTCACAGCGTGGCCCAGGCCCAGCGTCTGCTTCTGGCGCACAAAGAAGATGTTGGCAAGGTTCGAGATGCCCAGGCACTCCTCCAGCATTTTTTCCTTGCCGGGGGCGGCCAGCTTTTCTTCCAGCTCGGGGCTGCGGTCAAAGTGATCCTCGATGATGCTCTGGTTGCGGCCCAGGATGATCAGAATGTCCGTGATGCCGGACTTGACGGCTTCCTCCACCAGATACTGGATGGCGGGCTTATCCACGATGGGGAGCATCCCCTTGGGCATGGCCTTGGTGGCGGGCAGCACACGGGTGCCCAGACCAGCGGCAGGGATGACAGCCTTCGTAACTTTTTTCATGGTTCGGAACTCCTTCATCATATCATTTCGGGCTGAACGCTCAGCCGTAGACCAGATGGATCAGGGCATCTACATTGGGGCCAAGCAGCAGGGTGAACGCACTGCCAATGACCATGAGCAGGACCAGACAGCCGAGCACGGCGGCCCAGCTGGTGCCGCCCTGCGCGCAGAGCACGGCTTTGCGCTGTGCCGCGTCCGGGAACTCCGCGCGGATGCGGCGGATCTTCTCGGCGGCACTCTGGCGGTAGAGCCACTTGCCATACAGGCCGCGCACGATCATCAGCAGGAAGCTGAGCACCGAGCAGACCCGGGAAAGGGTGAGCAGGGTGGAGGTGGAAAGCCCCGGGGCCAGGCTGCTGTCCGTGATCTGCAAAAGGTCAATGAAGGTGGGCAGGGCCAGCACCAGCTCGGCGGCCAGAAAAGCGAACGCGGGCTTCCACGCCTTGCGGTAGAAGAAATAGAACGGGCCGAACAGCATGGCCGAAAAGCTCATGGAGGTCTTGGTGTGGGACAGCTGCATCCGGCAGTAGGCGCTCAGGTAGGCAGGGGAGGCCGGGCCGATGAAATCCGCCCAGTCCTTGCAGGGGATGCCGTCCATGACCTCTTCCTTGCCAAAAGCGGCCTGATAGGTCTGGCGCAGCGGGTCTACCTGCGGGGCTCCGGTCTCCTGGAACTGGCGGTAAAAGGTGGAGTAATCAAACTCCTCGCTGTGCTCGTCCGAATCGGCACGGTCGGCGGGCTCCTGTGCCCCCTCCGGGGGCAGGGCCGCACCGCAGCAGCGGCAGACAGATTCACTGCGCAGGGTGCGCTCGCCGCAGGCAGGGCAGGTGCACAGCTCACTTTCCTGATAAGGGAACTTCCACTCGTATCCGGCGGCGTGGGCCGGGGCATGGATGCAGCGGCCGAGCTTTTCATAACAATCGCGGTGATAAGGCGCGCCGCAGTCGGGGCAGACAACGATGTCGTCCTGCAGTGTCAGCGGCTTGCCGCAGCCCTCACAGGGGCAGCCATAATATTTGGGCATAAGATCCTCCCGGTATGCTAGTTGAACTTATTATACTCCCTTAAAAGAGAAAAGAAAAGGCAAAAATCTTCAAAATTCCAGTAGGTTGAGTATTTTTCCTCTTTACTTTATCATGGATTCTGGGTATACTAATGAAGTATCTGTGTATAAACTGTATCTTTTGAGGGATTCTTAAAATATGATTACTACTGACGAACTGAAAGTGCAGCTGGCCGATTACGGCACCGCTGTGAAGGACCTGGAGGAAGCGCTGGCCATCGACGCTTCCCGCAAGCGCGTGCAGGAGCTGGAGCACACCATGAGCCGCCCCGGCTTTTACGATGACGCTGAGCTGAGCAAGAAGGTCTTTGATGAAGTGGGCGACCTGAAGGGCAAGCTGAACCGCTTTGAAAAGCTGCAGGGCCTGTACGATGATGCCGAGACCATGCTGGTGATGCTGGACGAGGAGTACGACCCCGACATGGTGCCCGAGGCAGAGGAAGCCGTGAACGCTGTGGGCAAGGCCGTGGACGAGCTGCAGCTGATGACCATGCTGAACGGTGAGTACGACCACAGCAACGCGATCCTGACCTTCCACGCCGGTACCGGCGGCACCGAGGCGCAGGACTGGGCCGAGATGCTCTACCGCATGTACAACAAGTGGGCACAGGCACACGGCATGACCGTGGAGGTGCTGGACTATCAGGACGGCGACGAAGCCGGTATGAAGAGTGCTTCCATGATGGTCAAGGGTGCCAACGCCTACGGTCTGCTCAAGAGCGAGAACGGCGTGCACCGTCTGGTCCGCGTGTCTCCCTTTGATGCCAACGCCCGCCGCCAGACCAGCTTTGCCTCTCTGGAAGTGATGCCTGAGCTGGACAACACCATTCAGGTGGACATCCGCCCTGAGGACATCGAGATGCAGGTGTTCCGCTCCTCCGGTGCCGGCGGCCAGCACATCAACAAGACCTCTTCCGCTGTCCGTCTGATCCACAAGCCCACCGGCGTCGTGGTCAGCTGCCAGACCCAGCGCAGCCAGTTCCAGAACCGTGACTACGCCATGGAAATGCTGAAGGCCAAGCTCTACCAGATCGCCAAACAGCAGCACATGGATAAGATCGATGACATCAAGGGCGTGCAGAACGAGATCGCATGGGGTCACCAGATCCGCAGCTATGTGTTCATGCCCTACACCATGGTCAAGGATCACCGCACCAACTACGAGACCGGCAATGTCGATGCCGTGATGGATGGTGATCTGGACGGCTTCATCTTTGCTTACCTCAAGGCCGCCAGCCGCGGGGAACTGCAGGATACCTAAAATTTGTTATAAAATGTCAGAGGGACCTCGCCGTTGGGCGGGGTCCCTCTTTTGGTTACAGGTGCAGATATTTTCCGGTGATGCTGGCGGGATCGGCGGCCACCTGCTCCGGTGTGCCGCAGGCCACGATGCGCCCGCCGCTCTCGCCGCCGCCGGGGCCAAGGTCCACGAGATAGTCGGCGTTTCGGATTACATCCAGATCGTGCTCAATGACCACCACAGTGGCCCCGCTGTCAATGAGGCGCTGGAACACGCCCAGCAGGGTGCGCACGTCCAGCGGGTGCAGCCCGATGGTGGGCTCGTCGAATACAAACACGGTGTCGGCCTGCCCTTTGCCCATCTCGCTGGCGAGCTTGAGCCGCTGGGCCTCTCCGCCCGAAAGGCTGGGGGTGGCCTCGCCCAGAGTCAGGTAGCCCAGCCCCAGGCTGGAAAGGGTCTGCAGCCGGCTGGCCACCAGCTTGAGGTCGGCACAGGCGGCAAGGGCTTCGTCCACGCTCATCTCCATCAGGCGGGGCAGGCTCTCGGCCTGGGTGCCGTCCTTCCGGGTGCGGTAGAGGGCGGCGGCATCCTTCTGGTAGCGGGAGCCGCCGCAGTCCGGGCAGGTGATCTCCACATCCGGCAGGAACTGGATGTCCAGGCTGATGGTGCCGGTGCCGTCGCAGCCGGGGCAGCGCAGGCGGCCCGTGTTGTAGGAAAAATCGCCCGCCTTGTAGCCCTTCTCCTTGGCAAGGGGAGAGCGGGCGTAGATCTTGCGCAGTTCATCGTGGACATTGGCGTAGGTGGCCACCGTGGACCGAACATTGATGCCGATGGGCGTTGCGTCAATGAGCTTGACCTGCGCAATGCCCGGTGCAGTGATGCTTTCCACATGGGCGGGCAGAGCTTCGCCCTTGGCGGCGGCCTCCAGCGCGGGGATCAGGCTTTCCAGCACCAGCGTGGTCTTGCCGGAACCGGACACGCCGGTCACCGCAATGAGCCGTCCCTTGGGCAGCCGGACTTCCAATGGCTTGACGGTGTGGATGGCTCGGGTGCGCAGGGTGATGGTGCCCAGCGCAAAGAGCTCTGCCTCTGGGGTGCGGGTGCGGGCTGAGAGGGTGTGCAGGTCGGCAAGGAAGGGCCCGATGCGGGAGGCCGGGCTTTGGGACACCTGCTCCACGGTGCCCTGTGTCAGGATGGTGCCGCCATTTTCACCGGCACCGGGGCCCATCTCAATGAGCCAGTCGGCATCCCGCAGGATCTCGGTGTCGTGATCCACCAGCACGATGGAGTTGCCGTCCGCGATCAGATCGTGCATCACGCCCCGCAGGCCCTCGATGTTGGAGGGGTGCAGGCCGATGGAGGGCTCGTCCAGCACATAGAGCACGCCGGTGGTGCGGTTGCGCACCGAGCGGGCCAGCTGAACCCGCTGGCGCTCCCCTGTGGAAAGGGTGGCAGCCTCCCGGTCAAGGGAGAGGTAGCCCAGCCCCAGATCCAGCAGGCGGGCGGCGGTGGCCTGAAAGGACTCGCAGATGCTCTCAGCCATGGGGCGCATCTCCACGGGTAGGGAGGCGGGCACCCCCTCCACCCACTGCACCAGCGTGTCCAGCGTCATGCGGCAGGCATCGGCCAGCCCGATGCCCCGCAGCCGGGGAGCCCGGGCCGCGGCGTTCAGGCGGGAGCCGCCGCATGCAGGGCAGGGGCCCTGCTTCAGGAACCGCTCCACCCGCTTCATGCCCTTTTCATCCGTCACCTTGGCAAGGGCGTTCTCCACGGTATAAACGGCGTTGAAGTAGGTGAAATCCATTTCGCCCGCCGCGCCGGTCTTGCTGTTCTGGTAGAGCAGGTGCACTTTTTTGGCGGGGCCGTGGAACACCATGTCACGCTCTTCCGGGGTCAGCTCCCGGAAGGGAACGTTGGTGCGCACGCCCATCTTTTCGGCGATCTCCTTCATCAGCGACCACATCAGGGTCTGCCAAGGCAGCACCGCGCCCTCGTTGATGGAAAGGCTCTCGTCCGGCACCAGAGTGGATTCGTCCACCACCCGCACGATGCCGGTGCCTTCGCAGTCTGGGCAGGCCCCGGTGCTGTTAAAGGCGAACTGCTCCGCGCCCAGCACCGGCACCTGCGCGCCGCACCGGGGGCAGTAGAGCGGGATCTCAGCCGCAATGTTCAGGCTGGGCGGCACCATGCAGCCGCAGGCGGGGCAGGGGTAGTGGGAGAGCCGGGAGAACATCAGCCGCAGGCTGTTCAAAAGCTCGGTCATGGTGCCAAAGGTGGAGCGCATTCCGGGCACGCCGGGCCGCTGGTGGAGGGCCAGTGCGGCGGGAACATAGCGGATCTCGTCCACCTGCGCCTTTTCGGCCTGGGTCATCCGGCGGCGGGTGTAGGTGGAAAGGGCCTCCAGATAGCGGCGGGAGCCCTCGGCGTAGAGGACACCCAGCGCCAGTGAGGACTTGCCGGAACCGGACACGCCCGCAATGCCGACGATCTTGTGGAGCGGCACGTCTACGTCGATGTTCTTCAGGTTGTGCACCCGCGCGCCCCGCACCCGGATGGCGGCGGGGAGAGCGGAACTGGATTCGTGGTTCATCGTGTTTCCTTTCTCTGAATGGGGTCACAAAAGGCTCCCTCACAGGGGAGCCGGAAAGATCATAAACCGAGAGGATTGAACCGCTGGTGTTCGAGCTGGTCGATCACCGCCTGGGCTGCCGGTGCAATGGGGGCGGGCACTGCGGCGGGGCGGCTGAGGTAATAGCCCTGCAGCAGATCCACGCCCAGACCGATGACGGTGCGCAGCTGGGCCTCGGTCTCAATGCCCTCGGCAATGAGTTGCATACTGCGGGCGTGGGCGTAAGCCACAATGTTGGAGACGATCTGCTGCTTGTCACGGTCGGTATCGATCCCGCGCACAATGGAAATGTCGATCTTGATATACCGGGGCGAGAGCTCCAGCAGGTTCAATTCGTTGCTGTAGCCGCTGCCGTAGTCATCCAGCGCAAAGGAGCCGGAGAAGCCCGGAACGTTCCGCTTCCGTTCCAGACATGCGCGGTCCAGATCTTCCTGTTCGGTGATCTCCACCACCAGCCGCTTGAGCAGCTCGGGGTAGCGCTGAGCATATTCCTCCACATCCTCAACCGTCAGGCTGACATTGGCGATGGAGTTGATGAAGAGCAGGGCATCGCTCTGGAGCAGGCCCTGTGCCTGCATGCGCTGGAAGATCTCGCTGGAATGGAACACGGTGATCCGTTCGATCTCATACAGGCGGCCTGTCTCATGGGCCAGCTGCATGACCTGAGCGGGGGAGTGCAGGGTGGGCAGATCGACCCGCATGAGGGCCTCGTAGGCTGCGACCCGGCCGCTGCGGGCAGAGTAGATGGGCTGGAAGTGGTAGGACACCAGCTCCTCCTGCAGCAGGCGCTCAAAGTCCTGCTGGGTCTGGGCGGCGTATGCCTCCTGATGGTAGCTGCCGATATCAAAATCACACATGCGGCCCTTGTGGGAATGCTTGACCTGATACATGGCAAAGTCGGCATATTTTTTCAGGGTGAGCAGGTCGTGGCCGTCCGTGGGGTACCAGGCAATGCCGCCCGAGATGCTGATGTGCAGCTGCTTGCCGTTGGGCAGGATGGACACGCTGCGCTGCAGGGCGGCACTCAGCAGCTCCAGCTGGGCGCGGAGCTGCTTCTGATCCTGGTAGCCATAGAAGAAGATCAGGAACTCATCGCCCGAAAGGCGGGAGCAGATGGTGTTGGCGGGCGTATTGGCCGCAAAGCACTGGCCGGTCTGGCGGATGTACTGGTCGCCCCAGTCGTGGCCGTAGGTATCGTTGATCTGCTTGAGGTTGTCCAGATCCATCATCAGCAGGGCGGCACAGCCCAGCTTTTCGGGCTGCTGGAACAGCGCGTCACAGGCGCGGTCAAAGGCACGGCGGCGGTACAGGCCGGTCAGGGTGTCGTAATCGCGCTCGTGCTCAATGCGCTGCTGCTCCAGCACCGTGGTGGTCATATCCTCAGCCAAACCCACCTCGGAGGCGCTTTCGCCCAGGATATGGGTGATGCGCAGGGTGATGTAGTGGGTGCTGCCGTCGGGCTGGGGGATGGCAAAGACCTTGTTGTTGGCCGGGGACAGGCGGTAGAACCACCGCTGCTCCAGTGTGCCCATCAGGGCGCGGAAAGCCTTTGGCGTGAGCGGATCAGGCTGTTCCTGTACAAGGCCCAGCATGGAGAAGAAGTTGTCGGTCACATAAACGCTGTCATCGCGCAGCTCATAGCCGCCCAGCTCCGCGCTGGCCAATTTCATAATGCGCAAAAAGCGGGTGGAGGAGTCCAGCACGTCTTTGCTCAGCTGGGTGAAGGCGGAGGAGAATTGATCCAGCTCCCGGATGCCGGTGGCGGACAGATGCGGGATGGCGGAGGAATCCGCTTCGGCAGCGGCTACCTCGGCCGAGAGCTTGGCAACGGGCCGGGCCAGCCGCCTGCTGACCAGCCAGCTGCAAACAAAACCAACGGCCAGCGTGATCAGCATGATGAAGGAGAACAGCTGCTGCAGCCGCTGGGCGAAAGCAAAGAGCTGCACCGCGGGAACGGAGCCCACGAGAAGCCAGTGCTTGCCCGAGAAAGGGGCGTTCCGGCTGTAGAGGTTCAAGGGGGAGACCGAAGCAATGTAGAGGGCATTGCTGAAGAGGTAGCGGTGGGTATGGGCACTGTGGAGGCGCAGCGTAAGGCTTTCGTCCGCAGAACCCGGCTGCCCGTCGCAGTGGGAACGGAGTACCGGACGCAGCTGCAGTTCAGAGGCAGAGAGCTCCTCCGTATCGGTCACGGCAAGGAAATAGGTGCCGTTGTTCTGCAGCTCAGAGCAGGGCAGGTTCTCCCACAGGTAGTCGGCCAGCAGTTCCACGCCGATCACGCCGTAAACGGTGCCGTCCGGCAGGATCAGGGGCTGGCTGTAGGCAATGGCCTCGTGGGTGTCCCCGGGCACCAGATAGGATTGTGAGGTCCAGTGGCCATAATCGGAGGCGGCAAGGCTGGCTCCGTCTTTATAGGCGGCCTGGAAAGGGGGATAAAGGAAGCCACGGTTTCCCAGTGCCCGGTAACGGATGGTGGGGGACCAGCTGTTGTCCGTGGCAATGGAGAGGGACTGCACCAGCTGGGCCGGTGCCCGCACAAAGGTCAGGTCGGCGTTGCGCTGGGAGGGGGCGGCATCCGGGTCAAGATCCCGCAGGTAGATGGCGGGCATGAGGCTGTCCTGCTTCCGCTTGTCCAGATCATGGGTGTTCAGGATGAGGAACACGCCGGTCACCGACTTGATGCGCAGGGTGCTGATGAGCTCCGGCGCGGCGGCTTCCAGCAGGGGATAGGCCGCGTCGCTGCTGCTGTCCAGCGTGCTCAGGCTGATCTCTCCCTCGTCCAGAAGCTGCTGGGTCAGGCCATTGATGGCATCGGAAAGGCTGGTCAGCTCCTGTGCATCGTGGAAGATGGACTGAAGATACCGGCTGCGGTTGTCCACCTGCATGGCAAGGATATCCTCGGCGTTCTGGTTCAGCTGGGGGCCAAGCCGGGTGGCGTGGACGGCAAAGGTCAGCAGCAGGAACTCCACCGCCAGCACAGCCAGCAGGGAGAAAAGGATGGTGCCGAAGATAGAATGGCCCGTCTGAGGGGCCTTCTGGCTGTGCGGCTTGTGGTTCTGCATCTGAGGATCTCTCCTTTTGTGGTTGTTCCAAGGGCATCTCAGCCCGCAAAGGCGCTGAGAGCGGCCAGAGTCTGGTCGTACCAGGCATCAAAATAGGCATCGGTCAGGAACTCGGCTTCGGCTTCCTCGGGGGTCTGCCCGGCAGCCAGCCGCTCCAGCACCGTGGCACGGTCGGCAGTGACACGGTCCTCCAGCGCGTACTGCAGGGTATTGCGGGCGCGCAGGGCAGCCGGGAAGGCATGAGTGGTGTAGAGCTTGCTGCGATCGATGGCATCAATGGACAGGCTCAGCACCTTGTGGATCCTGTCGGAGACCGTCAGGCCGCTGTTCTCAAGGGCGGACATGCTATTGGCGGCATAGGTCACGGGCATATAGCCGGACTGCACCGAGAACTGCAGGTTGTTTTCCGGCTGGGTGAACCATTTCAGAAAGGCAACGCAGGCACTGATCTCGTCCTCGGTGCCCGGGATGACTACCATGCCGGCCCCCTGCTGGACGGCCACCGGCTCACAGCCTGCAAAGCTGGGGCAGGGCAGCGCGGCCATCTCGATGCCGTGGCTCTCGGTGTCGCTGGTCAGCACCTGGGTGGGGAAGAAGGAAGCGCTGGAGGAGGAACCAACATAGGCCAGCAGGCTGCCGATCTTGATATCGTCGCTGCGGAACTTGCCGCTGGCACTGCACCAGCCCTTGATGTAGGGGACATAGTAGTTATCCCACAGCTTGCGGAGGGTCGGCTTGTCAAGGTGCAGGGTCATCACGCCGTTCTCGGCATCAAAGATGGTCGTACCCAGTTCCTGTGCGCCGCAGAGCAGGTAATTGGTCAGCGCGTCGCGGCCATACAGGGCCTTGCCGTCGTTGGGTGCAGCCGTCTGGACATCGGTCCAGTCGTAGTATTTGTGTGCGGCCTCGTTCAGCCCCTCCACGGTGGAAAGATCCGCATAGGTCACGCCTGTGGCCTCGGCAAAGGGGACAAAGTCGGTGACGTTCAGGTAGAGCAGCTCGGTGGATTTTGCTATGGGAAAGACCTTGAGCTCCCCGTTGTTCATCAGGTCACCCTCCTCGAGAAACCCGGCGATATAGGCAGACTTCTCTTTTTCGGTCAGGTAGGGGCTCAGGTCAACGGCAAGGCCCATCTGATCCAGCGTAAAGGCGGTGTCTGCGTAGGAGGAGACGATGTTGGGCAGTTTCTCGGCACCCACCTTGCCCTCGGCGGCGGCCAGCACGCTGGTCTCCAGGTCGTTCACGCTGCCCTGACTGGAGCTTTCGACCCGGATGTTCTTCTCTTTGCCCACGGTGGAGTTGAACTGCTCCACCAGCTGGTTGAAGCATTCCAGCTGATCGCCGTTGTAGTAGGTCCAGATCGTGATGGTGGTGGGCAGCTTGCTTCGGCCGCAGGCAGTGCCGCCCAGCGCCACGGCGGCGCACAGCAGCAGACTGACGGCAGAACGAAGGATTCGTTTCATTACATTATCTCTCCCATTCCGACAAAGACGGCTCACGGAAAAAACGGCGCGTCCTGTCGTTTCTGAAATGATACCAGACGAAAACATTGTAACACTTTTTCGGGGCGGGGGCTACTGATTTTTGAAAAAACACCCGAAAGCAGACGAAAAAAGAAAGAATCTCTGGCCTGCGCTTCCATTTTTCGTAAAGTCCGGATATAATACAAGCATAAAATACAACAAAAAGAATGGGAGAGCTTATGGCACAGAAGAAGGACGAGGGCCTGAACGGCAACGAGAAGATCGAACAGGCAGTCTGCCAGTTACAGCAGGAGCCTACACAGGAGCAGCTGGCGCATACCCTGACCGTGATCCGGCGGAGGATGCGGGAAAACGGACAGGTCGTGGTGGCGGTGGAGCCAAACCCGGCCAGTGAGCAGATGCAGCTGCGGGCCCTCCGCACGGCCGATGGGGCCAGCTGGTGGTATGCCTTTACCAGCTTTGAAGAGGAGATGGAGGGCGCGGAAGCGGTGCAGTCCACCTTTCTGGTGGAGTTTGAAAAGCTGTTGGATGCCGCACTGCAGGTGCCGGAGATCCAGGGCATCATCCTGAACCCCTGGAACCGCACCATCCAGCTGGACAAGACCCTGCTCCGGATCATCAAGGGATAAGCACGAAAGGGCCCGCCTGCCGCATTTTGGTGCGCGCAGACGGGCCCTTTTTCTATGGTAAAGGAAGAAGGAGAATGGCAGATCAGGCAGCGTCGGTGCGGTCCTTCTTGAGCAGGCTCAGGATCACGGCACCCACCACGCTGCCAGCGGCAAGAGCCACGCAGTAGAGCAGGGCATGATCGACCACGGGGAACACGAAGATGCCGCCGTGGGGAGCGCGCAGGGCGCAGCCAAAGGTCATGGAGAGGGCACCGGCCAGCGCGGCACCGGCCACACAGCTGGGCAGGACGCGCAGCGGGTCGGCGGCGGCGTAGGGGATGGCACCCTCGGTGACGAAGCACAGGCCCATGACGTAATTCACGATGCCGTTGCGGCGCTCGTCAGGAGTCCACTTCTTGGGGCAGAAGGTGGTGGAGAGGGCGATCGCGATGGGAGGAACCATGCCGCCCACCATGACAGCGGCCATGACCTCGTAGTTGCCGGAGGCCAGTGCGGCAGTGCCAAAGACGTAGGCCGCTTTGTTGAAGGGGCCGCCCATGTCAATGCTCATCATACCGGCAACGATGGCACCCAGCAGGACTTTGGAGGTGCCGCCCATGGCGTTGAGGCAGTTGGTCATGGCGGTGTTGATCATGCCCATGACCGGGTTGATGCCGCACATCACGGCACCGATGATGAGGATGCCGCCCAGCGGGTAGATCAGCATGGGGCGGATGCCGTTCAGGCTGGCGGGGAGCTTTTCGGTGATCTTCTTCAGGAACTCGACCACATAACCGGCCACGAAACCGGCCAGCAGAGCGGCCAGGAAGCCGCCGGAAATGCCAGTGGTCTCACCGTTGGCAAGGCCTGCAAAGTTGGTGCCGTTCATGGCCAGCACGCCGCCCGCAAAGCCCACGGCCAGGCCGGGACGGTCGGCGATGGACATGGCGATGAAGCCTGCCAGAATGGGAAGCATGTAGCCAAAGGCGGCACTGCCCACCGTCTTGAAGAAGGCGGCGATGGGGGTGTTCATGCCGAAGTTGGAGGGGTCGATGGTGTAATCGTCCAGCAGGAAGGCCAGCGCGATCATAATGCCGCCGCCCACCACAAAGGGCAGCATGTGAGACACGCCGTTCATCAGATCCTTGTACACCTTGCGGCCAAAGCTGTCGCCGGAGATCTCCTCCTCGGCGGCGGCGGCACCGCCCTTGGCGTGGTAAACAGGAACTTCACCGTGGGCTACCTTTTTCAGCAGCTCCTCGGGCTTGTGGATGCCGTCATCCACCCGGGCAAACAGCACGGGCTTGCCGTCAAAGCGGGCAGTCTCCACATTCTTGTCTGCAGCCACGATGATGCCGTCACAGGCTGCGATCTCGGCGCGGGTCAGCACGTTCTTGGCACCATCGGAGCCGTTGGTCTCCACCTTGGTGGGCAGGTCCAGCTTGTCACCGGCCTTGGCCAGCGCCTCGGCGGCCATGTAGGTGTGGGCAATGCCGTTGGGGCAGGCGGTCACGGCCAGAATGCGGTAGCCGCTCTGGGGGATAGCCTGCTGGGTGAAGCTCTCCTCACCGAACTGGGCCTCCTCCTGTGCGTCGATGAGGGCAAGAAATTCGGCGGGGGTCCTGGCGGCCTTCAGCTTTTCCACAAAGTCCTCATTCATCAGCATCTGCATCATGCGGGCCAGCATATCCACATGCAGGCTGCCGTTTTCGGGGGCTGCAATGGCAAAGAGCAGGTCGGTCTTGCCGTCATCCTCGGCGTTGTACTGCACCGGGGTGCTCAGACGCAGGGCGGCCAGGCTGGGCCGGGTGACCACATTCGTCTTGGCGTGGGGAACGGTGATGCCGTTGTCCACGTAGGTAGAGGCCTCATCCTCCCGGGCGTAAAGCGCCTTCTTGTAGGCTTCTGTGTCGGTGATGTTGCCGTGGGTGGCCTGCAGCTCTACCAGCCGGGAGAGGATCTCGTCCCGGTTGGAGGCCGCAGAATCCAGCTCGATGGACTTTGCGGTGAATAATTCCGTAATGCGCATAAGGGTTCTCCTTTCTCTCGTAGCGTCCTCACCCTCTCAGGCCGCTTCGCGTCCAGCTCTCCCGAAGGGAGAGCCCTTGGCAAAACCATCAACATAGCAATGACTGTCAAGACCTCCCACTTTGGGGGAGGTGGCATTGCGTCAGCAATGACGGAGAGGGTGAGCTGCCTTAAATTTGACCAAACAATTTTTCGATTTTTTCTTTCGTTGCCAGCCCAAGGCTGAACGCGGTGGCACTGCCGCAGGCGGTGCCCAGCCGGAGGGCCTGCTCATAGCTGCCGCTTTGCAGATAGCCTGCCACAAAACCGGCCACCATGCTGTCGCCTGCGCCCACGCTGTTCACGACCTTGCCCTTGGGGCAGCCGATGCGGTGCACCTCGCCGTGCTCATCCACCAGCAGAGCGCCGTTCCCGGCCATGCTCACCAGTACGTTCAGGGCACCCTTTTCCTGCAGGGCGCGGGCGGCGGCGGTGATCTCTTCGTCCGTTTTCAGCTCCCGGCCCACGATCTCGCCCAGCTCGTGATCGTTGGGCTTGATCAGGAAGGGGTGATAAGGGAGGACGTTGACCAGCAGATTCTGGGTGGCATCCACCACGGCCCGCACGCCGTGGCCCTCCAGCCCTGCCAGCAGCCGCTCGTAGGTGCTCTGGGAAAGGCTCTTGGGGATGCTGCCCGCCAGAATGAGGATGTCGTCAGGCTGCAGGGTGTCCAGCTGGGCTTCCAGCTGCTGCATGGCGCTTTCCGGGATGCTGGGGCCTGCGCCGTTCAGCTCAGTCTCGGTGCCTGCCTTGATCTTGACGTTGATGCGGGTCATGCCCTCGGCCAGATGGATGAAATCGGTTCTGAGCCCCTGCGCGGCCAGACCGCGCTCCAGCCAGGCACCGGTCTCACCGGCCACAAAGCCCAAAGCCACGCTCTCACAGCCCAGCTCCCGGAGCACGCCGGAAACATTGATGCCCTTGCCGCCCAGCACGCAGTCCTCCCCGGCGGCGCGATTCACCTCGCCCACCTCAAGGGGCCTGTCGAGACGGACGACATAATCAATGGCAGGATTGAATGTAACAGTGTAGATCATACCTCGGTCTCCTTTATCAGAGTGTATTGCCGGTATTTGGGGTTGGGGCACCGGTTCGTCAGGATGGCACCGCTGTGCAGATCACAGATGACGGCGGGGTAGACCTGCGCGAATTTGGTGTCGTCCACCAGGAACCACGCCTCCCGCGCCCGGTGGAGAGCCGCAGCCTTGACGGCGGCCTCCTCGGGGTCTGGGGTGGTAAAGCCGGAACCCAGCGCCACGCCGTTGGCCCCCATGAAGGCTTTGGTGAAATTGTACTGCTGGATGGCAGTCAGCGCAGCTGCCCCGATGATGGCCTCGGTCTGGGGCCGCAGCAGCCCGCCGGGCAGGAACACCCGGCAGCCTTTCTGGGCCAGCAGGCGGGCGTGGGCCACGCCGTTGGTTACATAGCTGGCGTTCAGGGCCGGGCCGCTCAGCGCCCGTGCCAGAGCCAGCGTGCTGGAGCCTGCATCCAGATAGATGAAATCTTCCGGCAGGATCAGTTCTGCCGCCGCCTGGGCGATGCTCTGCTTCTGACTGACGGCCAGCTCTTCCTTGGCGGCCATGGTGGGCTCGTCGGTGCGGAAGGGGCTGTCCGGCAGGGTGGCCCCGCCATGCACCTTGTTCAGTTTGCCCTGCTTGTCCAGCTCGTTCAGGTCGCGCCGGATGGTGGACTCGCTTGCGTTCAGCGCCTCGCACAGCTCCTGCACGGTGGCAGTGCGCTGGCGGGCCAGCAGGTCAAGGATGAGGGCGAAGCGTTCTTCTGCCAACATGAGGAAAGGTCACTCCTTTGGTGTTTTGTGATTGAACTTGAAGCTTTATGAAGCTTCCTGTCCTTATTATAGCAAGATTTCAGTCAAAATCAATCACAATGCGCCAGAAATAGCCGACAAAAATCACCTCTGAAAATTGAGCAGGTTGCACAACAACTGGGATACATTTGGCAAACGGCAGCAAGTGTGCTATGATATAAGAAAAATGCAGGAGGAACGCTATGACAAAGCCCAAGATCATCTTTTTTGACATCGACGGCACACTGGTGCCGCTCAAGGAGGGCATCCGCCCCAGAACGGTGGAGGCGCTGCAAAAACTGCGGCAGAACGGCATCAAGCTCTGCATCGCCACCGGCCGCGCTCCCATGGAAGTGCCGAAGTTCGAAGGGGTCACTTTCGATGCGTTCCTGACCTACAACGGCTCCTATTGCTTCACGCCGGAGCGCGATGTTTTCAAAAATCTCATCCCGAAAGCGGACATTGCCCTGCTCCGCCGGAACGCCGAAGCGTTGGGGCGGCCCATGGCGTTGGCCACCAAGGACCGGCTGGCCGCTAACGGCTCCGACCCTGATCTGGCGGAGTATTTTGCCATCGGCGGGGTCGAGCTGGTGATCGCCGACGATTTTGATGCTATGGCGCAGGGCGAGATCTTTCAGGTGCTGATGAGTGGCAGGGAAGCGGAGTACCCAGCCATCCTGAAGGATGTGGAGAACGCGAAGATCGCCGCATGGTGGGACCGCGCCGTGGATATCATCCCGGCCAGCGGCGGCAAGGGCATCGCCGTGGAAAAGATGCTGGAATTCTACGGCATCGACAAGTCCGACAGCATGGCCTTCGGTGACGGCAACAACGATATCGAAATGTTCAGAGCCGTCGGCACCGGCGTCGCTATGGCCAACGCCTCTGCCCGGCTGCAAGCCGCCGCCACCGCCCATTGCCGCGATGTGAAGGAAGACGGCATCTATTGGTATTGTGTAGAAAACGGCCTGATATGAAGAGAAAAAGCCGGTGCACTTTCTTGGCGCACCGGCTTTTTTCTATAGGGGAAACTTACTGATTCTGAATGTACTCGTCCATGGCCTTCGCGGCTGCCTTACCGGCACCCATGGCCTTGATGACGGTGGCGGCACCGGTCACGGCATCGCCGCCGGCGTACACGCCCTCACGGCTGGTCTTGCCCTCGTCGCCCTCGGTGACGATGCAGCCGTGCTTGTTGGTCTCCAGACCAGGGGTGGTGGAGCGGATCAGGGGGTTGGGGCTGGTGCCCAGGCTCATGATCACGGTATCCACATCCAGCTCAAACTCGCTGCCCTTTTTTTCAATGGGACGGCGGCGGCCGGAAGCATCGGGCTCGCCCAACTCCATCTCAATGCAGGTGATGGACTTGACGAAGCCTTCGTCGTTGGCGTGGATCTCCACGGGGTTGCACAGGGTCTTGAAGATGATGCCCTCTTCCTCGGCGTGCTCGACCTCCTCCTTACGGGCAGGCAGCTCGGCCATGCCGCGGCGGTAGACGATGTACACGGTCTCGGCACCCAGACGCAGGGCGCTGCGGGCAGCATCCATGGCCACGTTGCCGCCGCCCACAACGGCCACCTTTTTGCCGGTGCGGATGGGGGTCTTGCTGGTGGGCAGGTAGGCCTTCATCAGGTTGGAGCGGGTCAGGAACTCGTTGGCGGAGTACACGCCCTTCAGGCTCTCGCCGGGGATGCCCATGAAGCGGGGCAGACCGGCACCGGAGCCAACGAACACGGCCTCGTAGCCGTACTCGCCCATCAGCTCGTCGATGGTCAGCACCTTGCCGATGACCATGTTGCACTCAAAATCCACGCCCATCTTCTTCAGGCCGTCGATCTCCTGCTGCACGATGGCCTTGGGCAGACGGAACTCGGGGATGCCGTACATCAGCACGCCGCCGGCCACATGCAGGGCCTCGTAGACGGTGACCTTATAACCCAGCTTGGCCAGGTCGCCTGCGGCGGTCAGACCGGCAGGGCCTGCACCGATGATGGCGACCTTGTGGCCGTTCCATGCGGGCACGATGGGGGCGGTGTGGACGTTTTCACGGTGCCAGTCGGCCACAAAGCGCTCCAGGCGGCCGATGCCCACGGGCTCGTTCTTGATGCCGCGGGTGCACTTGCCCTCGCACTGGCTCTCCTGGGGGCAGACACGGCCGCAGACGGCGGGCAGGGAGGAGGAGCGGGCAATGACCTGATAGGCGGCTTCAAAGTCGCCCTCGGCCACATGACCGATGAACTCGGGGATATCGATGCCCACGGGGCAGCCGGTCTGGCAGGGCTTATTCTTGCAGTGGATGCAGCGCTTTGCCTCGTTCACGGCCATCTCTTCGGTATAGCCCAGTGCAACTTCCTCAAAGTTCTTGTTGCGGACGTTGGGGTCCTGGGTGGGCATGGGGCACTTTTTGGGATCCATATTGAAAGCCATCTTACTTTGCCTCCTCAGTCTTGAACAGATTGCAGGCCTTCTCGCGGGCCTTTGCCTCAAAGGGGCGGTACATGGTGCCGCGGGCCATGGCTTCGTCGAAATCGACGAGGTCACCGTCAAAGTCGGGGCCGTCCACGCAGGCAAACTTGGTCTCGCCGCCCACGGTCAGGCGGCAGCCGCCGCACATGCCAGTGCCGTCGATCATAATGGGGTTCATGGAGACGATGCTCTTCAGCCCGTGCTTCTGGCAGGTCTTGACGACGAATTTCATCATAATCAGCGGGCCGATGGTGATGACCAGATCATACTGGTTGCCGGCGGCCACCAGCTCGTCCAGAGCGGCAGTGACCACACCCTTGGTGCCGTAGCTGCCGTCATCGGTCATAATGCGCAGCTCGTCACTGCAGGCGTTGAACTCGTCCTCGAGGATGAGCAGATCCTTATTGCGGAAGCCGATGACGCTGTGGACGGTGCAGCCCTGGTCGTGCAGCTCCTTGGCAATGGGCAGGGCGATGGCGCAGCCCACGCCGCCGCCCACAACACAGACCTTTTTCAGGCCCTCGGTCTCGGTGGCGCGGCCCAAGGGGCCCACAAAGTCATGGACGCTGTCGCCTGCATTCAGGCTGTTCAGCTCCATGGTGGTGCCGCCCACGATCTGGAAAATGATATCCACAGTGCCCTTTTCACGGTCGTAACCGGCCACGGTCAGGGGGATGCGCTCGCTGTCCTCAAACGGGCGCACAATGATGAACTGGCCCGGCTTTGCTTTTTTGGCAATGAGCGGGGCTTCAATGACCATCTTTGTCACGGTGGGGTTCAGCGCGACCTTTTCAGTGATCTTGTACATTGCGGTTGCTCCTTTTTCTGGCAAAATCTCGGCACAAAAACACGTCTGCCCGCCCGCGCGGCACAGCAGACGTGTTTTTGTGCAACTTTTTGACAAGTTTATTATAACCTCTTTAAGAAGGGAACGCAACCGAATTTTCTTTGTGTCTGCCGCCGCAAAGCTGAAACATTTCGGTTTCAGCTCTGTTTTTGAAAAACAGGCGCAGACAGGCGTGTTTTGCAAAAAGTCTGATTTTTTGGAAATTTGTTGTTGACAAAGCCTGCGTTTTACGCTATAATAGCCAACGTCGCCGGGAGCGAAACCCCGGCAGACCACATGAAATGTGCGGCCGTAGCTCATCTGGTAGAGCGCCACCTTGCCAAGGTGGAGGTAGC
>ENA-UONZ01000338-UONZ01000338.1-human-gut-metagenome-genome-assembly--contig:-C93old-NODE-338-length-80606-cov-8.061576_pt1 | contig 80606 bp, 64 predicted proteins | sample MGYA00242468_ERZ724015 | MGnify/ENA metagenome assembly ERZ724015
AAACCGTCCGTTGGTACCTCGATAACCAAAAATGGATCGATAACGTTACATCCGGTCAATACCAAAAATATTACCGGAATATGTATAACCTGAAATAAATCAACTAATATGAACATTGCAATCGTTGGAACCGGATATGTCGGCCTGGTTACAGGAACCTGTTTCGCCGAAATGGGCACGAATGTGACCTGTGTGGATATCGACACGAAAAAGATCGATAAGCTCAACAACGGCATCATGCCGATTTATGAGCCGGGACTCGAGGAACTTGTCAAAAAAAACGTCCGTGAGGGACGTCTCCATTTCACGACCGACCTTACCTCGGTTCTCGATAAAGTTGAAATCGTTTTCAGCGCCGTGGGAACTCCGCCGGACGAGGACGGCAGCGCCGACCTGCATTACGTGTTGGACGTAGCGCGAACGTTCGGACAGAAAATCAACCGCTACACCCTGCTGGTAACCAAAAGCACCGTACCCGTCGGCACGGCACAGAAAGTAAAAGCCGCCATCCGGGAAGAATTGGAGAAACGTGGCGTAAACATACCTTTCGACGTAGCCTCGAATCCCGAATTTCTCAAGGAAGGTGCGGCCATCAAGGATTTCATGAACCCCGACCGGGTGGTAGTCGGAGTGGATAGCCAACAGGCACACTCTCTGATGGAATGCCTTTACAAACCGTTTTTACTCAACGGTTTTCCAATTCTGTTTATGGACGTATCGTCGGCCGAAATGACCAAATACGCCGCTAATGCAATGCTCGCCACCCGCATCAGTTTCATGAACGACATCGCCAACTTGTGCGAGCGTATCGGTGCGAATGTCGACATGGTACGCAAAGGCATGGGAACCGATGACCGTATCGGCAGCCGTTTCCTCTATGCCGGATGCGGTTATGGCGGATCGTGCTTTCCGAAAGATGTCAAGGCCCTTTGCCACACCGGACGGAAGAACGGATATCCGATGCGTGTAATCGAAGCCGTCGAGGCGGTCAACGAAACCCAGAAAGAGATTGTAGCGGATAAACTCAAAGAGGCACTGGGCGCTGAGCTGACCGGGAAAGTGGTCGCCCTGTGGGGACTCGCATTCAAACCCGAAACCGACGATATGCGCGAAGCACCGGCTCTGGTCATTATCGACAAACTGCTCGAAGCCGGGGCAACGGTTCGGGCTTTCGACCCGATCGCCATGGACGAAGCGCGCAGAAAGATCGGCAACAAAATCACTTATTGCAATAACATCTACGAAGCCGCCGAAGGAGCCGACGCCATCGCACTGGCCACGGAATGGAAGCAATTCCGGCTTCCCGACTGGAACGCCATTCGAAAAACCATGCGCGGAAACCTGATCGTCGACGGACGAAATATTTACGACCAAAACGAACTTGCCGACAAAGGATTCCGCTATACCGGAATCGGGAAAAAACTAGCTGAATAATGAAACGAATACTCGTAACCGGAGGAGCCGGATTTATAGGCTCACATCTCTGTGAAAGGCTGTTAAGCGAAGGACACGACGTCATTTGCATGGACAACTATTTCACCGGCAGTAAAGACAATATCCGCCACCTGCTAGAAAACGACCATTTCGAACTGGTACGCCACGATATCATCGAACCGTACCATGCCGAAGTCGATGAAATATATAACCTCGCCTGCCCCGCATCGCCCGTGCACTACCAGTACAACCCGATCAAAACCCTGAAAACCTCGGTTATGGGAGCCATCAATATGCTCGGGCTGGCCAAACGCACCAAGGCCAAAATCCTGCAGGCTTCGACCAGTGAAGTATACGGCGACCCGTTCGTCCATCCGCAGGTGGAAACCTACTGGGGGAACGTAAACCCCATCGGACTGAGATCGTGCTATGACGAAGGAAAGCGCTGCGCCGAAACTCTTTTTATGGACTATCATCGCCAGAACGGGGTACGGATCAAGATCATCCGAATATTCAACACCTATGGGCCCAGAATGAATCCCAACGACGGCCGGGTCGTTTCAAACTTCATCGTTCAGGCGCTTCGCGGCGAGAACATCACAATCTATGGCGACGGAACTCAAACCCGGAGCTTCCAGTACGTAGACGATCTGATCGAGGCGATGATACGCATGATGGCCACCGAAGACGATTTCACCGGTCCTGTGAATACCGGAAATCCGGACGAATTCACAATGCTCGAGCTCGCCGAGAGGGTCATCCGGCTGACCGGCTCGAAATCCGAGATCGTTTTCAATCCACTGCCAAGCGACGACCCAAAGCAGCGGAAACCAGACATCTCACTCGCAACTCAAAAACTAAACGGATGGAAACCTAACGTGAAACTCGATAAAGGGCTTGACAGGACTATTGATTATTTCAAAAGTATCATTTATTGATGACCGGCGAATCATTAAAAACGAAAGCGGTTAAAAGTGTCATGTGGAGTTCTATTGAACGGTTTTCCGTTCAAGGAATTCAATTTATCTTAAGTATCGTAATAGCCAGGCTGGTGACTCCGTCCGAATACGGATTGATAGCCATGCTGAGTATATTCTTGGCCATAGCCCAAACTTTTATTGACAGTGGGTTTTCCAATGCATTAATTCAAAAACAGGGACGTACCGAGACGGATAATTCGACTGTTTTTTATTTCAATATCGCCGTTTCAATTATCGTATACGGCATGTTGTATGGTGCGGCCCCATTCATTGCCGACTTCTATAAAGAACCATTACTGACGACAGTTACACGATGGATAGGCCTAAATATCATTATTTCAGCTTTTTCCATAGTGCAACGCGCAATTTTAATCATCAAACTGGATTTTAAAACACAGGCCAAAGCTTCTTTAATTGCTGTCATTTTAAGCGGTGGGGTAGGGATTGCCTTCGCATATTACGGATATGGTGTATGGGCATTGGTAATACAAGCCATTGCGAGCAATTTTATCAATACTTTTTTGCTTTGGATATTTGCCAAATGGACTCCAGCTTTTCGTTATTCATGGCAATCGTTTCGTACATTGTTCGCCTTTGGATCCAAACTATTACTATCCGGCTTGTTACACACGATATACATGAACCTGTATAGCTTGGTGATCGGGAAAAAATTCTCAGCTGTAGAGGTAGGGTATTTTAACAGGGCTTCGACGCTAGCACAATTTCCTTCTATAAATATTACTAATGTGCTAACCCGAGCCATCTACCCTATTCAATGCCAGTTACAAGACCAGCAGGACAAATTGAAAAACTCTTTTATTCAATTCATCCGTCTGTCCGTATTCTTAATCTTCCCTCTGATGATAGGTGTTTGCGTTTTGTCCAAACCTTTGGTTTTATTGTTCTTGACAGAAAAATGGTTGCCAGCAGCAGAGCTTCTGCAAATTTTATGCATTGCATACATGTGGTACCCCGTGATGAGCATCAATAACAATATGCTTAATGTTCGAGGGCGGTCAGACTATTTTCTCAAAGCTGAAATCATCAAAAAAGTCATAGCAATCGGGATTTTGGTTGCAACACTTCCATGGGGAGTGAAGATTCTGTGTTGGGGATTGGTATTGTACAGTTTCTGCGATATGGCGATTATCATCTATTATACGAAAAAAGTTTTACCTACCGGATTCAGTGAACAAATCAAAAATATCTTTCCCAGCTTGTCGCTGTCCGTGTTTACGGGAGGAATTGCATACGGGGTTATTTCCTTGGTACAATCACCTGCACTACAAATATTGACAGGCGCCGCAACCGGAATTTTACTTTACTGCACCCTTGCCAAACTACTGCATTTCCGAGAATTGTTTCTCATACTCAAGATTGTAAAAAACAGATCTTTATGAACCAATATAAAGTAACGATCGCAATGCCGGTATACAACGTAGCACCGTATGTCGAACGTTCATTATTATCTGCGTTGAGTCAAAGCTTTCAAAATATCGAATTCCTGATTATCGACGACAAAGGCACGGATAACAGCATGGAGATCGTCAGGCAAATCGTATCGACTCATCCCCGTGGGAAAGATGTCCGAATCATCGACCATAGAATCAATCAAGGACCCGGTCAAACCCGAAATACAGCCATAGAGCAGGCTCAGGGCGAATACCTGTATTTCATGGACAGCGACGACGAGATCATGCCGGACTGTATTCAAGCTTTATACGATGCGATGACGGAAACTCCTGTTGACTTTATAGCGGCATCACATATCGTTGTACGCGATAATCAACCCATTAGGGAATCTGTTTTACCCAACCGGATACTGAACGGCACATATGAATTATGGCAGTACCAATCTTCAGCCAAACAGCCGATCTACATCGTAACCTGGAACAAATTATACAGGCTTAAATTTCTTAAAAACAATCATATTCGATGTGCGCCTCATCATCGTAACGAAGATGAAATATTTACCACACAGGTTTGGTGTGAGGCCTGTTCTTGTCGCCTACTTTCCAATATCACTTATAAGTACAGGTTAATCAGCACATCCACCATGAGACAAATAAAACAGCAGGGATTTACCTATACGATTGCAAATCAATATCAGGAAATTTTCGCTTTTAAAAAACAATACTTTGCACAGTTCGCCCATACTGCTTTTTTTTCGTTTTGCACGAATGATTTTCTCAGAACTTTGCTGTTGATGAAATTGGCTGTTAGTAACTCTTCATCATTGACACAAAAAGAGAAATATTTCTTTATCCGCAAGTACTCCGATTTCACCCAGTACCCCGTTTCAAAAGCGAAATTGACCGGTCGCGCCCGGTTGGTTTACACTATCGGGAAACTCCCAGCCAATATTCAATTATGGATATGCCATTCTATCCTCAACCTTATTTCCATCAAGCATTACTGCTTGAAATTCGCCAAAGCATCCTAAATGATACGGTACTCTCCACCTACAGCTGGAAATTCTCCGGTCGGATTAAAACAGAAAATCAAAGTCTTAATCAAACCCATCATTGCATTTCTTTATCCGGCGATTGGTTATCCGTTAGTAAGACTATATAAAAGAGACAATGTCTTTAAAAAATACGACGTAACGCTCTGTGCTATTTTCAGAAACGAAGCTCTTTTTTTGAAAGAGTGGATCGACTATCATAGGACCATCGGAATCGAACATTTTTATTTATATAATAATTTTTCCGATGACGACTACGCCTCAGTTTTACGCCCCTATATCGAACAGGGACTTGTCGATCTCACGGAATGGCCTGAAAAAGAATATGGTCAATTAAAAGCGTATCAGGACTGTTATAACCGATTTCGCAACGATTCCCATTGGATCGGATATATCGATTTGGATGAATTCATTTGTCCACTACGAAACGCAACAATTCAAGAGTGGTTAAAAAGATACGACAGATATCCGAGCGTGTTGATTTGTTGGAAAATGTTCGGAACTTCCGGCAGGGCCGAGCACGATCCGAACCAATTGTCTATTGAGCAATACACATCTGCTTGGCCCGAAATAACCGATGTAGGAAAATCAATCATTAATACGAGATTCCGATTTCAAAAAGTATTTCATCCGCACTATTTTTATGCATACTATTCTGTTGGCAAATTGAGAATCCCGATACCTCCGGTCAATGAATATAAAAAATTCCTGTTGTTCTGGAGGCATAAATATCCTGTTTTTCGAAGACCTCTCCATACGATACAGTTAAACCATTACTGGAGCAGGGCTTACAAAAATTATATCTACAAAGATTTAGTGAGGGGAAATATATTGAATCCCCGGTACAATCTTATGAATAATATTGAAGGGCGTTTTGAGTATCACGAACTGAAAAACACGACAAAAGATTATTCCATCCTGCGGTTTTTAATTTTTTTAAAACGGGAAAATCGGTAAGCTTTTTATGCTTCCTTACATCATCTTATTCGTCACAAGCCTGTTAGGTGTCGTTCAATACGATATTAACCGGCATAATCGCACAAAGAAAATAGCTTGGTATTTCCTGTTTTGCTATGTAATTCTTTTAGTTGGTTTAAGGTACAGGGTCGGCAGCGACACCTTGGTATACATTTGGGGGTACGACCGGCTGCCCTCATGGGGTGAGCTCAACTGGTCAGAAATCTGGTCTTATGAATTCCAGCCATTGTATGTATTGCTTTGCGCTATTGCGAAATCGATATCTCCGGATTTCACGGTTTTACAGATTCTGCATGCTTTCATCATTAACAGTTGCATTTTCTATTTTATCAGGAAAAATACACAATATCCCTTCACGGGATTGTTTCTTTACTTTTTCCTTTATTTTTTTTATTTCAATACCGAGATTTTGCGGGAATCTCTGGCCATTGGGATCTTCCTGTTAAATTATAAAAATCTTGAAAACAAGCGATGGCTACGGTTCTATTGCGGGGTATTCGTGTCCGTCTTATTTCATTTCTCAGCATTGATTTTAGTCTTTTTCCCATTTATCAGATTGATTAAATTCAATTGGAAATATCTATTAGTAATCTCCCTGTTTTGTGCGTTCCTGATTTCGATGCGATCTTATCTGAGCGTATTGGATACGCTGGATGCCCTCAATGCCAGAAAAATAGCTCATTATTCGTCCCAATTCGAGGATGGGGCAATGAATGCCAATTGGATATTGTACAGGGTTATGCAATACACGTTTTTCCCAATTTTGTTGCTATGGCTACAAAAATTCTGTATAAAAGAACAGAACCAATGGGTCTCATTCGTCTGCGTGTATGCGCTTTTAGGCATCGGAGTAATTGTCTTTCAAATAATTTTCGCACGATTCACCAATTACCTGATGCCGTTTTATGCCCTGTTTCTTGCTGATATAATCGGGCGAGGATATGGAAAAAGTCCTTCGCGAAAGCTGTTCTCAACCCTCTCCTTCGCTTGTATCATGATTATATACGGGTATTATTATATCTCCGGGGATAACTGGCACATTTGGAATCCATACCACTCGGTTTTCGATCCGCAAACCGATGAAATCCGGGAACACAGGTTAGACGATTATTATTAAACCATGCTGGCCATTCTTTTATCGACTTACAACGGAGAGAGGTTCTTGCGGGAGCAGCTCGACAGCCTGTTCAATCAACGCTATTCGGATTTTACGCTCTATGTCAGAGACGACGGGTCAACCGATACCACCGTTGACATCATACATGAATACCAGACCAAACACGAGAATGTCATTCTATTGCACGATCCGTGGCAGCATAGAGGAGCCAGCGGGAGTTTTATGTGGATGCTGCAACAAATCGAAGCGGATTTTTACATGTTTTGTGATCAGGACGATGTATGGATGTCCAATAAAGTCGGGGATACATTTTCACTGATGCAACAGTGCGACTTGAAACAACCGACGATTATCCATACTGACCTGGCCATCACAGATGAAAATTTACATGTTACGCATCCTTCATACTGGTCCTTTACAAAGAAACCAGCCAAATATTCCGCTTCCTACCATTACCATTGCGCTTATAACAATGTGACCGGATGCACCATGTTAATCAATCGGCAGGCCAGAGATCTGGCTGTTCATATCCCGGAAAATTCCCCGATGCACGATAAATGGATCGCACTGGTCGTGTCGTATCATCGAGGAACAATACGCTATCTTCCGTATGCAACAATCTATTACAGGCAACACGCCACTAATGTTATCGGCGCTAAAAAGTCTGACTCATATCTCCGGAAGTTACAGTCTCTTCGAGAGTTACTTCGAAAAAATGGCCAGTGGTACAGAACAGTAAAAGAATTAACAAACATATCCCTGCCATATTTTATCCTCAATAAATTGAGATTCGCTCTGCTAAGAGCGTTAACCAAATGATTGCCGATGAAAATCGACTTTGTTTTTGTTGTCCTGGTATACAGGAATACCCATGATTTAAAAGATTTTTTCGAAAGTTTCGATGTCCCCAATTCAAAAATAATCATTGTAAACAGCTTTTATGATCTCGAATCGGAGCAGGAATTCAAACACATTGCAGACACTCACAATGCCGATTTCCTGAGGGTATCCAATCAGGGATACGGATACGGAAACAACCGGGGGTGCGAACATGCACTCCGTCACTATGATTTTCGATTTCTGATCATCTCAAATCCCGACATCAAGATACAAAGGTTGTCGCTTTCCGCCTTGCAACCCGTTGCGACAAGCATTGTAGCGCCAAAAATCACGACGTTAAAAGGTAAGAATCAGAATCCGCTGATGCCATTTTCGCTCGGGCGTTTGAATAGATGGAAGTATCTGACTTTCAGGAGTCATCGACGATTTATCTTTCTTTTATTTTGTATTTGGGCCCGATTGTGCAGAATAGCCTTTTTCTCCTTTTTCTTCCTGTTCGGCAAAAAATACACGCAAATCTATGCCGCCCACGGAGCTTTCGTGATCATTCCCCGGTCTATCGTAGAACAACTACACCCGATTTATAACGAAGAGATGTTTCTTTTTTGTGAGGAAGAACAACTCGCACAACTCGCCGGCAAACACAGGATCAAAACAGTATATCTCCCTGCGATCAAAATTGTTCACAAAGAAAATGGTAGCATGTCGTTCTTGTCCGAATCCACTTTTGAACTAACCAGAAAATCATTCATGATACTCTACGAAACGTGGTTTAAATAATTTAATCTTTCACAATATGCGATTATGTTTTTTACATTCCGATATTACACTGGTCGGTGGCATTGAACGGGTAACTTCGGTCTTAGCCAACTATTTCATAACGTCAGATAATATAAACATTGATATCGTATCACAATTCCAAACGAACGGGGCGCCGAATTATCCTTTTGCGGACGGAATTCATATCATTTATTTATCCGACCGGCAATTTGCCCGAAAACCGGGTTCAATCAAAAGACTGTTCGGCCTGCTGGGAAACATAAAACTAATTCGGAACCACTTTAAATCAAACTCCTATGATTATGTCATAGCCCAAGCATTTCCGAATGCTTTTTTGCTCTATTGCTGTGGCTTTAACATGAAAAAAGTGATCGCGGTAGAACAAGTGCATTGTAACTACTACAATCGACTGATCAAACAAATCCGGCTGTTCGTTTATAAAAAAGTTCATAAAGTTGTGGTTCTAACCGGTCACGATAAACAGTATTTCGACACTTATCTGCCTCCCGAGAAAACGGTTGTAATACCTAATCCGGTTAATCTGGAGGATGTCTTTGTGTCTCCCCTGAATACCAAGCAAATCATTACAGTAGGGCGTTTGGAATACCAAAAAGGATATGATAATCTCATTGATATATTTGCCAAGATTCATCAAAAGCACCCGGAATGGATATTAAATATTTACGGGAAAGGATCATTGAAAGAGAGTTTATCGGGGCAGATAAAAAGACTCGGACTGGAAAATACGGTTTTTTTACGTGGAATCACGAATAATATCAACCAGGTTTTACGCAATTCCTCCTTTTTTATCATGTCTTCTCATTTTGAGGGGTTTGGAATGGTTCTAACAGAAGCTATGTCTCAAGGAGTACCATGCATTAGTTTTAAATGCCCGAATGGACCGTCTGATATTATAACAGATCGAGTTGATGGCATTTTAGTGGCAGACCAAGATATGCAGGCAATGGAAAGCGCTATCAACTTTTTCATCGAACATCCTGAGGAACGAATGCGCATGGGTAAACAGGCTGCACACAATGTGACCAGATTCGGCGTATCCGAATTGAGCAAGCACTGGATGAACTTATTCCGGGAATAACTTTCACTTGGTTTTCATAAAAGTAAATAACTGCTAATCTTTGTCATATCTGTAAACTTTAAGGATTGTTCGTATCGCTGTAAAGCTGTACTCAGAACAGATTGCATTTTCTCAAATCCCATTCAGCAGCCTATCCAACTTTTTTCGAAAGGATCTCGGTAGACTTTATTTCTATTTTTTGTATTACAGCAACATCCTGTTAGCCGATAATAAAATCGGCTTTATACGCTTCTTATCGTTTCATCACCTTATTTTTCTGAATATTTTTAAGTTCTTCTGATGCAGGAAACTCTCGTTTCTATCATTACCCCTACCTATAATTCATCTCGTTTTATTGCACAAACCATTGCTTCAATTCGGGCTCAGACCTACCTGAATTGGGAATTATTAATCACGGATGATGCATCAACGGATGATACGGTAAAAATTGTCCAGTATTTGGCACGGCAAGACTGTCGTATCAAATTATTTCAATTAGCCCAGAATTGCGGAGCAGGTGCAGCACGGAATAATTCCATTGAGCGAGCGAAAGGACGTTTCATTGCCTTTTGTGACAGTGACGATTGCTGGAAACCGGATAAATTGGAAAAACAAATCAAATACATGACAGAAAATGGTTATTCTTTTTCATTTTCAGCATATTATGAATACGATGAACAAAACAAAATTCATGCAATTGTAAAATTCCCTGCAAAGATTACTAAAGCATACTTGCTGAGAAATTGCATCGGTTGCCTGACTGTTATATATGATGTTCGACGCGTGGGCAAAATGTACATGCCTCTGATGCGTAAAAGACAGGATTGGGCACTTTGGTTGCAAATTATTCAAAAATCCCATACCGCACACGGAATTACAGAACCCTTGGCTTATTACCGAATCAGGAAAAATTCTGTTTCTGCCAGCAAATTATCTTTGATCAGATGGAATTTATTAGTATACAAACAAATATTAGGATATGGATGGATTAAACGGACTGCTATATTTTTTTTCCTTTTCATGCCCACGTATATATCCAAATATTTGCAGAAAGTGACTTATCAATCTTATTTTGGGCAAAAGAGTGACCTGAAAAAATGATTTATGGATGTGCTATAACAGATAAAATTTGGAAAACTTGCGATCCGATCTAATAACTGTTTCTATCCTGTGGACAATGATGCAGAATTAAAAAATCGCACTATATATTATTTTACAACCTAATTATTAACGGTATAAACCTAGCTTATCATTCGCTATTTTAACAGAAAAGATACACTGAAGACAGACACCTCACCCTATCAACAAAACATGTATAATAAAAATCAATTTTCTATTTCACATTTACATGCCTAAATCCTGAAAAACAAATCAGATACAATTTTATAGTTACAACGATACCAAAATAACGTAAAAATCCATTTATCGAAATCAGATAAATGGATTTTCTTTGAGTTTACACCGTTTGGACAAAACAACTAAACGAAGACTACTTCTTAGGGAATAGGTTAGTAAGAACACACCGTAAAATAACGTATAGGTGCATTTTGCATACTTCGCAATTCTGCACTCAACATAGCAATCTACAGTCTCTTATCATTTTCCGGAAGTCCCAGATTCCTGTAATTTTCAAAAATAATCCGGTGGTTTGCTACAATGTTTTTGATTTCCGGTACATGCATTAGTTCTCTTTCTTCGCGTTCCCCGGCTTGCAACATTTTCAGCAGGTAGCGCTTCTATTCCGTAGTCAATGTTTTCATAGGTTCTCTGCCAATTCGTTTACTATTTGGTCTATTTGTTCATCCCGTAGTTTGTCGAGGTCTAGTTTGGCCTCGGCATTTTGCATTTTAGGGATCGTGTATTGCATGAACTTTTCCAGCACCTGCAACCGCTCTTTGGATGGCAGCGCTGTCAGATTTCTTTGTATCTGGTCCCGGTTTTTGTCTATCAACTTGGAAAACCAACTGCGAAGGTCCTGGCGGGTCAACAAGACGACACTTTAAACGTGCAACCTACTTTGATTAATCGTTTTGCAGGTAATGATATCGGATGAATTGTAATCGGGGTATTTGACGTTGTGATGATTTTGTCATTTGTGTTGCTCCAGAGAATTGTTATTCGAGTGACTGGTAAACAGTGTTGACATATCGGCTCCACAGATCGAAAAGGTCCTCTATTCTGTGATTCATGAAAAGCAGAATAATCAGATCTTCTTTCGGGTCGATCAAAAAATAGGTCCCTAGCCAACCGAGCCAAAAAAGGGATCCTTCAGAAACCATTGGAGGCATCAGTATTTTCGAATTGGCAAAAATCCGGTTGCCGGGACTGATTTCGAATCCGAGGCCGAACAAGGAGTATTGCGGGACATCCGCTCCTTCGGGTATCTGGTTTTGGGACATGAGTTCGATTGTTTTGCGTCCCAGAATGCGATGACCGTTGAATGTTCCGCCGTTGAGGATCATCTGACAAAATCGGGCATAATCCTCAATTGGACCGTTCAGACCGGTTGCTTCCGGAATGTACCGGTGATCTTGGCTGAAAAGATTGAGAGGGTATTGATTGTTCCGCGGGATAATTTTCCCCTCTTTTTTTTCATATACAACGGGAAGCCGTTGTTGATCGGCGGGATCAAGGAAAAAAGCAGTTTGAGTCATTCCTAAAGGTTCCAGGATCGTTTTTGAAAGGTACTGCTCTAGCGGTTGTCCAGAAAAATGTTCGATCAGGTAAGCCGCCACTTCTATTGAAATATTCTCATAGTTCCAGTTTGTTCCCGGATCATATTTCAACGGAGCCTGCAATTGATCCCGGATATATTCTTCCCGGCTTTTATAAACCGGTACGACTTGACCGGGTGTCGCCGGCCATCCGACTAGACCGCCCGTGTGGGAGAGCAGGTGAGAGATGGTGAGTGATGTGGTCGCTTCCCGGGTACTGAAATTTTTCCTGTTCTTCCATTTCACCAATATTCTGTCGCTGGTTTCAGGGATGTATGCCGAAACCGGATCCTCCAGTTGGAATTTCCCCTGTTCATAAAGTGTCATTAGGGCTACTGTGATGACGGGTTTAGTGAGTGAAGCCATTTGAAAAATGTCATTCTTTTTCAAATAGATACTATCTTCATATACTCTCCATCCCCATGCAGCATGGTGGATTATCTCGCCTTTGCGCGCCACGAAAGTGACCGCATGCGGTAGCCCTTTTTCCTCAATATAGTGTTTGAGCAGACTGTCGATCCTCGTCAACCGGGTTCCGTTAACCCCTAAGGTCAAGTAGTCCCGGTTATATGAAAATTGTTGGGGAGAGTATCCCATCAGGGAGCAATATGTCAGCAAGATAACGGCGACTAACACGACTTTATGTTGAATATTATGCATAAATACCTTTTTTGATTAGAGATGAATAGTTGACATCCAACCATAATGGAATCCACCGGTCAGTCTAGAAAGGGCATAACCGAGCCGGTCACCTTCAGATTACCTGTCTGGCACAAAAATAGGAGATACTGTTTAGTGTGGCATATGACAAAGAGTGTTGGGAATGTCATTTTTCGGGAATGATTATGGCTTTACGCGTTTGCGATATTGGCCCGGAGTGCTTCCTGTGTGTTTCCGGAATAAACGGATGAAATAGGAGGAGTTATCGAAATGCAGTCGGTTGGCGATTTCGGCTTCGGAAAGAGTCGTATAATCCAGCAGTCGTTCGGCTTCGTGGATCACTTTATTCAAAATGAAGGATTTAGCGCTCGAACCCAAAATCCCATGGACGATCTTGTTCAGATAATTGGAAGAAATACATAGCTTGTCTGCGTAGTACTGGGTATTGCGATGGAATGTGCATTCAGCGTCTACCATACGTACGAACGGATCGATATACCGGACGATTTTTATGTTGTCTTTCCTGTTGTCCGATTCTCCGGCGGGGCAGGCACGATTCAGCAACATCAGCGTTTCATAGAGCATGGCCCTCAAAATATGGTGATCCTGTTCGCTATGATCGTTAATTTCAGTTTTCATTTCCGCGAGTAGTCGTTTGACGCGGTTGAACAGTTCATTCGGCAGTTTGAGAAATGGGGAACTTCTTTCCGCTTGTAAGTAGCGAAAATTGCGCAGGAAAGCGCGGTCATTGAAAAATGAAAGAAGGAATTTCTCTTCGAATAAAAGAAAATAACCGTTCAGGTTGGTATGCGAATGCCAATGCCAAACCTCTCCGGGAATTGCACAGATAATATGATTGGTTCCGAGGTGGCAACTGCAATCATTGATGGCGACTTCCCCGTCGCCTGCTGTTATCAGGATAATGCTATAAAAATTAAATCGGTGGACAGGACTCCGTCTGACGCCTTCCCGTATCTCTTCCAACCCGATGACGTCGACCAACAGTTCATTGCCGTATTTCTTTGTGTAGAATTTCCGTAAAGGTATGGAATCCACTTTCAAAGTGCTTTGTACTTAAAAAAGTTCTCGCTGGGATAATCTCCCCTCCGTCCGGGAACGAGTCGGTATTCGTGTATGTTGGCAGCGCTAAAGCGGTTCGGGAATTAAAACTTGTCGATATCGACCGACGAAGCCAGGTCGCCGATTTGCGGCAGCAGTGTGGTGAAGTGTTTGGTCGCTTCGTGCGCAGCCAGTACGGCGGCGTTTTCCCACCGTTCGCAGATTACGATCTGGGCCGGGTCGGTCGGGTGCAGGTAATACTGGTAGCGGAGGTTGCCGTTCTCTTTTTGAGAGGCCGCCGTCAGTTCGGCGAGCAGTTCCAGCACTTTGGCGCGTTTGTCGGCCGTTACGTTGATCGTTACGAAGATGTTGATCATGGTTTTATCGTGTTTGCGGCGGTAGGGAATGCGACGCAGCGGAGATTTCCCGTACCCGCCTGTTTTTGTCCGGTAGCTGAGTGCGCGCGGGCCGCCGTCGGATCCAGCTGGGGCCGATCTTCCGAAGTCCGCTTCTATTCAGGCGCGTTTGGCTACATCCGGCCCCGTCCGGCCGCTTGGTCGCGGTAACTGTGGACGGGATTATCCTGAAATGAGTTTTATTTCGGTATCGTTGTGCCCGCAGGGAAACTGTTGAACCCTTCGGCGATCTTTTCGGCAATCTGGTCTACGGCGCCCGCCAGTTTTTTGCCGACCATCATTTTCATCATCATCGGCAGCTCGACGTCGAGTACGATTCGCATGCGCGTATCGGTTTCGGCCGCACTCACCAGCTGGAGCCAAAAGGTAAAGTCCATCGGCGAGCCGTCGGCGCCCGTCACCTTGATCAGTTTGTGCTCGACCTTCTCGATCATCTGCAGGTTGACCGTAAATCCCTGCACCTTGAACGAGCAGGTGTCCTCGGTGGCGCACCATCCTTCGACCTTGTCGCCCACCACGGGCGTCAGGTGGTTGAAATCGGCCAACACGCCGTATACCGCCCGGGCGGGATGCAGGATTTGTACGTGTTTGCTTTCGTATCTTTCCATTGTTTGGGGTAAAGTTAAGTAAGTTGGTACCGGGACCGTGCTACTGCGCAAAACGGACCGGACAACGGACAAACGGCTGCGGGATGCGGATTATTTTTTCCACGAAGCCGGATCGCGCCTCCACTCTTTGAGTGTTTCCAGCTCGTCGGCGTGTACATAACCTTGTTCGATAGCCATTTCGATCATCGTGTTGTAGTTGCTCAGCGTATCGAGCCGCACGCCCGCCTCGGCGAAATTCTTCTCGGCGGCGGGGAAGCCGTAAGTGAAAATCGCCACCATGCCGAGCACTTCGCAGCCGGCTTTCTGTAACGCTTCGACGGCGCTAAGGCTGCTGCCCCCGGTCGAGACGAGGTCCTCGATCACGACCACCTTCGCACCGGGTTTCACCTCGCCTTCGACCTGATTGGTCAGGCCGTGCGATTTGGGTGCGCTGCGCACATAGATAAAAGGTTTGCCCATCTTCTCGGCTACCAGCGCCCCGTGGGCGATCGCTCCGGTCGCGACGCCGGCCAGTACCTCGGCCTGCGGGTATTTTTCGGCGATCAGCGCGGCGAATGCCTCGTATACCTGTTTGCGCACGGCGGGGTAGGAGAGTATCTTGCGGTTGTCGCAGTAGATCGGCGAGTACCAGCCTGAGGCCCACGTAAAATGATTTGTCGGATTTAATTTAATTGCCTTAATTTGCAACAGGCTTCCGGCGATCTGTTTGGCGGAATCGTTCATTTTCGTGCTATGTATAAAGTTTATATCGAAGACAACGTTGTGGTTTTCTCGGTACGGCCGGTTGGGGATCCTTCGTTCGTCACCTTCCGGCCCGCTGCGGGTGAGCCGCTTTCAGTGACAAAGTTGTTGCAAAAAGTTCAGAATAGCAAACGCCTTGCGGTGGTTTCGGACGATATCGAACAAGTTTTCGCCGATTTCCGCGCCTCGCAGCGCTTTATCGAGGCGGGCGGCGGCGTGACGGCCGATCCGCAGGGTAACCTGCTGCTGATCTTTCGTAACGGACGTTGGGACCTGCCCAAAGGCAAACTCGAACCGGGCGAACGGATCGAGGATTGCGCCGTGCGCGAGGTGGGCGAGGAGTGCGGCCTGTCGGGCCTGCAGCTCGGGGCTTTCGTTGCGCACACCTACCATTGTTACCGGATGCATGGCGAGTGGGTGCTCAAGCGTACGTCGTGGTACCGCATGCGTTACGGCGGTTCGCAGCGTCCGCAGCCGCAGACGGTCGAGGGAATTACCGAAGCGGTATGGGTGCCGCAGGCGGAACTGGCTCCGAAACTGGAGAACACCTATTTCACGATCCGGGACGTATTGACTGCCGCCGGATACGTGAAATAAAACCGGACACGGTCCTCAGACCGCATGTGCGGTGATGGGAACAGCCGGACGGAGATACCGAAAGAACGTTCCTTTTTTACTCCCTATGCGATCCTTTTCGTTGCTATAAAGGCAATAGAGCTTTTGAAGGTTGCGTTTAAGGGGTACGAAACATAACCGAACCGAATAAAACCTCATAACAGATGAAGAAAACGACAACCCTGCTGCTGGCGGGAGCCGTTGCGGCGCTTACGGTCGCGTGCGGCGACGGCGCAGGCAAAAAATCAGCCCCGATGAAGATTGACAACTCGTTGACCGAAGCCGAAAAGAGCGCCGGTATCCTTACTCCCGAAGTGATGTGGAAGATGGGGCGCGTGGGCGGTTCCGTGGTGTCGCCCGACGGCGAAACCGTCCTCTATACGGTGAGCGATTACAGCATGAAAGACGATAATAGCAGTACGCACATCTGGTCGGTGCCGACCGCCGGCGGGGAAGCCGTGCAGATCACCGACGGTGCGGGCAAAGAGTCGTCGATCCAGTGGGGCGACGACGGCAGCCGCATCTACTTCCTTTCGACGCGAAGCGGCGAGGCGCAGCTGTGGAGCGCCGCTCCCGACGGCAGCGACCTGTGCCAGCTATCGGCGATCGAGGGCGGTATCGAAGGGTACGGCCTTTCGCCCAAAGGCGACAAAGTGTATTACATCAAGCGTGTCCAGGTCGAAAAACGCAAGTCGTCGGAGGTCTTCCCCGACCTGCCCGACTCGAAGGCGCTGATCTACGATGACCTGATGGCGCGTCACTGGGATTACTGGGACGACGGCAGTTACCTGCACCTGTTCGTTGCCGAGATGAAAGACGGCCGGATGGCCGAGGGGGTGGACATCATGCCGGGCGAGCCGTGGGATGCGCCGATGGCGCCCTATTTCGACGCGGCCGAGATCGCGTGGAACAACGCGGGCACGCAGTTGGCCTACACCTGCAAGAAGATGAAGGGCAAGCAGTACGCGCTCAGCACTAATTCCGACATTTATATTTACGACCTCGCTGCGGGGACGACCGTCAATATCACGGAAGGGATGATGGGTTACGACAAATATCCCCGTTTTTCCCCGGATGACAGCATGGTGGCTTTTACCAGCATGGAGCGCGACGGTAACGAGTCGGACAAAGACCGCCTGTTCATTGCCGTGCTCGCCACGGGAGAGAAAAAATACCTGACCGAGAATTTCGATTACAATGCGGGCAACGTCACCTGGGACGGCAACGACAAACTTTGGTTCCTCTCGCCGATGCGGGCGACCTACCAGCTTTGCAAAGTGGGGACCGACGGTTCGCCGGTGGAGGTGGTCACCAGCGGCGCGCACGACCTGAACGCCTTTACGATGGGCGGGGGCAAACTCGTGGCCGAACTGACGACGCTCAGCACGCCTTCCGAACTGTTCGCCGTGAACCTGACCGACGGTATGCTTTCACAGCTGACCAATACGAACAAGGAGATTTACGACAATATCCGGATGGGCGAAGTGCGCGAGCGCTGGGTCAAGACCACCGACGGCAAACAGATGCTGACGTGGGTAATCCTGCCCCCCGATTTCGATTCGACCAAAACCTATCCTGTGCTGCTTTACTGCCAGGGCGGTCCGCAGAGTGTGGTGAGCCAGCGCTGGAGTTTCCGCTGGAATTTCCAGCTGATGGCTGCGCAGGGCTATATCGTCGTGGCGCCGAACCGGCGCGGGCTGCCGTCGTTCGGGCAGGAGTGGCTCGACCAGATCTCGGGTGATTACAGCGGCCAGAACATTCGCGATTACCTCAGTGCGATCGACGACGTGGCGCGCGAACCGTGGGCCGACGAGACCCGGATGGGCTGCGTGGGCGCCAGCTACGGCGGCTATTCGGTCTACTTCCTGGCCGGCAACCACCAGAAACGTTTCAAAGCGTTCATCGCGCACTGCGGCATGTTCAACTTCGAAAGCATGTATTGCGGTACCGAGGAACTGTGGTTCCCGAACAACGACCTCGGCGGTTCGTACTGGAGCGACAGTCCGGTGGCGAAACGTTCGTATGCCAACTCTCCGCACAAGTTCGTGAAGAACTGGGACACGCCGATACTGATCTTCTCCGGGCTCAACGATTTCCGGATTCCGTACACCGAAAATCTGCAGGCGTATACGGCTGCGCAATTGATGGGTGTCCCGGCGCGGCTCGTCGCATTCGAAAACGAGGCGCACCAGGTGTTCAAACCGCAGAACTCGCTGGTTTGGCAGCGCGAATTTTTCGGCTGGCTCGACAAGTATGTAAAGAATTCGCAGCAGGAGACCGCATCGGCGGCAAAACAATAGCCGCGGCAATATCGTCGGTTCCGGAAGTGCTCCGCTCTGGGGCGCGGCAGTTCTGCGGATAGATGCAAATGAAACGAGGAGGGAAATCATTACGATTTCCCTCCTCGTTTTGTTCCGGTTGTACGTTTTAAGCTGTTGCACGGTGTTGCCGTGCTTCAGGAACAGGGTGTAGGCCGGTCTGTTCCGTATCCGAACTTCGTTTGCGTTCCTGTCTTGGACAGAACCAGGGCCGGATGCCGCGTTAGTCGATATTCGGGTTCAGCGCATGCCACTCCTTGACGGGGGGCAGTACGCCCATTGCGATCACTTCGTCGCGCAACTGGCAGAGGTGTTTGTAGCTCTCCTCGAGTGTTTTCATCTCCTCTGCCGAGCCTTTGACAGCGTTGTAATGTACGCCGTCTTTGGTGATCGAAGTCTCCATGGCCATCATGATGTGGTTGAACCCTTCGGAGTGGACATAAACTCCGGCAGGCCAGCGGAACGCCTCTCCGCCCATGGCTGCTGCGATCATTTCGATCGAGAGGTAGGCCGGGCTCTGGAACGACGAGCGGCCGCGCAGGTCGATGATATGCTTGCCGCCCTGTATCACCCGCTGGCGCAGCGCTTCCCAGTCGCCGGCGGGAATCTGTGTACCGATCAGCTCGGAGAGCTTCTTGCCGTGGAGTTCGGTCGTCGAGGCGAAGACGGCCATCTGTTCCCCGTGGCCTCCATAGGTACGGCAGTTCTTGATTTCCGAGGCGGGCATGCTGAAATATTTGGCCAGCTCGCTTCTCAGGCGCGTGCTGTCGAGTGCCGCGAGCGTCGAAACCTGCGTCGGCTTGAGGCCCGAATAGAGCAGCGTAATAAGGCCTGTGATGTCGGCCGGGTTGAAGATCACCACCACATGCTTTACGTCGGGGCAGTAGGTTTTGATGTCCTTGCCGAGCTGCTCTGCGATCTGTGCATTACCCTTGAGCAGGTCTTCGCGCGTCATGCCGGCCTTGCGGGCCGCACCGCCCGACGAGACGATGTATTTCGCATCCTTGAACGCTTCTGCGATATCCGAGGTGAAGGTGAGGTTCACATTTTCGAAGCCGCAGTGGAACAGCTCTTCGGCGACGCCTTCGAGGGCCGGTGCGAACGGGTCGTAGAGACAGATGTTCGGGGTGAGGCGCATCATCATTGCGGTCTGCGCCATGTTCGAACCGATCATGCCGGCGGCGCCCACGATGGTCAGTTTTTCTTCGGTCAGGAATTTCATGTTGGTTCTGTTATTTTGATTAAACGATTTGTCCGTCTGTTTCCGGCAGCGAAGATAGCGACCCGCAGGCCGCCGCGTTTATCAGAAATGGTAATCTGCGATAAAGCGCGGTTATACCCTTGTGTTCTCCCCGTTTCCGGGAGGCCCGGGCGAAACCACTGTCCCGGACATTTTCCGTTTACGCCGGGTGCCGCTGCCGGTACGATGCGAACCGTTAATTCACCGACGGCAGGAACGAATAGTTTTTCGAATAGCGCATCATCTGGTCCGGATAGTCTTCGGTGTATTCGACCGTGACGTCGACGATCTCGCCGTTCTCCATAACCGGTTTGTAGACCGGATTGACGAATCCGCTGAACGGTTCGATATGCAGTTTCCCGTAGCGTGCGAGTACTTCGTCGTGCAGTTTTTGATCCACTTTCACGCCGTAATTCTCGACGAGCGCCTTGCCGGCGGCATAGTCGCCTTCGCTCTTGATACGCTGGATTTCATGCAACATATCGCCGAACAGGCCGCGCAACTTTTCGTAGTCGGTAATCTCGATGTAGGTCTTGCCGTCGCGCTCCACCTTTTTGATGACGGCTTCGCCGCCGCCCTGCTGCCCTTTTTCATAGCACCACATCGCGATCAGCATCCGGTTGCGCATATGCGCCTCTTCGACGTCCTTGCCCGGTTGGATGCGGGCCAGTTGCGTCATCATACCGTTGAGGATATAGCGCAAATACTGTGCCTTGGCCACGTCGAACGACGGAACGAGTCCGAGCTCGGCCAGCTTCGGGTCACCCAGGTAGTAGAGTGCGAAAAGGTCTGCGCGGGCCTCTTCGAGCGTCGAACCGTAATTTTTCAGTGCATCGGTCTTCACGCCCGGAGCCAGCTGGCCCGAACCGTGGCCGAGGCATTCGTGCAGGTCGGTATGCAGATCGTCGCCCAGCGAACCGTATTTTTTCTGGAGCTCGATGTCGGCCGGGTCGGGGATGAACTCTTCGAGGAAGCCGTTGCCTTTGGCCGCCTCGGTGTAAGCGTGCGTAATGTTCTGGATCGTCACCGATTTGGAACCGTAGTCTTTGCGGATCCAGTCGGCATTGGGCAGGTTGATGCCGATCGGGGTGGCCGGGAAGCAATCGCCGCCGAGCATCGTGGCGGTGATGACCTTCGCGGATACGCCCTTCACCTTCTCTTTGCGGTATTTCGGGTCGATCGGCGAGTGGTCCTCGAACCATTGCGCCTCGGCGCTGATCGTTTCGGTGCGTCGCGTCGCCTCCTCGTCGCGGAAGTTCACGAGGCTTTCCCACGAGGCGCGGTAGCCCAGCGGGTCTCCGTACGTTTCGATGAAGCCGTTGACGAAATCGACTTTCGAGAGGGTGTCCTGCACCCAGGAGATACTATAGGTGTCGAATTGCGAAAGGTCGCCCGAACGGTAATAGCCGATCAGCTCGTCGATCGTCCGTTTCTGTGCTCCTTTAGCCACTCCGGAGGCCTGCTCGAGCCAGTAAACGATCTTCTCGATCGCGGACGAGTACATGCCGTCCACTTTCCACACTTTTTCCACCAGCTTGCCGTCCTCTTTGACCAGCTTGCTGTTCAGGCCGTATGAAATGGGGGTGCTGTCGCGGTGGTCGATCAGTTTGCCATAATAAGCTTCCACCTCTTTTTGCGTCACGCCTTCGTAATAGTTGTTGGCCGAGGTGGCGATCATATCCTCTCCGGCAGCCTGGTTCGTCCGTTTGGGGAAGAGCTCCGGGTCGAACATCACCGGCTTGATCTCGGTCACGACGGCCGCAACGGACGGTGTGAAGTCCTGCGGAAAATATTCGGCGGGTGTGCCGGCGACCAGTTCGTCGAAGTAGCTTTCGGAAAATTCGGGCAGGAACTTGTCGAGCGAATAGTGGTGGTGTATGCCGTTGGCGAACCACACTTTCTTCAGGTATTTTTCGAATTTCCCGAAATCCTCGCTCGTGCGGTCGCCCGTGTATCCCTGCTCGATCGCTTCGAGCGTGCGGCGGATGCGCAGGTTGTAGCGGCCGTTTTGGTCGAAAAAGATATCGCGTCCGCAGAGTGCGGCTTGGTTCAGGTAATAGATCAGCTTTTTCTCCTCCAGCGAGAGGGTGTCGAAGCCCGGTACCTGGTAGCGCAGCACTTTGATGTCGTCGAAACGGTCCACCACCCAGTTGAACTTCTCTTCGGCCCGGGGCTTGGTTTTGCAGGCGTTCATGCCTGTCGCGAGGGTTATCATCATGGTCAGAATAACGGTATTTTTCATCGGATTCACAGGTTCGGTTGTTCACAAAGGTATTATTTTTGGGCGAAAAATGTTGGATAAATCTAAATCTAATTTCTACCTTTGCGGAACCCTTTCGGGGGCTATTAAAAACTAAAGCGATCGATCCGATGCAGGTTTTCAACAGGGGTGCCGAACTCTCCGCCGCCTTGGGTAATGAAAAGGTACTCACCGGCTTCGTTCCTACGATGGGCGCGCTGCACGAGGGGCACGTTTCGTTGGTCGAACGCTGCCGCCGCGAGTGCCGTCGGGTGGTGGTGAGCGTCTTCGTCAATCCCACGCAATTTAATGATCCGGCCGATTTGCGCAGTTATCCGCGCAATCTGGAAGCCGACCTGAAGCTGCTCGAGGCAGCCGGCGCCGACTTCGTTTATGCCCCTTCGGTCGAGGATGTCTATCCCGAGCCCGATACGCGGCAGTTCGATTTCGGACAGACCGACAAGGTGATGGAGGGCGCGCACCGTCCGGGCCATTTCAACGGTGTGGCGCAGGTGGTGAGCCGCCTGTTCGCGATCGTGCAGCCCGATAAGGCTTATTTCGGCGAGAAGGATTTTCAGCAGATTGCGGTGATCCGGGCCATGGTACGCCAGTTGCAGATTCCGGTTCAGATCGTGCCGTGCCCGATCGTACGGGGGGCGGACGGTCTGGCGCTCAGTTCGCGCAATGCGCTGTTGACGGCGGAACACCGTGCTGCGGCACCGCAGATTTATGCGGCCCTGAAAGCGGGTGTCGAATTTTCGCGTACGGCGACGGTGGCCCAGACCGAGAGGTTCGTTACCGAGCGGATCGACAGCGATCCGCTGCTGAAAGTGGAATATTTCCAGATCGTCGATGCCGATACATTGCTGCCGCTGGACCAGTGGCGGGAGGGTGTCGCGACGCGGGGCTGTGCGGCCGTGCAGGCCGGTGCCGTGAGGCTGATCGATAATGTGGGCGGTTACGGCCCCTACGATAAATAATCGAAATTTTGCAGACATGCAGATAGAGGTATTGAAATCGAAAATTCATCGGGTGACCATCACGCAGGCCAACTTGGACTATGTGGGGAGCATCACGATCGATGAAGACCTGCTCGACGCGGCGAATATGATCGCGGGCGAAAAGGTGCAGATCGTCAACGTCAACAACGGCGAACGTCTCGAGACTTATATCATTAAGGGGGAGCGCGGCAGCGGCGCGGTTTGCCTGAACGGTCCCGCCGCGCGCAGGTGCGTGGTGGGTGACGTGGTGATTATCATTTCGTACGCGCTGCTCGACTTCGAGGAGGCCAAGGGCTTCAAACCCTGGGTGGTCTTTCCCGATACGGCGACCAACAAACTGGTGCGGTAATTCGTTCCGGTGCGGTCCGCAGGGTTTTCTTGCCAGAGGACGGACAGCAATGGGCGAAACGAGGTCCGGATGGCCCGGAAACGGCAACCGTCGAAACACGAAACAGGAGCGCTCCCGGGAGGGAGCGCTTTTTTGTTTGATATTCCTGCGGCAGCCGTTCGTCCCGGCGATGGTCGTGGTTTTCCGGAGTAAAGGGGATGATTCTGCCGGGAAGGTGATGTCCATTCGGAAATAAATCTTATTTTTGTTCAATACCTCCCTTCGATAGCTTATGAAAACTGGCGCCAAGCGCAACTACACCTTTTATGTTCTGATGCTCCTGATCTTCGGGGGACTCTTCTGGATGGTGATCCGGGAAGGTAAGTTATGGGATCGGGCTTTTGATAAAACGCACCGGGAAGCCGTGGAGATGGTTTCGGGCCATGTTGCGGTGCAGCAGGCACCCGCCTCCTGTCCCGCGCCGCTTGAACTCTTCACGCAGTCGCTGCACGAAGGGGTGCACCATCCGGTAGCCATGCTGCTGTTGCAGATCATTTCGATCCTGGTCGCCGTGCGGATTTTTTCGTGGCTGTTCAAGTACCTCGGCCAACCGGGCGTGATCGGCGAGATCGTCGCGGGCATCGTGCTCGGCCCGTCGCTGCTGGGCCACTTTTTCCCTGAAACGTTCGGATTCCTCTTTGCGCCCGATTCGCTCGAATCGCTCAACATTTTGAGCCAGATCGGCCTGATCCTTTTTATGTTTATCATCGGTATGGAGCTCGACCTGGGTATCCTGCGCAAAAAAGGGAGCCAGACGCTCGTCATCAGCCATGCGAGCATCATCGTGCCGTTTTTCCTCGGGACGGTATTGGCCTGGCAGGTCTATCCCGAATTCGGGTTCGGGCATACTACCTTCGTACCGTTCGCGCTTTTTATCGGCATCTCGGTCAGCATTACGGCCTTTCCGGTGCTCGCGCGCATCATTCAGGAGCGCAACCTGGGCAAAACGCCGATGGGCATGCTGGCGATCGCCAGCGCGGCGAACAACGATATTACCGCATGGTGCCTGCTGGCCGCGATCATTGCGATCGCAAAGGCGGGCAGCGTTGCCAGCGCAGGCTATACGTTGCTGTGCGTGATCCTGTATGTGCTGTTCATGTTCGGGCTCGTGAGGCCCTTCATGCGCAAGCTCGGTAATATTTACAACAGTCAGGAGATCATCAGTAAACCGCTGGTGGCGTTCATTTTCCTGGTGCTGATCCTTTCGTCCTACATTACCGAAGTGCTGGGCGTGCATGCGCTTTTCGGCGCGTTCGTGGCGGGAGTGATCATGCCTGCGAACCTCAGTTTCCGGCGCATCATGACCGAAAAGGTGGAAGACGTCGCGCTGGTGCTGTTCCTGCCGCTGTTTTTCGTTTTTACCGGCCTGCGGACCGAGATCGGCGCACTCAATACCGCCCACTTGTGGGTCGTCTGTGCTCTTTTTGTCGCCGTATCGATCGTCGGCAAACTGGCGGGTGCCGCGCTTTCGGCCCGCTTTGTCGGGGAGTCGTGGAAGGACAGCCTCTCGATCGGCGTGTTGATGAACACGCGCGGACTGATGGAGCTGATCGTGCTGAACATCGGCTACGAGATGGGCGTGCTGCCCTCGTCGATCTACGTGATCTTCGTAATTATGGCCCTGTTCACCACTTTCATGGCCACCCCGTCGCTCGTGCTGATCGACAAACTTTTCGCCCGCCGCAGGCCCGAACGGCGGCACTCGGCGAAAGCCCGTATCTTGATTTCGTTCGCGCGTCCTTCCAGTGCGCCGGTTTTCCTGAAACTCGTAAAAGTGTTGTGCGGCCGGTTGATCGACAAACTGCACATTACGGCTGTGCACTATACGATCGGTACCGAGACCAGTCCGATGAACGCCTACGGCTATTCGTCCGAGAGTTTTGTGCCGCTGCGTGACGAGGCGCGGGAGCTGGGGATGCAGATCGAAACGCGCTACCGCGTGACCGACCACTACCTGAAAGACCTGATCGAACTGATCCGCCGCGAGTCGTACGATTTCGTGCTGTTGGGCGGGGGGCCGGAGTTCATTAACGATTATGTCGCGCCCCGGCGCAGCAGCCTGTTGCTGGCCGACGAACTGAACCGCATCCGCCGGCAGATTCGCAAAAAGATGTATTTCCCGGGGGAATCGACCCGCGATAAGGCCCGGCGGTTGTTTGCCAATGTCTCTTGTTCGGTGGGCGTATTCGTGAACCGTAATTTCCGCGGTGCGGACCGTATCGGAGTGCTGATGCTCGATGAACGCGACCGTGCGATGCTGGATGAGATCGACGCCATTCTCGGGGGGGTGAAGGTGACGCTTCGTGTGGCCGATGCGGGTTTTGCCGCGCAATTGCAACGAGAGGTGCGGCACCTGGACGGCGGCCCGGCCCTGGCGGTCAGTCCGCCTTCGGTTCCGTTCAGCGAGTTTATAGCCGGGCAGCAGATGCTGATCGTCAGCTACAACAGTTGGCTGCACATTACCCGCAGCCGTTCCGCGCTGATTCCGTCGTTCCCGTCGTTTATGGTGGTCAAGCCTGCGCGGGCACAAGTGCCCGGACAAAAGCCGGACGATTATCCGGACCGTGCGGCCGGCCAGGCGGATGCGGTCACGTTCGACGGTTCCGTCCAGTCCGTATCGGCTGACCCGGGTATCCGTGCGGCAGCGGACGTGACGGCAACCGGTTCCGCCGTGGGAGTATCCCGTCCCCAGGGCTCTTCGGGCGGTACTGGGAAACAGTAGATTTTGAACCGTTTATTATCGGAATAATGAGACAGACTTATCGCATTTTTTGCCTGTTGGCCTGTGTGCCTATCGTGCTGGCCTCCTGCCGCGGCAGTAACCGGAACGGAACTGCCGCTTCGGACCAACATATTCCGGACCGTTTCCCGATGATCGAAGTGCCCGCGATGCTCTCCACGCCCGAAGAAAGGGCGCAATATGTGGCGGCGCATTATTGGGATAAGTTCGATTTTACGGACACGGCGGCCTATCTCGATAAACCGGCTGTGACCGAACAGGGTATGGCCGATTTCCTGAATATCCTGCGCCAGTATGTTGCACCGTCCGATGCGGCCGCCTCGCTGGACAGACTCCTCGCGGGAGCTTCGGCCGATACGGCGATGTTTCGTTACCTGACGGGTTTGCTGGAGAAGTACCTGTACGATCCCAATTCACCGATGCGCAGCGAGGAGCTCTACATTCCGGTTCTGCGTTACCTGGTGGCGTCTCCGCAGCTCGATTCGCTTGCGAAGCTGCGTCCGCGGGCCCGGTTGGAGATGGCGTTGAAGAACCGCCCCGGCGACACGGCGGCCGATTTTGCCTACGTCGACCTGAAAGGACGCAGCGGTCGGATGCACGGTCTGCGCTCGGCGTATACGGTTCTCTTCTTCAACAATCCGGGTTGTCCCGCCTGCCGGGATATCGCCGGGCAGATGGTCGCCTCACCGGAGATAACGCAGCGGGTTCGCGACGGACGGCTCACGGTATTGGCCGTGTATCCGGACGAGGACTTGAAGGCATGGCAGGAACACGGCGCGGACTTCCCGGAGAGCTGGGGCTATGTGCGCGGCAGGGACGGGGCGCTGTCGGAGGCGAACTTGTACGACCTGAAGGCTATCCCGACGCTTTACCTGCTGGACCGTAACAAAAAAGTGCTGCTCAAGGATGCGACTTTTGAGCAGTTGAACGGTTATCTCTCCGCGCAACAGCCGTGAATATCCCCTGCGTATCCGGGGAAAACCTTGTGCGGAGCGGGGGATATTTATAGTGCGTTGATAGAGTCGAAGTTTCTAAGGGCGTCGCTGTCCCGACCTGAAACCCGGCCGGAACCGTTCGTGGAACGCTTTGCCTGCGTGCTCCGATTCCATCTTGAGCCATTCGGCGTACTGACTGCCGGATAGGATTTTCCTGAACTGTTTTTCCCGTTTTGCTTGGTCTTGCTCGGAAAGTCCTGCGAATGAAATTCCGTGCGGCCGTTTCTCCTTCATCTGCGATTTGTCGCCCATCGGAGGCCGTCCTGCTCCGGGACCGCCGGGTCTGTCCTTCCCGCCGGGACGGGGCATGCCGTCCCGATGTCCCATTCCACCCGGACCACCGGAGCCGTGCGGCCCGCCCATTCTGCCGCCGAAACCCTCCGGCCTGTCCGGAGAGGTTTTCCATCCGGTTGCGGAGTCTTCGAGTTTTTTCAGGTATTTCAGGTTCAGTTTATAAACCTTTGCATACTGCTTGTTGTCGAGTACCAAACGACGTTGCATCTGCCGGCTGATCCTTTCGGCTTGTTGTTCTACTGTAGGAGGTTGTCGCCGGATTGCCCGGGCGGAATCTTCCGGCAGGATTGCCGGATGGACGGCTCCGGCTGTTTCACCGGTGGATTGGGTATACCCCGGCATGTAGCCCCCGGCCAGTGCGGCGGCCATCAGGAAGGGGAAAAGAGCTTTACGAGCCATAGTTATACTGTTTTAAGGGTGAATTCGGTGGACGAAAATGATTCATTCCGAAAAGGAAACGCCCTTGTTTTGCAGTATATTATGTTGATTGTCAGGTTTTCGAATCAACGCTGGACGCAATGCTGGATTTTATCGTCCGGCTGGCGGTTTTTGCCGATGAACAGAAAAGTACATCGGCCGGATGTTCCGGGCGGTGCGGGGAAGCATATCACAGGGCCGGAAAGCGCCTGTACTTTTTTCGGCGCCGGTTCCAACATATCGATACCCGGTTTCGGAACAGTGCCGTTGTGGGAAGGCCGTCGTGCAACGAGGGGTTGTCCGAGAAGGAATTGTCCGGAAGGGATCGGTTGAAATCAGTTCCGTGGGATCGGGAAGATAGGTTTGGGCGGTCGTGTTTTGCAGATGGCTCTTTTCACGCATCTTGCGGGAGCCGTCTTCAAAGGGATTTACCTCAGTTTGTTCTTTTCGAAATGCGGTCCCACTTTGATCCGGAAATAGATTGCCGAAACGACTGTCAGGCAGGCTCCGAAAAGGTAGGCCCGGTCCAGTGTGGTGATTTCGCCGAGGTAACCGCCCAGCAGCAGCCCTGCCCCGATGCCGACGTCCCACGAAGTGAGGTAGGTCGAGGTGGCCGTACCCCGTTGGTTGTGCGGTGCCAGATTGACGAAGAGCGTGTTGAAGGCCGGGAACATCGTCCCGAAACCGATCCCCAGGAAGAGGGCGATCCCGAAAAAGATATAAGGGGTCAATACCGGATTCCAGCTCATCAGTGTTTCGCAGGCCGAGAGCACGAAAAAGCAGCCGCAGGCGAGGTACATGCCCAGTGCGATTACCTGGGTGATGCGTCCTTTGTCCACCTGTCTTCCGGAAAAGATGCGCGAAATGGCCATGCCGGCGGCCATCAGCGTAAAAAAGATGCCCGTGCCTTTCTGGATACCCATTTCTTTCGCGTACATCGCCACGTAAGTCGTGGTCATGCCGTAGGGAATAGACAGCAGCAGCAGGTCGATCCCGGCCGGGATGCCTTTGATCAGGATGAAGCGGTCGAGCGAGACAGGTGCCCGCTTGACCGGCTCCTTCGGCGGCGTCCGGACGAGCGAAGCCATGATCCAGCCCAGCGAACATGACGTGAGCGCCGAAAGGAAGATGACCGGGAATGAATAGAAATCGTGCAGGAACAACCCGACCATCGGGCCGATCGCCATCGCCGTGTTGTTCGTCAGGCCGTAGTATCCGATTCCTTCGCCGCGCCGCGATGAGGGCATGATGTCGATTACCACGGTATTGCCCGATACGGTGACCGTACCGAACGCAAAGCCATGGACGATCCGCAGGATGATGAAAAGCGTCAGCGACCCGGCGAACAGGTAGCCTGCGAAAATCGTCGTAAAAATGAAGAACGAGATCAGGTAGAGCGGCTTGCGCGCGAGCGTGTCGAGCAGATAACCCGAAAAGGGACGGATCGTCAGGGCGGCTACCGTATAGCAGGAGAGCGCGATGCCGACCATCGTGTTGCCCGTGTGGAACACTTCGGTGAGGTAAAACGGCAGTACCGGCATCAGCAGGTAAAAGCCGAAGTAGAGCAGGAAGTTGGCTGCCAGGATACAACAGTAGCTCGGTGTGACGAGGCGGTCCTTGGCCATGGGCGGATCGGAATTGGTCGGTGCAAAGTTAGCGGCTTTTGACGATAATTGTTCCTCCGAAAGAGTTTTTCATTGTCTCGTATGCCGTCTATCCGGTTGTAGCGGAATGGTTGCGCGGATCCGTTGAAGAAACGTACGGTTCGGCCTAAATCTGCTTTCGTCGGCACCCTGTTGAGGATTCCCGGTAAAGGAAACGGATGGTTGAATTTATTTTCCATCGGAAATTTGTTTTATTGGAAAATAAATTACACCTTTGCAACGTTAGTTGAATAAAGAAATAATTTATTATGGAAACTATATGCCTGATGCGCGACATTTACCGGGCGATCCAGACCTTCGAAGCCGACTTCCAGAAAGTGCATCGTGTTTGCATGAATGAGGCGATGCTGCTCTGTTCGCTTTCGGGGGGCAAACGTTCTGCGGCCGAAATTGCGGCAATCAATGCGATGAGCCCGTCGCACACGTCGAAGGTAATCCGTTCGGTCGAGGAGAAGGGGTTCGTCAAGCGCGTACTCGGAGAGCAGGACAAGCGCAAAATGTATTTCGAACTGACGGCGGCCGGAAAGAAATGCCTTGCGGGGATGAAGTGCGGCAGCGTGGCGGTGCCCGAGATCCTGCTACCGGTGTTCCGGGCCCGGTGCGACGACCGGGAATAAGGCGGGTCTGAACCGTATAACATCCGGAATACCCGTCAGCGCGGAAACGGGCCGGATGGCACGAATGCGGGAAACGGATACGGAAAGCGGTGACTGCCGGTCCCGGACAATGCGTAAAGCGTGTAACGGGTAAATGTGGACCAGGGGCCGATGAAATTGACGGAATAAAAGAAACTATAAATAATAGGACTATGGAATGCAATTCATGTAAAATCAAAGGATTCGTGCAGCGGAACTTGCTGACGCTGATCGGCGTAGCGGCGGGTATGGTCGGGGGGTACCTTTACTGGCGGTTCGTAGGCTGCAGCAGCGGAAGCTGTCCGATTACCTCTTCGCCGGTGATTACGGCGCTTTGGGGCGCGGTGTTCGGTGGCTTGCTGCTGAGTATGTTCAAGGTACGGCGGAACGAGTTGCCGGAGTGCAAGGCGGCTCCCGGAGAAAAGACACCTGGAAAAGATGAAAACAACGGTTAAATTACAAAACGTGATGAGCTGCGGTTGCCGCAATTCGATCCACAAAGGTTTGGGTGAACTGAACGGGGTATTCGGCGTACGGGTCGAGCCGCAGTACGACCGGATCGTGATCGACCATACCGACGAGGTGAGCCGTGCGGAGTTGCTTTCCCGACTGGAAAAACTGGGCTATAAGCTCCTCGAAGAAGAAAACTTACAAAATCGAACCAAATGAGAACAATTTTTGCGGGTGTACTGTCGGCCCTTCTTCTGACGGCTTGCGGCGCTTCCGGAGCGAAGAGCGGAGAAAATAACAATCAAAAAATAGAAAAAGCTATGAAAACGATTCATTTGACAAAAGCGGAATTTCTGGACAAAGTGGTCAATTACGAAGCCAATCCGAACGAGTGGAAATACCTCGGGGACAAACCGGCGATCGTCGACTTTTACGCCTCGTGGTGCGGGCCCTGCAAAATGGTGGCTCCGATCCTCGACGAGCTGGCCCAGGAGTATGACGGTAAGATTTATGTCTACAAGATAGATACCGAGAAGGAGCAGGAGCTTGCGGCGGCCTTCGGCATCCGTTCGATTCCCACGCTGCTGTTCGTGCCGATGGACGGCAAGCCGCAGATGGTGCAGGGGGCTATCGGCAAGGACGATTTCGAAAAGGTGATTAACGACGTGCTGCTGAAAAAATAGCGAATCCGGTTTAGGTCCGGCCCTCGCAGCGTGAAACATGCCGTGCGGTCGGATTCCGAGGACACCGGAACGTAAATTTATCGGGGCGGTTTGACAATAGCTGACCGTTTGCCGATCGGATTCAACCGACTTAGGAACATGCCCGGATACTTGTATCCGGGCATGTTTTGTTCCCGGCAGGGTATATTTTAGGTAAAGTTCAGGCCTTTGGGCTGCTTGTATCGTGAAAAAACCTATCTTTGTTCCCTGCAGGACAGGTTACCGGGTTCCGCACCCTTTGTGCCGGTCGTTGATCGTGCTGATTGCCGGTGTGTTTTTGACCGGAGTATATTTCCAGGCTTTCACGTTAGTATTACGGTTTTTGGAGTGTTTCGGCGACTTCCGCCACGACATGCAAACTCCCGCCTCGGATGAAAAAAAAGGTATTGAAAATAGCGAAATTGTTGTTGGTGGTGCTGTTCGTCAGCTACTACTGCGAATCGTCGCTGTTCTACCATACCCACTATTTCTCGTGGGGTGTCGTCACCCACTCGCACCCTTATTTGCCTGCCGGTAGCGGCACCCCGGGCCATAACCATACGCCCGTCCAGTGCGACACGATCGCACAGCTCTCGATGCTGTTGTTCGTTGCAGGCATCTCTTTGGTTTCGTTTTTCGTCCCCGGCGTTGAGGTTAGATTCAGGCCTCCCGTACGGCACGGCCGCGAGTCTTCTTCCGTACCGCTCCCGCAGTTGAGGGCGCCTCCCGCGTTGGTTTGATTTCCGGGCGATCTGTCCCGGTGCCCCCTGTTCCCGTGCAGCGCGGCCTTTCTTATTTATCAAGCCTTACAGCAGTTTTGTGCGATTGATCTGCGAAAGGCCGGAGTCGTTTTAGACGCTGATGATCCGGCCCGATTCCGAGGCTCGTGCGCCTGCTGAAACTTAGCCAAGAAACCTTATGAAACGAATTGTAATCCTCCTGTTGGCGGGTGCGGTGTGCGCATGTGCACGCTCCTCCAAATCGGGAGAGTCGACCACACCGCAGGTGCGCGTCGACAACGATATTATCGCCGTGGCGCCCGGCTCCCCCGTTCTGGAGCGTCTCACTACCGGTAAAGTGACTGCCACGCCCTACCGCGCGACGTTCACCACTTCGGGCATGGTGCAGGCGATCCCGGCCCGCTATGCCGAAATCGCGACGCCGTTCGCCGGACGTATCGTCAAGTCTTTCGTTCGCCTCGGACAGAAAGTCGTGCAGGGCAGTCCCATTTTCGAAATCAGCTCGCCGTCGTTCTTCGACACGGGCAAGGCCTATTACCAGGCCAAGCAGGAGATGGAGCTCGCGCTCAAAAGCCTGAACCGTGAAAAAGACCTGCTGAAGAACCACGTCGGCGTGGAGAAGGAGGTCGAGGAGGCCGAGGTCAACTACGAGCTGAAAAAGAAAGATTATGAAAATGCCGTTGCGGCGCTGAAAGTGTACCAGATCGACCCCGGGACGATGGTGCTCGGCCAGCCGTTGGTGGTGCGTTCGCCGATTGCGGGCGAGGTCGTGAAGGACAATATCGTGCTGGGCCAGTATATCAAAGAGGACGCCGGTCCGCTGGCCCTGGTCGCCGACCTGAGCAAGGTGTGGGTCGTCGCGCATGTCAAGGAGAAGGATATCCGGCTGATCCAGCGACTTTCGGAGGTCGAGGTACGCCTGACGGCGATGCCCGACGTTCCGGTCAAAGGAACGGTTTACCACATCAGCGAACTGCTCGATCCCGAGACGCGCTCGGTCGAGGTGCTGATCGAGTGCGACAACCGTGACCATAGGATGAAACCTTATATGTACGGCACGGTGCAGCTGACCGATGCGGTTACCGAAGCGATGTTGGTTCCGACTTCCGCGATTCTGCAACAGGAAGAGAGTTGTTATGTGTTGGTCTGCGAAGGTGCAAACCGTTTCCGCAAGGCCGAAGTGACCACAGCGTCGACCGACGGGGACCGGACGGTCGTGCTTTCGGGCGTTCGTCCCGGCGAAGAGATCGTCACCGGGGGGGCCTTTTACCTGCTTGACGCCCGCTGACCATGAAAAAACTGATTCATGCGGCGATACATCGGCGGGCGCTGATGTTCGTACTGTTCGGCATGCTGGGCGTGCTGGGTTATTTTTCGTGGCGGGGACTGGCCATCGACGCCTATCCCGACATTGCCGACGTGACCGTGCAGGTCGTTACGCAGGTTCCGGGTCTGGCTGCCGAGGAGATCGAGCAGCAGATCAGCATCCCGATCGAACGCGCGATGAACGGCCTGCCGGGATTGAACGTGATGCGGAGCAAGAACACGTTCGGCCTTTCGACGGTCGTGCTGGTGTTTCACGACGGCGTGGACGATTACTGGGCCCGGCAACGGGTGCAGGAGCGCCTTGCCGATGTCGAACTGCCGTACCATGCCGTTCCGGGACTCAATCCGCTCACGTCGCCGACCGGTGAAATTTTCAGGTATGTCCTCGAGAGTAAGACGCACGACCTGCGCGAGCTGACCGACCTGCACAAATGGGTGGTGATCCCGCGCCTGAAACAGGTGACCGGCGTCGCGGACGTGAGCAATTACGGCGGCATCACCACACAATACCAGATCGAAATCGATCCGCGCAAGATGGAGCAATACGGCATCTCGTTGGCGGACATCTCCGAGAAGGTCGAAAAGAACAACATCAACGCCGGCGGCAGTATCGTCTCGCGCGGCGATCTGGGTTACGTGATCCGGGGCATCGGGCTGATCAAGGGGCTCGAGGACCTCGGCAATATCGTCGTAAAGACGGTCGACGGCGTGCCGGTCTACCTCAATGACATCGGTAAGCTCAAATACGGCAATCTGGAGCGCAAAGGCGTGCTCGGATTCACCGACGAGCAGCGCGACTATTCGGACGGTGTCGAGGGCATCGTGCAGATGCTGCGCGGACAGAACCCGTCGGAAGTGCTGAAGGATGTGCACAAGGCGGTCGACGAGCTGAACGGCGACGTGCTGCCCGAAGGTGTCTCGATCCACCCGTTCATGGACCGTACCGATCTGGTAGGCACCACGCTGCACACCGTTTCCCGCACGCTGCTCGAAGGGATGCTGCTCGTGCTGCTGGTGCTGATCCTGTTCCTCGGAAGCTGGCGCGGTGCATTGCTGGTGGCCCTTACGATCCCGCTGTCGCTGCTGGTAGCTTTTATCCTGATGAAGGTGACCGATATTCCGGCCAACCTGCTTTCGTTGGGGGCGATCGATTTCGGTATTCTGGTCGACGGTGCGATCGTGATGATGGAGACGATCCTCAAGAAACGCGAAAGCCGTCCCGAAGCCGAACTGACCAAAGAGGGGGTAATCCGCCGGGCGACGCAGGTGGCACGGCCGATCTTCTTTTCGACGGTCATTATCATTACCGCTTACCTGCCGCTTTTTGCATTCGAGCACATCGAGAAGAAGCTCTTCACGCCGCTGGCCTATACGGTCGGTTATGCGTTGCTGGGGGCGCTCGCGGTGGCGTTGCTGCTGATTCCGGGGCTTGCGTTCCTGGCCTACCGCAAACCGCGCAAAACCTACCGGAACCGTTGGCTCGAAAAGCTGACCAATGGATATAACAACCAGATCAAGCGGCTGATGGAACGCCCGAAGGTGATCTTTGCCCCGCTGGCCGCGATTCTCGTGGGCGCGGGCGTGCTGTCGATGACGGTGGGAAAAGATTTCCTGCCGCCGCTCGACGAGGGATCGATTTGGATTCAGGTGCAGTTGCCGCCCGGCATTTCGATCGAACGGTCGAAGGAGATGGGCGCCGAGTTGCGCCGGACGCTGGGGAAGTTCGACGAGGTGTCGTACGTGATGACGCAGGTGGGCCGCGACGACGAGGGGGCCGAGGCTTTCTCGCTCTCGCACGTGGAGGTCGGCGTCGGGCTGAAACCCTACAATACCTGGGAGAGCGGCCGTACGAAGGCCGAGCTGATCGACGCGATGTCGGCCGAGTTGGCGAAGATGCCGGGTTATTCGGTCGGTTTTTCGCAGCCGATCATCGATATGGTGATGGACCAGATCGCCGGGGCGCACAGCGACCTGGCTGTGAAAATTTACGGCGAAGACCTGCGGGAGACGCGCCGTATCGCCGAAAAGGTCGAGCATGTGCTCAAGCGGGTGCCTGGTGCGGCGGACGTGGCGGTCGACCAGGAACCGCCGCTGCCGCAGTTGCAGATCATCGCCGACCGCGACCGCATCGCACAGTACGGACTCAACGTCTCGGACGTGGCCGAACTGATCGAGGTGGCGATCGGGGGTACCTCTATTTCGCAAATCTTTGTCGGTAGCAAGGTTTACGACGTAACCTGCCGTCTGAACGAGGAGTACCGCAATACGCCTGAAAAGATCGGATCGCTGATGCTGACGACCGGCGCGGGGACCAAGATCCCGCTTTCGCAGGTGGCCGAAGTAAAGATGACCACCGGTGCGAGCACGATCACCCGCGAAATGAACCGCCGCCACCTGACCGTACGCGTCAACCTGCGCGGGGTCGACCTGAGTACCTTCCTGCGCAGTGCCGACCGGCTGATCGACAAAGAGGTAAAATACGACCACGAGGATGTCCACCTGCAGTGGGCCGGACAGTTCGAGAACCAGAACCGCGCTTATGCCCGGCTCGGTTTCGTCGTGCCGCTGGCCCTCTGTATCATGCTGCTGCTGCTGATCGCCGCTATGGGTAAATTCCGGCAGGCCGCCGTGCTGATGTGCGTCGTGCCGCTGGCGCTGTTCGGCGGTATGCTGGCGCTCAACGTGCGCGGCATGACATTGAACGTTTCGTCGGCCGTCGGTTTTATCGCACTGTTCGGCGTCGCGATCCAGAACGGCGTGATTATGATTTCACACATCAACATGCTGCGCAGGCAGGAGGGCGAAGATCTGAAGCAGGCCGTGATCGACGGCACGCGTCACCGGTTCCGGCCGATCCTGATGACGGCGACGGTGGCGGTGCTCGGACTGCTGCCCGCCTCGCTTTCGGCCGGTATCGGTTCCGACGTGCAGCGCCCGCTGGCGACGGTGATCGTCTATGGGTTGCTGTTCGCTACGGTCATCACATTGTATGCGCTTCCGGTGCTCTACTACCTGGTAGAGCGTCGTCATCTGGCGCGTAAAAAACCTGAACCCGAAGAGGTATGAAAAAGCATTTGGTATTGATTGGTATAGGTGCTGCGGTATCGTTGGCCCTGCACCGGCAGGCCGTCGCAGATGCGGTTACCGCCCCCGCTGCAAGTTTTGTTACGGATGCCGTCCCGGATACCCTCTCAAGGGGTAATGCGGACACTGTCCGGACGGCCTTCCCGGCGGCCACAGCTTCCGTTGCGGCATCCGCTCCGGTTTCCTTCCCGGCTGCTTTTCCCGTTTCAGCCGGAGTTTCCCGGCCGGAAAGTTCCGCTGGTCTATCCGGGGCAGCTCTTCCGCTGGCCGGAATGCTTTCGGCACATGGGGCTGTCGAGCGTCCGGTCGGATACGCCGGATACATGGAACAGGTTGCCCGGCGAAACCTCTCCTATGCGGCTGAAAAACTCAACATGAACATTGCCGAGGCCGAGGTGCGTGCGGCCAGGCTGTTCAACGATCCGCAGCTTTCGGTCGAGTACGGCAACAACCAGGACTGGAACATGCAGATGGGGCAGGGCATTTCGGGCGAACTGAGCAAAACGTTCTCACCGGGTAAGCGCAGCGCCAACATCCATTTGGCCGGCAGCGAAAAAGAGCTGACGCAGGCGCTTCTGGACGACTATTTCCGCAACCTGCGCTGCGAGGCGACCCTGGCTTACCTCGATGCGCTGAAGCAAGCCGAACTGTTCCGTGTCAAGCAGAACGCTTACGACAACATGCGGCGGTTGGCAGAGGGAGACAGCGTCAAATTCGCATTGGGCAAGATCACCGAGGTCGATGCGACGCAAAGCCGCGTCGAGGCCGGCGTGATGCGCAACGATTTGCTGCAGGCCGAGGCGGAATTGCACAATGCCTTCCTGTCGCTGGGGATGATGCTCGGAAGCGCGACCGATACGCTTTACCTGCCGCAGGGATCGCTTCGCTTGGCCGAACGCGCTTTCCCTGCCGGTATGCTGGTCGCTTCGGCGCTCGAAAACCGGGCCGACCTGGTCGCTGCGATGCGTAACGTCGATGTCGCACAGCGGGCCGTAACCGTGGCGCGGCGCGAACGTAACATGGATTTCGACCTGGCCCTCGGCGTGAACCACAATGGCACCGTTCGCAACGAAATTGCTCCGGCCCCGCGTTTTACCGGTTTTACGGTCGGTCTTTCGGTACCGCTCAAGTTCTCGAATTTCAACAAGGGAACGGTCGAGGCGGCGCGTTACCGCGAACAACAGGCGCAGACGGCCTATGAGCAGGCACGGTTGCAGGTGCAGACCGAGGTGATGCAGAATTACCGCCGTTACACGTCGCTGATCGGACAGGTGCGCCATTACGACAACGGACTGCTGGAAAATGCCGCATCGGTGGTCAAAGGTAAAATTTACAGTTATGACCGCGGCGAAACCTCGCTGCTGGAAGTGCTCAATGCCCAGCGGACTTACGATGAGGTGCGCACACTCTATATCGAGACGCTGTACAACTATGCCGCGTCGCTGGTCGAACTGGAGACGAGCGCCGGAATCTGGGATATCGCTGTTGAGTAGGAGAGCTGCCTCTTTTCCCGGCGGGGGAATGTCGGTAGGAGACCCTGTCGGGGTGCCGCCGGATGAACTGCCATATGTTTTGGGAAAGGGTTTGGTTTGGATGAAGGGGCGCCGCTGCCAAACAGCGGCGCCCCTTTCGTATCGGTTATACCGGCTCCGTTCTCCGGGCTGTCCTCATCGGCGCTGCGATGCCGGGTGGTCTTTGCCGTCCGATTGACCAGACGGCCTGACCGACGCCGACCGGAGCAAACCGACACAACCCTTTGACGGATTGTCTTATCGCTGTTCTTTGACCGTTTCGATAAACGCTTCGATATTCTCCCACGGGATCGCCGGGTCGAGGATATGTGCCGGCGCCACCAGGAATCCGTTCTCGGGACCGAGGGTCGCGATCGTCTTGCGTGTGGCGGCGCGTACTTCGTCGGGCGTGCCGTGCGGCAGTACCGACTGTACTCCTACGCCGCCCCAGAACGACAGCCGGTCGCCGTAGGTGCGCTTGATCGCCTGTTGGTCGTTGCATTCGGGTTGTACGGGATTCAGCACTTCGACGCCTGCGTCGATCAGTTCGTCGATCATTCCTTCGATCTTCCCGCAGCTGTGCATGAAAATGATGATGTCGGGATTCACCTCTTTGGCCGCTGCGACGATCCGTTTGATCCGGGGCTTGAAGTAGGTATTGTAGAGCTCTTTCGAGAACATGAGTCCCTGCTGGCTTACGATGTCGTCGCCCAGGCGTAGGATATCCACGCCCGCGAGTGCGTATTGCCGCGCCTGCCCCACGCGGATTTGCGCGATCCGCTCGCAGATGGCGTGGGTCAGCTCCTCGTTGAGCATCATGTCCATCAGGAAGGCCTGCATGTCGCGCATCAGCCATGCCGTTTCGAACAGGGTTTGGTACATCTCGCCGCAGACGGCATAGCCGCGCTTGTGGAAAGTTGCGACCTGCGTCCTGACCCCTTCGTAGCGGTAGGGGGCATCGAAATCGGGCCACGGATAGGCGTCGATTTCAGCGACTGTTGTGGCAGTTCCGAGCGGATGGTATTTGAAATCGGGAATTTCGTACAGGGTCGGCACCGATCCGATGCCCCATTCGTCGAACGACGCTTCGGGTTCGACCCCGTCGGGAAAGAAACGCGTAAAATCGGTTTTGAGCCGGGTGGGGCCCGGAAAGACCGAACGCGTGTCGAAATCGAAATACTCTTCGGGCGGCAGCTCCGAGCCGGTCTTTTCGCGGTAGGTTTTCATGAGCAGCGGCGTGAATGCGCCCCAGCTGATTTCAAACGGCGTCCGGTCGGGTGTGCCGTTGCGCTTCAGGGCCGTGAGGACCCTCTCTCTGGGTGAAGTCATGGTGGTCGAAAGGTTCAAAAAATTCAAGTGGTTAACAAATATAGCGATTCGCTGCCGTTCTTCCGGGTCAAAGTGCGCTTTTCTTACGTCAAATTTGTTATATTTGAAACAAAAGTCACCGGGACCAGGGCCGGCCGGGTGAAATTTTCGTTTTTCGGTCGGATTAGGCCCCGATTTTGTGTAACCGGGACAGAGAATAGCATAAATCCTTAAACGAAGAAGAGTATGAAAAAGTTATTTGCTTTGTTTATTGGCCTCGCAGCTTTGCAAACCGTGGCGTGTGCCGACGACAAACCCATCGCACTGAAGGATCTTCCCGCCGCTGCGCAGCAATTCCTCAAACAGTATTTCCCCGATGTCAAGGCGACCTATGCCAAGGTCGATAACGACCTGTGGAGCAAAAATTATGATGTTCTGATGGCCGACGGCAGCAGTGTCGAATTCGACAAGAACGGCAACTGGACCGATGTCAGCTGCAAAGCTTCACAAGTGCCCGCCGCGGTAATTCCGCAGGCGATCCGCAACCACGTTGCTCAGCAGCATCCCGATCAGCGGATCGTATCGATCGACCGCGATTCGAAGGATTATGAGGTGAAGCTCAGTAACGGCGTCGAACTGAAATTCGATTTGAAATTCAACCTGATCGGTTTTGACGATTAGGCGGAGTTCCTGCCTGCGGTTTGTGGTTTGCAGCCGTTTGGGCGATTCGCGTCAATTGTGACGAGAGGGCTGTGCGTTTATCGCACAGCCCTCTTGCCTGATTATTTCACGAGTTGTTTTGACAGCCCCGGTTTTCCCCTCGTTACTTTTCTCCCCCTCCGTGTTCCCGCGTATGGCGCGGCGCAGGAATTTGGCAAGGATAGGCCCTTGTGCGGTACGGCAGGATTTTCATTCTCCAAATTGCCGGACTTTCGACAGCATGTGGCATCGTGCCGCCGGTCAGACCGGCAGCGTGACCGTAAAGCGGCTGCCTTTGCCTACTTCGCTTTCAATGCCGATCGTACCGCCGTGCGCTTCGACGAACTCTTTCGAGATCGCGAGGCCCAGCCCGCTGCCCTGTACCTTCGTGCCGGGCACGCGGAAGTAGCGGTCGAAGATACTCTTGTGGTAGCGCGGGTCGATGCCCCGGCCGAAGTCCTGCACGTAAATGTCCACCGTTTTGTCGTGTTCCGCAGCGCCTACGATGATGCGCGATCCTTCGGGCGAATGGTGGATCGCGTTGCTGAGCAGGTTCGTGATGACCCATGCGATTTTTTCGCTGTCGACGAACAGTTTCGAAATCTTTTCCGGGTACTCCACTTCGACGAAGCAGCCGAAGCGCTCGGCCAGTACGCGCGTCGCACCTACCGCGTATTCGATCAGTTCGATCGGTTTGGTCACTTTCGGCATCAGTTGCAGTTTCCCGGTTTCGAGCTGGGTCATGTTGAGCAGTTCGCCGGTGATTTTCAGCAACCGGTCCGAGCTTTCCCGGATGCTTTGCGAGAGGGCTTTCTGTTCGTCGTTCAGCGCCCCGAGGCGGCTGTCCTCGAGCAGCTGCAGGCTCATCAGGATCGACGATATGGGGGTCTTCATTTCGTGCGAAACGGTCGAGATGAAATTCGTTTTGGCCGAATCGAGCTCTTTGTACTTGGTGATGTTGTTGAGGATGATTACATTCCCGATGAAGTTCTGCTCTTTCTCTCCGATCGGGCTGATGTAGAGCGGGATATTCTCCATCTGGAAATAACTCTCTTTGTTATCCGCATAAATTTTGAGCGGCTCGTCGTCCTTTTCGGACGAATAGAGACCGCGGATCAGCCGCCGCAGCAGGTCGTTGCCGAGGGCCACTTCCGCCGCATTTTTGCCGATCACGTCGATCGGTTTGAGGTTCAGGATCGTAAAAGCCTCGTTGTTCATAAAGAGAATCTTCTTGTCGGGGTCGAGCCCGATGATCGGTTCGTGCAGGCTGTTGACGATCGCTTCGATCCTTTTTTTGTTCGTCATCAGGTCCTCGACCGTGCTGCGCCGGTACTCCGACAGTTTTTCGGCCATCTTGTTGAACGATTCGGCAACGGTCTTGAACTCTTTGTTGTGTTTGAAGTCCAGCCGCTTATCGTAGTTGAAATTCGCGATTTCGAGAATTCCCTCTTTCAGCATTGTAATCGGCTTGACCACGCCGCGTGGGAAGCGTATCAGGAAAACGAATGCGATCAGCACGCAGAGCACCGCGGTGATCGCCAGCCACCACATCGCCTCTTCGGACGCATCGCTCAACAGGCGGCTTTTGGCCTGGATTGCGGCCATGTTCAACTCCATGATGCGGTAGAGGTCGCTGCGGACTAACTGGATCGTGCGAGGTGTGACGGTGTCCTGCAACATCGCGATTCTCTGTTGGAGCGCACCGGTAGCCTGGAATTCGTCGGCTTCGGTGATGTTCTTCTGCTGCAGCGCGAGGGTTTCCAGCAGTGGCAGCATGGCCGCCGAGTCGTATTCGATGCTGTCCAGCGAGGTCATCATGTCGCTTGCGTAGCGCAGCGAATTGTAATTGTCGGCGATGATGTTTACCGATGCCTTCGACAGGTCGCGGATATAACCCACCGACTGGATGCCCAGCAGCAGGATCATTGCGAACAGGACGCCGATGCCCAGTGTGAGTCTTTTTTGTATCTGCATGGTCAGGAGAGGATAATCAGGTCAATGTTCATGTGCGAAAGTCTGTTGATCAGCCGTTTGAGCGAGAGGGCCGTATAGAGTAACGAAAGTAACGTAAATTTCGGTTTGCAGATGCACACCGTACTGATTTTTTGTTTGACGCAGGTGTCGATGATCGCTTCGATCGGATGGTTCGAATGGATCTGCAGTACTTCGCCGCCGAGTTCCGAGGCGAGCTTGAAGTTGTTGATCAGGTATCGCTGGTTGGCGAGCGGAATCCGGTCCGAGCTCTCGCGGTCGGTCTGCACGTAGAGGACCGCGAAGTGCGCATTGAAACGGGTGGCCAGCCGGGCGGTCTTGCGGATCACGCGGCGCGGGCTTTTTTCGCTGCTGTCGATCACGGCGAGGAATTTTTCGTGGCGCAGGCCGGGGGATTCGGTTACCTCGTTTTCGACCTTTTTCTCGACGCGCAGCGCTACCTCTTTGAGCGCCAATTCGCGCAGTTGCAGGATGTTCTCCTGCCGGAAAAAATTGTCGAGCGCCGTCTGCACTTTTTCGGGTTTGTAAATTTTACCCGCCTTGAGCCGTGTGATGAGCTCCTCGGCCGTCAGGTCGATGTTGACCACCTCGTCCGCCAGCGCCAGCACGTTGTCCGGCACCCGTTCGCGGACTTCGATCCGGGCGATTTCCTGTACCTCTTCGTTGAGGCTTTCGATGTGCTGGATGTTGACGGCGCTGATCACGCTGATTCCCGCATCGAGGATCTGCAGCACGTCCTGCCACCGTTTCCCGTGTTCACTGCCTTCGATGTTGGTGTGCGCCAACTCGTCGACGATCACGATTTCGGGATGGGCGTTGATGATGGCCGCGACGTCCATCTCTTCGAGCTCCTTGCCTTTGTAAAAGAGTTTGCGTCGCGGAATGACGGGCAGTCCTGCTACCAGCGCTTCGGTTTCGGGACGTCCGTGCGTTTCGATGTAGCCGATCTTTACGTCCACGCCCACTTCGAGCAGCTGGTGTGCCTCCTGCAGCATGCGGTAGCTCTTGCCCACACCGGCGATCATGCCGATGTAGATTTTAAACTTTCCCCGGTGCGATCGTTTGATCAGGTCGAGGAAGTGTTGTACGCTCTGTTTCTGGTCCATGTCTTGTGTCCGGTCCGGCGGTGGTTTTCGGCCGGTCTTTTTTCGGGTTTACGGGCTGGTTGGGAACAGGCCAATCCGCCCCGGGAAGGGAGCGGATTGCCGGAAGTGTTGCGGCTCTCCTTAGAGCATGATAGACAGGCCGCCCACGAAGTGCACGTCGTCCATCGCCGGGTTCCAGATCAGCCGGGTGAAAACCGGCAGCTGGAACCGGTCGGAAAAACGGATAGCCTTGGTTGCCGAAAGCGCTACGTTGCAAACGGCGAATTCGTCGGTTCCGTACGTGCCGGAAGTTTCCCACGGCGTGAATCCGACGCAGGCGCCCATATCCACGCTGCCGACGCTGAACGGGTAGGACACCTCGGCGTAGGTCGAGTAACATTGGTCGCCGTTGCTCTTTTTATCGGCGCCGAAGAGCATCGTATACCACGCTATGGTCAGCGGGAAACGCTCTCCGAAACAGTAGGCTGCACCCAATTCGACCCGATGGGGGGTGTCCGAACCGAACCGAAAGTAGCTCCGGCTCGGTACAGGGCTGTCCGGGGTTACGGCCATCGGCGATCCGGTCCAATAGTAATCGGTCAGCGATACGGTCAGGCCGCCTATCGTGTAAGCCGCAGTCAGGTCGGCCTCTTTGTAGCTCGACGAGGCGAAGTCGACCGAACCCCATGCCGTCAGCGCGAAGCCGCCCGCTTTCATGCCCAGCGTCGGCTGGATGCTGGCTCCGGCGTTGTAGAAGCCGCGCCAGATGTAGCTGCTCACCAGGTCGCTGCCGAAAACGATCCGGACGCCGCGGCTTTTTTCTGCCGGTGCGGATGTCGTCGCGGCAGTTGTCGGTGCATCATACCGGTTGTCGATATTTTCAGGAGCCTGCTCGCCGGGTTCCCCGGCGAAAAGTGTATCTGCGATCAGCAGGCAACCCAGCGTACTCAAAAGTACGATAAAATTCTTTTTAATCGAGTTAGTCGTTTTTTTCATGATCGTAAATTTTACAGGGATGTTGCCGCAGCCGTTGTCTCCGTATTTGCGGGATGGGCTGTGTGAGCGGTTGTTCGGGTCGTATCGGTTTCAATCGAAACGGATTTCGGCCCTTTCGTAGGTTTATTTGGATTGCTTCGCGTCGAGCGCAAGGTTCAGTTTCAGAACGTTGACCTTCTGCGTGCCGAACAGGCCGAGCCAGGGTTGCTGCACCTGTTCTTCGACGATCGTCCGGACGGTCTCTTCCGACAGTCCCCTTGCGTCGGCGACCCGTTTCACCTGTACGTAGGCTGCTGCGGGCGAGATGTCGGGGTCGAGTCCGCTGCCGCTGGCTGTGACGATCTCGGAGGGAACGTCCTTGCGGGTGAGATAGGGGTGTGCCGCGAGGAAGGTGTCGATCCGCGCCTCGATTTCAGCCAGATATTCGGGATTGGTCGTAGCCTTATTGCTGCCGCCAGAGCCGCCGCCGTTGTAATCGACGGCCGACGGACGTCCCCAGAAATATTTGGCCTCAGTGAAGGACTGGCCGACATTGGCGGCTCCGACCGTACGACCTTCGGCCACCACGATGTCGGCTTCGCCCCGGTTCGGACCGGCTGCCTGTGCGAAAATCCACAGGATGAGTATATATCCCATCGACAGCAGGATGCAGAATGCAACGGTGATTTTAAACGATTTCCAAAAGGTTTTCATGGCTTTGTTTTTTATGTGTTCCGCTCGTTTCATGTATTTCGGCGGGCTTGCTCCCACGGGGCGGAACGGCTTTTTTGTTTTTCGGTGTTTGTCCGTCTTGCGTTGGCCGGACCGACTTTAGCAGAATAAACTGATGAACATGTCGATCAATTTGATGCCGATGAACGGGACGATCACGCCGCCCAGGCCGTAGATGAACAGGTTGCGGCGCAGCAGGGCCGAGGCTCCGATCGGTTTGTACTTCACGCCGCGCAGGGCCAGCGGGATCAGCAGCGGGATGATAATCGCATTGAAGATTACCGCCGAGAGGATCGCGCTTTCGGGCGAATGCAGGTGCATCAGGTTCAGCGCTTCCAGGGAAGGGATCGCCGCGATGAACAGCGCCGGGACGATAGCGAAATATTTGGCTACGTCGTTGGCGATCGAGAAGGTGGTCAGCGTGCCGCGCGTCATCAGCAGCTGCTTGCCGATCTCGACGATCTCGATCAGTTTGGTCGGATCGTTGTCCAGGTCGACCATGTTGCCGGCCTCTTTGGCGGCCTGCGTGCCGCTGTTCATCGCCACGCCGACGTCGGCCTGCGCGAGTGCCGGGGCGTCGTTCGTGCCGTCGCCCATCATCGCGACGAGTTTGCCGCTTTGCTGTTCGCGTTTGATGTACTCCATCTTGTCTTCCGGTTTGGCTTCGGCGATGAAGTCGTCTACGCCGGCTTTCTCGGCGATGTATTTTGCCGTCAGCGGATTGTCGCCCGTGACCATCACCGTTTTGACGCCCATCCTGCGCAGGCGGTCGAACCGTTCGCGGATGCCCGGTTTGATGATGTCCTGCAATTCGATCACACCGGTCACTTTCTCGTTCTCGCAGACTACCAGCGGCGTGCCTCCGTTTTCGGAAATTTTCTTTACGGTCCGTTCCACCTCTGTGTCGAACGGGTGTCCCGCCTGTTCGACGATCCTGCGGATCGCCTCGAAGGCTCCTTTGCGGATCCGGCGTCCGTCCGCCAGGTCGGCGCCCGAGCATTTGGTCTCGGCCGTGAATTTGATCATACGAGCACCGGCTATTTCCATGTCGTTGATCGTCACATTCTGCGAGCGGCCCAGTTCGAGGATAGATTTGCCTTCGGGTGTCTCGTCCGAAACCGAAGAGAGCATGCAGGTCCGGATCAGCTGCGCCGGGTCCGTGCCGGCTATCGGATGGAACCGGGTGGCCTTGCGGTTGCCGATGGTGATCGTACCGGTTTTGTCCAGCAGCAGCGTGTCGACGTCGCCTGCGGTTTCGACGGCGCGGCCCGATTTGGTAATTACGTTGGCCTGCAGCGCACGGTCCATACCGGCGATGCCGATGGCCGAGAGCAGTCCCCCGATCGTTGTCGGGATCAGGCAGACGAACAGCGAGATCAGTGCGGCGATCGTCAGGTTCGCTCCCACGTAGTCCGCGAACGGTTTGAGCGTGGCGCAGACGATTACGAATACCAGCGTGAATCCGGCCAGCAGGATCGTCAGTGCGATTTCGTTCGGGGTTTTCTGGCGCGAAGCGCCTTCGACCAGTGCGATCATTTTGTCGAGGAAGCTCTCGCCGGGCTGTGCGGTGACTTTGGCGCGGATACGGTCCGACAGCACCTTCGTACCGCCCGTCACCGAACTTTTGTCGCCGCCCGCTTCGCGGATCACCGGTGCGCTTTCGCCCGTGATCGCGCTTTCGTCGATCGAAGCCAATCCTTCGATGATCTCGCCGTCGGCGGGGATCGTGTCTCCGGCGACGCATTCGAAAATATCGTTTTTCTTCAGAGCGGAACTGCTGATGATCTGTACGGAACCTCCCGCAACCAGTTTGGCGGGAGTCTCCTCGCGGGTTTTGCGCAGCGAGTCGGCCTGCGCTTTGCCGCGCGCTTCTGCGATCGCCTCGGCGAAGTTTGCGAAGAGGAGTGTTGCGAGCAGCACAAGGAAGATGACGAGGTTGTAGCCGAACGTACCCTGCGACGTGTCGCCCGATAAGAGGATGTAGAACAGCATCGTCAGCATCATCGCCGTCACGATCTCCACGGTGAACATGATCGGGTTTTTGATCATGGTGCGCGGGGCGAGCTTGCGCACCGAGGCGCGGAGGCTTTCGCGGAGCAGCTGTTTGTCGAACAGTTTGTTATTTTTTGTTTTCATGTCGTTGTCTGTATTATATTTCAACGGTAGTTTGCTTGTGCGGTCCGGTCGGTGCCGGGCTGCATCAGAAACCGAGGTAATCGGCGATCGGACCGAGCGTGAGTGCCGGGAAGAACGAAAGTGCGGCGACGATCACGATTACGGCGAAAGTCATCACGGCGAAGGTCATCGTGTCGGTCTTCAGCGTGCCGGCGCTTTCGGGAATGAATTTCTTGTTTGCCAGTAGTCCTGCGATGGCGACCTGTCCGACGATCGGGAAATAGCGGCCCAGGATCAGCACGATGCCGCACGAAATGTTCCAGAAGGGGGTGTTGTCGCCCAGGCCCTCGAAGCCCGAACCGTTGTTGGCCGCCGACGAGGTGTACTCGTAGAGCATTTCGCTCAGGCCGTGGTACGACGGGTTGTTGAGCCAGCCCAACGACGGGTTGTGCGCGATGAGTCCTGCCGCGAGTGCGGTACCCACCAGGATGATGAAGGGATGCAGCAACACGACGAGCGTCGCGATTTTCATCTCCCGCGCCTCGATCTTTTTTCCGAGGAATTCCGGCGTGCGTCCGACCATCAGCCCGCTGATGAAGACGGCGATAATCAGAAAGGCATAGTAGTTCATAAAGCCGACGCCCACGCCGCCGAACCAGCAGTTGATTTGCATGTTCAGCATCTGGAGCATACCGCTGAGCGGGGTCTGGCTGTCGTGCATGCTGTTGACCGAGCCGTTCGAAGTGACGGTGGTGGTCATGCCCCACATGGCCGATGCGGCCGAACCGATACGTACCTCTTTGCCTTCCATGCTGCCCATATCTTGCGAAATGCCCATCCCGGCAATTTGCGGATTTCCTCCCATTTCCTGATTGACAGAGACGGTTATTCCGACCAGGTAGGCGAAGAGCATGACGCCGTAAATGGTCCAGGCCAGTTTGCGCCGTTTGAGGTAGAAGCCCAACGCGAAGACCATCGCCATCGGCAGAATCAGGATCGACCAGCATTCGAGCATGTTGGTGAAGGCGTTGGGGTTCTCCAGCGGATGGGAAGAGTTGACGCCGAAATAGCCGCCGCCATTGGTGCCGAGCTGCTTGATCGGTACGATTGCCGCGGTGGGTCCTTGTGAGATTACCTGTTCGGTACCTTCGAGCGTGGTGAGGTGCTGCTGTCCTTTGAAGGTCATCGGCGTGCCGTTGATGATCAGCAGGATACCGACCAGCAGGGAGAGCGGCATCAGGATACGGGTCGTGCTTTTGACCAGGTAAACCCAGAAGTTGCCGATCGTCTGGGTCGTTTTAGCGGCCATGGCCTTAAAGACGCCGGCCAGTGCCGCCATGCCGCAGGCTGCCGTGATGAATTGGAACAGCATGATGACGAACAGCTGCGTAAAATAGCTCAGGCCCGTTTCCCCGCTGTAGTGTTGCAGGTTGCAGTTGACCATGAAGCTGATGCAGGTGTTGAACGCCAGATCGGGACTCTGGCCCGGATTACCGTCGGGATTCAACGGCAGGATACCCTGTGAAACGAGCAGGATCATTCCCCAGAAGAACCAGAAGAGATTAACGATGAGCAATGCCTTGAGGAACTGTTTCCAGTTCATCTCCTCTTCGGGGTTGATTCCCGAGAATTTGTAGATCCAACGCTCTATGGGAGCCATGAAGTCCGACCAGGTCTTCTCTCCCTTGTACACTTTTGCGATGTAGCGTCCCAGCGGATAGCTCAGCCCCACGAGGCAGACCAGTTGCAGGATGACGCCCAGGATTTCGGTATTCATTTATTCGTTTTGTTTTGTCGTGCCGGATTTGCGGTGTCATACCGTTCCGGCATTTACGGGTTAACGGAATTTTTCGGTGGCGCGGCCGTCAGAATTTTTCGGGCCTTACCAGTACATACATCAGATAGATGAAGATCAGGATGCTGATAATTAGTAAAATCGTATACATTTCGGGTCTCCTTCCTTAGATTTTGCCGAACCAGTCGACGCATTTGAAAAAGAACCAGTAGCAAAGGGCTCCCAGTCCGCATAAGAGTAAAAACATCAGTAATCCATTCATATCGTATTCGCATTTGAGTTTGTTTCGCGGCAGGGTGCTGCCAAACGGATGCCAGATGCAATGATTAGAGTGTATAGTATTGTTAATCAGTTATTTGATTTGGAGGAGTGTGTTGTTTGGAAAATAAAAAACCCTACCATTTTGGTAGGGTCAGCTTTCCGGAATGGAAAGGATCGTTCGATAGCAAGAATCGTTATTATGTGCATGGGCCGCTTTACACTTCGGTCGTTCCATGCCTCGGCAGTTCCGAGTCCGTATACGGTCCTCCCGGACAATCCGTATCGGGGTATCCGGAACCTTGCGTATTGATTGTTTCTGATACGGATTCTCCGGAGTATCGTGCGTCCGGAGGAGCGTGGTGCCGATAACAGGCGGGTATTATTCCGAATCGTTTCGGACGAAAGTCATCCCTCGCAGCGCATCGTCCGAATAGACGTGCAGCGAATGGGCCGTGGCACTCAGGCAGGTGATGCGGTGAATGTGGTTGTCGAAACGGCCCGGGTGGCCGATGGCGGCGAAACCCTCCTGTCCGTTCACGCGCACGACGTTCGCGAGCTTCAGCGCGGTGGGGCCGGCCTGTTCGAAAATCTCGACCTGGAACTCGCCGTCTGCGAAATAGTACCCGGCGAATTGCGGATGGGCGTGGATCGAGGTGCGGTTGCCCGCTTTCCAGCTCATCACGATGGCTTCCCAGTGGGTGCGGGGGCACCGTCCGAGGTAGGTGCGCAGGTACGATTCGTCCGAAAAGCGGTCGAAGGCATCGAGGGGGTGGGTGGCGAGCCACCCCTGGACATAGGTTTTGATCCGGGCGGCAAGCGCCTCGTCGATCGTGGCGTCTGCACAGAAACCGAGTAATCCGGTGAAAAACGGTTCATACCCCTCGGTTATTCGGGGTTGCAACGGGTAGCTGTCGGCCAGCACGGGAGTCTTGATAGCTTGCATAGCGGCGGGATTTATCCTTTTTGCAAAGCTAATCGCGGATCGGGCCGTTTCCATACGCTTAAATACCCAATTCGGGGGAGTTGAAATACTGAAAGTATTATGTAAAAAGGGGCAGGAGCGTTTCGCCCGGAGAAACTCCCGGGATACCGGTACCGTGATGGGGGCGCATCTCCGGTAACCGGAACAATGCCCGGTTCCGGCGTTGGTAACGGGTCGGCCTACAAACCGTACTCCTCGATTTTGCGGTAGAGGGTGGTCAGGCCGATGCCCAGCAGGCGTGCCGCTTCGGTTTTGTTGCCGCCCGTGTGGCCCAGCATCCGGGCGATGTGCTGCTTTTCGATCGCCCGCAGCGAGAGCGGCAGTGTGCTGTCGTCCGACGCGGGAGCACCGTGTTGCAGTTCGACGGGCAGGTCTTCGGCCCGGAGTACACCGTCCGAAGCCATAATCATGCTGCGTTCGACCACGTTGCGCAGCTCACGGATGTTGCCGCGCCACGGATGGCGCCGCAGGAGCTCCAGGTAGCCGGGCTCGATCGTTTCGACGGGCTTGTCCATCTTCGCGGCAAAGACGTTCGTGAAATGGCGGGCATACTCGTCGATATCGGACGGACGTTCGCCGAGCGAAGGCAGTTTGATCTGGAAAACGGAGAGCCGGTAATAGAGGTCTTCGCGGAAGTTGCCCGCTGCGATCTCTGCGGGCAGGTCGCGGTTGGTCGCGGCGATAACGCGCATGTTGACTTTCGTGGGTTTCGTTTCGCCTACTTTGATGAATTCTCCGCTTTCGAGCACCCGCAGCAGTTTTGCCTGCAGGTCGACCGGCATTTCACCGATCTCATCGAGGAAGAGCGTCCCGCCGTCGGCCTCTTCCATCAATCCCTTTTTATTTTTTGCCGCTCCGGTAAACGCTCCTGCCGTGTGTCCGAACAGTTCGCTTTCGAGCAGGTCTTTCGCAAATGCCGAGCAGTTGACCGCTACGAATGTCCGGTCCTTTCGTTTGCCGGCCCGGTGGATCGCCTGTGCGAAAACCTCTTTGCCGGTGCCCGTTTCGCCCGTAAGTAAAACCGAGGTATCGGTACCGGCCACCTTACGGGCCAGCTCGACTGCCGCGCGCATCGGCTTGGATGAGCCGATAATCGCATCGAAGCCTTGTCCCGTACTCCCGGCGGCCGTTGCGGCGTTGCGGCGGCGGTTCGTCCGGGCCTTGTCGACCGCGCGGCTCAACAGCGGAATGATCTTGTTGTTGTCATCCCCTTTGGTGATGTAGTCGAATGCGCCGTTCTTGATCGCCTGTACGCCGTCGGGGATATTGCCGTAGGCGGTCAGCAGGATCACCTCGCAGTCGGGTTCGGCCTGTTTGATCCGGGTTACCATCTCGACTCCGTTGCCGTCGGGCAGTTTTACGTCGCACAGTACGACTTCCGGGTGCGTACGTTCGAGTTGGCGCAGGCCCGTCGTACAGTTTTCCGCCTGGATCACCTCGTAGCCTTCGAGGCCGATGATGCGGGAGAGCAGTCCGCGAAGCTGGGTTTCGTCGTCGATAATCAGGATTTTAGCCATCTGTTTTACGCCGAAGAAAAGGATCGGTTCGGAGCAAAGATAGAAAAAACGGACGTATTTTGCAGGAAAATGGCCCGTGAGGGTGTGAACGAAGCGAATTGCGGCTATCTTTATCCCTGAGCCGTCCTTGGCTGCTGACCTGGATCTGCACAACCTGTCGCTTGTGTCCTGTGTGACCGGTGACCCGGAAGTTGCCCCTATACGTCATACATCGGCTGGGAACGGATCGGAAACTGATTGAAAACAGGTCGGGATCGGTCCGGAACAGGTTGGAATACCGGACAACGAACGGCGATGGATTGCAGGGAATGAGCCAGGCTTTGGAAATGAATAGAAGTAAATGAACTAGTAATCGGGACGGTTATGGATGAAATGAGAATGAAGCAGCGGCAGGAACCGGAAGTCTTTTATTATGACTATGCCACTCCGCTCGGCATGTTACGGATCGAAGAGAACGGTCGCGGCCTTACTGCCGTTTCGCCGGTGAAACCGGAGTGTGCCTCGTGTCACACCGGGGCCGAGTCGTTATCCGGGAATGGAAACGGTGCGGATATAGCACGGTGCCGTATGGACGAGACGCCGCTGATTCGTCGTGCCGCGGCGCAGTTGCAGGAGTATTTCGCCGGTAAACGGAAAGTATTCGACTTGCCTCTGGCCCCCGAAGGGACCCCGTTCCAGCACCGGGTTTGGGCCGTGTTGCGTTCGATTCCGTACGGACAAACGCTCACTTACGGCGAAGTGGCTGCACGGGCGGGCAATCCGAAAGCCTCGCGGGCCGTGGGTATGGCCAATAACCGCAATCCGCTGATGATTATCGTGCCGTGCCACCGGGTGATCGGCGCTGGAGGAAAATTGGTCGGGTATGCCTGCGGACTGGATAAAAAGGAGTTTCTGCTGAACCTCGAACGCGGACATTCGGAACTGTCGGGCAGGCTTTTGTGAAAAAACAGGGAAAAAAGCGGCGGGAAGCCTAACGGCAGTAAATTATTCTATCTTTGTCCTTGAAACAGAGCCGGTCAAAGAGATTTCCCGGCTGAAAAACCGAAGAAAATGAAAAGGGACAATTGTGTACGCATGTTTTTGGCAGCGGCGCTTGCGGTCGGACTGGTGTCGTGCGGTGGGGCCGCAGGTCCGCAGACCGTTACCGGAGTTGTGGTGGACGCTTCGATGAACAACATCATGGTCCGGACCGATGCGGGGGATACGGTGGACATCAGCACGATGGATACCGATCCGGCAAAGGTGCCGGGTGTGCTGATCGACGATTCGGTGCGCGTGGTATGCGCCGGCAAAGACGTGGACGGAGTGAAGGTGCTGACGGCGCAGGAGCTGACCGTCACCGTCCATTCCCCCTATTATTACATTCAGGGGACATGGCTCGAACCCAATCCGATCAAAGCCTCGGAGATGCAGGGCGTTACGCTCGAGGCCGACGGTTCGGCCGTATCGGTGGGTATGGCTACGTTGCAGTTCAAAAATTGGAGCCTTGCCGACGGGAAAGTGATGCTGACCGCCGAGAGTATCGGTAACGGCGTAAACGCTGAAACGACCGATACGCTGCAGGTGGTCAAACTCGATGCCGACTCGCTCGTACTGGCGCAGAACGGCCAGGTGGTGTGGCGTTTCGGGCGGAAAAAGTAAGTTTCTCACCGGATTAGGATTAATTCAAAGACAGGACAACCGGTCTGTAACGGATGGGTTGCCCTGTCTTTTTGTTGGGGTTTGGCACATCGCCGGCTCGCGAAGAATATTTCGGCGGCGGTGCGAATATTTGCCGGGAAAGGTTATTTTTGTGTCACGGTATCGTTCGGGGCATCCGGACAGGACCGGATAATATAAACGCGGATAATACGAATGACGTTATGGGAAAAAAGGCAGTAGGTTACCTGTTGTATAATTTCCTGATTCTCGCAACGATCGGGATTTTCCTGCTTGCGGTGGGCGGTTGGCGTGCGCCGCAGGTCGATCCTGCCCGGTCGGGATTCTATGTATTCCTCGGACTGGCGTTGCCGGTGGTGTTGTTCGCCAATCTGTCGCTGCTCGTCTATTGGTGCGTGCGGCGCAAGGTGTGGTTGCTTTTCCCTCTGGCCGCGTTATTGCTCAATACGGGTTACTTTACCGCCATGTACCAGTGGCCGGGCGGCGGAGACGAGTCCCGCCCGGCCGATCTGAAGGTGGCTTCTTACAACGTGCATGCGTTCCGGGAGCAGGGCGCCGATATCCGCCAGACGGTCCGTCAGATGGCTTATCTGTTTCGGGAAGAGGGCGCCGACGTGGTCTGCCTGGAGGAGTTCGTCCCGGCGCCGCGTTTCGGCTTGGACAGTATCATCAGCCGGTTCCACGACTGGCCGCATGTGGCGGCCGGCGTTGCGATCACGATTTTCAGCAAATATCCGATCCTCGATGCCGAGGTGATTCCCTTTCCTGATACGGACAACAGTGCGTTGTGGGTAGACCTGCTGATCAGCGGACAAAAAGTCCGCGTACTGGCCGTGCACTTGCAGACGACCGGTGTCGACCGTGCCCAGCGGAACCTCAGTTACCAGAGCCGCAACCTGAGTGTCGAAGGAAGTTCCGAAGCGATGGAGCAAATGCAGGCGAGCTATCGTGCCAATGCCGTTGTCCGTGCGCAGCAGGTGGCGCGGCTCCGGCAGATGGTCGATACGCTGCGCATGCCGTTGATTGTTTGCGGCGACTTTAACGACATGCCCTCATCCTATACCTATCGGGCGATGAAGGGAGATTTACACGATGGATTCAAGGATTGCGGCAGCGGCTACGGCGGTACGTTCCGCCATTTCAAAGGGCTGTTGCGGATCGATTACATGTTCTATAACGATGCTTTTTCGGGAGAGCGCTATTATACGCTGGACGTGCCTTACAGCGACCACAAGCCTGTCCTGATGGATTTTTCTTTCCGTTCAGGGGAGACCGATCACGGTTCCGGGAAAACAGGTTCGGAGCGATGAGCCGCCTGCAATGCCCGCAATAAACCGGTGACAAGCAGACAAGCCAATCCCCCCCCCCGACCGGTCGATGACAGGCCGCGTGCCGGTTCGGTACCTGACTCCGGGGTGTTATGAATTATTTATAAACTGGCCGGTGCGTTCGCGCTGTCGGCCGAAGCGTTCATCGCGGCGGCCCCGGTCCGGGTGGGAACGGAAAAACTGAAAGTCGATCCTTCGCCCGCTTTCGAAGAGAACCACAAATCTCCGTTGTTCTTGTGGGCGAAGTCCTTGCACAGCAGCAAGCCGAGCCCGGATCCCTCCTCGTTGTGCGTGCCGTAGGTGGTGAAATGGGTGTCCGAATGGAACAGCTTGGGCTGGTCTTCCTCCGGAATTCCCTTACCGAAATCGCGTACGTTCACTACGGCTTTTTCGCCCAGGTCTTCCACCGTGACTATAATTTCGCTGCCCTCGGGACTGTATTTGACGGCATTGCTCAACAGGTTGCGCATGATCGTCTTGATCATATCCACATCCACCCGGACATCGACATGATCGGGCCACTCCGTCCTGATTTTGATATTCTTCAGCGAAGCGACCGGAGAGAAGAGCGTGACGGCATCGCCGATCACTTCCATCATGTCGATCTCCTGGTATACGGTTTTGAGGCGCCCGATCTGCGATTTGGTCCATTTGAGCAGGTTGTCCAGCAGGGAAAAAGTCTCTTCTGCCGTGTGGTTGGCCATCGAAAGCATGTCGTACATTTCGGGGCCGATCTTCTCGGGTGGAAGCTGCGCCATCAGCAGGTTGAAGATCATCTTGAGCGAACCCATCGGCGAGCGCAGGTCGTGCGCGATGACCGAATAGAGCCGGTCGCGGCCGCGGATCGTACTTTGCAGTTCTTTCATCTGGCTGGCGATCAAACGCTTGGCTGCGATCAGTGAAATCTGGTGCGTGACGCGGATCAACAGTTCCTCCTTGTTGAACGGTTTGGAGATGTAGTCCGACGCGCCGGTCTTGAACCCTTTGACGATGTCGTTGGTAGAGTTCAGTGCCGTGAGGAAGATGATCGGAATCTCCTGCGTTTGCGGATCGGCTTTCAGTTTCTCGGCCACTTCGTAACCGTTCATGCCGGGCATCATGATGTCGAGCAGGATCAGATCCGGGGACTCTTTTTCGACGGCCTGCAACGCTTCCATACCGTTACCCGCGGTAACGATCCTGTATTTCTGGTTTCCGATCAACACTTTTAACAGCAGGACATTCGCTATAGTATCGTCGACGATCAGCACCGTATATTCCGAAGGATTGATTTCTACTTGCATCGCTTGCGCGGTTTGGGTTCGGGTTGTGCGGCCGCGGGCCGCGGTTAACGGAAACGAATGTTTGGATTAGTTCAGCGAGCGGAAATATTCGATGGTGTGTTTGAGGCCCTCTTCGAGTTGCGTCGAAGGATCGTAGTCCAGTTTCTCGCGGGCCAGCGTAATGTCCGGTTGGCGTTGGCGCGGGTCGTCGTGCGGCAACTCCCTGAAAGCGATTTTCGAACGGGAACCGGTCAGGCGGATCACTTTTTCAGCCAGTTCGAGGATCGTAAATTCATGCGGGTTGCCCAGGTTGACCGGGCCGAGGAAATCGGCCGGGGACGCCATCATGCGGACCATGCCTTCGATCAGGTCGTCCACATACTGGAAGCTGCGCGTCTGCTGGCCGTCGCCGTAGATGGTCAGGTCGTTGCCCTGCAGCGCCTGCACGATGAAGTTCGACACTACGCGGCCGTCGTTGGGCAGCATGCCCGGGCCGTACGTGTTGAAAATGCGGATGATCTTTATCTCGATGCCGTGTTGCCGGTGGTAGTCCATGCAAAGCGATTCGGCGCAGCGCTTTCCTTCGTCGTAGCACGACCGGATGCCGATCGGGTTGACATGCCCCCAGTAACTTTCGGTCTGCGGGTGCACGATCGGGTCTCCGTACACCTCGCTGGTCGAGGCCTGCAACAGGCGCGCCTTGGTCTCTTTGGCCAGTCCCAGCATGTTGAGGGCGCCCATTACCGAAGTCTTCGTCGTTTTGATCGGGTCGAACTGGTAGTGGATCGGGGAAGCCGGGCATGCGAGGTTGTAGATTTCGTCCACTTCGGCGAAGTAAGGGTTGATCACGTTATGGCGCACCAGCTCGAAGTTGGGCCGGCCGATCAGGTGCCATACGTTTTTTTTGCTGCCGGTAAAATAGTTGTCCAGGCAGATTACGTCGTGCCCGTCGTTGACCAGGCGTGCGCACAAATGCGAACCGATGAAGCCTGCGCCTCCCGTCACTAATATCCTTTTCATTCGGTATGTAATGATGTTTTTTAAATGCTATGACAAATATAGCTTAATTTACTTATTTTTCACATAAAACTCGCCTTTCGTGTTGTGCAGAGTGGGGGGTGGTGATATTTTTGTATTTTTGTGTAAACTTCCAATGTTTCGTTTATGAGTAAGGCTACCGTTTCGGAGCAAGAGCTTGAGTCTTTGCGTCGTGATGCGGAAAGGTTCCGCAACCTTCAGCAGGTGGCGCATGTCGGGTGGTGGAAAGCCGATTTCACAGCCCGGGAAGCCTGTTTTTCGGAGATATTGGCCGATATTCTGCAAGTCGGGCCGGAACCCGTACCGTTCGAGCGATGTGCAGAGTTGATCCACCCAGATTACCGGGAACGGGTCATGCACAGCCTGGATATGTTCCCCGAGGTCGATTTTTACGACGAATCTTTTCCGGTGCGCTCTAAGGTCGGTGATATCTGGATGCATTCGCAGCTCGCTTCCAAAGAGACGGGACCCGACGGGCACCTGTTCGCACAGGGGTTTATGCGGTACCTGTCCGTCCAGGAGGCCCAGCATACGCGGGAGAGTGCGTCCCACATGCAGCTTAAAGAGCTGCTGACGCGGCAGAATAATCTTTCGCAGTCGCTGCTGATGCTGCTCAAGCATTCCGACGAACAGGATGTGATTACCGGTTTGCTCGAAAACCTGCTGCACCAGTTCGATGGCGACCGGACTTATATTTTCGAATACGATTGGGCGAAACGGACCCACAGCTGCCGCTATGAAGTGGTGCGCGACGGGGTTACCCCCGAGATCGACGGCCTGCAGGATATTCCGATCGATTTGACGCTGTGGTGGTCGGAGCGGTTGAAGGAGAACCTGCCGATCATCCTGAGCGACTTGGATGAGCTTCCGCCCGAGGCGGACGGCGTAAAGGCTGTACTCGCTCCCCAGGGGATCAAGTCGCTGATGGTCGTTCCGCTGATCAACCGGGAAGGAACCTGGGGCTATATAGGGGTCGACATCGTCGGCCAGTACCGTATTTGGAACGAGGCCGACCGGCAATGGTTCCTGTCGCTGGCCAACATCATCAGCGTCTGCATCGAGCTCAAACGCTCCGAAGCGACTATCCGGAAAGAAAAGGAGTATTTCCGCAATATTTATATGCACATGCCGCTGGGTTATGCCAAAATGCGTGTGGCTTACGACCCGCAGGGGAAGCCGGCGGATTACCTGCTCGAGGAATACAATCCCGCCGTCGAGCAAATCCTGCACGTACAGCTTACCGGCATGGTGGGGCGCAGCATCCGGGAACCGGGCTTCCTCATTTCCGAGGAGATATGGACGGACTTGTACGAGACGGTAACCAGGCGGACAGTCGTTTCGAATAAGTTGTATAAGGTTCGTAACAACCGCTATTTCAACGCGATCGTTTTTTCGACCGACCGCGACCACTGCACGGCGCTCTTTTCGGACGTTCCCGAGTCGATCCGGGCGCAGAAAGAATTGCAACGCAACGAGGCGAAATTGCAAAACCTTTACAAGACCATTCCGGTCGGCATCGAGATTTATGATAAGGATGGGGTGCTGCTCGACCTCAACGACGAAGATATGCGTATTTTCGGGATCGAACGGAAAGAGGATGCGCTTGGGGTCAGCCTGTTCGACAATCCGAACGTCTCGCCCGAAGAGCGTGAAGCGATGCGCAGGGGGCAGCACATTGAGTTCTCGATGGATTACGACTTCGGGAAAATTCTTTCGGGCGGATACTACAAAAGCACTCACACCGAAGTCCGGAACCTGCTCGCGCGGTGTACTCCGTTGCGTGATGCGGACGGCAATATCGACCAGTATGTGATCATCGTGGTGGACAACACCGAATCGAACCGCACGTACCACCGGTTGCGCGACATCGAATACCGGTTCGACTATATGGCCGAAATGGCCCAGATCGGCCTTTGCAAGTGGATTCCGCGCCTGAACAGTTTCACGGCGTCCGAGCAGTGGTACAGCAATGTGAATACTCGTGGTCCGATCGCCGATATCAAGGATGCTTACGTCAAGACGCACCCCGACGATTTCGCCAAGCTCAAGCAGTTTTTCGACGATGCCGTCGCCGGTCGGGCGCAGGGGTTCCGGGATGTGCTGCGCGTGCGCAACGGCAATGCCTGGAAATGGATCCGTTGCACGTACCGGGTCAAATGCGAGGAGGGGAATGACGATATCGAGGTGATCGGCTTGAATGTCGATATCACCGAATTGAAACAGACCGAGCTGCGGCTGCAGGAAGCCAAGCTCAAGGCCGAGGAGTCGGATCGCATGAAATCGGCTTTCCTGGCCAATATGAGCCACGAGATCCGCACGCCGCTCAATGCGATCGTGGGTTTTTCGAACCTGCTGATCGAAACCGAAGACCCTGCCGACAAAAAAGAGTACGTCGATATCATCCAGCGCAATAACGAGCAGTTGCTGCAACTGATCTCCGATATCCTCGACCTGTCGAAAATCGAGGCGGGGATGGTCGAACTCTCCTACACCAAGATCGAACTGAACCTGCTTTGCCAGGAGGTCGTCAGCTCTTACATGGCCGATACCGAGCGGGAGGTGCCCATCGTTTTTGCCGGCGGATGCGACGATTGTTACATCATCAGCGACCGCAGCAAGTTGGTCCAGGTGCTTTCGAACCTGATCAACAACGCGATCAAATTCACGCAGCAGGGGTGTATTACGGTGGGGTTCCGCAAGCTTCAGAAGGGGATCGAGTTTTATGTACAGGATACCGGTATCGGTATTGTTGCCGAAAATATACAGTTGATATTCAATCGGTTTGAGAAACTCAACCACTTTGCCCACGGGACGGGTCTCGGTCTGACCATCTGCCGCAATTTGGTGGAGAAGCTGGACGGTACGATAGGTGTCGAATCGGAGCCGGGAATCGGATCCCGTTTCTGGTTTACGGTACCGTATGAGCCCGCCGGTTTGCATCGGGCAGAGGATGCGTTGCTGCCGCCTTCGCACGGTCTTTCCCAGATTTCTCCCGGTAAACCGGTTATTCTGGTGGCCGAGGATACCGACAGCAATTTCCAGGTGCTTTCGGCGATCCTGCGCAACGATTATGAGCTGTTGAGGGCCCGCGACGGCGACGAGGCGGTGCGGCTGGTCGAGCAATACCGTTTCGTGGCGGTGCTGATGGATATGAAAATGCCGGTTATGGACGGTTTGGAAGCGACGCGCAAGATTAAGGCCGTGAATCCGACGCTGCCGGTGATCGCGGTGACCGCCTATGCCTACGATCATGACCGGGAGAAGGCGCTTCAGGCCGGTTGCAACGATTACATGACCAAGCCGATGGATGTGACCGAATTGAAACAAAAGTTGTCGGAGTTCGTCAAGGACAAGCATTGACCGGATTTCCGGCACGGGCGGCGAGTCCGCTTCGCAGGGTTATCCGCCCAGGACACGCCGTTGTTTCCGGAATATATGATGTTTCTTGTGCCAGTAGTTCCCTGGACATCCGGTATGTCTGAATATCTTTGTGCCCGGCCGATCCGATCGAAGTTCAGGCAGCCCGCTTCGCTTTTTCCCAGACGCCTGTCTGCTGGCCGCGTCGCCGGCGCAGATAGGCGATGCCGCGCAGCACGTTCAGGTTCATAAAGAGGAAATAGTAGGGGACGAACAGCAACTTATTCTTGATTTTGCGTTGTGAGAGGCGGTAACCTTGCAGTGCGCAGCCGTAAAAAACCGCTTGTAGCAGCAGGATCGTACCGTAGAGAATCCGGTGCGGGCCGCCGGCGACCAGCGCGATATTCAGCGGCACGAGTGCGAACAGCAGGATCGGTGTCACCGACCAGCGCAGTACGCGGTGCGAGAGGTATTGCCACCAGAGTATGCCGTAGCGCAATGGGTTGAGCAGCGGCGCAAGCCTGCCGATGGATTGCAGCCCTCCGGCCGCGATACGCACTTTGCGCTTGCCCTCTTCGGTCATGTCGGCCGAGGCCTCTTCGAGCGCGTAAGCATTTTTGCAGTAAGCGATCCGGTAGCCCTGCATCGCGATGCGCATCGAGAGGATGAAATCGTCGAGCAGCGTATCGTCCGGCATCGCTACGAACAGTTCGCGGCGGATCGCGAACAGCTCTCCGGCGGCTCCGACGGCCGTATAGAGGCGGTCGTCCCACTCTTTGAGCTTCGATTCGTACTTCCAGTAGATACCTTCGGTCGATGCGGCCGCCTGTTCACGGCTCTGTACGACCCTCTTTTCGCCTGCCACGCAGCCGACCTTCGAATCGCCGAAGGGCCGGATGATTTCGCGGATCGCTTCCGGGCCCAGCATCGTGTTCGCATCGGTGAAAACGACCAGGGGTGTCGTGACCAGTGGAACTCCCCGGTTCAGTGCGGCTGTTTTGCCGCGCCGTTCGGGAGCAAACAGCACCGTGACTTCCGGATATCCGGTCAGCAATTCGTTCGTGCGGTCGTTCGAACCGTCCGTCACCCAGACGATTTTCAGCCGGCCGGCCGGGTAGTCGAGCGCCCGGCAGTTCCGCATCTTGTCGGCGATGATCGCCTCTTCGTTGTACGCGGCGATAAGCAGTGTCACTTCGGGCAGCTCTTCGGGCAGTTCGATGCGTGTTCTTTTGCACAGCGCCTCTTTGACCCGTACCAGCAAGTAGAGGAAAATGCCGTAGCCTGCATAAGTATAAAAGACGATCGCCAGGGCAATCCAAAAGAGAATCTCAATGGTTTTCATCATGCGTACGTTTGAGGGGTTCGGGGTTGTGTAATGGGGGGCCGGGCGGCTTGTGCCGGGAGGTTTGTCGCAGTTTTCATAAGTTTATAGCGGTAGTTATCACGTTATATGAGGTCAACTTGTTGCCGGGCCGTTTATTCCAGCCTCTCGATCTGGTCGAGTACCTTGCGCATCTGCACGTCCCACGAGAGGGTATCCTCGATACTTGCGCGGATATGGGCCGGGTCGCGGTCCACGCCGTCGAGGAAATGTAGCAAGGCATCTATGTCGATCGGGGATTCGTCGGCCGGGGCTTTCAGCACGTAAGGCATTGCATCGAAATCGCTGTCGTTCTCGGAGTAGACGAACGGAATGCCCCGTGCTGCGTATTCGCGGTTTTTCAGTGTTTTGATGTGTGTAATCCCGTTGCGGTGCCGCCCGAGGCTGGCTATGCCGAGGTCGGCCTCCTCGAAGGCGCGGTCGAGCGCTTCGCCCCAGAGCGGGCCGTGGAGAACCACCCGTTCTTCCATACCCTGTTCGCGGACCTGTTCGCGCAGTTCGGGCACGGTGAACCGGCTCCCGCCGCCGACGATGTGGAAGATCACCTCCTTTTCGTGCGGACGGCGGTAATAATCCGCCAGCCCGGCTACCACGCGGTCGAAGCCGTGCCAGAAATGGATGTCGGCGACGCCGAGCAGGTGCACCGTGTTCGAGGTGTCGTTCACGTTCGTTTTGAGCGGGATGTGTGCGAAGTCGATCCCGTTCGAGATGCGGATGGTCGGACGTCCGAAAATCGTATCGTACTGCGAGAAGGTGACGATCCGGTCGACCTGGCGTGCGAGCGCATTGCGGAAACATTTGTCCACCGAGAGCACCAGCTTGGTTTTGCGCGATGCGCGTGCGTATTCGGGGTCGTACGGGAAAGTGGGAATTTCCATCACGATCCGCACGCCGAGTTTTTTCAGGTGCGCGAACCACCGGATCAGCGCCGGATTCGCATTGTGGTCGAAGCGCACGTACAGGAACCGGACTCCTTCCCGGCGGATGTAGTCGGTCACCGAGCGGTAGCTGAACCGTTTTTTGAGCTTGGCGCGGAGCCCGTGCCCGAAGTTTTCGAGCGTTTCTCCGTCGAGTATCCGCCTGTGGCTGCCGTCCGCCCCCACTTCGAGCGAACAGAGGCGCAGTTCGGCGCCGCAGCGCCGCAGTGCGTCGCACTGGTAGAAAATCTTTTTACTGATGCCGTTGTGGGCGGCGAATCCGTGGAAGACGATGAAAAGTCCTTTCATGGCGGTCGGTATTTCAGGCTGCTAGCGGCCGGTCAGGGTTTTCAGCAGCGATGGAGTATGGCGGTTGAGCAGGCGGTACAGGCCCACGGCGATTGCAATGACCAGCAACGGGATGAGGATGTAGATGACGGTCAGCGAGAAGTCGGAGGGTGTGCCGGAGAGTTTCATCGCAATGCGCTTGAGCAGCGTGAGCATCGGATCGTGCAGTGCGAACAGGAAAAACCCCATCCCCCGCAGTCCCGGGTAGTTCCGGGCGCGGATGCTGTGGGGCGTTTCCCGTCGTTCCCTGGCCGTTACGAAACGTACCGACAGGTTCGTGCCGACGATGATTCCGAGCGTGAATACGACCCTGTCGAGCGGAACGAGCCCGTTGTCCCGGAAAATCATGTGTACGGTCATCAAGGCGATGTAAAGCAGCAGTGTCGTTGTCGCAAAACGGCTGAACATCGACAGAAAATCCGTGTGGCGGAGACTGAAGCATGCTCCTGCGGTGAAGAAAGCGAGGCTTTCGATCAGGAAAGCCTGTCCGGGTGTGGCGAGCCACACTCCCCACAGCGCTGCGGCTCCCCACCAGCCGAATCCGCGCACGAACAGTCTGATCGCGGGGGAGAGCAACGCCAGCAGGATCAGGTTGCGGATGTACCAGAACTGGTGCAGGATCGGTGTGCCGTTGCCGCCTCTCCACTCTCCGCTGTCCCAGAATGCCTGAAGGAAATTGACGAACGAATATCCGCTGACGGGGGGATTCACGCCCGAAAAATATTTGCTCAGCGCGGGGATTTGTTCCACCCCGAAATAGAGGGCCAGGATGAGCGCATTCCAAAGCAGGTAAGGGACGATGAGCCGTTTGGAGGTTTTGCGGAGTTTCGTCTTGTAAGGTTTCGGGTGCAGGAAAAAGAGGAAGCCCGAAATGAAAAAGAGCGCCGGTACGGCTGTTTGGGCGATCTCCAGCGAGCAGACGAAACTCACCAGTCGGTAGACCGGGAAGTCGCCCGCGCTGAAATCGCTGCGCGTCGAAGTGTAGGCGTGCAACACGACGACCAGCAGGATCATTGCAAAACGCATCACATCGATGCTGCGGGATTGTAGACCGTTCACCCGCATGGCCTCAACGCTTGAAAAATTTGCCCGACAAGGCCGAGAGCCTGCCGAGGATATTGAATTCTCCGGTCAGCTGCAGGTAGCCGCCCCAGATTACCAGGGACAGGACGCCTTTGGCGATCAGCGTGAAGAACAGTTCCCGGGCGGGTAATATCCGGTCGAATCCCCACAGGATACTCCACAGCAGGACCCCGAGCAGCAGCGGTGAAGCGAGTTTCCGCCAGAACGGACCCCAGGGCAGGCGGAACGTGCGGTAATACATCAGCCAGTAGGCCTGCACGAAATTGACCGAGAACGAAATGCAAATGCACCAGGCTACTGCGTCGAGCGAACGGAATCCGAAAATACCGAGGCAAATCCCGCCTGCGTTGAGCAGCGCCGAAAGCAATCCGCTCAGGAACAGGATATGCGTCGATCCCGCCGCCTGGAAGATCGACCCGGAGGTGGACATCACCACCTGTACGCCTACCGACAGTGCGAGGATGCGGAATACCGGTACCGACGCTTCCCACTGCGAACCGAAAATCAGCAGGATCAGCTCCGGGGCCGTGAAGTAGAGGACAGCCGCCAGCGGAAAGCCGATCCAGGCCAGCACGCGCACCACTTTGAGGTAGGATTCCGAAAGCTTGCGCAGGTCGTGCTGGAAGTCGGAGAAAATGGGGTGCATCACCGGCGAAATAATGTTGGTGATGTTTTGCAGCGGCAGCATCATCAGCTGGTACGATTTTTCGTAGAAGCCCAGCGGACTCATGCCCATGTATTTGCCTATCAGTAGTTTGTCCAGGTTCCGCGTGAAGTAGTTGATCACGTTGAACGAGAACTGGTAGGCCGAGAAGGCGAAGATCGTGCGCAACGGTTGCAGGCCTGCCGTCCAGCGTACCCGCAGCGGATGTTCCCGCAGGTTGACGATGAATAGCACGATACTCGATACGATCGGGTTGATCAGCAGTGCGTAGATACCGGCGCCCGAAAGGGCCGCAATCACTGCGATGGTTCCGACCGATCCTTGGACACAGAGGTTGCGCATTGCGATGAATCTGAACCGTTTCTGTTTGTAAAGCAATGCGTTGGGGACGATGTTCATCGCTGCGAAAAGCAGGTTGACCGACAGAAACTGGCAGATGCGTACCAGCTGGGGCGAGTCGTAATAGGAGGCGATCAGCCACGAACTGCCGAAAAAGAGCAGCGATACGGCCAATCCCGACCAAATCGTGAACGAAAAGATGCCGTTGAGCTCCTCGCCGGTCAGTTTCTTGTATTGAATGATCGCCGGGGCGATGCCCAGGTCGCTGAAGATGCTGAAAAAGGTGATGATAACGGTAGCCACCGCGACGATACCGAAATCCGAAGGCGACAGCAGGCGCGCCAGCACACCGGAGACAGCCAGCGAGATGACGATGCCCGCGTATTTGGCGATCGCGATGTAAAAGACGCCCGACGTGAGTTGTTTGCGGACGGTATGTTGGTCCGGGCTCTTCGGTTGGGGCGTTTGATCGTGCGGTTCGGGAGGCACAGGGGCCGGTTGTTGTGCTGTTGTCATAGCCAGTGTGCCCCTCGCGAGGCATTCGTGTGTTTGCTTTTAAGAATTTCGTTGCGGCGGCGCAGCAGGGTCCGGTAAGCCTTCAGGATTTCCGATGCGCTTTTCCCGTCACCCCTCAGCAGGTAATAGGGAACGCGCGCGAGCGTTGCCGCCTGCCGGCGCAGTGTCCGGCGCGTCGCCTGCCACGGCGAGAAGCGCGGGTCGGCGTAGGTGATCAGCAGGTAGCGTCCGACCCACGCGTTGCGGAGCGGCCGGGCCGCCGATTTGCGGTCGTGGCAGACGAGGGCCTGCGGTACGACGCGGATCGTGAGCGATTGGTGGAGTACCCGCTGGCAGTAGTTGTTATCTTCGCCGTAGTGGTGGAATAGCGGATCGAATCCGCCGACCGCCTCGATCGTCCGCAGCGTCGCCGAACAGGTAGCGTTTGAACGCTTCGTCCATGCGTTCGGCCGAGCCGTCGAGGTGGACGGGGCTCAGGATGCCCGAACGGTCGTCTTCGGCCCCGAGCAGGCGTTCGACGGTATCGGGGTAGATCCAGGCATCCTGGTTGAGCAGGAAAAAATGGGTCGCACCCTGCCCGAGGGCATAACGGATCCCGGCGTTGTTGCCGCGTCCGAACCCGAGGTTCTCGTCGCTGCGGATCAGGTGCACTTCGGGAAAACGTTCCGCAATTCGCTGCGGCGTTCCGTCCGTGGAGCCGTTGTCGACGACCACCGTATGCAGCGGTACGGTCGATCCGCGCAGCGAACCGAAGCATGCGTCCACCCACCGCATTCCGTTGTAGGTGACAATGATGGTATAAATGTTCACGTTCGGGGAAATCACAGCCGGAATGGATTTATGGTTCGGTTGCGCCGCTGTTACAGCTGTTATCGTTGTCGTCCTGCCGCCGGATGCCTTCCTGCGGATTCCGGGTTTTGACCCATACCCCCAGCGCATCGTCGTAGCGTTTGATGACTCGGGCCGGATTGCCCACCGCCACGCTGAAAGAGGGAATATCCTTGGTGACGACGCTGCCTGCGCCCACCTGCACGCGCTCGCCGATATGCACGCCGGCCACGACAACCGAGTTCGCCCCGATGTGCGATTCGTTGCCGATTACCACCTCTTTCAGGTCGAGCGGCTGTTCGTTAGAATCCCGGGTGCCGTCGCTATATCCGTGGTTGAAGCCCGAGATGAAGACGTGCTGGCCCAATCCCACGCGGTCGCCCAGCCGGACGGGGCCGATCACTACCGAGCCGATACCGATGCGCGCGCCGTCGCCGATCAGTACGTCGCCCGCGCCGTTGTTGACCGTGGTAAAATCTTCGATCAGCGCATCGCGGCCTACTTCGAAACGGCGCCACGGAAAAACATCGATGCGCGAGCGCCGCCGCCGGATGATCGCACCCCGTCCGCGTTTGTGTACGAACGGGTTGACGAACCATTTGACCCACAGCCGGGGTCGAGGATTCTTGTGCGAAGTAATCAGGCCGATGATAAATCGTTTCAGGGCAGGATTTCCTTTGATTTTGTCGATCATGTGCGGTTACTGACAGGGAGGATTATTGCTATACCGGATGTGCCGGATCGAGACGATAAATATTTTTTATTTTACACAAATATAGACAAGTTTCGCTATCCCGGCAATTTGTTTTCGGAAATATCATATCATATTGATCTTATGTTGTTTCTTTTTCCGGAAAACATCTGTTCTTTTGTATTTAGTGTCATGATTTTGTGATTAAATGTAGTATTTTTGTCGCAAAGCGGATTCCGCTCGGCGTGTGACTGTACGGCTCTAAGCGTTTGGAAAACGAAGCCGGAACACGGAACGGATCGGCCGCTTCCCGAACTTAATAGAATCAGGATGATGAAAGAGATTGATATAGACAGGATCCACACCGTTTTGACGCGGTTGTTCCTGGTGGTTTGCTGCGGAGTGCTGGCGACCGCCTGTGTGAAGGATCCGCAAAAAGGCGAGGATACGCCGGATGGCGGTGAATCGGCCTCGAAATACTTCAGTTATGCCACCACGCGTGAATATACGGTTGCAATCGACTATGGCTTCAGCGATTACCAGGTGCTGTTCGAAATCTATGGCGAGAATCCGCTGGCTGAGGTGGACGGCGGTTTGGTCAAGACTTCCGAAGAGCCGCTGTATCGCGCTGCGACGGACAAAAAAGGATGCTTTTCGGGTACCGTCACTTTGCCGGCCGACCTGACGGAGGTGTACCTCTATTCGGACTATCCCGGTACGGTCAGTCCGGTGAAGCTGACCGTGGGTGAAAACGGAGCTATTGCATACGATCAAAAGCAGGTGCGCTCCCGGGCCGGCAACCCGCTGACGCGCGCACTGATCACCACCCCGACCGGCACGGCCTATCCCGACCGCTACAAGGTGCTCGGCAACTGGAGTAAGAACGGGCGTCCCGATTACCTGCTCGACCCGGCCGACCTGACCGCTCAGCAATATTACGATGTAAAAAGCATGTTCAGCCTCTGGGGCGGCCAGCATATCAAGGATTTCCCGCAAAGGGAGCTGATCGCGGACAATGTCAACATCAAACTCAATATCACCAAGGCTACGACCATCAAACTGATCTTCATCAAGACAACAGCGACGATGCGTAACGTCTTCGGTTATTATACCTATCCCACTGGGCAGGAGCCGAAAAGCGTAAGCGATATCCAGCCGATCATCGCTTTCCCGTTCATTTCTACGTTCAATTGCAATATCGACAATGCCGACGCGGTTTTTACCGGCGATCAGGTGCAACTCAAATACTGGAATGCCAGGACGCAGCGGTTCGAAGACGAATTCCCGGCCGGAGTCAGTATCGGGTGGTTCCTCGACGCCTATTCGTTCGATCCTACGACCGGGACGGTACTGGAGGACAATACTCCTGTCTATTATGCTTCACGCGCGTTGAACCCGAACAACATGCACCGTTCGATCGCGCTGGGAGACCAGCAGAGCGGACGTATGCTGGCGATAGGTTTCGAGGACAGCGGTATCACCGAGGCGGGTGAGGGCAATTTTTGCGATGCCGTCTTCATGCTGGACTACGGCGATAAGGACGCTGCCACGTCCGAAGGTACGGGCGTGATGCCCGAAGTGCCGGGCGTCACCGACGAGGACAATTACCATGTGGTGAACGGAACGCTCGCGTTCGAAGACCTTTGGCCGAGCCAGGGCGACTACGATATGAACGATGTGGTGGTGACCTACAAAAGCACCGTCTACAAGAACGTGCTTTCGAACCGTGCGACGAAGGTGGTCGACCGCTTTACGCTGGCGCATGTGGGCGGTACGCTGCCCTGCGGATTCGGCTACCAGTTCGACAAGCTTGACAAGGCGGCGATCGGGAGCGTCGAGGTGATTTCCGACAAAACCGGGGCGACCTCTTCCTTTATGCAGGGGCAGATGCTCGAACCGAACCAGAGCAAACCGAACGTAATCCTGTTCGATAACTCCCGGACGAACGAAGGAGCGACCTTTACCGTGACGACCCAGTTCGCCTATCCGGTCGTCGGCGACCTGGTGCAGCCGCCCTATAATCCCTATATCGTCATTTCGTCGGACAAGGGGCGCGGCCGTGAGCTGCACCTGGCGAAGGGCGTGCCGACCGATTTGGCGGATGCGGCCTATTTCGGCCAAAGCTCCGACATTTCGGATCCGGCACAGAAACTCTACTATGTGTCGAAAGATAATTTTCCCTTTGCGATCAATATTCCGACCGACGCTTTCAGCTATCCCGATGAAAAGGTGCGCATCGACAAGGCTTATCCGAGTTTCCCGGGTTGGGTGTCGTCCAACGGCGTGTTGCAGCGCGACTGGTATAAAAAACCTGCGAAGAAATAATAGGCGGCCGGGGACTGTTTGCAATTAGGGCCGTTGTACTGGAAATCGGGGCGCGAACAGCCAAGGTCGCGGATAACTCTGTGCCGGGGTTGCCGGGAGCAACGGGAATAAGTAGATAAAGGAGACGAAAGGGCCATTAGCTTGTAATACTAAACTACCACCACAAAAATACCATTCCCATGAAAATCAAATTACTGATCCTGCCGCTTGTTGCGATCGTTGTCGCAGCGGGTTCGTGCGTGAAGAATCCGGAGACGCCTCAGCCGGACGGTCCGCAGACCGATCCCGGTACGGTGAAGGAGATGGCCGTTCCGGCCGGTTTCGATTGGAAGATGTCGCGCGGCATCACCTGTAACTTCGCTTCTGCACATCTGACCCGTGTCTATGTTGCGTCTGCTGCCGATGCCGAGCCATTTGCCGTTGTATTCGCAGGAGACGGTGCCGAACCGGTTACATTGAATGTCCCCGTACCGGTGAAGTCGCTTTATGTAAAATATGAAAAGGCCGACGGTACATTCGTTACGAAAGAACTTCCTGTTATGGGAGCAACCCTCGCGTATACCGTTCCTGCCGACAGCAAAGAGTTTGTGGACGTGGCCGCCGGGGCCGCGAAAACGACGGAATCGACCACGCGCGCCGGTTATGCCGGTTCCAACGGGGGGCATATCCTCTATCCTGCTGCCGGCTGGGGTACGCTGATGTTCGAGGACCTGTGGCCCTCTTACGGCGACTATGATTTTAACGATTTAGTCGTGAATTACCAGGTCGACCTGATGATGCAGAACAAGAACCAGGCGCGCGAAATGTTCATTGCCCTATGTGTTCGGGCGATCGGCGGTAAACTTCCATATGACCTATATCTCAGTCTTAGGGGCGTGCGGCCGGACCAGATCGCCGATATTAAAATGGATGATTTGCAGAACGGTGCGCAAAGTTGTGATCTGGTTAAAGTCAATAGCGGCAATTCCAGACCGGCCATCCTCAAATTCGTGGACATCAAACAGAACCTTAATAAACCCGGCGGAACGACTTTCCTGAACGTTAGACCGGGCGAGGAGATGAAAACCGGCGATCTGACCGTAGTATCGTTCAATGTGACTTTCCGCAATGCGATTTCGACCCGGGACCTGGCGTTCGATACCTTTGATTTCTTTATCGCGCGCGACGACCAACAGCAGGAAATACACCTGGCCGGGTTCGAGCCGGTGCTCTTTGGTGCTGACCGCTATCGGGCATTGCGCACGCAGCCGACTTCGAATGCGAACACGCAGTCTGAATATTACTATTCGAACGATAACCTGGTGTGGGGGATTTGTATTCCTGCCGAAATACCGCATGCCTATGAGACGCGGGATTTCCTGACGGCCTATCCCAATTTTGCGAAATGGGCCCAGTCGGGCGGTGTCAGCAATACGGATTGGTATACCGATGCACCGGGAAACCGAAATCCGGAAAATCTGGTACGGATGAAATAGTCCGTGCCGCCCGTACTCCTGTCGGAACCAGCCCTTTCCCATCGCGGAACAGCAGCAGGAACGGAGTGGAAAAGGATGGGTACGGCGGAATGGCAATATCGATAAAAGCACGGAACCGAGTTCCGTGCTTTTATCGTTTCTGCATTTGTTTTGTAGCTCTCCTTTTCTTGTCGTGTCTTTGAGGAGCAAAGGGGATGCGCCTTTCGGCGGTTTGGGGTGTGGTTTCCTGCTTCGCGATAGGCGTTTATTGCGCTGCGACGCTGCGGTAGAGGTCGAGTAGCTTGCGGGCCGTCGCCTCCCAGGTGAATTGCGGGGCACGCGCGAGGCCGTAGGCCGCTTGATCTGCGCGGAACTGCCGGTCGGTTTCGAGCCGTAGCAACTGGGCCGCGATCGCCTCTTCGTCGAGCGGATCGACCAAGATGGCGCCTTCGCCGGCAATCTCGGGGATCGCCGACGTGTTCGAAGTGACCACCGGAGTTCCGCAGGCCATCGCCTCTAGGATCGGTATGCCGAAACTCTCCCGCAGTGAAGTGTACAGGAATGTTTCGGCCCCGCTGTAAATCGCAGGCAGGTCGGTGTTGGGAATGTATCCCGGAAGACGCAGTGCCGGACGGATCCCCTCGATCCCGTGTTCGCGCAGAAGCGCGTCGGCGGCTTCGGGTTTCAGGTCGGCGACCAGCAGCGGCAACGGGTGCTGTGACAGTTCGCGGTAACGGGCATAGCCCCGCAGCGTGCGCGGGGTGTTTTTCTTCGGGTCGGTATTGCCCAGGAAGAACAGGAAACGATCTTCGGGCAGGTATTTGCGGGTGACGGCACCCGGATCGGCCACCGGGCGAAAATGCGGGCTCACGCCGTTATGGATCGTTGTCAGTACCTCTTCGGGCAGTTGCAGCGCCTGTTGGATGCGCTGCTGCTCGAAACGGGATACCGTGATGACTTTGCGGCAGTGCGGCAGGATGCGCGGAACCACCAGCCGGCGGTAATGCCAGCCGAGGTTCTGGTACATCGACCGGTTTTGGGCGGCGCGCTTTTCCAGGAAAATAATGTCGTGCAGGGTCAGTACCAGCGGTGCGGAACAGCGCACCGGGGCCGTGTTGCTCGTGCAGTGCAGCAGGTCGGGGCGGATTTTGCGCACGGCGCGCGGCAGTGCGACCTGCTCCCAGAGCGGATAGGTGGGGCAACTGATCTCGACGATATGGAAATTCGCACTCTCGCTGAGGCAACGGTCTTCTCCCGGGCTCACGAGGATGTAATACTCGTTCTCGCGGTCGAGTTGCTGCAACCGCCGGATGGTTTCGAGCGCAACGAAGTCCATGCCGTGCTTGTTGGAACGGAAGATGCGCTGTGCTTCGATGGCTATTTTCATGGCTTGCGGGTTTGGTTCCGGGTTATGGGGGCGAAAATTTGTCTTGTGGCTGATCGGTTCCTTGTTCCTGTCTGACGCGGGGTGAACCCTGCCCCTGGCAGAGCTGGAGGTTCTTGTGCCGGTTGAAGTTTGGAAGCTATATGTTATTTTCTACTTGTTTCCGTCTGCCGGCTCTTCCGGTCGTTCATTTATCTGTCTGTCTGCCTTGCCGGTTTGTGTTTCGTCTTGGAAGGCTTGTGTGTTAAGCTTTTTCAGAGGAACCGTGTTCGGTATGGAAAAATTTGTCGCGGGTGCCGCGCAACCGGAGCAGGTTCAGCGCCATGAGCAGCATCAGCAGCGGGATTTTACGGATCGCCCGTTTGAGCGGTTTATCCACGAGGTAGTCCGGGATTGCGAAACAGAGCGCGAAGAGCAGTGCTGCAAGCAGCAGCCACCATTTTGCGGAAGAGGCCGGATCGACGAACGTTACCGCGAGGGCCGCGAGCGGTATGAGGCCCAGCAGCAGGACGCGCGGGGGCATCATCCACTGTACCAGCTTGTCGCAGTAGTCGAGATTTCCTTTCAGGACCGCGCCCGGCAGGTCGCGGACGGCGGCCTTCAGCGAGTACCACTGCGCGGCGAGCCAGCGCCGCCGCTGGTTGTAGAAAGCGCGGCTCCCGGCGGTCTTTTCGTCCAGTACCTCCACGTCGTCGAGGTATTCGATGAAGATGCCCTGCTTGAGCAGCAGCACTTCCAGTTCCTTGTCTTCGCCGGCCGACGAGACTTGCGTGATGTTGTTGCAGAACCAATTGTAGTCGAATGCCATGCCGGAACCGATCAATGCCGAAGAGACTCCCAGCGCGACGTGCCCTTTGCGGAAGATCGAGTTGTTGATCTCTTCGCTCACGGCATCGAGCAGGGCCGTATCGGTATGCAGGTTCTTGGCGCGGCGGTGTGCCTGAATAGCCTGTGCCCCGCTGTGGTATCCGTCGTTCAACCGCGAAAGGAAGTCGGGAGCGACGGTGTTGTCCGCATCGAGAATCACGGCCATGTCGAAGGTTTCACCCGCAGCGGCGAGCTGTGCGACGGCATAATTGAGCGCTTTGGCTTTCGAACTGTTTTCGAATTCGACTTCCAGCAGGCGGATCGGCAGTTGTCCGAGCCGTTCCAGCGTGGCGGGTGCGCAGTGGTCGGCGATCACGACCGCTTCATACCGTTCGCGCGGGTATTGTTGCGCGAGTATCGCCTCCACCGACTGGTCGATTACGCGGTCTTCGCGGTAGGCCGGAATCAGCACGGCCATGCGGTGCTCTATTCTGGCCGCGGGAAACCTGTCGCGGCGCCGGCGCATCGAGGCGAGCGCGAAGATGAAAAGGTAGGCGGTGGCAAAGCCCAGCAGTGCGAAGAGCACCCAGTCGGTTATGGTCAGGATCGTTTGCATCGTCGGGGAAATGCTAGAGGTCAGAATATCGTGTTATTTTCAAAGTCCGAAACTGTGCAGGCGGCGTAAAAACATGCCTGTGCCCGGTGCGGTTTCCAGGGCGTGTGCCGTTGCCGGTCGACCTCAACAGGCCGGATACTGTGAGGTCGCGCCGGGGGCCGCATCTAGCCCGTTTTGTTTTTCATCGTAAAAAAAGCGCCGATGCCCCGTACCGTTGCGCGGGCGAGGTCTTCCCGACCGCGGAGCAGGGCGGTCGCCGCATTTTTCGGCGCCGCTACGCCGCATTGGTAGAGTACCGTCAGCAGGCGTGCCGCACCGCGCCGGTTGCGCCAGCCGAACAGCAGTCGGTTGCGGGTGAGGTAGTAGGTCCGCAGCGGGCTTTCCCGGCCGGTCGTGCGGCTCTCTTTGTGGAATACCGTACAGCGGGGTTCGTAGCCGATGTCCCAGCCGCTGCGGGTGATCCGCTCCGACCAGTCGAGCTCCTCGTAGTAAAGGAAATAGAGCTCCGGCATCTCCCCGGCCTGCTCGATCGTCTCGCGGCGAACCATCATCGCGGCGCCGTGCGCATAGGGCGTTTCGTGCGGCGTGTCGTAACTGCCGTCGTCTTCCCGGTTGAAACCGACCAACCCGTTGCGCAGGGTGATTTTCGACAGCGGCGTGTAGCCGGCGAACTGGATCGGTCGCGGCGGATCGGCGAAGCGGATTTTCGGCGACACGGCACCCCAGCGCGGATGGTTTTCCAGCGCGTCGCAGAGGTAGTGCAGTGAATCGTCCCCGACTTCCGTGTCGTTGTTCAGCAGCAACAGGTAGCGCCCCCGTGCGGCACGCAGTCCGAGGTTGTTGCCTCCGGCAAAACCCAGGTTGCGCTCGCTGCGGATCGCAACGATACCGGGAAAGCGTTCCGCGAGCAGGTGCGCTTCGTCGCGCAGCGATCCGTTGTCGACGACGATAGTCTCTATGGGCGTCGATACGTACTGTCGCAGCGATGCGATCATCGCGGCGGTCAGTTCCAGGCCGTTGTAATTGACGGTTATGACGGATATATCAGGCTTCATCGAGGTATTCGTGTTCGTGTTCGATCCGTTTTTCACGCGCCTCTGCCAGTTCCCGGTCGAAGCGCGGAGCGAGGAAGATAAAGGCCTGGCTCATGTACATGATGATGCCGGTGGGAAACTGGCCGAAAATCTCGTTGCTGTACGAGCAAACGGCGATGCCGAATACGCCGGCGGTCAATCCGGCGGTCAGTCCCCGCAACTGTTTGTCCCGCAGCCGGAACATCACCTGGTAACAGCCGTACCCCAGAATATAGAAAAGCACCCCCAGGTGTACGATCAGCCCGACGATACCCGTTTCGACCCATATCATCACGAACCACGAGTCGGTCGGGATTTGCGACAGGTAGGCGTTCGGTGCGTAAGTTTTCGCTTTGCCGCCGCCGAGCCCGATGCCCACTCCGAAAGGCTTGTCCTTCATGTAGGCCCGCATCAGTTCCTGGTTTTTCAACCGGACCTGGAAAGAGGCGTCGTTCAGGTCGAAGGCACTGCGTGCGCGGCGGATCAGCGCGTTGCTGTGTCCGATGTGCGTGTAATTCAGGAAGATGAATACCCCGGCAAGCATGATGGCCCCGGCGGCGATCATTTTGATCTGTTTGGAAAGGATGATGAAAAGCGTGAAACCGGCGAACGGTACGGCCAGTGCGCTGCGCGTGCCCGAAATCATCATGCCGTAGCAGGCCGCGGCGGCTACGGCAATGTAGTAGAGTCGGATCCACCGGTTTTTGTAATAGAGCGAAGCGATGCCGAATACGACCATCGAGAGGCCCATTGACGAGCCGAAGTTCGCTGCGTCGCTGAAGAACGAGAAGTAGCGCACTCCGGTCCGGATGATGTGCGTGGTATGTCCGCGTTCGACAAAAAGCCAGTATTGCTCGGCCTGGTCGAAACCGATGTTGCGCTGGATCCAGCTTTTGAGCACGGCCAGTAACGTCAGCACGGACCAGATGAATAGGATACGTTTCAGGTCTTTGTAGCGGTAGAAGATGATCGGCGTGAGGATGGCGATCGCGACGAAGTAGAGGGCGTAGCCCCGGATCAGCGCGACCCAGGCGGTCGCCGAGACAGTTTGCGGATTGAACAGTTCCAGGAAACAGTAGGTTAACCACACCAGCGATGCGACGGTCAGCCCGTTGCGCGCCCGCTCCCAGCCGACATGCTTGTAACACGAACGGATCAGCAGCGTGAACAGGTTGAACATGATCAGGCAGTCCATCACGATGCCTGCGGGCAGGCCGGGGATGTAGCGCGTCAGTCCCAGGACGAAGTAGTTCGCGATAAAAAGCCAGGTGTAGGCCCAGTAAGGTTTTTTAATTGCGAACAGGATGATGTAGAGCAGGATCGGCAGACAGCCCAGCGCGGCGCCCGCCATATAACCGACGCGGATAACGGCCAGGGCCACCGCCCCGATCCCGAGCGTCAGTCCGAGGTAAGGAAGCAATCCCTTGCCCGATATGATTCCGTGTCGTTCCATGCGTTTGCTCTGCTGGCTTTTGGGGTGGTCTTCGAGATCGCACACTCGCCGTTGCCGGAATTCTTCCCGTCCGGATTTCGCGTAGCGGAGGGATGCTCCGGGACGGTTGTCCGGTTGTCGTTACTGCGATAAATGACGGGAACGCCATTCTGTCGCGAATCCGAATTGCGGACCTGAGTGTGCGTATTTTTCCGGCGGTTTTTCCTGATTGTTATTTTCCGCTGGAGGTGAGTCCGAACTGGTAGAACCGGAAGAGCCGTTTGCGCAGCGGGGTATATGGCGGCAGCATACCGGTGAAACTTTCGACCACCTCGCGGCGTGCCATGTTCAGGTAGAGCATGACCGGGGTCTCTCCGGCCTGCTCCCGAACCTTGTCGAAAAGGATTTGGTCGGTATCCTTCCACACCTGGTTGGCCCGGGCGACGACGATGTTGACCGACGCCTCCTGCAGCAGCGCTTTGGAAACCGTGCAGGTGCTTAGCGACGGATGCTCGATGATGACGACGTCTTCGCGGCCGGTTTCAGGTTCGCCGTCCGGCTTCCGGTCCCAAACAGGAATGAAGTCTTTGTGGCTCTGCGCGAGCAGGTAGTTTTTCCGCTCGACGGTGAAATCCTGATGATAGGTGACCAGCCGGACGTTTAGCCCGATCTCTTCGAAGTAGGTTTTGAGTTGTTCGCCGAGGAAACTTTTGCCGGTGCCGGTGTCGGTGCTTAGCAGGTTGATGACGTTGGGCTTCCCGGGTTTGAAATAGTTGAGTACCGCATTGCCCAGATATTGCGAGGCCACCTGTCTGCATGCTTTCGTGTAGCTTCGGAACCGGAATTTTCCGGGTGCGGGGAAGGCGCCCAGCACGCGTCCGCCGGTAATCCGTTCGGTGCGTACCCGGTCGCGCAGCGTCCGGTCGAGCAGTTCGAGCAGGATGAAGTAGCCGAGGATGAAGATCATCGTGCCGAAGAATGCGGCCAGTACCATCACCTTGCGCTTGGTGGGCATCGCTGCGATCGGGAACGAGGGCGGGTTGATCACCTTCAGGGTCGCCGAGGTGATCTGCAGGCTCTTTTGCTTGAGCCGGGCCATGTTCAGGCCGTGCAGGATCGACAGGTAAGATTGTTCGGTGAAATTGATCTCCCGTTGTTTGCGTTTGATCGTCGTACCGACCGGTGCGTAAAAAACGTACCGGTCATCGAGCCTGTCCTTCCACTCCTGGAGCACTTTCATCTCGGCCTTTGCCTTTTCGTTGCGGATCAGCACGTCGAGCCATTGGTCGACGAGCGTGGAGGTCGACAGCCCCTCCTTGGTGTAGTATTGGGTGCCCAAAGCGTGAGTCAGTTCCGTCAGTTCGCCCTGCGCCTTGGCCAGTTGTCGCTTCAAACTGCTGATCGAAGTCGTTGACGATCCGGCCGGACGTGCGGTAAGGGGCTGGTCGAGGGCCTGGGCGAGCGTGTCGTTTTGGAACGATTCGAGCGTAGTGATGCGCGCCGTCAGGTTCGAGATCGTCCGGAGCTTGTCCACGAATAGCGTGTTGTTGCGCAATTGCTTGACGTGCTCGTCGATCCGGTCGTCCATCACTTCCATCAGCCGCTGCGTGTTGGCCAGTTCGATGCGGGTGTCTTCGTAACGCAGTTCGAAGTCGCGGCTCAGTACGGCGACGTGCTTGGTCTGTTCGTCGTAGTTGATGACACGCTTCTCGACGTTGTAGTCGCGCAGCGAGTCTTCGGCTTCGGTCAGCACTTTGCGCGTGCGTTCCAGCTCCTGCTCGAAATATTTGATGACGTTGTTCGTCTCGCCGAAACGCAGGTCCTTGTATTGTTTGACGAACTCTTCGTTGAGCAGGACGAGCGTATTGTAGGCGATGCCCGGGTCGTCCGATTCGTAGGATACCTGGATCATGTCGCTGTTGCCCAGTCGCTTGACCACGATCTTGCTCAGCGCCTGGTAGCTGTAATGGCGGTGCGTGTAATGGAACAGCCCGTAGACGTAATTGTCGGGGCTGGCCTTTTCATAATCTTCGAGGTTGGCGAGGGTGTTTTCTTCCGAGTTCTTGTCTATCAGCGCGACCACCTCTTTGGGCACATGCCGCATCAGGGTGCGGTAGTTGGCCGCCGAAATGTAATTGGTGTTTTTATCCGGGCTGCCGTACATCATGGCTTGTGCGAACAGGCGCAGCGAGACGTTGCGGAGCGTACTTTGCGACACGATGATGTTGACCAGGTTGTCCATCGTATTGTTGGTCGAGGCCCAGTCCTGTTTGCCGCTGTCGTCCGGGTCAATGCTGTAACCGGAGACCGCGCCCGTGTAAATGGTCGTGCGGGTCTGGTACGTATGCGACATTTTCTGCGTCTTGTAGATGACGAACAGTGCAGCCAGCGCCGGACCGATCAGCAGCCACCAGCGGATGCGGTAGATGAACCTGAACAGGTAGATCAGAGAGTTCATGGGCTCGTGTTATTTAGTGATGATTTTGGTGTGGGACATAATCTCGAGCCGCAACAGGGCGTTGTTCAGCGATGCGCGGGTCTGCTCGTACTCCCGGACGGTGGCCGATTGGATGTTTTTCTGGCGGCTCAGCGTGACGGCGTCGATTTTTCCGTTCATAAAATCGGCTTCGGTGATTTTATACTGTGCGATGGCCAGCGTGACCGCTTCGGCCTGCGTCTTGATCATCGACAGGTTTTGCAGTACGGTGGTATAAGCGTCGATAATCTTCAGGCTCAACTCGTCCTGCCAGCGCTCCACGTTCTGCTCGGCCGCTTCGACGGCCAGTTTTTTATTTTTCACCCGGTTGCGCCTGTCGAAAAGGTCGTTCAGGGGAATGGAGACGACTCCGCCCACGTTCCAGTAACTCTGCTCCTTGCCCTGGTAGGTGGGTACCACCGGCAGCGGGTCGGCGGCGTCGCTGCCCGAGAGGGTCGAGAGCCAGTTCATCTGGCCGTACTGGTAGTTGCCCGTAGCCCGGAAATATTTCAACCAGTTGCGCCGCTCGGTTTTCAGGTCGGTTTTGGCTTCGTCGATGGCCGTGTTGTAATATTGCATCTGCGCGGTTTGGCGCGAATTGTCGATCAGTACGCCCAGCGGCGGCAATTCCATTGCGAGGTAATCTTCGGCCGTCATGTGCGCCATGTCGGAGGGGTCGGATGCGGTTTCCTGCACCGGATTGTCGTTCGGCGGAGCCTGTCCGGGCAGAGGTGTCGGTGAAAGTTCCTGCAAAGCGGGTTGGGGGAGCAGCGAATTGGAGGTCTGCTGCGCATATGCTCCTGCGGCGAGAGCCAGCAGTGTTACGAATGAAACAGTTAATTTCATGGGAATCGGGGTTACGTTATACGTCCTCTTTTTGGACGAATGCCAAAAAGGTTTTCAAAATGATCCGCAGGTCCATCCACGGCGAATAGTGTTTCGCATACTCGATGTCGAGCTGTTTGCGCTCCTCGGCCGAGAGTTTGCCTGCGCCGCCGCGCTTTTCGACCTGCCACAGCCCGGTGAGTCCGGCCGGGCCCATAAAACGGTCGATATATTCGTCGCCGGTGAGGCGTTCCGCCTCGTAGAGCGGCAGCGGCCGGTTGCCTACCACCGACATGTCGCCGCGCAGGATGTTGAACAGCTGAGGCAGTTCGTCGATACTGTATTTGCGGATAAAGCGGCCGACGCGCGTTACGCGGGGGTCGTTTTCCAATTTGACGAAAGCATTCTTTTTCTCGCTTGTCGCCTGCGAGATAAAAGCGTTCTCGGAGATGACGCAGTCGTCGGAAATCAGCATCGCGCTGTCGATGTGCGCCGATCCTTGGTTTCGCTGCGGCGCGGTGAAGCTGTTCGCGAGTTCCGCTTCCCGGTATTGGTTCAGGACCTTCAGGTCTTTGAGCGCCAGGTCCGCTTCGGAGTACATCGAGCGGAACTTGAAAAAGTCGAATACCCGGTAGTTGCTGCCCACCCGTTTGGAGCGGTAGATGACCGCCCCCCGGCTTTCGATGCGGATGGCCGCGGCGGTAATCAACAACAACGGGGAAAGCAATAGCAGTCCCATGCCCGAAGCTGCAATGTCGAACAACCGCTTGCCGGGCGGGATCCGGTAGTTCCCGGCCGTTTGCGCCGGTTCCCCGGGTTGTACGTCCGTCCGGCCCTGCAGGAACGTGTTGGCGAGCATGCGGGTGATTCCTTCGAGACTTTCCCGGTCGGTGTCCGGTGCCAAGGCGGCAGTCGCACCTGCATGTAAATATGCGGCCCGCTCTTTGGATGAGAGCGCGCCTGCGACCAGGATCAGTTGCAGCTGGCTGTTTTCTTTCTTCAGCCGTTCGATGGCATCGAGATCGTCGTCTGGAGAGTGTCCCTCCCACAGTGCGATTACGGGGCCTTTACTGTTATTGCCCAACGCATCCTTCACATCGGGAAAGACATGCAAC
>ENA-UONZ01000339-UONZ01000339.1-human-gut-metagenome-genome-assembly--contig:-C93old-NODE-339-length-80597-cov-13.931129_pt1 | contig 80597 bp, 60 predicted proteins | sample MGYA00242468_ERZ724015 | MGnify/ENA metagenome assembly ERZ724015
TAGTTCGTAGAGAACGCCGTATCGAATTAACTTTCGAAGGACTGTATTATTCCGATATTTTGCGTTGGAAAACAGCAGAGAAAGAGAATAACGGTATGATGCATAATAATGAAGGTATCGCTGTGGTTGAGCGTTCTTTCAATCCGAAGCGGGATTATCTATGGCCGATTCCTTATAATCAAATAGTTTTAAATCCAAATTTGGAACAAAATCCAAACTGGGATTAGTTGAAGTTAGAGGGTGGGCTGATGTGTTCACCCTCTAATTGAATCTTTAATATTTTAGAGTTATGAATAAGATTGCTTTATGTGGTTTGTGTTTGATTACATCAAATGTTTTTGGCGTGCTAGCAAGTGAGCGTCCAAATATTATTGTAATCATGGCAGATGATATGGGCTGGGGAGATGTTGGATTCAATGGGAATACCATAATTAAAACTCCTCATTTGGATGCTTTGGCTTCAGATGGAGTGATTATGGAGCGATTTTATTCTGCCGCTCCTCTCTCATCCCCGACACGGGCAAGTGTATTGACTGGAAGGCATCCTTTCCGAACCGGTGTGTTCTCAGCGAATGTTGGAATACTCAGAAAAAGGGAGGTCACGCTTCCTGAGTTATTGAGAGAGAACGGATATACGACAGGGCTTTTTGGAAAATGGCATTTAGGAACGTTGACATATAAGGAAAAGGATGCGAATCGTGGGAGTGTGGATAATAAACATTTGTATAATCCACCCTCTTGGCACGGATTTGAGGAGTCTTTTATTACGGAATCAAAAGTGCCGACGTTTGATCCGATGATACAGCCGATTCAGAATGATGGTTGTTTTTGGGACTATATTCGTGAGGGAGAACCTAGTCTGGCTTATGGAACCGCCTATTGGGATAAGGAGGGCACAAAGGTCACTGAAGATCTCAAAGGGGATGATTCCAAAATTATAATGGATAGGGCATTGCCTTTTATGGAGCGTTCTATTCAAGAAGGTATACCTTTTTTTAGTGTGATTTGGTTTCATGCCCCTCATTTACCTTGTGTAGCTGGTCCTCAACAGGTTGCTTTATATAAGGACTTAGATCTGCAACAACGAAATTATTATGGTTGTATTACGGCTTTAGACGAACAGATAGGACGTTTAGTGGATTATTTAAAGGCAAAAAAAATATATGAGAATAGCATAATTCTCTTTTGTAGTGATAATGGCCCAGAATTGGAGACTCCGGGTTCTCCCGGGAATTTCCGGGGTAAAAAACGTTCTCTTTACGAAGGAGGGATACGGGTTCCATCGCTTATGTGTTGGCCGGCGAAATTGGCGAAAGGTAGTAAACTGGGAGTCCCTTGCTCTACCGTGGATTATATGCCGACATTATTGGATATCGTGAATGTGTCTAATAATAAAGAACTTGTATTGGATGGTGAGTCTTTATGGCCTAAGCTAATGAAGCATGAAACTAATAGGATGAAGCCTTTAGTCTTTTGCTCTGGTTATCAAGGGGCCGTGATTGATATGGATTATAAACTTTATTATACAAAAGGAAAATATGAATTATATAATATAGCGAAAGATCCGAGTGAGAAAAATGATATTTCGGCGGCTTATCCCGAGAAAAAGGAGCGATTAGAAAAGTGCTTGAAAGAGAATGTGGAGGATTACAGACAATCTTTCGAGAAAGGAAAGACTGAAGATCTTGTGGATTGGCAAGATTGGTGGAATATTTGGAAGTAATGTATCTAACAACGATATTCAATAAATAAATCATGAATATAAAACAACTCATTTTAACTACCAGCGGGCTTCTGCTCGCTGGTATCGTTGAGGCTCAGTCGGCTCATCCGAACGTGATCTTGATCTATACGGACGATCATGGATCACTGGACGTGAACTGCTTTGGGGCGAAAGATTTATGTACTCCCCATATGGATGCCTTGGCAAATCAAGGCGTTCGCTTTACCCAGTTTTATGGGGCGGCGGTTAGCTCGGTGTCGAGGGCTTCCTTATTGACGGGACAATTCGCCAAACGTGCGGGACTTACAGTGAATGCGGGAGGGAATAGTTTCTTACCGGTAGAGAAAGAGACTATAGCCGAGCGAATGAAATCGAATGGCTACCGTACCGCCTTGATCGGAAAGTGGCATTTGGGCGACCGTATAGAACAGGGGCCGAACGCACAGGGTTTCGATTACTTTTGGGGAATACGAGGAGGATGTGTGGATAATTATTCCCATTTCTATTATTGGGGTGGCCCGAATCGGCATGATTTGTGGCAGAATGAGAGGGAGATCTATTCTCCGGGCAACTTTTTCGCCGCAGAGAACCTGAAAGAGATCAAGAAATTCGCTACGGAAGATAAAGAGAAACCGTTCTTTATCTATTGGGCGGTAAATATCCCTCATTACCCATTGCAGCCCAGCGAGAAATGGCTGGATTATTATGCGGACCTACCTAATCCCAGAAGAATGTATGCGGCGTTTGTCTCTACTTTCGATGATTATTTAGGGGAGTTACGTACCTTCTTGGCTGCCGAGGGGTTGGCTGATAATACCATCTTGATCTTCCAATCGGATAACGGGCATAGCATGGAGGAACGTACTTTTAGAGGAGGAGGCTATAGCGGTCCTTACCGGGCCGGAAAATTCTCTTTGTTTGAGGGAGGTATCCGGGTTCCGGCTATCATCTGCTGGCCCAAGGAGCTGCCACAAGGTGAGGTACGTGATCAGGTTGCGATGAATATCGATTGGTTTCCTACCTTGGTCGAATTATGCGGTCTTTCAGCGGAAGGGATGGATGTGGATGGAAAGAGCTTACTCCCACTTATCAAAGACAGTTCCAAACCTTCTCCTCATAAGGCACTTTATTTTGATTTTGGGAAGCAATGGGCTGTCCGTTGCGGGGAATGGAAATTAATAGCGAATCCCCATGACGTGACTCCGGAGGGAGAGAAGGTCCTTAATGAGTTGTTCCTTTCCAACTTAGAAAAGGATAACACGGAACATATGAATTTCAAAGATCAATATCCCGAGAAAGTAAAGGAGTTGAAAGCGATGAGAGATGCTTTTGAGCGTTCTTTAGAAAAGTGATAATCCTAGGACTATTCTTGTTTTAAAAAATGTAAAAAGAAAGAACGTCTGATTATGTATGTTTATATTTGTTTAATTAAAAGCCAATATATCAATAAATAATATCATGAAGAATAAACTAATGTTACTGACGGTCGCCTCAGCCTTTTCAATGGCAGGCATAGCCGCTGATTACACGAATATCGTCCTGATTAATTTGGATGATGTGGGGTACGGAGATTTTTCTTTTAATGGGGCTTACGGATATACCACTCCGAATATCGACAAAATGGCGGCGGAAGGCGTTCGTTTTACACACTTCTTGGCGGGACAGCCGATCAGTGGAGCGTCTCGTGCCGGCTTGTTGACCGGTTGCTATCCGAATCGTATCGGTTTCGCCGGCGCTCCGGGACCGGATTCGAACTACGGAATCCATCCGGATGAGATGACGATCGCAGAGGTATTGAAACAGAAAGGATATAGTACCGCTATCTTCGGTAAATGGCATTTAGGTAGCCAAAAGGAATTTCTTCCCTTGCAAAATGGCTTCGATGAGTATTATGGTTTGCCGTATTCTAACGATATGTGGCCATTCCACCCGCAACAAGGTGAGGTCTTTAATTTCCCGGATTTGCCGACTTATGACGGAAACGAGATTATCGGTTATAATACGGACCAAACACGGTTGACTACGGATTATACCACCCGTTCTGTTAATTTCATCAAGAAGAATAAGAATAAGCCTTTCTTCTTGTATCTGGCTCATAATATGCCCCATGTACCGTTGGCCGTTTCCGATAAATTCAAGGGAAAGAGCGAGCAGGGTTTATATGGCGACGTGATGATGGAGATCGACTGGAGTGTAGGTGAGATATTCAAGACATTGCGTGAGCTGGGCTTGGAAGATAATACGTTGGTGATCTTGACTTCCGATAATGGTCCTTGGACCAATTACGGGAATCATGCCGGTTCAGCCGGTGGGTTACGTGAGGCAAAGGCTACGACCTTTGATGGTGGTAACCGGGTTCCTTGTATCATGTACTGGAAAGGTAAGACGTTGCCGGGCACGACTTGTAATAAGTTAGCTTCTAATATCGACCTTCTTCCTACGTTTGCCGAGATCACGCAGGCCCCGCTGCCTACTCGCAAGATTGATGGCGTTAGTATCTTATCATTGATAGAGGGCAAGAAAGACGCGAATCCTCGTGAATCCTTTGTCTATTATTATAACAAGAATGACTTGGAGGCTGTCACGGACGGTATGTTTAAGCTGGTATTCCCTCATAAATACGTTACTTACGGGGCTTATGAGCCGGGAAACGACGGCCAGCCGGGTAAGTTGACGAATCTGGAGATCATGAAACCTGAGATGTATGACTTGCGCCGTGATCCGGGAGAGCGTTATAACGTGATCACCCAGTATCCTGAGGAAGCCGCGAAATTGATGAAGATCGCCGACCTGAAACGTCATGAGTTAGGGGATAACCTAACGCGCGTAAAGGGAACGGAGCGTAGGGAACCGGGTCTAGTACAAGGGAAAAAACGTCATGACCTATGAAACAATCGATCATAAGTATCGGAATGACTGCCTGTTGTCTTTCGGGGAACGGGCAGTTCCTTTTTGCCGCCGATAAACCGGCGCAAGAGGAACGTCCCAATATCTTGTTTATCCTTTCGGATGATCATACTTCCCAGTCTTGGGGCATTTACGGGGGGGTGTTGGGTGATTATGCGCGGAACGAGAATATCCGTCGCTTGGCCGCGGAGGGCTGCGTGTTAGATAATTGTTTTTGTACGAACTCGATCTCTTCCCCTAGTCGTGCGGCGATCTTGACCGGAGCCTATAGTCACGTGAACGGTGTTTACACGTTAAGTGATTCCTTTGATCCGGAGCAGGATAATATCGCCAAGCAAATGCGGGCGGGAGGCTATCAGACCGCTTTGGTCGGTAAATGGCATCTGAAAACGCAACCGCAAGGTTTCGACTTCTATTCCGTGTTTCATGACCAAGGCGAGTACCGGGACCCTACTTTCATAAACTGTACGGACCCTTGGCCGGGTGAGCGTAATTTCGGGGAGCGGGTACGAGGTTTCTCCACGGATATCGTGACGGATAAGGCGATCCGTTGGATGAAAGAGGCCGATAAGGACCGGCCTTTCATGATGTGTTGTCATTTCAAGGCTACACACGAACCTTGGGATTTTCCGGAACGGATGAGGCATTTATATGACGGCGTTGTTTTCCCGGAACCGGAGAACTTATTTGATTGGGGGCCGGAGACGAATGGACGTACCTTCTCCGGACAGCCTTTGGAGGAGTTGGCTCGTCGTTGGGACGTGGCGTCGCAAGACCCTGATAAATGGTGGTGCCGGTATCCGGAGTTGCCTTTTACGACGAAGGGCATGCATCGATCTGCCGCCCGTAGCGCCGCTTACCAGAAATTGGTGCGCGACTATCTGCGTTGCGGGGCTACGATCGACGATAATATCGGGAAGTTATTGAAAGCGCTGGACGATATGGGAATCGCCGATAATACGATCGTGGTGTACGTATCCGACCAAGGTTATTTCTTAGGAGAGCATGGTTTCTTCGATAAGCGTATGATGTATGAGGAGTCTCTACGTATGCCTTTCGTGATCCGTTACCCGAAAGAGATCCCGGCAGGGACCCGCAATAAGGATATGATCTTGAACGTGGATTTCGCCTCTTTGCTGGCGGATTACGCAGGCGTGAAGACCCCGAAAGAATCGCAGGGCCATAGTTTTCGCGATAATCTGAAAGGAAATACCCCAAAGGATTGGCGTAAGGAGATGTATTATCGTTATTGGACCCAACATTCGAACCGTCCGGCCCATATGGGTATCCGTAATGAGCGGTATAAACTGATGTTTTTCTATGGCGACCGTCTGAATATGACTGGTTCGGAGGATAAGACCACGACACCAGCATGGGAGTTTTACGACCTTCAATCCGATCCTCGTGAGAATCACAACGCTTACAACGATCCCCAATACGCCAAGATTATCCGGCAAATGAAGGAGGAGATGCTGAAGCTGCGGAAAGATGTTAAGGATGAGGACACGAATACCCCTAAAATGAAGGAGATTATGGATACCTATTATTGGTAAAAAGAAAACGGAGGGAGACGTAGCGTGCTGCGTCGCCTATCCTTTGTAATAGAAGTCCACGCTAGCAACCGAGAGGGAGTGCGGTATGTTATAAAGCATGTATTTCTAGAAAGAAGAAGGAATTTGTTCTTTTGTGAAAAAGAAGTCTTATGTTTGTGCACGATATGAAAAACAGGGTTTATATGGCCCCGTTATCAGTAAACAACCAACCTTGACATGAATACAAACAGAGATAAGGCTGTCTCTTTTGGGCGGGACGGCGGAGATGTCCGCCGTCCCGTTTTTTTTGTCAATGAGCCAGAGCCGTACGTGACATCCGTTCCAGCTCCGGGGGAGACAGAGCGGAATATCGCCCGCTGGCTGTGTGAATAATGACAAGCAGCGTCTCCCCGGATACCTATTTCGTTAACTCATAAGCCTCTATCACGCACTCCAAAGCGCAAGCGTTTGCTGCCGAGCTTTCCTTGTGGAAAGGGCCGTACCAATAACAACCGAAGCTTTTGGAGGCCGGGTCGTAATCTCTCGTGATGATGGACTCGGCGTTCTTCAAGATGAAATCCTTGTAGGCTGGTTTCTTGGTTAGGTCATACAGGAAGGCTAAATGACGGATGAAGATACCCTTAAATTGGACACCGTCGTTGCTATCATCGATCTCGGGCTTCATCTCACGAAGTATACCCTCGTCGGTTACCAATTGCGTGGTAATGGTAGCGTCGGCGATCTTTTCCGCTAGCTCCAAGTAAGATTTATCGTTGGTTTGGAGATACATCTCGGCTAAGACAGCGATGGCTACGCCTTGGTTATACGTGTAGTGGGCGTTGCGGTTGGGGGTACAATCGTCTTTCGTGCCGTCCTCGATTTGGTAGATGTCCGTATTGATCATGCCGGTTTGCGTATACCAATCCACGTTCTTCTTGAACCAGTCGAGATACGCCGGATTTTGGGTCGCTTTATATAATCGGATAGCTGTCAGGGAGAACAGGTTGTTCGCTATGGAGTTCTTGTAATGCAAAGGGTTCTTTTTCCAGAAGATGCCACCTCCGCAAGCGTCGCTCCAGCCAGTTGTCATATCATCGAATATGATCTCGGCCATATCTAGGTACTTTTTCTCTCCGGTCAGTTTGGAGGCCTCGATCCATGCCAATGCCCACCAACCCTCGTCATCGTAATAATCATTGATGAAGTTGTCGCAATAACGGGGAGTACCGGTTGAGTCTACGCCTACTTGGTAATGACGGGCTTTCTCGAATACATCCTCTATGACAGATGGGATGGCCGGATCTTTGGTTACGGCGCCGTAGCGAATGGTGGCGGTCAATACGTTCGCCGAGTTCCACCAGCCGGCTGTTTCCCAGATACCGGTCGTGTCGTTTCTCCAGCTTAGGGAGGTTTGTACGCTTTCTCGCATCTTTCCCTCAAAAGGGGAAGGTTTGCTACAGGATAGCATGAAAAATACAAGCAATACGCTTGTCAGGAAATGTTTGTACATACGTATTTATGAAAATAAGATTAGATTAAGCCACAAAGATAAATGATCTTTTTGAACTTTAGTTAAACTTTGTACCTTTGTCTGACGGAATCTAAGATACTTCAATATTAATCATAAAAGAAAAACACGGTAAGATGAAAAAGCAAATCTTATTTATTTGTTGTGCGGTAATCGCATACTGCCTGAGCGCCTGTAATACGGCACCTCAGCAAGCGCCTTTGAAAGAGAAGAATCTGCCAAAGCATGTAATCTTGATTGGTTTTGACGGCTTGAGCGCCTATTGCTTGAATAATGGGGCGGATATGCCTACTTTCCGTAAGATGATGGCGGAAGGCGCCTCCACGTTAGAGAATCGTTCGATCCTGCCTTCGTCGAGTGCTTGTAATTGGGCTTCCATGTTTATGGGAGCGGGACCGGAGTTGCACGGATATACGGAGTGGGGATCTCGTACGCCGGAGCTTCCTTCGCGTGTCGTGAATAGCGACAACCGTTTCCCGAATATCTTCGGCCTGTACCGGGATAAGGCTCCCGAGGCCGAGATCGGCTATATCTATGAGTGGGAAGGCATGAATTATCTGGTGGATACCTTGGCCATGAGCTTCCGTAAGCATGCCCCGATGTCGACTGAGAACCCGAACGGATGTACCCCGGTAGCCGTTCAGTATATCAAGGAGAAGAAGCCGAACCTTTGTGCGATCATATACGATCAGCCGGATGGTACCGGACATGGCAAGGGTTGGAGCTCCCCGGAGTATTTCGCCATGGTGAATCATTTGGACAGTTGCTTGACGCAAGTGATGGACGCTGTTCGTGAGGCGGGTATCATGGATGATACGGTGGTTATACTGACGGCCGACCACGGCGGTATCGAGACCGGTCACGGTGGCAAGACGATGAACGAGATGCAAACCCCGATCGTTTTCTATGGAAAGAACGTAAAGAAAGGCTTCAAGATCCCGGAGAGTACGATGGTATATGATATCGCCGGTACGATCGCCTACCTGTTGGACGTACCGCAGCCGCAAGTGTGGATCGCTCGTCCGATCATGTCTGCGTTCTCAGACTAGGCTAGCCTTGGAATACAGGAACGCCCCGGAAGGATTGATTCTTCCGGGGCGTTTTGGTTTATCACTGGGCGATTCCTACTTTGGCTGTCGTGCCGTCGGATAGCTTCACGACGTAGAAGCCGGCAGGCAGGCTGTGCAGGTGGTTGCTACCGACGGGGAGGGGAGAATGGCGGATCAGCTTTCCGGCCATTGTCGTTATCGATACGTCGAGCGGGGCGGAGGTGTCGATGTAGAGTATGCCGCCGGAGGAGCGGATACGGCTCTTGTTGTCGGTGATCCGGGCGGTGGATACGATGATATCCTCTATCGTGATCCGGATATCTTCGTAGACGGCTATCGTGTAGCTGCCGTCTCGGTTGGGGGTGATCGTCCGGCCGTTCTCCTTTACCACGGGGGCAGACTGGTTGTAGGCCGAGTCTAGCTCAAGGTAGAGGAGGAATTGATCACCCTCGTCATAGTAATAGGTACCGGGAGAGGGGGTGAGGGTCGCGTTTGCGGTCTCGGGGATTACGACCGTGTATACCGGAGGCGACGGAGTGGCAAGGCTGAACGTGCCCGCGCTCTCGTGCCCTGCGTAGTCCGTCACCTTGTAGGTATGGAGGCCCTCGCTTCCGGAACCATCATAGCGGTCGGAGGTGAGCTGCACGGAAGCACCGTCGATGAGGACGGAAGCTACGCCGCTGCCCTTGCCATCGGTGGCGGTGAACGTATAGCCGAGGTTATTGGTGGAAACGGTTACGGTAGGGGCGTTGAGGTCGAGGCGGATATCCGTGGCCTTATGCTCGTACTCTTGCGTATACGGGTCGTCACGCTTGAGCAGGTAGGTCACGTCGAAGGTTCCCTCTTGGCTGAAGGTGAAGGAGGCGGCGAAGTCTTCGCCGGAAGCGATTAGCCCGCTAATCGCCTTAGTTTGTACACCAGTCTCTTCCGCTTCTTTCAGCTTGATGGTGAAACCGGGAGGAGCGGAGAAGATAACGGCCCCGGCATACCATTCCCCCTTCTTATCGCCACCAAGTTCTACACTGGCCTCTCCCGGTAGCTTGTCGATATAGGTACATGGGATATCCGGTTTGAGTTCCAGCTCATAGTTGGACGCTATGAACTCGCCGTTATCTATTGGCGTGAGATCTCCCGGAATGATAAGGTTGGTTGGGAAATGGGAGTCCACGGCCAGTTGCCCGGAGAAGGATGCTATTTCTCCTTTGGCTTCTCCGCTTGTGTCATATTTCGGGGCCTCGCCTTTATACAGTATTTGGTCGGCCCGCGGGGTGACGGTGAGCGTTCTCGGGTGGATGATTACTGGGATATCTACGCTCTCTGTATCCATGCACTTGGCATGGCTGATGTCGATACGTATCGTAGCCCCGGATGCCGCGGTCACCTCGTCGGGGGAACCGCCTAGCTTGTTATTGTCATCTATGCTCAATCCGTATTTCTCATCGATGGTATTGAAGACATAGTCGGACTTATCGCCGTAGGTGTCGGGAGCGAGGAGCCCGAGCAGGTCATAAAGCTCATCCGGCTCCAACGGCGTGGCGTACGTCCCTTCCAGCGTGGCCGGGGAGATGTTGGTCTTGATCAGGTTCTTTGCCCAATAGGCGAAGAGCATTGTAGGCCCGGTGATATGGGTTATCTTTTGCCCGCCTTCACTTCTGTTGTACCAGCCTTCTAGGGTATAGTATTTCCGATTGAACAGATCGGTCGGCAATGGATCCACTATAGATAGATATCTTGTTTTAATAGTGGGGGGACCGCTGATGGGATAGGTATAATTGACATCAAAGTCCACTTTGTACTTTACATCGTCACCTAAGTTAGCCGGAATTTGGGTATTGTCACTCTTGAAAAGCCCATGGTTCACTAGGTTTCCATTGCCACCGACGGTTCCACTATCTCCATTATAGATCGTCCCTTCATTGGTTAGGGTTACGCCATCTGCGATCGTCAATGTCTGTTTGTTTCTTATAGTGAGCGTATAGCCGGGCGGTATCTCGTAATTCCGGTCGATGGAATAGTGGGTAATGTCGACGTTGTTGCCATCTACCATGTTACCCACGATGTTACCCTCAATGCTACCAATAGATTGATTTAGAAATATGATAGCGCTATTACTACCGGAGGGGGGATAAGATGATGCGTTTATAGCTTCGCCTCCATCTTTATTCTTTATAGCGGAGATGATTCCCCCGTTTATCGTGACTGTTTCCCCTACTTTTCCTTCCCCCGCGCCCATACCGCTATATCCGGTGGCATTTACGATTCCCCCGTTGATCTCTATCGTTCCGGAAACTTTGTGATAAGTAGAGCCAGTCCCTGATACCCCGATACCCGGCCCGGATTTACCCCCTGTGGCGGTGATATTCCCGTTATTGATCCGGACGGTTCCACCATTGGAATTAGAACTTGTTCCGATACCGGCTCCATATCCATTCCCATAGGCAATGATAGTGCCGTCATCTATCGTGATGGTTCCTTTCGCATCTTTACTGTATCGTGAGCCTATTCCGGCGGCTTCAATTCCTCCTTTGGCCGTTAGTTTTCCTTTACCTTTTATTATAAGCTCGGTACCATCGCCTGTAGGCGCGCAAATGGCGGGTAGGTCATGGCCACCTGCCAAGCTGTTATCTCCGACTAGGATCAATTCTACTCTCTGGGCTTCATCGGCGTATAAGGCGCAATAAGGTGCGTCTTCTGGGAAATTCTTGGTATTTACCTTGTCCAGCGTGATCTTTACCTGTATGCCTCTGGCGACCATGATAACGGCTTTCGCTTTATTCTGGGCTGTTGTGCCGTATCCGGTTTCTTGTGTTGGCACTCCTTGGTTTTCGATATCATACATACCGTGAATATAATATTCTCTATTGTTTTCATCAATGGTAATTCCCCCTTTATAGCTATCGTTACTAAGATCTATATCTATTATGCTTGTCCCTTGCCCCCATGCCGATACGAGTGAAAGGAATAGTAAGATGCTTGTTATTAGATACTTATTTTTCATGTTCGATAAAGATTGATATTTGTGAGTATTCTTGTCGTATTAACATATTTTAGGCGGGTCGACTCGCCTTAGTAGGCGAGGCCGTATAGCCGCGTAAGGCGATGTCCTCGTTTTGTAACGTACCCGTGATGCGCGGCTTACCGGTGTAGTCGCCTTGTTTCTCTGTGAGAGCGTTGTCGTACAGGTCAACGCTTAGGATGATTTGTTCTTCCATGATGTTCATATTTAGTTGCCGCTAAGATATGGGAGGGGGCGGGTTTCCCGCATGACAATCCGTCCGAATCTATTAGGACAAATTGTAATTAGCTGATTTTATTGATAGGACAGATCGTAATTCACACGCAAAAAGGTAAAAATGTCTCTTTTCTATCAAAAAGCGGTAGGCCTTGATAAAAAAGCGATATATTTGGGGCATGGACAACCTGACAGTTTATATGATCTCTATCATGGTATTGGCACCCGTCTATTCCGCCGTGTCTTGCGGGATGGTGGTGGGGCTTTCCTTGCAGGATTGCCTGTCTCGGGAGGAGCGGGACTTGAAGAGGATATTGCTGGTTTACCTATCCGTCTCGGCTACCGGGTGGCTGGTCACATTTTGCTATCAGTTTTATCCCTCGTTGTTTGTCCAGCTCAACGTGGTTTGCCTGCTTTGTTTCGTCTTGCCGTCTATCTTCTTCTACCGGATCGTCCGTTTCCTCACGAGGCTGGGCGAGCCGGAGGAATTCCCGCCTCTCCATTATCTCGTACCCGGGCTGCTGGCGCTGGCGATGTTGGTCTGGTCGTGCTTCGTGCCTTTCGACGTGCGGCTGGAGATCGTGAGGGGGAAAGCGGAGGTGATTCCTGCGGGGTACGAGTGGTATACCCGCTTTTTTACCCTCAAGCCCCTGCTGAGGGTTGTTTTCGGCCTCTTGTATTATATCCTTACGCTGGCGTTGCTGGTATCTTATTATAAGAGGGCGAGAGGGAAGGATACGCTGGTTCGCGGGCCGGCGTGCTGGGTGATCTTCCTAGTAGGTGTGTCCATCGCCTCGCTGCTCTCATCGGTCCTGCCTACGTTCATGCCACGGAGCCGGTTCTACCATTCTATTTGGACGGCGGCCGTGTCTTGTGGTATCGCCCTCCAGCACGTTTTGCTATCGTACCATGTCATACGGCGGGAATACTGCCTCTACGTCTTGCGCCGGGAATCCCCGCCTTCTTCCTCCGGGGAAACGGATGCGGGAGACGTGCGCCTACGCCGTAGCCATTCCGGGAAATTGACCCAGAGACGTTTCGAGCGTTTTTTCCGGGAACACAAGCCTTTTTTGAGGCCGGGCTATAAGATGACGGATCTGGTGGAGGACTTGGACGTGAACCGCACGGTGCTATCCGCCTTTATCAACCAGACGTATGGCATGAACTTCAATCGTTACCTGAACCGTTTCCGCCTGAGGGAGTTGGATAGGCTCCGCTTGCGTCCCGCCAACCAAGGCAAGAGCGTGAGCTCGCTGATCGGGCAGGTAGGTTTCAAGGATTTCCGTACCTATTCCCGTGCCGTCGTCACCGAGCGGGAGGCGGCTGCCGGGGAGCGGGAGACTAAGGAGGAAGGAGGTACGGCATGATGAGTCTTGGCCTTATGGAGGCTTTCGCTTTCAGCCTTCCCATCGTCTGCGCCATGGTATGTATGGTCATGATGTCGCTGGACGCCTGCCGGTACGGAAGGGGCGGGCAGGAAAGGCGGTTGAGGGCGCTCTTGGCGCTGACTTACTTGGTGACGTCGCTGGGTTGGCTCGGGTTGGTGCTTTATTCGGTCGCCCCGTGCGCTTTCTCGTATTACCATCCCGTTTTCTTATTGACGCTGATGCTGGATCAGGTGATGTTTTTCTGGGTGGTATCCATGATAACGGATACCGGCGAGCGGCGGAGGCTGAATCGATGGCACTGGGTGGTGCCTGTCTTCCTTATGGGGGCCTTGTTCGAGGGCGGTATACTGGTAAGTCTCGTGTTTTTTATCTACAATACGCTTTATCCGGCGCTAAACCTCCGGAACATATACCGTTACAGGCGGTTCATCGTAGATTACTCGTCGGAGGCGCAGCGTATCTCCTTGGATTGGCTGGCGGCCGTGCAAGTTTTTATCTTGGTTTGCGTACCCGTTCCGCTGGCGGGATTGTTGCTCGATATGGAGACTTTCTCCTCTTCCTATTTCGTGTGGCTGGGGGTGTTGCCAACGTTCGTGTTTTATATGATGCTCTGTTATAACATGCTCGACAAGAATTATCTCATCGTCCAGCCCGAGGCGTTGAAGACGGAGGATATGCCTCCCGATCTCCCGGCCCTAGACCGTAAACGCCTAGAACGCTACCTGCGTGAGAAGAAACCTTATCTGGACCCCAAGTTGCGGATCACCGACCTCGCCGCCGGGCTAAGTACCAACCGTAGCTACCTGTCGGCTTTTATCAACAAGGAGTATGGCATGAATTTCTGTCGCTTGATAAACCGTTGCCGTCTGATGGCTCTCGACCGCTTGCGGGTATCTCCCGCGAATGCAGGCAAGACTAATATGGAACTGGTACTTATGGCAGGCTTCAGTGGTTACCGGAATTATCTTCGGGTGAAAAAGGAGGAGGATAGGCTGGCGTTATTGAAAGTATTCGAGCGATAACCCCGATTTGGCAAACCGAGGTGAGGTGTTTTTTGAGGCATAAACGTTATCTTTGTCACGCATTTTAAATATATAAACCATGAAGAAATTCTTTTATACTTTTGTTTTTATCCTTTGCGCCTTGATGACGTTACAGGCGGAGACGATGGTGGTGGCCACCTATAACTTGCGAAACGCCAACGGCGGCGATTCCACGAACGGTAACGGTTGGGGACAACGTTATCCTTACATCGCCCAGATCGTACAGTTTCACGGGTTCGATATCTTTGGTACCCAAGAGGGCAAATATCCGCAATTGCAGGACTTAAAGCAAGCCATGCCCGGATATGATTATATCGGCGTGGGACGTGACGATGGTAAGCAGGCGGGAGAGCATTCGGCTATCTTTTACCGCACGGACAAGTTCGAGGTCTTGGAGCATGGCGATTTCTGGCTATCCGAGATCACCGACCGTCCGAACAAAGGCTGGGACGCCGTTCTGCCCCGTATCTGTACGTGGGGCGAGTTTCGGGACAAACAGACCGGCTTCACTTTCTTGTTCTTCAACCTTCATATGGACCATGTCGGCGTACAAGCCCGTGCCGAGAGCGCTAAGTTGATCTTGAAGAAGATCAAGGAATTCCCGAAGAGACTTCCCGCTATCCTGACCGGAGATTTCAATGTTGATCAAACAAGTGAGTCGTATAAGTTGTTAGATGGTTCCGGTATCATGCGTGACTCTTATGAGATCGCAGATTTCCGCTATGCCCCGAATGGTACCTTCAACGGTTTCCATCCGGACCGCAAGACCGATAGCCGTATCGACCATCTTTTCTTGACCAAGGAGTTTGAGGTGAAGAAGTATGGAATCTTAACGGATACCTATCGCTCCGAGGTGAAAGAAAGCGCCCAGAAGGAGCAAAACGGTAATTTCCCGAAAGAGGTGTCATTGAGCAAATACGAGGCCCGCACTCCTTCCGACCACTTTCCCGTAATGATCGTTGTGGAAGTAAAAGACTGAGGTTTTAGAAAAATTGGTTATTATTAACCCCGTAATCTTTATCAAATTTGTTTAGATCCTGTTATATAATCAGAATATTGACTAAAACGATCTAAACAAATTTGGTATGATACGTAAATTATTGATTCGTGATTTGACTCTTCGCGATGGTCAGCAATCGGCATTCGCTACAAGAATGTCTCAAGCGCAAATAGACCGTGTACTTCCTTACTACAAAGACGCAGGCTTTTACGCCATGGAAGTATGGGGTGGGGCGGTTCCCGATTCCGTGATGCGTTATTTAGGTGAGAATCCGTGGGATCGTTTAGAGATCATCAAAGAGAAAATAGGTAATTCCTCAAAACTATCCGCTCTTTCCCGTGGGCGTAATTTATTCGGTTATAATCCTTATCCCGACGAGATTATAGAAGGCTTTTGCCGGAACTCGATTCGTTCCGGTATCGATATCATGCGTATTTTCGATGCTTTGAACGACGTGGATAACGTGAAATCCACGATCCGTTATGTGAAGAAATTCGGGGGAAAGGCCGACTGTGCCATCTGTTATACGATAGATCCTCACCATTCTCCGGTAGAACGTATAAAAGCCGCCTTGCATGGACGGCCCTTGCATAAGCCTGTTTTTACGAATGAGTATTTCTTAAACAAGGCCCTTCAACTGGAGTCGCTGGGCGCAGATATGATCACCCTGAAGGATATGAGTGGTTTGATACCTCCGGCTCGTACGGCGGAATTGGTGCGATTGTTCAAGAAGAGCTTGAAAGTACCGGTGGATTTCCATACGCATTGTACGCCCGGTTACGGATTGGCGTCGGTCGTATCCGCCATTATCAATGGGGTGGATATCGTTGATACGAATATATGGAACTTCGCCGGAGGACCAGCTGCTCCCGCAGTAGAACTGGTCTATATCTTCTGCAAGAAATTGGGTATCGAGCTGGATCTTGATATGGATGCGATCGCTAAGATCAACAAGGAATTATTGACGATCCGCAAGGAACTTTCCGCATTCGATACCGCTAAGAAATTCCCGAGACCCTTTAATCCCGTAGAGGATAGTTTCCCCGCCGAGATCGACCGCTTCTTCAACGATGCCATCGAGGCCGCTCGGAAAGATAAGGAGGACGATTTGCTGCTTTATTGCCGTGCGATCGAGGAGTATTTTGATTTCCCCGAGCCGAACGAGTTGGTGAAAAAAGCGCAGATTCCGGGAGGTATGTATACGAATATGGTTGCCCAGTTGAAGCAGTTGGGGCAGATCGACTTGTTGGAGAAGGCGATGTCACTCATTCCGCAAGTACGAATGGATGCCGGCTTGCCTCCGTTGGTGACGCCTACGAGCCAGATTATCGGGGCGCAAGCGGTTTCCTGTGCACTGGATGAGCTGAAAGGCCGCCCGATGTATAGTAATCCTTCCAACCAGTTTATCGCCTTGGTAAAAGGAGAGTATGGCAAGACGCCGATTCCGGTAGATCCGGCGTTCCGGTTGAAAATCACCGGCGTACAAAATGAGGTGCCTTACGACGGTTCCCATTACGTGATGCAAGAGAATCCTGTATTGGAGGATTTGGATGTGTTATTGGCTGAGAATGAGAAAGAAATACTGTTGCTGGAGTTATTCCCGACGGTAGCCCGTACATTTTTAACTAAATGGAAAGAACAAAAAGCGAGATCGAATGTTTAATAGTAGAAAGTCTTCAAATTTGGCATCCGTCATCTATTATATGTACGTTGCCGTTTAAACGGTGATACGAAAAGGCTCTCCGAATGGTAAGCGAACCATGGGAGAGCCTTCTTTATTTTATAAAGTGACTTTTTCGCGGACTTTACAAAGGGATCTTGTCTATACGACGTTGGTGGCGACCACCCTCAAAAGGTGTATCCAAGAATATCTCAACGATTTTCTTAGCCTCTTCCTTGCTGATAAAACGACCGGGCATTGATAACACGTTCGCGTCGTTATGCTCACGTGCCAGTTTCGCAATATCCTCTCGCCAGCATAAGGCGGCACGGACACCCCGATGTTTGTTCAAGGTCATACTAATGCCATTCCCTGTACCGCAGACAGCTATTCCCGGATAAACCTCGCCAGCTTCTACGGCCTTGCCCATCAGATGGGCGAAATCCGGATAATCGCAACTGTCAGAGGAATAAGTTCCAAAATCTTTATAAGACAATCCCCTTTCATCGAGGATTGTCTTTATATATTCTTTTAACTCAAAACCAGCGTGATCGCTACACAAACCTACTATACCCATCTTTATGCTAATAATTCTTTTACTTGGTTATAAACGTTCTTAGCCGTGAAACCTAATTTCTCGTCCAATACTTTGTAAGGGGCGGAGAAACCGAAGGATTCAAGTCCCCATACCTTGCCGTTAGGACCTACCAACCCTTCCAGATTAACCGGAAGACCAGCGGTTAAGCCGAAAATCTTGCTTCCTGCGGGAAGAATGGATTCTTGGTACTCTTTGCTTTGTGAACGGAATAGACCTTCGGAAGGAACGGAAACGATACGAACCTTTATGCCATCGGCACGAAGCAGGGCGGCGCCCTCGACCAAAGTCGATACCTCGGAACCGGAAGCCAAAAGAATTACATCCGCATTTGCGTCTTCATTGACGATATAGGCACCCTTCTCTGCTTGCAAAGCCTCTTGATAGCGGTTTTCCTTAGCGGGAAGATCTGTGATATTCTGACGGGAAAGAATCAATGCGGTAGGAGTGTAAACGTTCTCCATCGCTAGTTTCCATGCGACTGTTGTCTCCACAACGTCTGCCGGACGAAGTACCAACATGGAGTTGTGTCCCTTATGATTCTTCAATTTCTCTAATAAACGAACTTGAGCTTCTTGCTCTACCGGCTCGTGCGTAGGTCCGTCTTCTCCAACACGGAAAGCGTCGTGTGTCCAGATGAACTTAACGGGCTGCTCCATCAATGCGGCCATACGTAACGCAGGCTTCATGTAATCGGAGAATACGAAGAAAGTACCGCAAGCGGCGATCACGCCACCATGTAAAGACATACCGATACAGATACAAGCCATAGAAAGCTCGGCTACACCCGCTTGGAAGAAAGCTCCGCTAAAGTCGCCTTTCACGAAAGCATGGGTCTTTTTCAAGAAGCCGTCTGTCTTATCGGAATTGGAAAGGTCGGCGGAAGCTACGATCATGTTTTCTACATGGGTAGCAAGCACACCTAATACGGTAGCGGAAGCGGCACGGGTCGCTTGGTTCGCTTTCTGCTCGATTGCGGCCCAGTCGATTTTAGGAGCCTTACCGGAGAACCATTGCTCCATCTTAGCCGCTAAGTCCGGGTGAGCTTTCGCCCAGACGTCTTTCACGGCGTAACGCTCGGCGACGATTACTTCCAGTTCTTTCGCACGTTTGGCATATAATTCGGCTACCTCAGGAAGGATTGCGAACGGATGTTCCGGATCGCCTCCTAGGTTCTTGATCGTATCTGCGATGGAAGCTCCTGCCGCGGATAAAGGTTGTCCGTGAGTAGATACCTTATTCTCGTAACAGCTGTTATCAGCGCCGACAGCACCTTTCCCCATAACGGTGTTACCGATGATCAAAGTCGGTTTGGAGATCTCTGCCTTAGCCTCTTTTAAAGCCTTGCGGATCTCGTTTACGTCGTTACCGTTTATTTGAATGACTTTCCAGCCCCAAGCCTCGTATTTCATGGCTACGTTCTCCGCATCGACGTCTTCTACCTTGGTAGATAGCTGCACGTTGTTAGCGTCGTAGAACATGATCAAGTTATCCAGTCCTAAAGTTCCGGCGATACGTCCGGCACCTTGGGAGATTTCCTCTTGGATACCTCCATCGGAAATATATGCGTAAATAGTCTGGTTCATTACTTCCTCACCCAGACGTGCTTTCAAGAATTTAGCCGCGATAGCCGCACCTACCGCATAAGTATGTCCTTGTCCCAGCGGGCCGGACGTGTTTTCGATACCACGCATAACGTCTACCTCAGGATGTCCCGGAGTAACGCTTCCCCATTGGCGGAACTGTTGAAGTTCATCCAATGTGAATTTGCCGCTTAAAGCCAGTACGGAATAAAGCATCGGAGACATATGCCCCGGGTCAAGGAAGAAACGATCGCGTCCTTCCCATTTGGGATTCTTGGGATCGTATATTAAGAACTCTGAGAACAGTACGTTAACAAAGTCTGCACCACCCATAGCGCCACCCGGGTGCCCGGAGTTCGCTTTCTCCACCATTGACGCAGCCAGTATACGGATGTTATCAGCTGCTTTGTTCATTACTTGAATATCGTTCATTTTATCAGATGAATTATTTATTTGACTGCAAAGATAATCAAACTCTTTGTAAGAGCCGTTATATCAATCAAACAATTCCTTTTCGGTAAAGGTTCCTATCTTCTTATATTTTTGATAAATTGAGAGATATTTAAGATAGCCCGCTGAGCGCCTTATTCTTGCGGGTATACATCATTCGGATTAGAGCGAGAAGTCGAAACCCTGTTCAACCCATTTGTTGTATTTTTTCTCGTTGAATTTGTAGAGGAAAGCTCCTCGTTTAGAACTTTTCTTGTCTTTGATATCCAGTTTTTCCAGAATATCCATGGCGTTTAGCTTTTTGCGGAAGTTTCGTTTGTCTAAAAGGGTTTGGTAGATGGCCTCATACAATGTCTGTAGTTGGGGCAAGGTAAATTGCTCGGGAAGCAAATTGAAACCGATAGGGCGGCTTGCCGCTTTCTTTTTAAGGACGGACAACGTATCGTTTATCATTTGGTTATGGTCGAAAATCAAGTCGGGAAGCTCGGATATCTTGGTCCAAGTAGCGTTATGGCTTTCCAAGATCTCGGGACTAAAATCATTCATATTCACCAAGGAATAGTAAGCTACGGAGATAACCCGCTCCCCTAGGTCACGCGATACATCTCCGTAAGCCCCTATTTGTTCCATAAAAAGATGCTCGATGCCCGTGCAATCGGTTAATACCCGTGATGCTGCTTCATCCACGCTTTCCCCGGATTTCACGAAGCCTCCCATAAGAGACCACTGTCCTTTCATCGGCTCGAACGAACGTTTGTATAATAAAACATTCAACTCCTTATTGTTAAACCCTAGAATGATACAATCTACGGCAACATAGAATTTTACTTCGTCTTGATAAAAAGCTGCTGACATCGTTTTATGGATTTTAAAGATTAACAGAGCTTGCGTGCTCCGTCGCTGATTACTACATTATATAATTTAGGTTCACGGCCAAACTTCTCTTTATAAGCGGAGAAGGCTTTCTTCACGAAATCGTCGTACAACTCATCCTTAACCAAGTTGATCGTACAACCGCCGAATCCTCCACCCATGACACGAGAACCCGTTACACCACATTCCTTGGCGATATCGTTCAAGAAATCCAGTTCCTCGCAGCTAACTTCATAAAGCTTGCTCATACCTTGATGCGTGCCGTACATCTTTTCGCCGACAGTCTCATAGTCGCCTTTCTCCAAAGCGGCACATACGTCGAGTACACGTTGGATTTCCTCGATAACATATTCGGCACGCATGTAATCCTCTGCGCTGACATCCGCTTTTACCTCGTTCAGCATCTCCATCGTAGCGTCACGTAAGAACTCTACTTCCGGATGGTTGCGGCGAATGGCGGCTACCACGTTCTCGCAGGATTTACGGCGTTTGTTGTAGGCTGAGGACGCCAACTCGTGCTTAACGACCGAATCTAATAACACGAGTTTGTAACCAACCGGATTAAACGGATAATATTTATATTCCAAAGAACGGCAATCCAAGCGGATCAAACTTCCGGCCTTGCCGAATACGGAAGCGAATTGGTCCATGATACCGCAATTCACGCCACAATAATTATGTTCTGTAGCTTGACCGATCTTAGCCAACTCGAATTTATCGATATTCAATGAGAATAAGTCATTCAATGCGAAAGCATAAGTACTTTCCAATGCGGCGGAAGAAGACATTCCAGCGCCCAGAGGCACGTCTCCAGCGAATACGGTATCGAAACCTTGGATATTACCACCTCGTTTAATAATCTCCCGGCATACGCCAAAGATATATCTTGCCCAGCTTGCGGAAGGAGCGTCCTCCTCGGTCAAGCCAAATTCAGCGTAATCATTTAAGTCGATGGAGAACGCCCGGACTTTGCCCGTCCCATTCGGTTTGATCTCGGCGATCATCCCTTTATCTACAGCACCCGGAAAAACGAAACCTCCATTATAATCAGTGTGTTCACCGATCAAGTTAATACGTCCCGGGGATGTGTATAAGCTACCTTCGGTATTAAATAACTCTTTAAATTTAGTTCTGATTTTTTGTTGCATGATACTTAATTTGATTAAGGTAAATAATTGAATAAACAAGAAGAAATTATCCATTCAGAAAACTCTGCCGGATAATTTCTTCTTTATTATATTATGTCCTGTCCTTATTATTCAACAGGAATATCTTTGTTTACGTTCTTGCTACCGATCAAAGCGTAATATAGCAAATATGCCAATCCTAGGAATACCACCCAGAAGCTAGTAATGAAACCGCCAGCGTCGGCTACGGCTCCTTGGATCAACGGAAGAATACCTCCACCGCAAACCATTACCATGAAGATACCGGAAGCGGCTGCCGTATATTTACCTAAACCTTCTACTGCCAAGTTGAAGATACCACCCCACATGATGGAAGTACATAAACCACAAAGAGCCATGAACATGATTCCAACCGGAACCTCAACCATACCGAAAGAGATATCAGACAAGAATACAGGCATACTAACTTTTGTCGTAGCAGGGGCGAAGATAGCGATCAAGATAAAGATCATACCTACCGTGGCGGCTGATGACAACATCGCCTTACTAGAGATCTTAGCTCCGAAAGAGGCACCGAACAGACGTCCGATCATCATCAAGAACCAATATGTACCCACGATAGAACCGGCTACTGTAGGATCGATACCGATCTCAGGAGAAGTAGCGAACAAGTTCATGAAGTTAGGAATACCTACTTCGACACCCACATACAAGAAGATTGCGATGGCACCTAAAATGAAGTGACGGAAAGAAAGCGCGCTGTGCTTGTCCGGAGTCTTGGCTTCATTTTCCTTAACCATATGTGGTTCCGGAATTTGCATGCAGAACAATACGATAAATACGATGGCAAAGATACCCATAGCCAAGAACAATGCCGGGTTAGCGTCACTGATCTGAGCCTTAGCAGCGTCACCGATCAAATAACCAACCAATACCGGAACGATCGTAGCACCGATAGAGTTTACGGAGCCGGCAACCTGAATTAATTGGTTACCTTTGTTTCCACCACCACCTAGCGTGTTCAACATCGGGTTTACTACGGTATTCAACATACACATAGAGAAACCGGACACGAAAGCACCTGTCAAATAAACAGCGTAGCTACCAGCCACACCGGAAAGATAAGAAATACCTACACCACAGAAACCTACGATGATCGCTAACAAAGCGGTTTTCTTGTAACCGATCTTTTGTAATAGCATACCGGCCGGAATACCCATGAAGGCATAGGCGATAAAGTTAGCCGCGTTACCCAGCTGCGACATGAAGTTGCTGGCAGCGAACTGGTTCTTAACGATGATACCGAATGGGTTCTGTAGACCCGTCACGAAAGATATCATGAAGAAGAGAGCCACCATCATGATAATAGGCAATGTGTAATTCTTTTTTGCTGTTGATTCCATTTCTTTTTTGTTGTTTTAGATTATTAGATTACTTAAATTATTCTCTTATTCTACACTGAATTTATAAATAGTAGTACTTTGGAAAACCTCGCCCGGGCGGAGTTCCGTTGTCGGATATTCCGGTTTGTTGGGGCTATCGGGGAAATGCTGGGTTTCCAGACATAAAGCGGCCCGTTCCGGGTAGCGTTGTCCGTTCTTACCTTCGAAATTCCCAGTCATCCAGTTACCTGTGTATAATTGCACGCCCGGTTGAGTCGTATAAGTTTCCATTACGATACCGGTCTTGGGGGAGGAGCAGCGAGCGCAGTAAGAAAGTTCGTTATCCTCTTTATTTAATATGTACGTGTGGTCATATCCCTTACCGAATATAAGCTGTTCGAAATTGTCATTGATTCGTTCGCCTACCTCATGAGGAGTCCGGAAGTCCATCGGTGTACCTTCTACCTTCTCTTTAGGTCCGTACGGGATTGCCGTATTGTCTGTAGGCAGGTAATAGTCGGCGTTGATCGTGAGGATATGGTCTCCTATATAAGGGTCTCCCGCACCGGATAGGTTAAAATAAGAATGATTGGTTAGATTCAAGACCGTAGGTTTGTCCGTAGAGGCTTGATAGGAGATAACGACCTCATTCTCATTTGTCAGATGATAAGTTACGGTTGTCTTTAGTTCTCCGGGGAAACCTTCCTCACCATCGGCGGAGGTATATTTCAACTCAATGGTTTGCTCGTCTATTTGTTTGGCGTCCCATACGACCGCATTGAATCCCTTGATTCCGCCATGCAAGCTATTGGGGCCATTATTTATGGCTAATTTGTCATAAGTAATACCGTCGATCGTGAATTTTCCAGCGGCGATACGATTTCCATAACGACCGCAAATGGCACCGAAATAAGGTTCTTCTGATGTTAAGTACTCTTCAATCGAATTATGGCCAGTAACGACATCGGTCATTTTTCCGTTTTTATCCGGAACCATCAGCGAGACGATTTTCGCTCCATAATTCGTGATCGCTAGCTCTGCTCCAACCTTGTTACACAGGGTATAAAGCGCCGTTTCTTTCCCGTCAATTTGCTTGCTGAAGTTAGCAACAGACAAGCCCGACAGTGTATTTATGTTCTTCATGCGTATCAATATTATTGAAATTGCGTGTAAAAGTAACTTTCTTCTTTGTATTTATAACCTTTCTGAATAATGTTTTATAGCATGATTTTAGATTTGTCTACCAAAAATATATAATTATCGCTTGTTGATACGTCAAGTCCTTGATTCTTCTCTTAGGCTAAAAAAACAAAACAACTCTTGTCTTACCCCTGTTATTAGTAAAACAGAGATAGAAAGAAATTGTCCATGCGGTCGTCCTATAAATATATCATACTCATACTCTTTGTGCTTATGCCCGGCTTGCTTTATTCCCAATCTCAAGATTGGGTACGTAAGTCCATTTATCCGCAAGCGGATAGTGGTAAAAGCAAGATCTATAATTGGATGTGGGGGAGGCATTATCGTCACCTTTATACGATCCCGATCAGGGTTCCTTCGGCTACGATAGAAACGTTGGGGGGTGGGATGGATATCGTCGGGCAAGCGGAAGGGTTTCACGGATTATTGTTGGAGAATAAGCGTAAGCAATTGTATTTGCTAAAGCCCTTGGGTGGCTCTACAAGTTTCTTGGAGTCGAAGTTTTTCCGGGAAATATATAATAAGACTGATTTTAAGAATACATATTTGGATGAGTTCTTAGGAGATGCTTATACGATTATCAATCCCTATACCTTTTTGGTCGCAGATTATTTAGCGAAGTCTGCGGGATTGAGTTTTTCTCCCTCCCGTATTTACTATATTCCTTCCCACATACGGAAAGACACAGTTGCGGACGGCAGCGATATACAAGATAGGCTGGTCAATCTAATCAATGTTCCGGATATTAATTTAAGGTCTAATTTGTATACCACGGAAGACTTTCTAGACAGCCTTCAAGTGAGTAAAAACTATATGGCGGATCAAAATCTATACATTCGGGAACGTATTTTCGATATGTGGACCGGAGATTGGAATAAGACGAACGAAAACTGGGAGTGGCAGTCACATACCGTCAATGATAGCGTAATTTATACCCCGATCGTGATCGATAGGAATCATGCTTTCACGAAGGTGGACGGAGTATTGTTCAAGCAAATGTTGAAGGTGTTATCGTTGGATTTTATCTGTAATTATGATAGCCTGATTTTAAAAGATACAAAGAAAATCAATAAGCTAGCTTTTGCGCTGGATATGGCGGTAGCAGGCCGCAGTGATGAGTCGGTTTGGATACGCCAAGCCCAAGAAATTCAGAGACAGATGACCGACTCTTTGATCGATAGCGCTTTTACTTATTTGCCGGAAGGTGTAAAACATGATGAGATAGAACTGATTAAACGAAAGTTGAAACGAAGGAGGCTAGAGCTGGAAGCGGTTGCCAGCCAATATTATCGCTTATTGCAACGTACTCCAGTGGTTGCCGGAACCAATCAATCCGATTATTTCTTGATCGAGCGGCAAGCGCCGGACCGGACTGTTTTACGGATTTATGATCCCGAGACCGGAGACTGTAGGTTGGAACAACAATTCTCCGGCAAGGAAACCAAGGAACTGTGGTTATATGGGCTTGCGGGAAACGATACGTTTGAAGTGAAGGGAAATACACGGAAAGATTTTCCGATATACTTGATCTCCGGAGAGGGGGAGAGCCAATACCAATTGAATCATAACCGGAAAATACATGTCTATGATAAAGATTATAAATATGATTACCAGAAGATAAAATACCATAAGATATCTTTTACCCCGTGGGGAATATATGATTCGGATAAAGGTATTAGTTTGGGTACGTTCTTTACATATACGATGTATGGCTTTAAACGAGCCCCATTCACCTATCAGCATCGGATCGGGTATAATTATTTGAAAGGGTTCATGTATGCAGGTATCTTCCCTAATTATGATGGCCGGAGACGTTTATACCTAAATGCCTCTATTTCTTCACCCCGTAACTTCGAGAACTTCTTCGGATTTGGAAATAATACGGCGGGCTATAAAGAGGAGAAAAAGAATTATAACCGGGTGAAGCTCCGGACGTATATGTTTAATCCATCCTTCGAGATGGATTTGAGGAAAGAAGAGGTGATGACATTCTTTGGCTCTTTGGATATGTACAAGGCTAAACGTACGGATGATCGATATATTTATACGGTTTATGGAGAAGATCATCCTATTTTCCGCACGAATTATTTCGTAGGTCTTGGTGCTACTTACCGGATAACGAAACAGCCTTATTCGTGGCTTCCCCTATTGGAAACCGAATGGACGGCCGGATGGAAAATGAATTTGAAAAAGCCGGAACGCAATTTCCCCTATGCGCAGGGAAGCCTTTCATGGAACGTACGGTTCTCGGATCGTTTTACTTGGGCCTCCTTGATGAAGGGAACGGTATTATTCGATAATGACTATGAGTTCTATCAAGCCGCCACGATTGATTTAAGGGGATTCCGTGAGAACCGTTTTATCGGAAAGCAATCCTTTTACCAATACTCGGATTTACGCTTGGACATGGGAAAACTAAAGAATCCGTTCACTCCCTTAAAATATGGTCTATTCGCGGGCTTTGATTATGGGCGGGTCTGGTTTCCCGATGAGCGTTCCCATAGTTGGCATACTTCCTATGGTGGCGGGATTTGGCTTACTTTCTTGAATAAGTTCACCACTAAATATTCTTGGTTCGGCTCGACGGATAGTTTCCGGTTCGCCTTTGAGTTGGGGCTTGGGTTTTGATATAGCCTCAAACCTACACGGGACTGATGAGGGAAATTCTCATCATGATGAGGAGGGTTATTGTCTATTTCTATATTTGTTCTTGTCTTCTGTCGTATGATCCGGTAAAAACGTGTACGTGTTTTCCGAAAAACATGTACGACTTTTGTGGAAAACATGTACGTGTTTTTTCAGAAATATAATCATGTTTTTAAGGCTGATGATAATCAATGATTTACATATTCGTGTTATTTGCATGCTTATTGTTTGGATTTATTATTTGAATGTATCATCTAATTTTTTATCCCTTATAGATATGTTATAGACAATACGCTACAACCTTATCAAATGATGTTAACTTCATCAGCAAAGTAACTTAACATACTTTGCCGGCGAACCTAAGATACTTTGCTGATGAAGCTAAATAACTTATTTCTTCAAGGCTTCCAATACTTGAGGCATCATAGTACAGATATAATGTTCTTCTTTCGCTGTAAAGAAATTGCCATCGACTACGGAATCCTCATCTGTAGCTTGTCCTTTGCTAATGGCAGGTTTAGCCAACGGATGTACCGCTAGCTTCTTTCCTTCCGTGATTCCGGTGAAGTCGAAGAGCATAGCAGCAGCGCAATGTCCAATCATAATCTTACCCTTTTCCCCGAAATTCTTAATCACATCCATTAGATCGATATTGTATTGTTTGCTAGCGTTCTGCTGGAAAACAGGAACCGCATCGCCACAAGCGAATACCATTGCGTCGTATTCATCTTCATGCCCTTTTAAATTAGCGATCACATCGTCTACTGTCAAAGCTATGCCAGAGTTCGTTTTGATCTCTTTTGAATCGGCTACCGCATATACTTTATAAGTAATGCCATTCTCGAAAAATGATTCCAAATATTGGAACAAACCAAATCCATTTACTGGATTTACCGCTAAAACTGCTACTTTCTTTGCCATAATCGTAAATTATTAAGTGATACAATAGTTATTTTTCGTAAGTTTATTACTTTTGTGGTGTAAAAGTAAGTCCCTTTTTTAGAGAAAACAAGAAGGCACTTATAAATAAGGAACTTACATGGATGTAACCATTGTTGAGATTCAAGTAAATAGAAAAGGTTAAAAAATGAAAAACTTTCATCCGACAGGGAATTGTCCCGTAAGAGACGTATTGAGCCGGCTAGGAGATAAATGGTCTATGTTAGTGCTTATCACTTTAAGCGCCAATGGTACCATGCGTTTTAGTGATATCCATAAAACCATCGCGGATGTATCGCAACGTATGTTGACCGTAACTTTGCGTACGTTGGAATCGGATGGTCTGATCGAACGAAAGGTCTATGCGGAAGTTCCTCCCCGAGTAGAATACTGCTTAACGGAAAGAGGATTAAGTCTTATTCCCCATATCCAAGGATTGGTGGATTGGGCGTTGCAGCAGATGAGTGGTATTATGGAAAGCCGGGTTTTACATACGTCATGACTTGAAGGTCTAAGAAAAGGGTTAAGCAAAGGTGGACTTAATAAGATTGACTTTTTTCTGCGAGAATTTCCGCTAAAGATCGGCGGGTTATTTTGTTCTCGATCCAAGATAGAACATCGAAGGTCTTTAGGAGTTGACGCTCGTATTTGTCTTCCTTTATTTTTTGAATGTCTTTTTGATATTGTTGCCATTGTTTATTTCGGGCTTTCTCATAAGAGGGGAGCGGATAATCTCGTACGAATTTGAATATTAATTTCTCTGTAATATAAGTATGTTTTTCGAATTGGATGTTTCTTTTGATAGACGTGATCTCATTTTCAAAGAACTCATAGTTCCCTAACTCTGCTTGAAATAGTAAATTTATTAATCTAGCTATCTTATAAGTAGGAAATGTGTGAAGTAGTTTTCCTAAACTGAAAATCTTTTTCATGTATTTACGGGTTTGACTATAATCTTTTGTATACATACATAAAATAGCGGAACTTAGATATAAAGATAATTGGGTTTCAAGTCTTAATGATGTTATTTTTTTTAGTAACTCTTCTTCTTGTCTTTCCTTTAACTTTTTGGCTTGTTCAAAATGTCCCATATGTAATAAGCTATTAGATTTATAGATATATACTAATGTTTTTACATGTAGTATGAACTCAGTGGAATACTCACCTATTGTCAGAGCTTCTAGCTTAGAAAGGAAAAATGAGGTTTCGCGATATAGGCCAGCGACATATAAACTGTCTAAAACACCTTGTATAGCGCTAAGGTAGTAAATAGGGGGATTTAGTATTAAATGTTGGTTCTCATTGAATAATCCAATGAGTTCTTGATAATATTGAATAGCTAATTTATAATTCCCTACATTTAGATAATAAGTGGCTTGGAATAACAAATGTAACTTGTTAGCTTCAAAGCTTCGGTATGAACTATTGGCAATTAGATATAGTTCACTCAACACGAGATCGTTCAAATCTTCTTTTTGCTTATCAGAACGGATATATCCTTTATGGATAAGACGATGTTTAAGTATATCGTATAGTTGTGTGTGTTGGTTAAGGCTTTTGGCATATTTTATTACTTCATTGACTTTCATTTGTTTATTTATCAACTGTTTTTCAGATATTGTCTCAAATTCTAGGGCACTTAAATATTTTAGCTCTATTCGCCGAATTAGTAAAAGCAAGGGATCGTTTTCATACATACTTGCTAATTTCTTGGATTTATCTAACTCGATGAACGCTTCATCATACATTTCACGCTCAAATAGTATGTTTGCTTTAGATATGTAGTTGAAAATTCTTGCTTGTATATCTTGTTTCTCTCGGAGTTTAACTAAGCAATCTAAAATTGTGCGATAAAGGTGTTTAACTGCGGCTTCAAAGTTCCTTCCATTCTGAATTTTACAAAAGCATGAATACAAATCTTCAGGAGAGGTATTGGAGTCTATTAAATTAAAAAGTGATATATACACTTTATCTCCGCTTTGTAAATTTGAATAAAGATGAAAATACCTTTTTTCTGTTTTTGTCAAAGAATTGACAAGGATTATAAGTGTGTGTGTACTGCTCATATGGCTATAGATGGTTTTTTAAGTACTTGATAAATAGTAATACTAACGTAATAAACAATGCAAATATATCAATTTGGGTTTATCTGTAATGCCAATTGATTGATAATTTTTTTGTTTTTTCTCTTTTTACATTTGCGATATCAAGAGAGGAGCTAATGTGAGGATTTGTTAACATTAAATCAGTAGCCTATGGGATACAGGACGTTTTTTTGATAAGAGAGTATGTAAACTGTAAAGAATAAACCTAATCTAATCCATATTGTTATGAATAGAGAAATAAACACTTTAAGCATTAAGGGATTACTTGATAAACGATTTTGGGTAATCATTGTTTTTTTTATGTTGACTTTGCCTGCCTATGCGGTAACTAATGCGTTTGTAGTGACAGGGGAGGTTATAGATGCAGTGAATAATCCTTTACCCGGGGTTAATGTCGTGGAGAAAGGAACACGTAATGGTACGATCACAGATGTAGATGGTAAATTTGAATTAACGCTGAAGGATGGCAACGCTATACTTTCATTTTCATATATAGGTTTTACTTCTATTGATGTACCTGTTGAAAATAAACAAAATTTACGTGTAAAAATGAGAGAGGACGTTACCCAGATGGATGAAGTTGTTGTTATCGGTTATGGAACGACTACAAAAAAAGAGGTTACGGGATCAATATCTAGTTTGAAAGAAGAAAGTTTCGTGAAAGGAAATATCAGCAACCCTATGCAGTTATTACAAGGACAGGTTGCTGGTATGAATATTGTAAAGCCTAATGGAGGAGATCCTAATGGAGAATTCAAGGTTCAGTTAAGGGGTATGACGACATTGTCCGGTGGCGCTTCTCCATTGGTAGTGATCGATGGTATTATTGGGGGAAGTTTGGAGAGCGTCAATCCTGAAGAGATTGAATCGATAGATGTATTAAAAGATGGTTCTGCTGCGGCCATCTATGGTACTAGAGGTACGAATGGAGTTATTTTGATTACGACTAAAAGAGCGAGTGGTGGAGAAAAAACAACAATTGAATTTTCTACTTATGTAGCTATGCAATCCGTAGCGAAAAAATTGGATGTATTAACAGCGGAGCAATTTAGATCTGTAATCAATGATTATTATCCGACCATGAAAGATCAATATGATTTTGGGGCCTCTACAGATTGGTTTGAGGAAGTGACTCGGAAAAATCCTATAAGTCAATATTATAATGTAGCGTTTTCGGGAGGGGCAAAGTCCTTGGGCTATCGTGCTTCTCTATCTTATCAAAATGATCAAGGACTTTTAGATAAAACGAGCAATAATAAGTTGAGGGCTAAAATGAGTATCAATCAAAGAAATTTTGATGATCGTTTGTCTATAGATTATAATTTGACATATTCAAAAGGGAAAAGCGAACTAGCTGATAATTCGATTTTGCAACAAGTGGCCAGACGTAATCCAACGGAGCCTGTTTATGATCAGGAAGGTATTACACCAATATCTGGAGGATATTATTATAATCCGGGACCGTTTCAATACTTCAATCCTGTAGCGATGGTAAATGAATCTACAAGAGAAAAAGAAATGCGGGATGTTATGGGAAGCATGAAAGCTTCATTTGAAATAATTGAGGGATTAAAAGCGTCTGTAATGGGATCAATCACTCAATCGTCTTCAAATACCGGATCTTATTTTGGTCGTTACTATCCGAAAGATTTTGGGACGAATGGAAGTGCTGAAATTAAAAAATCATCCTCGACCAATAGCCTGTTAGAAGCTAGTGTTGATTATAGGAAGGCTTTTAAGGATCATACAATTCAAGCGATAGCGGGGTATTCATATAATAAAGGAGAATATGAAGAGAACTGGTCTCGTAACTATCTGTATGATACAGACTATTTTTCTTACCATAATATTGGGGCGGGAGCAGCTCTTACACAAGGAAAAGCAGGTATGAGTAGTTACAAGGATGAAAATAAGTTGATCGCTTTTTTTGGACGTGTTATGTATAATTACCAAGAACGGTATTTGCTTTCCGCATCAGTACGTTATGAGGGGTCATCGCGTTTCGGTGCAAATAATAAATGGGGAACATTCCCTGCTATTAGTGCTGGATGGCGTATTAATAAAGAACATTTTATGGAGGACATAAAATGGATCAATGATCTAAAATTACGTGTAGGTTATGGTGTTACTGGAAATCAAGAGATAGGAAATTATAAATCATTGCAATTATTGGAAAAAGATAGATTTTTTTATTATAAGGAAAATTGGATTAGTACGTATAAACCTGCTAGTAATCCCAATCCTGATTTAAAATGGGAGCGTAAAGGTGAGCTTAATATAGGCTTGGATTTTTCAGTGCTGGAAGGTCGTTTAGGAGGTACAGTTGACTACTATAATCGTACGACAAAAGACTTATTGTATTGGTATACAGTGCCTGTTCCTCCTAATTTGTATAATCAGCTTTTTACAAATGTAGGTACTATAAAGAATTCTGGTATTGAGGTAACGATTAATGCTATACCTGTTCAAACAAAGGATTTTCGTTGGAATTCGATGCTTACGTTAAGCCATAATACGAATAAATTGGATAAGTTCTCAAATAAAGATTATGCGATGGTACAAATCCGGACTGGCTATATCCCAGAAGATTTTCAGCAATATACACAAAGTATCGTAGAAGGAGGTCCGATTGGAAATTTCTGGGGGCCACGTTTTTTGGGTGTAGACGAAAATGGACAGAATATATTGGAGGATTTGAATAAGGATGGAGTGATAAATGAAGAGGATTACCAAGTAATAGGAAACGCATATCCAGATGTGACATTTGGTTTCTCCAATACGTTTACCTATAAGAATTGGGAGTTAAGTTTTTTATTGCGAGGAGCGATAGGAAATGATGTTTTGAATGTTCATCGAATGTATTATGAGGGGTTTAATTACTTTGGAGGGAAGAATATCTTGGTATCCACATTGGAACATCCTGAATATAAGGGATCTGCAGTGTTTTCTGATCGTTTTGTGGAAGATGGCTCTTATATGAAACTAGATAACCTTACAATTGGATATAATTTTAGGCTGAATACTTCATGGGTCTCAAGATTGAAATTGTATCTGACCGCTCAAAATTTATTTACGATTACAGGTTATAAAGGTATTGACCCTGAAGTTGATTTATCGGGCTTAGAGCCGGGAATGGATCGGTATGAGTATTATCCGAGAACTCGGACATTCTTATTGGGATTGAATATTAACTTTTAAAAGGATTTTATCATGAAAACATTACATAAGATTCATATATTGGCGATTGCTATTTTTAGTATTCTTGCGCAATCTTGTACGAATTTAGATGAGAAGATTTATTCGACAATTCCTGCGGATGAATTTTTTAAGAATGAGGATGAAATGATAATGAATGTAGGAAGGGCATATACTCATTTGACTTCTTATCTTAATCACTGGAATATCTGGGGTACATTAGTCATTACATCAGATGAAGGTCTGTGCCCTTACCGTGAAACAAATTTATGGTGGGATAATGGGGTATGGATAGATTTGCACCGACATAATTTCCATTCTCAATCTGGTAATTTGAATAATTGTTGGAGTTTTATTTTTGATGGGGTGACTCTCTGTAATCAGATTCTATACCAGATGGAAGAATCGGAGGTTGATTTTCCGACAAAGAAAAATCTGGTGGCTGAGGTGAAAATATTGCGGGCTTGGCTTTACTTGAATGCTATCGATATGTATGGAAATGTCCCTTTGGCAATTGATTTCAAAGAAAAAGAATTACCGGATCAAGTAGGACGGCCTGCTTTGTTTGAATTCATAGAATCAGAGATTAAAGGGAATATCGATTTGTTGGATGAGGTCCCGGCGGCTAACAATTATGGACGTGTGACACAGGCAATGGCTTATACAATGTTATCAAAACTTTATTTAAACGCAAAAGAATGGATTGGAAAAGAGATGTGGAGAGAGACTTCTGATGCGTGCGATAAAGTAATAGGGTTTGGTAAATTGTCGTTAGAGCCTAATTACTTTTCTAACTTCAAGGTGAATAATGAAGATTCTAAAGAAAACATATTTGTGGTAGCTGTTGATAATATTTATACACCCTCGGCGATGATTTTTCATCAAATGTGTTTACATACGCTGAGCCAGCAGACTTTTGGTATCGTCGACTTTTGTTGGGATGGATTCTGTGCGATGGAAAGTCATTATAAATTATATACGGATCAAGATGTACGAAAGAAATCTTGGTTAGAAGGGCCTCAATTTGATTCATCAGGAAATCCTTTAATGTTAGGACCTAATCGTCAGCTAACTTATCGTCCTCAAGTAAAGGCTTTATATAATGAATATGATCCTGCATTATTAGATGATGGAGTTCGTTTTGCGAAATATGAATATGAATCAGGCTTAATGAATGGAATGAACAATGATTATGCTTTTTATCGTTATGCGGATATTTTATTGATGAAAGGGGAAGCTTTAGTCCGTTTAGGTCGAGCTTCAGAGGCTTTATCATATTTTAATGAGGTAAGAGCAAGAGCTGGGGCTCCATTATATCAAGAAAAAGATTTAACTTTGGAGGAAATCTTAAATGAACGGAGTAGAGAGTTAGCATGGGAAGGTTGTCGTCGTCAGGATCTGATTCGTTTTGGTAAATGGAATGATGCATGGTATGAGAAAGAGGCGAAGGGTGATTTTACGAAACTATTTCCTATTCCGTATTGGGCGATTGATACGAATGTGAAGTTAAAACAGAATCCCGGTTATTAATTAAATAATTAAGATATGAGTGAAAGAAACTTGCGGAAACATAACATATTGGTAGTTGGAAGTAGTAATACTGATATGGTAATAAAAACAAACCATCTCCCCCGGCCGGGGGAGACTGTGTTAGGTGGAACATTTTTTATGAATCCCGGGGGGAAAGGTGCGAATCAAGCAGTTGCCATTGCGAGATTGGGAGGAGAAGTTTCATTTATTTGTAAAACAGGCAGTGACATATTTGGACATCAGTCTCAGCAATTATTTGAAGAAGAAGGCATAGATACTTCTTATATTTTCTCAGATTCAAAGAATCCTTCCGGTGTAGCGTTGATTACGGTAGATGCCCATGCTGAGAATTGTATTGTTGTGGCTTCTGGGGCAAATGCGAATTTACTGCCAACAGATTTAGCGAAGGCAGAGGAAGCTATAGAACAAGCCGAGTTGATATTAATGCAGTTAGAAATACCGATGGATACTGTTGAGTTTGTCGCAAAGACAGCTTGGAAGAAAAATAAGCGAGTAATACTAAATCCGGCTCCAGCTCAACCTTTGTCGGCTGCGTTACTCCGCCATCTGTATATGATTACCCCGAATGAGACAGAGGCGGAGATGATCTCCGGCGTGAAGATCACGGATGAGGTTTCCGCGGAGAAGGCTGCGCGAGTTATAATGGAGATGGGGGTACAGAACGTAATCATTACTTTAGGTTCAAAAGGAGCTTTGATTTACTGTGATTCCATGGTAGATATGGTTCCTGCGATAAAAGTGGAAGCCGTTGATACTACTGCGGCCGGGGATATTTTCAACGGCGCTTTAACGGTTGCTTTGGCCGAGGGGCGGGATTTAAGGGAAGCCGTGAGATTCGCTTGCAAAGCTTCCGCCATTTCCGTGACTCGTGTGGGAGCGCAATCTTCCGCTCCTTATCGAAATGAGGTAGATATCTTTGATTAATCTAAAAAACAATCTAATATTATGAAACAAACAGTATTTGCGATGATAGCGGCTGCCTCTTTATTTATAGGGGCGACCTCATGTTCCCAACAACCCTCGGCAAAGGATCAAACGACGGTTCCCGCTGAGTTTACGATTAGTAAAGAAAAGTTGATGGATAAGATTAAGGGAGGCTGGGCCGGACAAACCATAGGCTGTACGTATGGTGGTCCGACGGAGTTCAAATATAACGGAACGATGATTCAGGAATACGTACCGATCGTATGGCCGGACGGGTATATCAAGTGGTGGTACGAGAATGTTCCCGGATTATACGATGATGTTTATATGGACCTTACGTTCGTGGATGTCTTTGACCGGTTGGGATTGGATGCTCCTGTAGACTCATTCGCCATGGCGTTCGCTACGGCAGGATATACGTTGTGGCATGCTAACCAGTCGGCACGTTATAATATTTTACAAGGGATCATGCCTCCGGCATCCGGTCATTGGCTGAATAACCCGCATGCGGATGATCTTGATTATCAGATCGAGGCGGACTATGCCGGACTGATGTCGCCGGGTATGCCGAATACGGCTTCCGAGATTTCTGATAAGATCGGGCATATCATGAATTATGGAGATGGTTGGTACGGCGGTGTGTATGTCGGGGCGATGTATTCGTTATCGTTTATCTCGGATGATATCGAGTTTATCGTGACCGAGGCATTGAAGACGATACCGGAGCAAAGTATCTATTATAAATGTATGAGCGATGTGATCCGCTGGCATAAGGAATATCCGGACGATTGGAAACGCACTTGGTTTGAATGTGAGAAGAAATGGAGCTCGGATATTGGTTGTCCGGATGGTGTTTTTGTTCCGTTCAATATCGATGCCGTGATCAATAGCGCATACATTCTTATCGGCTTGCTTTATGGTGAGGGAGATTTCTATAAAACATTGGATATCTCTACCCGTTGCGGACAAGACTCGGATTGCAACCCAGCCTCCGCGGGTGGTATCTTAGGAACAATCCTTGGTTATAGCCATATACCGGATTATTGGATGAAGAACTTGAGAGAAGTGGAGAATATGGATTTTGCTTATACGACCATCTCATTGAATAAGACTTACCAAATGGGCTTCGATCAAGCGTTGCAAGTGATAGAGCGCAACGGCGGTTCCGTTTCAGGTGACGAGGTGACGATCAAATGCCAGCAACCTGTAGCCGTTCGTTACGAGAAGGCTTTCGAGGGTATGTATCCGATAGAGAAAGTGGCGGTTAATAAGAATTTGCCCGATGTAGGAGAACTGCCTTTTGAGGGAACAGGCGCCGTATTCAAAGGCTTTGTGAACGCTAAAGATGATAAATACGTAGCGAAAGTAGAGATGTACCTAGATGGGGAGCTGGTTGAGACGGCGAACCTTCCGGCATCCTATACGACTCGTAGGAACGACCTGTTCTGGAAGTATCAGCTGCCCAAGGGAAAACATACGGCTACGTTTAAATGGCTAAATCCACGTAATGATGTCTCCGTTCATTTCAGCGAGATACTGATTTACTCGGATGCTCCGAAAGAGATTGTTCACCAATAAATTATAAAGATTATGAAGAAATCATTGTTTCTGATGGGCTTATTTGCCTTGTTGATTTCCTGTAAGGGAAATGTGTCGAAAAATATTCCTCAAACCGATAAGCCTCAACCGGTAAATCTTATTCTAGATACTGATTTAGGTCCGGACTATGATGATGTGGGCGCTATGGCCTTGATGCATGCCTTGGCGGATAGCGGTCAGGTAAATATCCTTGCGACTCTTTCCTCCAACCATGATGAGCGGGTGATACCTTGTATTGAGGTGTTGAATACTTATTTCAACCGTCCGGACATACCGGTAGGGGCACCAAAGAGCGAACCGGGGGCTTCCTTGACTACTTGGCATAAAACGAAGTGGACTGACGAGTTACCCGCTAACTATCCGCATCATACGGCGAAGACTTCCGACGCTCCGTATGCTCTGAAGGTGTATCGTAAGATTCTGAGCGAACAACCGGATACCAGCGTTGTTATTTGTACGATTGGTTTCTTCTCTAATTTAAGGGACTTGCTTCAATCGGGAGCTGATGAATATAGCAATCTCTCCGGAAAGGAATTAGTCGCCAAGAAAGTGAAACGTTTGGTTTCTATGGCGGGCCTGTTTCCGGAAGGTAAAGAATTCAATGTGTATTGCGATGTCCCTGCCTCGAAAGTCGTAGCGGAGGAATGGCCTACAGAGATTGTCTTTAGCGGTTTTGAGATCGGGAACGTAATCTTGACCGGAAAGAAACTGGTGCAAATGAACGTGGAGAACAGTCCTGTAAAAGATGCGTATGCCCTTTGTTTCGCAGAGGGAGACCCGGAAGGGCGCATGAGCTGGGATCATACGGCGGTATTGGTCGCTATAAAAGGTTATGAGCCTTATTTCGATGTAGAGCGAGGTACCTTTCATGTCGTAGATGACGAGGGGACTAACAATTGGGTGGCAAATCCCAATGGCCGTGATCTTCGTTTGATCGAGAAGATGCCGCCTACGGAGGTCGCTTCCTTGATAGAGAATTATATGATGCATCAACCACCTATTAAATAGTATTTTATGTATATCGTACAAGATTATTCTTTAGCTGTCATATTCTGTGTCGTTACGATGCTTTGTTGGGGATCGTGGGGGAATACGCAGAAATTAGCCTCCAAGACTTGGAGATATGAGTTCTTCTATTGGGACTACGTGATTGGTGTCTTGCTCCTTTCTCTGATTTCCGGCTTTACCTTGGGCAGCATCGGGACGGAAGGACGCAGTTTCCTGCCGGATTTGGCGCAAGCGAATCTCGCTAGTTTAGGGAGTGCCTTTTTGGGCGGTATTATTTTTAATGCTGCCAATATCTTGTTGTCTGCGGCGATCGCCATTTGCGGATTGTCGGTCGCTTTTCCGGTAGGGATCGGATTGGCCTTGGTGCTAGGCGTATTGGTTAACTATTTCGGGGCGGCGAAGGGGGAACCGACTTATATCTTTATCGGTGTAGCCTTAATCACGGTCGCCATCATCTTGAACGGCCTGGCTTATAAGAAAGCCTTGGTCGGTACCAAGAAAGTATCGGGGAAGGGGATCCTTATATCGGTTGTGGCCGGCGTGATCATGGCCTTTTTCTATCGTTTTGTCGCCGCTTCCATGGATATGGAGAATTTCGCTTCTCCGGCACCCGGGAAGTTGACGCCTTATACCGCCGTATTTGTTTTTGCCATAGGAGTATTTGTTAGTAATTTCTTATTTAACACATTGGCAATGAAACATCCGGTGGAAGGTAAGCCTGTCTCCATATCCGGTTATTTTAAGGGAGATATGAGTACGCATCTCGTGGGTGTATTGGGGGGTGTTATCTGGTGTATCGGTCAATCTTTCAGTATGATAGCGTCAGAGAAAGCGGGAGCGGCTATATCTTACGGATTGGGGCAAGGAGCCACGCTAGTCTCCGCTTTATGGGGCATCCTTATCTGGAAAGAGTTCAAGGGAGCGCCAGCCATTTCCAATCGTCTGAATGTCGGGATGTTTATTTTATTCGTGATCGGACTTGGGTTCTTAATTTATGCGGGAGCTTAAATAACGTTATTTTTATTTATTCCGGAAAAAACATTACCTTTGTTCTTGTTTCTTGTTTATGGGAGTTTAATAACGAAAAAAGACGATCTATGAAAGAAGAAGGTGATGTATTCAAAAAGTTCCGTGATTCCTTCAGCAGGATGGAGGGACATTTCCATATACTAGAACAGCGTGTGCCGGTTGAACTTCAGATGGAGTATTTCAAATACTCGGAAAACGTACGGAAGGAAAACCGGCCTCCCCGTCCCTTATCGGAGGATGAGTGCGAGACCCTGTACAACACTTTGTTGACGGAGGAAACCACGGACAAGACCGAGAAGAGATATTTGTTATCTCAATTGGCTACCTCGAAATCCGTCCGTGCGTACCGCTTGTTGGAGGAATACACCCAGCATCCGGACCCGGAAGTGACAGATTGGGCCTACATGGCTTTGATGGAGTCTCGTATCTCTTTAGAGTCCGATTTCTCCGACGAGAAACAAATTTATATCTCGACCGGCTTGGGAGGAAAAGGGGAGAAGCTGCGTTTCTATGTCTTGATGACGTCTAAAGGCAAGAAACCTTTCCAAGAATATCAGCGGCAGACAATCGAGCGGGAGTTCGCTTATTATCTGCCGAAAACGGACTGCGAGATCGAGCGTTTGACGATCGGTGAGCAGTATGTGGAGCTGGTGTTCTTGATCCCGGTGCGTACGGATATAAAAGCCACGTTGGACCGGGTGATCAATGAATGTAACCAATACGGCGATTTCCTCTCGAATGTTTTCACGATCACGAATGTCAAGGAATTGACACCCGAGGAGATTTCCGAGATTATAAGTAAGAATGGAGACGATTAAGCAAGCTATTAAGTATGGTGTAGTCGGGTTGAGCAATACCTTGATAACGATGATCGTTATCTGGGTGATGATGAAACTCTTCGGATGCCGGGAAGGTTTATCTAACTTAACGGGATATGTGGCAGGCATATTAAACAGTTTCATCTGGAACAAGCAATGGACTTTCAAGGGAAGTTCCACCGGATGGACGAAAGGGGCGGTTCGGTTCACGATCGCTTTCATTATTTGTTATGCCTTACAGTACGGATTGGTACTGATCTTGAATTCCCGACTTACGATCGATCATTACTACAACCACTTGATTGGAATGGCTTTCTATACGGTGATTAATTTTTTAGTAAATAAGTTTTATACCTTTAAAGCTTAAAAGGCATGAAGAAGTTAGCGGTTATAGTCCCGTGTTATAACGAGGAAGCCGTGATCGAGGAATCGTATCGGCGTACGAAAGAGGTCTTGGTAAAGTTGCCGAACCCTACGGAGATTATCTATATAAATGATGGCAGTCAGGATAAGACACGTTCTTTGTTGGATCATATAGCCGCTACCGATCCTCATGTGAAGGTGATTCACTTCTCCCGGAATTTCGGTCATCAACCGGCGGTAACGGCGGGTATCAATAACTGTGACGCTGATTTGGCGATTATCATCGACGCCGATATGCAGGATCCGCCGGAATTGATTCCGGATCTGCTGGAAGTGCAGGAGAGAGAGAATGCCAACGTGGTTTATTGCGTCCGTAAGTCACGGGAAGGGGAGAGTCTTTTCAAGCTGTTCACCTCCAAGGCTTTTTACCGGGTGATGAATTATATGAGCGAGGTCCATTTCCCGCTGGATACAGGAGATTTCCGTTTAGTGGACCGGAAGGTGATGAATGAGTTCGACCGTTTTAAGGAACGGGGAAAATATATCCGTGGCTTGATAAGCTGGGTGGGCTTCCACCAAGTGCCGTTTTATTATGAGCGTGAGGCGCGTATCGCCGGCGAGACGAAATATCCGATTAGTAAGATGCTGAAATTTGCGTCGACGGCAATGCTTTATTTCTCGAAGAAGCCGTTGCGTTTGGCGACGAGTCTCGGGTTTATATCCGTATTGGTCGGTATAATCTTGGCGGTTTGGTTCACGTTGGGCAAGATCTATGGTTTTAGTAACGCCGAGGTTGGCTGGACTTCTATCATGACTTCCATTATCTTCTTTGGAGGTGTACAGTTATTGACGGTCGGCGTGTTAGGGCAATATGTCGGTATCCTCTTTGACGAGATCAAGGCCCGTCCCGAATACATTATTGACGAGAAGAAAAACTATTAAAAAACATCGGAGGCGAAATAAGCCGTTTTTCTATGATCTGAATTCTGTTTCATGATAAATGTCTTTTCATGATATACTTGTGAATGTAACATAAACAATTCGATATCCGGATAGTTTATACATAGAAGAGATTAATAAAACTTATGTGTCATGAAGTATAGAATAGAGAAAGATACCTTAGGTGAGGTGGAAGTGCCGGTGGACGTTTATTATGGGCCGCAAACACAACGGAGCGTGAATAATTTCAAGATCGCCACCGATATTAGCCGGATGCCCAAAGAGGTGATAGAGGCGTTCGCTTACTTGAAAAAAGGAGCGGCTTTGGCTAATAAAGACGCCGGCGTCTTGTCTCCGGAGAAATGCGAGTTGATCGGTAAGGTATGCGACGAGATCTTGGCGGGTAAATTAAATGACTCCTTCCCCTTGATCGTATGGCAAACGGGGAGCGGGACCCAGACGAATATGAATGTCAATGAGGTGATCGCCAACCGGGCGCATGTGCTGACCGGAGGAAAGCTAACGGATAAGGAGAAAGTGCTGCTTCCGAACGATGACGTGAATAAATCGCAATCCTCCAATGATACGTTTCCTTCCGCTATGCATATTGCCGCCTATAAGGTGACTGCGGAGGTGACGATCCCGGGATTGGAGAGTCTGTATCGTGCCTTGGCGCTAAAAAGTGAGGAGTTCATGAAGATCGTGAAGATCGGGAGGACTCATTTTATGGATGCCACTCCATTGACATTGGGGCAAGAGTTCAGTGGCTATGCGGCTCAATTGGAATATGGTATACGGAAAGTAAAGGATTCCCTGTCGCATATCTCCGAGTTGGCTTTAGGAGGTACGGCGGTTGGGACCGGTATTAACGCCCCGGTCAATTATGACGAGTGTGTCGCTAAGAAGATATCAGAGTTGACTGGGCTTCCTTTTGTAACCGCTCCGAATAAATTCGAGGCCCTAGCTACCCATGATGCCTTGGTTGAGGCGCATGGAGCCTTGAAATCCGTAGCGGTCAGCTTAATGAAGATCGCGAACGATATACGAATGTTGGGCTCAGGTCCTCGTGCCGGTATCGGTGAGATCCATTTGCCGGAGAACGAGCCGGGTTCCTCCATCATGCCGGGAAAGGTGAATCCTACGCAATGCGAGTCATTGACGATGCTCGCCGCTCAAGTAATGGGTAACGACGTGACAATCTCGATAGCCGGCTCCAACGGGCAGTTCGAGTTGAACGTATTTAAGCCGGTTATTATCTCGAACTTCTTGCAAAGCGCCCGCTTGATCGGTGACGGTTGCCTGAATTTCAGCGAACGTTGCGTAAAAGGCATTACCCCGGTGAACGAAAACATCAAACGCCATCTGGATAGCTCCTTAATGCTGGTTACCGCCTTGAATCCGAAAATAGGATATTACAAGGCCGCCGCTATCGCCCAGAAAGCCTATCAAGAAAATAAGACTTTGCGGGAGGCGGCTATCGAGTCCGGTTATGTGACCGCCGAGGAGTTTGATCGTTGGGTAGACCCGTCCAAGATGGTAGGAGAGATTGAGTAGTGTCAAAACTGCTACATCTTCTCCCAAAAATGAAACAAAGAGTTAAGATGATAATGGATATTTTTGTACCGTTATCATTTTAATTCTTTGTATTATGAAGAGCACACGATGTATTTTGTCTATAATCTTAGGGTTGCTGGCCGGATGGCTACCTCTGGGTGCGGTTACCGTATTGAAGAACCTACAGGTTGAGTATCAGACCAATCCACTGGGAATTGATGTCAGTCAGCCACGTTTTAACTGGCAGATGGAGTCCGATCGCTATGGGGCCTGTGGACAGGCTTATCGGTTATGGGTGGCCGATAGTCCGGAGCAATTGGCTGCCGGGCGTTATATCTATGATTCGGGAAAGGTTCTTTCCGGGGAATCGGTCGGCGTAGTTTATCAAGGAAAAGCATTGCAACCTTCCACTCGCTATTATTGGAAAGTTTCCGTATGGGATGAATCGGGAACGGAAATTACCTCCACCGAGCCTGCGTGGTTCGAGACCGGTCTTCTGGGTTCCGGATGGAGTGGCGCCCGTTGGATCGGCTCGTCGGAGACACAACTCTCCAAATATCGCTCGCATTATGTGATCGACTATGATGTGCGGGTTGCCGAGGGTAATGATAAAGCCGTATTTGTCTTTGGGTCGAGGGACGCTGATAATTATGTGTCTGCTGAACTGGACTTGAATGGTTCGGGGGACGCCCGTTTCATCTTACGTCATACCACGGATGGAAAAACGAGGCAAGATGCGGCGGAAAGTCTGGCCTCTATCATCCCAGCCTCGGATAAGCATAAGGTGCATCATATCCGGTTGAAGGTGACGACGGCCCAATATGCCTTGAAATATTTCGTGGATATAGAGATCGATGGAAAGACCTTGGTGAATTCCTCTTTGACTCCCGAGGAGAAAGAACGGAAGAGCCGTGGTGATTTCTGGGGAGGCAAGGAAGGGGCTTTCACCGTGTATCCTTATCCGGATGGAGAGTTGGTTTATCATTGCCGCTTGTACGCGATCGGTTTCCTGCAACCTAAAGGGCAGACCGCTACATTCTCCAACTTGCGTATCAGCGAGGATACGTGGAATACGCTTCTGTACAATCCTGCCGAGACTTATGTGGAGAAAGGGGAGGGAAAGCTCAATGTCTGGTATCCGGGCGAGAACGTATCCGCTCCCATGCTCCGGAAAGCGATAAAGATAGAGAAACCGGTCAAGAGCGCCCGTTTATATGCTACCGCTAGGGGTGTCTACGAGTTCTCGGTGAACGGGCGGAAGGTTGGAAAGGATTATCTGAATCCGGGTTGGACGGATTACCGTTACCGTATCATGTATAATACGTATGATATAACGAGTTTGCTACGACCAGGCGATAATGGTATCGGGGCGATGTTGGGCGCCGGATGGTGGAGCGAGCATAGCGGTTTCCTTACCGGTTGGCAGGATCAATACGGAACCCGCCAGTCCTTATTGGGAAAGATCGTGATCGAGTATGCCGACGGTACTCGTGAGACGATCGTTACGAATGATAGCTGGAAATGTTATGACCGGGGACCGATCACTTTTAACGGCCTTCAGAATGGAGAGGAATACGATGCCCGGAAAGAGGTGAACGGCTGGGATGCTCCGGGTTTTGATGACTCGTCATGGAAACCGGCGACCTTATTCGCCGCTCCTCCGGTAAATGTGGAGATCCAAGGATATGTAGGCAGCCCGATACAAAATAATGTGACCCTGACCGCTCAGTCCGTGGTAGAGCCTATCCCCGGCGTCTATGTCTATGATATGGGGCAGAATATGGTCGGTGTTCCCCGTCTGACTTTCAAGGGAAAGGCCGGACAGGAAATCACGATCCGTTTCGGGGAGATGAATTATCCGGAAACGATCCCTACCGAACCTGTCGCCCCGTACACGATCGCGATGTATAAGGAGAAGAAAGGGCAAGTCTATACGGATAATTACCGGAGCGCCCTTTCCACAGATCGTTATATCTTGAAAGGGGATGCGGCGGGTGAGACGTATGAGCCTCGCTTTACGTTCCATGGTTTCCGTTACGTGGAGATTCACGGGTTGGACAAGCCGTTACCCTTGGAGGCGGTGAAAGGGATCGTGCTGGAATCTATCGGTGCGCAGACGAGCGGTTATGAGACATCGGACGAGCGTGTCAACCGTTTGTTTAATAACATCATTTGGGGCCAACGGGGTAATTTCCTGTCGGTTCCGACAGATTGTCCGCAACGGGATGAGCGTATGGGCTGGACAGGGGATGCGCAGGTATTCGCTCGTACGGCTACTTATAATATGAATGTCGATCCGTTTTACACCCGTTGGCTCTACTCGGTCCGGGATAATCAAGGAGATGACGGTAGTTACGCGAACTATATACCCGTAGTCGGTTTCCCGCCTCACGGCGCGGAGGATGGCGGAGGTGCCATGGGATGGATGGAAGCCGGCGTGATCGTACCGTGGCAAATGTATCAACAATACGGAGACGTGCGTATTTTGGAACAGCATTACGCTTCCATGGTCGCTTATATGGATTATTTGGAGCGTCGTGCCGTACGCTATGTACAGCCCTTCGGTGGTTTCGGCGATTGGCTGGCTATCGAGCCGACGAATTCCATGTTGACGAACACCGCTTACTCCGCTTACGACGCTTTGATTATGGAGCAGGTAGCGAAACGTTTAGGGAAGGACGCGGACCAAAGGCGTTTCCGTACTTTCTACGAGAACGTGAAGAGGTCTTTTAACGACCTGTTTGTAAACGAGGAAGGACGCACGTTCGCCCCGACGGTGGAATCTATCTTTGGTAAGGACTCGCAAGTAGGTATGTGGCCCGGAACGGCGGCTACCGAGGCGAAAATCGTAGATACGCAGACCTCATACGTGGTTCCTCTCCAGTTTGATCTGTTCAATGAGAAAAACAAACCCTTGGCGATCCGGCATCTGGTAGAGAATATCAAGAAACATAATTATACGCTTACGACTGGCTTTATCGGTACGCCTTACCTGAATTTGGTATTATCCGACAATGGTTATGACGATGTCGCCTATAAATTATTTGAGCAAACCGCCTATCCTTCATGGCTATACCCTGTCCTGCAAGGCGCAACCACGATTTGGGAACGTTGGAATTCCTACACGTTGGTAAATGGCTTCGGCCCTGTGGATATGAACTCTTTCAACCATTATTCGTATGGCGCTATCGAGGAGTGGATGATAGCTTATACCTTGGGTATCCAGCGGGATGAGGAACAACCCGCCTATAAGCACATCATCCTTCAACCCCGTATCGGCGGAACCTTCTCGTTTATCCGGGGGCATTACGATTCCGCCTATGGCCGTATCGAGAGTGGATGGCAAATCCAAAAGAAGGGCTATATATACGAGGCAACCATCCCCGCTAATACGACGGCTATTTTATATCTGCCCGCTAAATCGGAGAAGTCCGTTCGTATGGAGAAAGGGCAGGAGGGTATCACGCTCGTGGGGTTGAAGGATGGGAAGGCTGTGTACCGATTGAGATCGGGGAGCTACCGGATATGTGTGGATTGAATATTTAGAAAATATTTGGCCTTGCACCGGGTGCGCGGTCAAATTTCAAATTTGAAACCGGGTTTACATCGGGTGCGCGGTCAAATTTCAAATTTAAAACTGGGCTTACATCGGGTGCAAGGTCGAATCTTGGAGAAATGCGGTGCTTCTCACCCGGTGTAAGGTCAGATTTTGTAAAAACGATAGTGCCCGGCCTTATTAAAATCTGTACATTCGCGCAAAAATAAATAAGAACATTGTTCATGATTGTTTAATTCTAATTAGATCAAGCGAGAATGTCAATACGAAAATCGGATCGCATTATCAGCGTGGAGCACGTATCGAAGTATTTTGGCGAGAAGGCCGTGCTGAATGATGTAAATTTACAGGTCCGCAAGGGCGAGTTTGTAACCATTTTGGGGCCTTCCGGTTGCGGAAAGACTACCCTGTTGCGTTTGATAGCCGGCTTCCAGACGGCCTCCGAGGGCGTTATCACGATGTCCGGGAAGGAGATTACGCAGACGCCGCCGCATAAACGTCCCGTAAATACGGTATTCCAAAAATATGCTTTATTTCCACATCTGAATGTGTACAATAATATCGCCTTTGGCCTGAAGCTGAAGAAACTTCCTTCCGCCACGATCGAGAAGAAAGTGAAACAGGCGTTGAAAATGGTAGGGTTGACAGACTATGAGGATCGGGATGTCGATTCCCTTTCCGGTGGCCAACAGCAACGGGTGGCGATCGCTCGCGCTATCGTGAATGAGCCGGAGGTGTTATTGCTGGATGAGCCGTTGGCGGCCTTGGACTTGAAGATGCGCAAGGACATGCAAATGGAATTGAAAGAGATGCATAAGTCCTTAGGCATTACGTTCGTGTACGTGACCCACGACCAAGAGGAAGCGCTGACGCTGAGCGACACGATCGTTGTCATGAGCGAGGGAAAGATCCAGCAAATCGGTACCCCGATCGATATTTATAACGAGCCGGTCAATTCGTTCGTCGCTGATTTCATCGGTGAGAGTAACATCTTGAACGGAACGATGATCAAGGATAAGCAAGTCTCTTTCGCCGGTCATGAGTTCGAGTGCGTGGATGAGGGATTCGGGGAGCAAATGCCGGTAGATGTCGTGTTGCGCCCCGAGGATATTTACATCTTCGAGCCGTCGGAGGCGGCGATGCTGACGGGTACGGTAACCTCCTCCATCTTTAAGGGCGTGCATTATGAGATGATGGTGCAAACCCCGAACGGATACGAGTTCATGGTACAGGATTATCATTGCTTCGAGGCGGGTAGCGAGGTCGGGCTTCTTATCAAGCCTTTCGATATCCATGTAATGAAGAAAGAGCGTATTTGCAATACCTTCGAGGGAAAGCTCATCGACGCTACGCATGTGGAATTCCTAGGCTGTACGTTCGAATGCAAGGAGGTAACCGATATAGAGCCAAATACGCCTGTGAAAGTCGAGATCGATTTTAAAGATGTGATCTTGGAGGATAACGAGGAAGACGGTCGCCTGACCGGAGAGGTGAAATTTATCCTCTACAAAGGCAACCATTATCATCTGACCGTGTTTACGGATTGGGACGAGGACATCTTTGTCGATACCAACGATGTATGGGATGATGGAGACCATGTCGGCATAACGATCGCCCCGGATAAAATTCGAATTATTCATGCTTAAAAAGGGAAGGAAGTGATCAATACGTTTTCTGCATTTTTTATGAGACGAAGGAACTGGACCATTCCTTATGTCCTGTTCTTGGCCATCTTTGTCGTGATACCGCTCCTCTTGATCGTGTATTACGCCTTTACGAATGACGAGGGGATGTTTACCTTCGCCAATTTCCGTAAGTTTATGATCCATCCCGAGGCGATAAACACCTTCGTGTATTCAGTCGGGATCGCTTTGATAACGACCATTCTTTGTCTGCTGCTGGGATATCCGGCCGCTTGGATATTGAGCCAAGCCCGGTTTAATACTTCCCGTACGATGGTCGTTTTGTTTATCCTTCCGATGTGGGTCAATATCTTGATCCGTACGTTGGCTACCGTGGCTTTGTTCGATTTCTTGAATTTCCCGCTGGGAGAGGGGGCCTTGATCTTTGGCATGGTGTACAACTTCCTGCCCTTTATGATCTACCCGATTTATAATACGCTCCAGAAAATGGATCACAGCTTGATAGAGGCGGCGCAAGACTTGGGGGCGAATCCGTCGCAGGTATTTATCAAGGCCGTATTCCCACTATCGATGCCGGGAGTGATGAGCGGTATCATGATGGTGTTTATGCCGACCATCTCTACGTTTGCCATCGCCGAGTTGTTGACGATGAACAATATCAAGCTCTTCGGTACGACCATACAGGAGAATATCAATAACGGTATGTGGAACTACGGGGCGGCGCTTTCTCTTATCATGTTGTTATTAATCGGAATCACGGGATTGTTCAGCAATGAGAGCAGTGATTCGGCGAATGAGGGAGGGCTTATCTGATGGTGAAATATTTAGCTAAGGGATATCTATGGGCTTTGTTATTATTGCTCTACTCGCCGATCTTGATTATCATGATCTTCTCGTTTACGGAGGCGAAAGTACTGGGTAACTGGACCGGGTTCTCCACGAAATTATATAGCTCTCTTTTTGCCGGCAACGTACAACATTCGTTGGTCAGCGCACTTTGGAATACGTTCGCTATCGCCATGATAGCCGCTACGGTATCTACCTTGTTGGGGAGCGTAGCCGCTATCGGGATCTTTAATTTGAAGGCAAGGGCCCGCAATGCCGTGAGTTTTGTCAATAACATCCCGATGTTGAATCCGGATATTATTACCGGTATTTCCTTGTTCCTGTTGTTTGTCAGCTTAGGGATCTCTCAAGGTTTGACGACGGTCGTGCTGGCGCATATCACGTTCTGTACGCCGTATGTGGTATTAAGCGTCATGCCCCGCTTGAAACAAATGAACCAGAATATCTACGAGGCGGCGTTGGATTTGGGGGCGACTCCGTTTCAGGCCTTGCGGAAGGTGATCTTCCCGGAAATCCGTCCGGGTATGATCAGTGGCTTTATCCTTGCCTTCACGCTATCTATCGACGATTTCGCCGTGACCATATTTACAATTGGTAATGAGGGCCTGGAAACCCTTTCCACCTTTATCTACGCGGATGCCCGGAAAGGAGGATTGACCCCGGAGTTGCGTCCCCTCTCAACGATTATATTCGTAACCGTGTTAGTATTGTTGATTGTTATAAATAAACGTGCTGAGAAAGCGAAGCGAGCGTAAATGAAAATGAAGAAATTTATATCGATTCTGTCTGTTTTGGCCCTGCTTATGGGGCTGTTCACTTCTTGCGGGCGCTCGGACGAGGAGAGAAGCAAGATCTTGAAGATTTATAACTGGGGAGATTATATCGACGAGGACGTCCTGACGGATTTCCCGAAATGGTATAAGGAACAGACGGGTGAGGAAGTCCGGATTATCTATCAGGTCTTTGATATCAACGAGATCATGTTGACCAAGATCGAGCGGGGACATGAGGATTTCGACTTGATTTGCCCTTCGGAGTATATCCTTGAGCGCATGCTGCGGAAAAATCTCTTGCTACCGATCGACCGTAATTTCGGGAAGACACCGGATTATATCGACAATGTCTCTCCCTATATCCAAGAGGAACTGAATAAGTTAAGTCAGCCGGGCCGTAAGACTACCGACTACGTGGTTCCTTATATGTGGGGAACCGCCGGCCTGTTGTATAATAAAGCCGATGTCTCGAGGGACGAGGTAATGTCGTGGAAATGCCTTTGGGACCCTCGTTTCAGGAATAAGATCTTGATGAAGGATAGTTATCGTGACGCTTATGGAACCGCTATCATATACGCCCATGCGAGGGAATTGGCGAATGGTACGATCACGGTGGAGCAATTGATGAACGATAGCTCCCCGGAAATGATCGCTATCGCCGAGGAATACTTGAAGAAGATGAAACCGAATATCGCCGGTTGGGAGGCCGATTTCGGTAAGGAGATGATGACGAAAGGAAAGGCGTGGCTGAATTTCACTTGGAGCGGCGACGCGGTCTGGGCCATGGAAGAGGCGAGTGCCGTAGGCGTAGATCTGGGGTATGAGGTTCCTTTGGAGGGTAGTAATATCTGGTACGATGGTTGGGCGATCCCTAAATACGCTCGCAACGTGAAGGCCGCCAGTTATTTTATGGACTATCTATGCCGTCCGGACATCGTCAGCCGTAATATGGAAGTGACCGGATATGTCAGCACCGTGGCTACCCCGGAAATATTGGCGGAAAAGATCGATACGACGCGGACCGAGTTCTCGGACGTAAGTTATTTCTTCGGACCGGGAGCGGAGCGTATCCAGATAGACCCGGCTCAATATCCGGACCGGAAGGTCGTGGAACGTTGTGCCATGATCCGTGATTTCGGGAACGAGACGGAGGTGGTTCTGGAAATGTGGAGCCGGGTAAAAGGTGACAATCTTAACTCTTGGATTGTTATATTGATATTCGCTGTTTTCGGCTTGTTGTTTGTCTGGGTCGTTTACAAGCGGATCAATCGTTATCAACAGAAAAGACGACATCGCAGACGTCGTAGCTGGTATAAAAAGAAATGATATGGAAGGCATAAAGAACTTGATTATAGACTTGGGCGGTGTGCTTATTAACCTGACTCGCAACCGTTGTATCGAGGCTTTCGAGAATCTGGGCGTGGAGAATATCCGGGAACAGATCACGAATAACTATCAACATAAGGACTTGTTTGAGCGATTAGAGTTGGGAACGATTTCGGTGGAACAGTTTCGCGATGATATTCGTGCCTTATCGGGAAAGCCCCTGACGGACGAACAAATCGACACGGCATGGATCGCCATGTTGGGAGACGTCCCGGAAAATAAGTTGCGTCTGCTATTGGAGCTTCGTGAACGCTATAATACGATGCTTCTGAGCAATACGAACGAGCTTCATTGGAAATGGTCCGAAGATACCTATTTCTCTTATCAAGGTCTTTGTGCCCAAGATTTCTTCCATAAGATTTACCTCTCTTACGAATTGCATATGCTGAAGCCGAACGCGGATATTTTTGAGTACGTACTGAAGGACTCGAATCTTTTAGCCGAGGAGACTATGCTGATTGATGACGCTTCCGTGAATTGCCGGGCGGCTGAATTATTGGGAATGAAGTCCTATATGCCGCAGCAAAGGGAGGATTGGTCGCATCTATTCAAATGAAGGCCGGTCATTGTTTGGTCCCGGCCTAAATGTCTTTAACCTTTAGGATATTATACGAGGTACCAAGATCATACACATCATTCCCGTCTACTTTCTTGATGTACTTTACGACACGGATGGTGACGGGAAGGATGATAACCTCGTACAAGGATTTAAGTACCGCCTGCGTCCCGATCATGATAAGCAATTCTCCGGCCGGGATCAATCCGGCGAAGGCGATCGGGAAAAAGATCAGGGAATCGGCGCTCTCACCGATAAGGGTAGATACGATCGCTCGTAACGAGAAATTCTTTCCGTTGGAGGCGATTTTCATTTTGCTCATCACATAGGCGTTCAGGAAAGAACCGGCCAAAAACGCTATCAAGCTGGCGACCGCTATACGTGGGGCCATCCCGAAGACGAAATTGAAACCTTCCTCCCCCTCCCAGAAAGGGGCGGCCGGTAATAATACCGCCAATTGTGCGAAAGCGATCACTAGGAAATTAGAGGCGAAGCCACTCCAGATAATTAGCCGTGCCTTCTTGAATCCCCACACTTCCGCTATACAATCATTGATGATATACGAGATCGGGAATACGATCAAACCTGCGGTAGCCGTTATACCGCCTACTTGCACTACTTTTGTCTCTAAAAGATTGGACGCTACAAGGCATATATTAAAAAGTATACCTAGCAGCATGAAAGGTACTGTAACTGTTTTTTGCATGTCTTCTTGTTTTTAACGAGGTTTATCAAGCACTCGGGACGCGAAGGTACGAAAATTCTCATTAAAAACGATGGGTATAGCAGATACCGATCGCATGGCGGTAATTCACGGGATCGTCTACATTAAATATATGGTAGCGATAATAGAGTTGGAGGTTATTGTTCGGGTTTAGTTGGTAATTACTTCCTGTGGAGAAACGGATCTTATCGGACCGCATCTTATTTCGCGTATCATTGAAGACCTCGGTGTAGGCAAAAGGACAGAAACCACTCTTGCCGATCTTATAGGAGAGGGTCAGCATCGAACGCAGATAATTCTTGGGATGTTCGGCGTGAACCTTATAGGTACTTTGAAAACGTTCCCGGACAGAGAGGGTAAAACGTCCGGCCGAATAAGTCCCCGTAGCATAGAGATAATATCGGTTTCGCAACTCGTCGGATGCCTTGTATCGTGCTAGAGACATATATCCGCTTCCTGCCAGAAGATATTTATTAAACTTGTAGTTTACCTCAACGGTGGTGAGGAACCATTCCGCTTCCTTAAAGTCATCTCTCGGACGGATGTCCTCTTCTACAAGAAAGGATAAATGCTTATAGATTTTTCCGCATAGGCTCGCCTTGAAATACACACCTGCGCCTTCCATTCCGTATAGGGATGAAGTGCATCCTATTATAAAGAATAGGATCAGATAAATAGATCGTTTTGTATATGATGTGTTTTTCATGTAGAGTGACTTCCGTATGCAAAAGTAGTGTTTTTGGATGTAATACCAACGCCTCAGGATATTATATCCGATTTTTCTTATATTTGTCTCCTATTAACTATCAAATTCGAATACATGGAAAACATATCAAGAAGAACGGCTATCAAGACATTTTTAGCTGGAGGCGTGGCTTTGGCGACTACAGGTATCGAGGCGGCAGCCGCCGCGAAAAAGAAAACAGACGTGAAGGAAACCTTGAAAGGAAATGTCCGCCATTCCGTAAGTAAATGGTGTTTCGGCGATTATAAGCTGGACGAGTTCTGTGAGATCTGCAAGCATATAGGGATTGAATCCGTTGAGTTGCTGGACCCGGTAGATTGGCCGATCGTACAAAAACATGGCCTGACGGTGGCGATGGCGCAAGGGGCCGGGCTTGGAATAGATCGAGGTTTCAATGATCCGGCCTTGCATGACGAGTTGGTCGCCAGTTATGAGAAGGTGATCCCGATGGTGGCGGACGCTGGATTGACAAACTTGATTTGCTTCTCCGGCAGACGTAATGGCGTAACGGACTTGCAAGGCTGGGAGAACTGCGAGAAGGGGTTGAAGCGCCTTATCCCGTTAGCGGAGAAACATAAGGTCGTCTTGACCATGGAGCTTTTGAACAGTGTCGGCCATAAGGATTATCTGTGCGATCATACGGTTTGGGGGGCGGAGCTTTGTCGCCGTATCGGTTCCCCTAATTTTAAGTTACTATATGATATTTATCATATGCAGATCATGGAGGGGAATATCATCGAGAATATCCGGAAATATAATCAATACTTCTCCCATGTCCATACCGGAGGTAGTCCGGGACGCGCGGAAATCGACGAGACGCAGGAACTTTATTATCCGGCTATCATCAAGGCTCTTATGGAGACAGGCTATAAAGGCTTCGTTGGGCAGGAGTTCGTCCCCGCCCAAGAAGACAAGATCGCTTCCTTGGAGAAGTGTATCCGTATCTGTGATGTATAGGGCTATTTAGTAATAACTTACAGTGCCAAGCCCGTGCCGTTATAGTGGCACGGCTGTGCCACCAGCGTGGCATCGTTGTGCCATCGCTATGGCATCATCGTGCCATCGCCGTGGCATTATCGTGCCATAAGGGTGGCACGACTATAATACTAGAATGACAAAGACCTTGAATTTATTTTCTCCAGCCATGTTACGTTTTCTTTTCTCGATTGTCATTAAGATAGAATGGAACAAGAACAGTTTAAAAAAGAGATATTGCCTTTGCGGGAGAAACTATTCCTTTACGCGAGAAGGCTGCTGGATAACCCGGAGGATGCCGAGGATATCATGCAGGAAGTCTTTTTGAAACTGTGGTATATGCGTGGCGAGTTAGACTATTATAATAATGTAATGGCCTTGTCCGTACAAATCACAAAGCACCTTTGCCTGAATCGGATGAAAGTTCGTGAACGCACGGAAGGTGAGGCGGGCGAACAATTCTTTATCTGCGATGCCTCCACGCCTTATACCCAGCTGGAACAAAAAGACAGTTTGGAGCATGTAATGCGGCTTATCAATAAACTACCGGGACTTCAACAGACCATTCTTCGCATGAAACACGTGGATGGTTTCGAGGTAGAGGAAATCGCCGGGTTGACCGGAAGTACCCCCGAGGCGGTACGTATGAATCTTTCCCGTGCCCGTAAACGGGTGAGAGATCAATTCTTTAAAATGCAGACGTTATGAAAACAGAGGAATACAAGTCTATAGAGGATTTATTAGACCGCTTCTTCGAGGGTCAGACCTCGAACGAGGAGGAGCGAGTGTTGTATGAGTTCTTCGCCCGTCCGGATATTCCCGCCCATCTGGAACGTTATCGGGAGGTATTCGGATACTTCGAGAGTGGCATTGCCTTGGATTTTAGCGAGACTCCGGAATTGAGGCTACCCGCTAAGGAAATTTCTTATAAACGAAAAATAGGATGGACAATCGTTATTTGCGTGGCAGCTTCTCTTTTATTGTTTTTGGTGAATACGGTCTTTATGAATCAAAATGCTTCTTTTAACCCTTATGAGGGAAGCTACATCGTGCGCAATGGTGTTGTAATGACAGATATAAAGAAGATACAACCCGAATTGGAGATCATATCCCGAGCGGCGGAAGCGATGGAGAAGAATGCGGATCGGCTCTTAAGAAATGCGGATGAAATAGCTTATTTGCCGGAAAGGATGAATAAGCGGTTCGAGAAGAAACGGGAGACTCTACTGAGGAATATTCCGGATACTCAGGTACGTAAGGAAGTTTATAAGATCTTGGAATTGGATAAATAGTAAATTAACTAATAAACAAAAGAAGTTATGAAAGCAAGTAAATGTTTTTGGGTGGCATTATGCCTTTTGGTGGGAAGTTTCAGTACAGAGTTATGGGCACAGAAGAATTTGGAGGCTGTCGTGCAGAAATGTAAAGCGGATAAGACGATCGATAAAAGCGTAGTAACGAATAAAGATCCGAAAACTAAAAAGGTATATAAGATAGTCTCTTCTTTCGTCGTGGAGGGCCACGCCGCATTACAACAAGAAATTAAATCCGCTTTTGAGCGGGACAAGGAAGAGGCTTATCAAGTGATCGAGAATGAGAACGATGGGGTGGTTAGTTGGTTTATCCGTTTCTCGAAGGGTAAAAATACAGTTTCTTATTCTATAAATGTTGATAAGGAAGAGCTTTTCTTGACAGTCATTGAGAATTTCGACATGCCGGAGGAAAAAGATATAGAGATAAGATCAAGTAGTGACATGTAGGTTTTACTATGTAGATAAGTCAACAATAGCACCTCTCATCTGTGAAGCTGGGAGGTGTTTTTTATGTCGAGATATTGGATAGTAGTGTCTAAATTTTGTACACCACTGTCAAATAATTGGACAGTCTGTTTTGGAAAGTAAAATAGTACTTGTTTGAGAATTAAATATTTAGTTAGTTTGGCACACTATTTGAATTAGATATGGTAAATTAAATAGTTAGATAACAATTAAAACAAATACAGTCATGATTAAGATCGAAGGTTTAAGTAAGTTTTTCCGTACGGAAGAGGTTGAGACAATTGCGTTGAATAAGGTTTCTTTGGAGGTAAAAGATGGCGAGTTCGTCGCTGTCATGGGACCTTCCGGTTGCGGTAAGTCTACGTTGTTGAATATTCTGGGTTTGCTGGATAACCCTTCCGAGGGAAATTATTACTTGGGCGACCAAGAGGTAGGACACTTGAAAGAGAAAGAGCGTACGCAGGTCCGTAAGGGAAACATCGGTTTCGTGTTCCAGAGCTTCAACTTGATAGACGAGTTGAACGTTTTTGAGAACGTGGAGCTGCCGTTGACTTATCTAAAGATCAAGGCGTCGGAGCGTAAGCAGATGGTAACGGATATCTTGAAGCGGATGAATATCAGCCACCGTGCGGCTCACTTCCCTCAGCAACTCTCCGGAGGTCAGCAGCAGCGTGTGGCGATCGCTCGTGCGGTAGTTTCCAACCCGAAGATAATCTTGGCCGATGAGCCAACGGGTAACTTGGATTCCAAGAACGGTGCCGAGGTTATGCAGCTGCTCACCGAGCTGAATAAGGAGGGAACGACAATCGTAATGGTGACGCACTCCAAGCACGACGCGGGTTTCGCTCACCGTGTGATCAATTTATTCGACGGTAGCGTTGTTTCTTCCGTTAGTGAATTTATTTAGTCAACATGACATAAACACATACACACAAGAGTTTTTTATAAGCTAATTGGCCTGTGAAGGTCGGTTAGCTTTCAATTTAACTTAAATACAAATCGATGAGACAGCTATATTATACAATCCGTTATTTACTTCGAGGCCGAGGGGGAAATGTGATCAAGGTTCTGTCCTTGACACTAGGACTTGGAGTGGGATTAATCCTGTTCGCTAGGGTCGCTTTTGAATTGAGCTTCGATACATTCTTTGACCAAGTGGAAGATTTGTATAGCGTGCATGTGCGATACAATGATGATAAAACGGGAGAGGAAGATGGGTCTCGTATCCTATTTGCCCCGATCCCGGAGGCTTTGCGGCAAGAGTTCCCCGAGATACAGTATGCGACGGTTTGCCGGAGAAGGTACGGGGCCGTATTGTATCATGGTGAGGATCGGTTCAAGCCCCGTTTGATGATGGCGGATTCCCTCTTTTTCCGTACGATGGGAATCAAGGTGCTAAGAGGGGATGACCGTTTGTTAGGAATCGAAGATCAAGTTTTCTTATCGGAAAAAATGGCTGAACGTATATTTGGCAAGGAAGATCCGATCGGGAAACAACTGCTGTACGGAAAAAACTATCCTTATACGGTGGCCGGGATATTCCGTGACATACCGGAAAATAGTCATTTACGTTTTGACGCTGTCGCTTCTTTCATTAATATGAAAACCCAGTTCGGTGCCTATGCCGGTTGGGGTGCCGACGATAGTTATCTGGGCTATATCCGCCTGAAACCGGGTGTGTTCCCGGAACAAATCAATCAGAAAATACCGGCTTTATTGCCTAAATATATAGATGTAGAAAGAGAGAGGAAACAAGGTTTTGATATGGAGCTTTATATCAAGCCGGTCTCGGAGATATATACGCAAAGTACCGAGGTGAAGCGGATGGTGGTGATCATGAGCGTACTGGCTTTCGCTTTGTTATTCGTGGCGGCGATGAATTATATCTTGAACTCGGTATCTTCTCTGCCGATCCGGGCGAGATCCGTAGGAGTACACAAATGTAATGGAGCTTCCAGCAAGGACATTTTCAATATGTTCTTGTTTGAGACGGCGGCTTTATTTGTAGTGGCTCTTGTATGTATGGCATTGCTTTTATTCGCTTTCCGGGAATATGTAGCGGATATGGCGGCTGTTCCTACTTTGGGCACTTTATTGAATGCGCAGACTATATGGCTTCCTGCGATCATGATCTTGGCTATATTCATTTTGTCCGCCTTGCTACCGGCCCGTTTGTTCAGCGTTATCCCGGTTACCCAAGTATTCCGGGTATCTACTTCGGGTAAGCAGGGATGGAAGCGGAGTTTGCTCTTTATCCAGTTTGGGGGAATTGCGTTTGTCATTACATTATTGGTGATCGTGTTATTGCAATATGATCGGCTAATGAATAATGATTTAGGATATGATCCGGAAAATATAGTGTATGCCCCCTTGAATAATATGGATGATCCGGAAACGGCCAAACTTACCGCCGAGTTCAAGAAGTTACCTTATGTCACGGCTACGGGGCTTTCGTCAATGGACATTCTAAGTGGTTATGGTGGTTTCCCTATTCTGGATAATGAGAAAAACTGGCTGTTCACGGCCCGACAGGTAAACTATGATGCCGATTATCTCTCTCTGATGAAAATCCCCTTGCTTGAGGGGCAACCACTAAAAGGTGACGGGGATATTTTAGTGAATGAGTCATTCGTGAGTAAACGTGGGTGGACGGATGCTGCGATCGGTAAATATATTTATGATGATGAGGGTAATTTAAAAGGAAAAATAGTGGGTGTAACCCGTGATTTCATGGTGAATTCCTTCTTCACTCCCCAGTTACCGGTCATCATGTTTGGTAGTGACCGGATGAGTTATTGTAACTTTACGGTTCGTGTCTCCGAGCTAACTCCGGAATATTTACGGGAAATGAATGATAAGATAGCGGAACTATTTCCGAATGAGGATGTCGGTTTTACGGTGCTGAAAACGATCATAGAGTCTCAGTATGAGGGAACCCGTCATTTCCGTGACGGCGTCTTTGTTGCCTCGATCGCTATCTTGCTGATCACCTTAATGGGATTATTAGGGTATATTACGGACGAGATGCACCGTAGGAGCAAGGAGATAGCGATTCGCAAGGTGAATGGAGCGACGGCCCCGAATATTTTACGTCTTTTATCTAAGGATGTTTTGATCACGGCTTTCCCGGCTATCCTTTTGGGAGTGATAGCCTCACGAGTCGTGGGAGAGAGCTGGTTGAGGCAATTCGCGGATAAGATACCGCTGACTGTTTTTATTTTCATATCTACGGCTCTACTGGTTCTAGCGATCATTTGGGGATGCGTGATCCTGAAATCTTGGAATATCGCCAATGAGAATCCGGTCCGTAGCATTAAGAACGAATAATATAACAGGTAATATAAAATTACGTATGAAAACTATTTTGAGGAATCTCTTGAGTGTATTGCGCCGTTTCAAGATGGCGACACTTTTAAATGTATTAGGACTATCTGTGGCTTTTTCTGCTTTCATCTTGATTATGATGCAAGTCGAGTATGATCAGAATTTTGACCGAGGATATACGGATACGGAATCTATATTTCGGGTAGAAGCTATGTTTGAGGATGGTGGGCAGGCAGTTATTTGCCGTCCGCTGGCCGATGCTTTTATCCAATCCTCGCCTCATATCGTAGCTGGGACCTTGGCGAATCCTTGGGGAGGGGACTTGTTTTTCTCTGTAGAAGAGAATGGTGTACGGAATACTTTTAAGGAACAATGTATAAATGTTTATCCTGAATTCACGAAGGTATTTGACTTTAAATTTCAGGAAGGAAATCCGGAGGCGTTACAGGAGCCAAACGTTGTTTTGTTGCCGCAGAGCATGGCTCAGAAGTTTTTTGGGAATCAATCGGCTGTAGGCAAGCAATTGAAGTTTGAGAATGGAGATCATCTAACGGTAGGTGGAGTGTATAAGGATTATCCACGGAATTCATCTGTACGGAATTGTATTTATCAAAAGATGGACCCGAAGGAAAACGCCCAAAGCTGGGGAAACTGGAATTATATTTTCTATATCCGTTTGGACAATCCGAAGAATGTCGAGGGGTTATTTGAAAATTTCAAGGCACATTTTGATCCTGCTCTAATAAAGGATAATAGTTTCTCATGGGGGGGATCTGGAATGACTTTCCGTATTAATCCGTTGCCTGATGTTCATTATACGACTGATGTAAAATATGACCAGACCCCGAAAGCCAGCAGGCAAACTTTGATGATATTATTTGCCATAGCTATCGTGATCGTGATAATCGCCGGAATTAATTTCACGAATTTCAGTACGGCACTTACCCCGATGCGTATTAAGAGTATTAATACACAAAAAGTATTAGGGGGAAAAGAATCTGTGATCCGTTTTGCTTTGATTTTAGAAGCGGTGTTAATAAGTATAATCTCTTATTTGTTAGGACTGCTATTAGTTTATATTGCGGGGAAGACGGAAATAGCCTCATTGATAAATGCCGATATTTCGTTATCAATGCATATCGGATTGGTTTTGGCTACAGCTTTTATCTCAATAGCTACCGGGTTTCTTGCCGGTATATATCCAGCATATTATATGACTTCTTTCCCACCGGCTTTAGTGTTGAAAGGTAGTTTTGGCTTGTCTCCGAAGGGACGTCAATTACGAAATGCATTGATAGGAGTGCAGTATGTAGCTTCTTTCGGATTAATTATTGGTGCTACATTCATGTATTTGCAGAATTATTATATGCAAAACACCCCTCTCGGTTATGATAAGGATGAGATAATTATTACGAATATGAATAACAATATCCGGAAAAGTCGGGATGCCTTCGCCAGCCAAGTGAAATCTTTCTCCGGTATCGAAGAGGTTACATATGCGGAGATGCTCCTTTCTAGTCAGGACCAATACATGGGATGGGGACGTAAATACCGGGATAAGGATATACAATTCCAATGTCTACCGGTTGAACCTTCTTTTTTGAAGGTGATGAATGTGAAAATATCGGAAGGTCGTGATTTCCGGGAGGAAGATAAGGCGAAACGTTATGGCACGTTTGTCTTTAACGAACGTGCCCGGACAGAATATGGGCTGGAGATAGGATCTTTAATAGATAGTATGGAGATTGTCGGTTTTATGCCGGATGTTAAATTCGCCTCTTTCCGTACGGAGGTAACGCCTATGGCCTTTTTTGTATGGGGTACTAATAATTGGGGAAACCAACCTAATTACGCTTATATAAAGGTAAAAGCCGGCTCTGACTTACGGGGGGCTATGCAACATGTCAAGACTACGCTTCAATCATTTGATCCGGAATACCCGTTTAATGTCCGTTTCTTCGATGAGGTATTGAACGGACTTTATGAGAAAGAGAGAAGCCTCAGTTCATTGATTACCTTATTTAGTTTAATCGCGATCTTTATCTCGGTGGTAGGGGTATTCGGTTTGGTCGTATTCGATAGTGAGTACCGGAAGAAAGAGATCGGTATCCGTAAGGTATTAGGCTCTACTACCGAGGAGATTATCGTGATGTTTAACAAGACATACATACGAATCTTATGTGTTTGTTTTGTTTTGGGGGCGCCTATCGCCGGTTATGTGGTACATCGATGGCTTGAGAATTTCGCTTATAAGACTCCTATGTATTGGTGGGTGTATTTGATCGCTTTTGCTATCATAGCGGTTATCACAATATTGACTGTCACTTTCCAGAACTGGCGTGCGGCGAATGAGAATCCAGTACATAGTATTAAGAATGAATAGAAGATTTTTGTAGAATCATATTGCTGTTTTCATAGAAAAGTATGTGTCCAATAATTGTACAATGGTGTCCAATTATTGGACACTCCTGTTTTATGAATTGAGAATTAATTTATTGAATATTAGTTTGATATGTAGTTTGGCACGTTATTTGAATATTATTAGATGGATTTGAGTATAATAAATTAAAACAAATACAGCCATGATTAAGATCGAAGGTTTAAGTAAGTTTTTCCGTACGGAAGAGGTTGAGACAATTGCGTTGAACAAGGTTTCTTTGAATATCTTGAAACGAATGAATATCAGCCATCTTATTTAAGGAATACTCTTTTTGGGTCGATTTTAGTATCAATAAAATAGAGCAAGTTATGAAAACAATCATACACAATTTCATCAATGTATTAATACGTTTCAAGGTAGCTACCTTTTTGAATGTAGCGGGATTAGCGGTCGCTTTCGCTGCGTTTTTAATTATCATGGTGCAAGTAAGCTTTGAGCATAACTTCGATCGTTGTCATCCGAACTCGACCCGGATTTATCGGATGGGACTTTCTTTCCCGGATGGAGCAAGCATGATCCATTGCCGACCGTTGATAGAGGCGTTTATCCACTCTTCCCCGCATATTGAGGCTGGTACGTTAATCAATCCGTATATAGGAGAGATGTATGTGACTGTTACAAGAAAAGAAGGAAAGCAAGGTTTTAAGGAGACGATCATAACTTGCCATCCGGAGATTACCCGGATGTTTCAGTTTACGATGTGTGAAGGAGAATCTTCTTGCTTGTCGGAACCGGAAAAAGCCTTGATGCCCGAAAGTATGGCTCACCGATTATTTGGAAAGGAATCGGCAATTGGAAAGCAGATCGTTCCCGATGGTGGGATCTGGACAAAACCGGGCGTGAAATATTTGGTCGTAGGAGGTGTTTATAAGGATTTCCCGGAAAACACACAGTTGAAGAACGTGATTTATACGGAGATGTCTCCGGATTACGCGCTGACGAATTGGATAAGTAGTAACTATTTCTGTTACGTGATGCTAGATCCTTCTGCCTCCCCGAAAGAAGTAGCTGAGAATTTTGATGCCCATTTTGACTATTCGAAGCAATATGGGGATATAGCGAAAGATATACATGCCGAGCTGGTCCCCCTAACCGATATTTATTATATGAACGAGGATTCCAGCGGAAGTTTAGTGAAAAGCGGTAGCGCGGAGAAAGCCCGGTTACTGATGCTGATCGCTTTTCTGGTGATTATTGTGGCGGGTATCAACTTCACGAATTTTAGTACCTCTTTGGCGCCTTTGCGCATCAAGAGTATCAACACGCAAAAAGTTCTGGGGAGTTCTGCTGGCATATTACGTGCTTCCCTGTTATTTGAAGCCGTGGGTATTAGTTTGCTTGCTTTCCTTTGTTCTTTGTTTATCGTTTGGGGATTAGGACATATGGGATGGCTGTATTTTGTGCAAGCGGATACGACATTGACTGCTTACCCCGGTTTAGTAGGTGGCTTAGCTGTATTATCTGTTATAATAGGTCTTATTGCGGGGATCTATCCATCTTTATATATGACTTCTTTCCCTCCGGCATTAGTATTGAAAGGCTCTTTCGGGCTTTCTTCCTCTGGGAAGAAGTTGCGTACGGCATTGATCGGTTTTCAGTTTATCGTTTCTATCGTATTGATTATATCAGCCATGTTCGTTCGTCAACAAAATAGGTTTATGCAAAAATATTCTTTGGGTTTCGACAAAGATCAGGTAGTAGTTGTCGAGCTGAACCGGAATATTATGCATGACCATAAGGATAGCTACGTGGGTGGATTGAAAGAATATCCGGGAATAGAGGATGTGGCGTTCTGTTCCCAGAAGTTTGGATCGGAGGATAGCTATCGTACGTGGGGAGGTGTATATAAAGAGCAGAGTGTTAATTTCACTTCTCTTTCTGTTTCTTGGAATTTCTTCAAAGTAATGGGTATTCCATTGATTGGGGGGCGGATGCCTACCGAGTCTGATGAGAGAGGTAACAACTATAGTTATGTATTCAATAGACAAATGCGGGATAAATGGAACATGGAACCGAATGATATCATGCGGATTCCATGGCTTGAGGAGGAATCGGCCGATGGTTCCGTCATCGGATTTGTAGATGATGTTAAATTTACTTCCTTGCGACAAAGCGTCTCCGAATTAGGTTTTGTTATTAATGAACCTCGTTTGATGCTTTATTCTTTTATTCGTGTGAAAGCGGGAAGCGATATCATGGGCGTGGTGGATCATATCCGTAAGACAGTAGCCCACTTAGATCCCACATATCCTTGTGAGGTGGAATTTTATGATGAGATTTTCGATCATTTATATCATCAAGAACGGAATTTAAGTACGATGATTTTATTGTTTAGCTTGTTGGCTGTGATTATCTCTATTGTCGGTATATTCGGCCTCGTTATATTCGAGACCCAGTATCGCCGGAAAGAGATCGGTATTCGTAAGGTATTCGGGGCCACGGTTCATGAGATCTTGGTTATGTTCAATAAGATTTATTTCCGTATTGTCTGCGTTTGCTTTATCATAGCGGCTCCTTTGGCTTATTATGGCGTACGGAAATGGTTAGAGGGTTTTGCTTATAAAACTCCTATTTATTGGTGGATATTTGCGTTCGCTCTATTAATTGTCTCCTTAATAACGATGTTTACGGTAACTTTCCAAAACTGGCGTGCGGCGAACGCGAATCCGGTGGATAGTATTAAAACGGAATAATAAATGAAACTATAATAAAATGAAAACGATTATTCGAAACTTTCTAAGTGTGTTGAGGCGGTTTAAAATGGCGACCGCATTGAACGTAGCCGGTCTTGCGGTTGCTTTCGCCGCTTTTATCGTGATTTTGATACAGATTAATTTTGAGCGGACTTTTGACCGTTGCCATCCTACGTCCGGGCGGATTTTTAGGGTGGACTTGACCATTCCGGGTACTTTCGGGACAATATTACCCCGTGCCTTTGTGGAGGCTGTCATCCAATCTTCCCCGCATATAGAGGCGGGTACATTGTTGACTCCTTCTTTTGGCCAGAATGGTGTTTATCTCTCGGTGGATAGAAACGGGCAACCGTTTGGGTTTAAGGAAATCGTGACAACCTGCCACGCTAGTTTACCGAAGATATTCGCGTTCCCGATCGTGGAAGGCGATATCGATTGCTTGAAAGATCCCGAGAAAGTAATGGTACCCCGAAGCTTGGCTGACAAGTTGTTTGGGGAAGATATCTCCGCGGTTGGTAAGACGTTGCGAGCGGAAGAAAATATCTGGACTAAATCGGCTAAGCTCTTTACGATTGGCGCGGTTTATAAGGATTTCCCGGAGAACACGCAGCTTCGGAACGTGGTCTATACGGCGATCGATCCGGATTATAATATCAATAATTTTAGCTCAAGTAACTGGGTTTGTTATTTATTGCTTGATAATCCTGCCATGGCAGATGAGGTTGCCGATAATTTCAACCGTCATTTTGATTTCAAGAAGATTTACCATGAAGGAGAACAGATCCGGCTCGTTCCGCTGACTGATATTTATTATATGAATGAGACGCAAGACGGTGGTACATTCCGGAGCGGAAACAAGGAAGTCACGGCCTTATTGTTCGGTATAGCTCTTCTGATCGTCATTGTCGCGGCTATTAACTTCACGAACTTTAGCACTTCTCTGACTCCGTTGCGAATCAAAAGCATCAATACGCAGAAGGTATTGGGTAGTTCGGATACTTTGTTGCGCAGATCTTTATTGATAGAGGCAGCCCTTATTAGTTTTATAGCATGGCTGGTAAGTCTCGTTATCGTTTGGGGATTGGATTGGGCGGAAGCGCTACCTTTTATCGAGGCCGATTTGAGTTTGGTCTCAAATCTTCCGATCGTTTTCTTGTGTGGCATCGTAGCGTTGGTTATCGGTTGGCTGGCGGGTATTTATCCTGCTTATTATATAACTTCTTTTCCTCCGGCCTTGGTGCTGAAGGGCAGCTTCGGGTTATCTCCTTCCGGGCGTAAGTTACGTACGACATTGATTTGTGTCCAGTTCGTTGTTTCGATCGTGTTGATTATCGGGGCTTGCTTTGTGCAAATCCAGAATAGTTATATGCGGAATTTCTCTTTAGGATTCGATAAGGACCAGGTAGCTATCGTGGAGCTGAATGAGACAATGTACGATAAGCATCACGATACATATGTGAATCGCTTGAAAGAGAACCCGGGTATCGAGGATGTGGCTTTCGCTATGGAGAAAGTGGGCTCTAAGGACGGGTATAACACGAATGGCGGTAGTTATAAGGGTAAGGACTTTCAGTATTTCATAATTATAGCATCTTCCAATTTCTTGCGGGTGATGGGGATTCCGGTTATAGAAGGGAGAGATTTCTCAAAGGCGGACGAACTTTCGGATCATACGTCTTATATATTCAATCGTACGGCGATGGAGGGGTTGGATATGCAAGTGGGTGACGCGTTCGATAGCTATTCTCCCGGTCATCTTATCGGTTTCTCCGACGATGTGAAATTCACCTCGCTTCGTGGTGGAGAGGATAATATCGCTTTCTTGGTCGGAAACTTTGGTTATTCTTTGCCAATCTCTTATATCCGCTTGAAAGCCGGATCGGACATTCATGCCGTAGTAGGTCACATTCAGGAGACGATGAGAGAATTAGATCCTTCCTATCCGTTTAATATCGAATTCTATGATGAGATCTTTAATCATCTTTATCAGAAAGAGGAGAATCTACGCGATCTGGTTACGGTTTTTAGTTTACTGGCGATTATTATCTCTTTGGTCGGAGTATTTGGCTTAGTGGTGTTCGAGACTCAATACCGCCGTAAGGAAATAGGTATCCGCAAGGTACATGGAGCTACGGTAGGAGAGATCCTGCTGATGTTTAATAAGGCCTATCTGAGGATTGTAGGTATTTGCTTCGTGATAGCGGCGCCGGTCGCTTGGCAGGGCGTGAAGATGTGGCTCGAGGGTTTCGCTTATAAGACTCCGCTTCATTGGTGGGTATTCTTAATCGCCTTATTGATCGTAACCGTAATCACGTTATTGACCGTGAGTTTCCAGAACTGGAAAGCGGCGAACGAGAACCCGGTAAATAGTATCAAGAGCGAGTAATCCACCATCCCATCTTCCACGCCAGTAGCAAGATCAGTAGGGAAAGGACCAAGCAGGCTAATAGCAACCAAACTCCCAATCCGTTTACGAAAAGGATGGGGACGAAAGTGATCAATAAGATCTCGATGGGAGCGATAGGCAGGTAAGCCATCGCGTAATCATCCATCGCTTTGCTGGAAAGTTTCGGATCGACGATCCGCAGCAAGGCGATGCCCATGGCCATCGTGCCGGTCCACCATCCCCAAGCGAAAATCATGCGCTCGAACCAAAAGGTCTTGGCTAATCTTCTTCCTAAGAAGAATGTTATGCACCAGACGATCGCCACGCCCGCTATGATGAGTACGATAAGCGGCAAGGCATATTTTACGATCACCCCTAGCTTGATAGACGCTACACCGCAAGCTACCAACATATCCGTGAAGGAACTGCTCAGCCTCTGGGTCGTCTGCGGGCAGATATATCTGGATATGGTTGTCGCGTCGAAGAATTTCTTTAATACTAATCCAATGATAAAGGCACAACTGAAAACAGGTAACTCCAATACCGGATAATACACCTTTACGGTTTGGCTAACCATATATCCCAAAAAAGCCACGACAAATACCAAAGCCACATGGAAAGTCAGCGTATCGATGGATATGGAGGAAGTCGTAGCTTCTCCGATGGAATCCCGCTTATCCTCTGGCAGCAACCCACTTCTCAGCTCGTCCGGTAGATCGTCGAAATCCGAGATAAAAGCGGTTTGTTTATGCTTGGCCGCCCATTTGACCATCAGTAAACCTCCGATGATCGAGCAAATAACCCCCACGGTAGCGGTTGTCATGCCTAAACTGCGAGCCTCGTCCCAGCCCAATCCCTCGAACGCGGACCCGATAGCGGCGGCCGTGCCGTGTCCGCCATAAAAGCCTGTCGGCAGCATAATGCCGAAAGCGTCATTCAGGTCCGGCCAGATCAGCTTGATCACGTACAATCCGAACAAGCCTACTAATGCCCATTGCAATAACATACCCACCTGAGCGTACGCCCACATCGGCCCGACTCGTTTCGCTACTTCTTTCATGGAGACGTTCGGGGAAGATAAAGGCAACGCGCCGAACACCAAGGCGATAAGGATAGCCGCATAAGTACCTAAGTCATTGGAAAGCGGAATCCACCCCAGTCCATTAGGTCCGAACGCCAGTCCTAGCAAGCCCGCGATCAAGCTGGGTGGGATGAATAATTGTTGTATCAGTTTTACCTTGACTCGTATGAATTTGCCAACCAATAGAAGTATCGAAATGAATCCAAGATCCGTAAAGAGAGTCCAAGGGGTGAACTGTGTTAGGTCTATCATAGTAACTACTTACTTTATGTTCGTTTAAATATCTATTGTACAAATATATTTTATTCTCATGAGAAATACTAGAAATCCAAACGAATTCTATATCTCCATCTCCTTTTTACGATAAACGGAAGGAGAGCAACCCATAACTTTCGTAAACGTACGCGAGAAGTAGGCGGCATCCTCGAATCCCAGATGCGTGGCGATCTCATTCAACTTCATATTCGTTAGCTCGATATATTCACAAGCCTTCTGTATTTTCAAGCGTATGAAGTAATTCATGGGCGAGACCCCGGTCTCGCCAAAGAAGAGAGCCGAGAAGTGAGAAGGGGAATATTTGAAATAAGACGCTAATTCCTTCAAGGTAAGATTCTGCTGGATGTTCTCACGCATATAATGAATAACCCGTGCCGTGAACGGATATTCTTTTTGCGAGGGAATCATGATATGGCGGAATTGCTCCAGATAGATGAAAGAGGCCAGAAAATTGTAAAGGCACATGGAGGAATAAATCATATATTCTTTAATATATCCCATGGAGAAACTGCTATATATCTCCTCAAACAGCCGTAACCGATCTTGTAAACGGGAATATTCATTCGGCGAAATAGTGACCGGAACCGGATGCGACGGCAGGAATTGATCGCAAAGCTTCCCTTGGAAGTGTAACCAGTAAATAGTCCATGGATCTCCCTCGTCTGCCCCGAATGAGTAGGGGATACCGGGAGGGATGATGATATATTGGTATTTCTCCACGGTATATTGTTTACCGAGGATACGATACCATCCTTTTCCCTCCGTACAATAAATAAGCATGGCGTAGTCACAGCCATGTTCTTTTTGGAGAAAATGATATTTAACACGTGGGAAGAAACCTATCTTGCGTACATATAAATTATTGATGAGCGGTTCCCTCCGGTAGCTTGCCAATAGTTCCTCGGGTAAAGAAACGAGCCGTTCTCCCTTAAATCCTTCTTTTATCTTGACCATGATCTATAAATCATAAGATTGTACAAGTAAATCGGAACAAATGTAGCATTCCTTTCTGGATTATTGAAATAATTTTGCCGACATAAATCATAACATAATGCCATGAATAAAATTCTAGTTGTAGTTTCTTTTGTATTTGTATCTTTTTTGTCTTGTACGGGATTAACCGATAGACAGCGATTGGCCAATCAGATATTGTCTGATACGAATTTGTTGAAGGTCGATAGTATGGCTCGTGCTACCATCCGCAATGGTTTTAATGCGGGTAGCGGTTATTCCCAGATATGGGCTCGTGATATGAATACGTTTATAGAGATCGCTTGCGAGGAGAGTGATCCACACGAACTGCGGGAAGCTATCTTATTGTTTTTCGCTCTTCAACAGCCGAATGATGAGATGATCGATGGTTATGTGCTGAAAGAAGATTTTACATGGTATGATGATACGCCTTATTATTCGAATGCCGCTCCGAAACATGTCGCTTTTAAGAATACGGTAGAGACGGACCAAGAGTCTTCCTTGATTCAGATCGTAGGTAAATACATTCGTAAGACGGGTGATCGGGAGATATTGAATGAGAAAGTTGCCGGGAAGACCGTTCTCGAGCGAATGAACGCGATGGTAGATTATCTGATGCGGGAACGATATAATGAGAAATATGGATTGCTTTATGGAGCAATGACCGCTGATTGGGGCGATGTACAGCCGAATGACGATTTCGGATGTGATATGAATGATTTGTCGGATCTGGCTATCGATGTATATGATAACGCTATGTTCATAATCGCTTTGGATTATTTGTTGGAAATGGCTCCTGATTCTCCGCAAGCCTCCCGTTGGAAAAGTCTGCGTGAGGGAATCGAGAGAAATGTGCGGGCTCATCTATGGGATGTAAAGCGCCAGAAGTTCATTCCTCATATTTATCCGGAGAAATCTCCGATTCCGGAAGGTTTTGATGAACTTGCCATTCATTATCATGGTGGGACGGCTATCGCTATAGAGGCCGGCTTGTTGTCGGAAGATGAGATACGTACCGTAAATGCCCAGATGCTTGAGAATGTTCGCCTGTCGGGTATGCCAAGCATTGGTCTTACCTTATATCCCGTGTATCCGGATGGTTTTTTCCATGGAGGAATGTCAAAGGCTTATCTGTATCAGAATGGCGGGGATTGGACTTGGTTTGGCGGTCGGATGATCCAGCAGCTTGTCGTTAATGGAATGGTTGAGGAGGCTTATGCGGAGATTCATCCGATGATCGAGCGTGTGATCCAAAATGACGGATTCTACGAATGGTATGGCAAAGGCGGTGTCCCCAGCGGCTCTGGTAATTTCAAGGGGTCGGCCGGAGTGTTATCTAAGGCGATTGAATTATTAAGGGATTGGGCAGAGAAAAATAAGAGTTAAATACAAGCGTGCAATATTAAATATCAAAAGAGATGAGAAGAAGTAATTATGATAAAATGCCGGCCACCGTTGTAGACGGTACCTTGTGGAAAGGCTGGGAATCGATACGGAAGCGATTGGCGGAGATACATGCGGAAACGAATGGATCACAAGTTTGGGTGGTGGAATGCTACCAAGGGGTTCATCACGAGGAGTTGATGCGTGAACTGCAAGCGCTCGCGCCCGATCGTTTTATCAATACGCGAGATTTATTTAAATCGGCAGAAGATATAGAGGCGATGATCTATCCTTATCTGACGGATGACCGGTTGTTTGGCCGCCGGGCTCATTTCTCTTATACGGATTTCTTGGATGAGGAGAAGGTGAACGCCTGCCGGGAGTCCTTGCGTGATGAAAAAGGCTGGACAATCGTTTATGGCCACGCCGCCGCCGAGATCGTTCCCGCTCCGGACAAATTGATCTACGCGGATATGGCTCGTTGGGAGATCCAGATGCGTTCCCGTAGAAAAGAGGTGAACGGGCTAGGTGTGGAAAACCGGGAGGAAGCCCCGTCGTACCATTATAAGCGAGGATATTTTATTGATTGGATTGTTTGCGATAATCTGAAGAAGAAAGTCCTTCCCAAGGTCGATTATTGGTTGGATACCCATATCGTCGGAACACCTAAGATGATTTCCGGGGAGACCTTGAAAGAAGGGTTAGAGAAAACGGCGCATACTCCGTTCCGGGTAGTACCTTTCTTCGATCCGGCTCCTTGGGGCGGCCAATGGATGAAAGAGGTCTGTGATCTGGATAAAAAGCAAGATAACTTCGGCTGGTGTTTTGATTGCGTGCCCGAGGAAAATAGTTTATACCTGAAAGTTGCCGGAGAGCTGTTTGAGATCCCTTCCAATGACTTGGTATTCTATAAGACGAGAGACTTGCTGGGCGGGCCGGTCGAGGCTCGTTTCGGACAAGATTTCCCGATCCGTTTCGACTTCTTGGATACGATGGGAGGAGGAAACCTAAGTTTGCAAGTGCATCCGGTCACCCAATATATCCGGGATACGTTCGGGATTTATTATACGCAGGACGAGAGCTACTACCTGCTGGATGCCGAGGAGGACGCTACCGTTTATCTGGGATTGAAAACCGGTGTAAATCCGGACGAGATGATCGCTGCCCTAAACGACTCCCAACAGACCGGAAAGCCTTTCGATACGGAGAAGTATGTCAACAAATGGCCTGCCAAACGCCATGATCATTATCTGATCCCCGCCGGAACGGTCCATTGTTCGGGAGCCGGTGCCATGGTGCTGGAGATTAGCGCTACCCCAAGTATCTTTACCTTTAAGCTTTGGGACTGGGGCCGCTTGGGATTGGACGGATTGCCTCGACCGATTAATATCGGCCACGGCTCGAAAGTGATCCAATGGGAGCGGCAAACGGAGTTTGTCCGTCATAACTTGATCAACCAAGTGGAGATGATCGCCGAGGGAGACGGTTGGCGGGAGGAGCGGACCGGCTTGCATGAGAACGAGTTCATCGAGACCCGCCGTCATTGGTTCACGGATATCGTGCCTCACAATACGAATGGAGGGGTGCAAGTACTGAATGTAATCAAGGGAGATGAGTTGATCGTGGAGAGTCCGACAAACGCTTTTGAACCATTCATCGTTCATTACGCGGAGACTTTTATCATTCCGGCTTGCGTGGGTGAATATACGATCCGCCCGTATGGATCGTCCGTAGGTAAATACTGTGGTACTATAAAAGCTTACGTACGATTTAGGCAATAATCACCGTGCCATAGGCGTCGCACAACTGTGCCACCCTTGATGGCACGGTAGTGCCACTGCGATGGCACGCCAATGCCAACCCTATGGCACGGCTGTGCCACCGTGGTGGCACTGGCGGAACATGGGTAAATAAAGAAAAGGAATATATGATGTATACAAATGACAATAGAATAGTAATGACATTGGATGCGGGAGGAACGAATTTTGTTTTCTCTGCCATCCAAGGAGGAAAAGAGATAGCCGATCCGGTAGTTCTTCCGGCATGCGCGGATTGTTTAGATAAGTGTTTAGGCAATTTGGTAGAGGGTTTTAAGGCAATTCAGGCAGGCTTGCCGGAAACTCCGGTCTCTATCAGTTTCGCTTTTCCCGGTCCGGCAGACTATCAAGCCGGTATCATAGGCGATTTACCCAACTTCCCCTCTTTCCGGGGTGGAGTAGCGTTAGGCCCGTTTCTGGAAGATATATTCGGGATACCGGTATTTATCAATAACGATGGGAATTTATTCGCATATGGAGAAGCGTTAACCGGAGCCCTTCCGGATATAAACCGCCGTTTGCGGGAGGCAGGAAGCATGAAGCAATATAAGAACCTGCTGGGAGTCACCTTGGGTACCGGTTTTGGTGCCGGGGTTGTCATTAATCAAGAGCTTCTATTGGGAGATAATGCGGCAGGAGGAGATATCTGGTGTTTTCGGAATAAGAAATATCCGGAGTATATCGTAGAGGAGAGTGTCAGCATACGTGCGGTCATGCGAGTATATGCGGAACGATCCGGTGATACGGGAGTGCATACTCCGAAAGAGATCTTTGAGATCGCCGAGGGTATTTGCCCGGGTAACCGGGAGGCTGCTATTACGGCTTTCTCCGAATTAGGGGAGCTAGCGGGGGATGCGTTGGCGTCTGCCATTACTTTAATCGATGGCATCATCGTAATCGGTGGTGGACTATCGGGGGCTTCTAAATATATTCTCCCTGCTTTGTTGAAAGAATTGAACTCATCTACCGGTATGATGGATGGAAGTCGTTTCGGCCGATTGCAAATGAAAGCTTATCTTTTGGAGGATGCGGAGAGTTTCGCTGATTTCGCTAAAGGAGGAGCTGTCGAGGTACCCATTCTGGGTACCAATCGCAAGGTAGGGTATGATCCTTGTAAACGGATAGGGGTGACCGTAAGTAAACAAGGTGCTAATCGCTCGATCGCTATGGGAGCTTATGTTTTTGCGTTAAACCATCTATCTAAAGGAATATGAGACAAAAATATAGTATAGGACCTGTATGGTTCCTGATGTTTGCGTGTGCTTTCTTCACATCCTGTGTGACACAAGGCAAAAAAGTTCAGCAAGAAGAGCTTAGCCAATATGTAGAACCTCGGATCGGTACGGCGCATTGCCGTTGGTTTCATTTTACCCCGGGAGCGATGCCTTTCGGTATGGCCAAGCCGGCTCCTTCTACGAACGGGCATATCGGGAATAAATCCGGTTGGGAGGCGACCGGTTACGATTATCGGGATCAATCGATCGAGGGTTTCCCCTGCTTGCATGAGTTTCAGATCGGTGGAATCGTACTGATGCCTACGACGGGTCCATTGAAAACAATTCCCGGGGCGGTAGACGACTCGACAGGTATAGGATACCGTTCCCGTTTTGATCGTGCGGACGAGATCGCTACCGCCGGTTATTATTCCGTTCTCCTAAAAGATTACTCGATTTGTGCGGAGCTTACCGCTACCCCTCGTGTCGCTATTCAGCGTTATACATTTCCGGCCGGGGAGGATAGCCATATCTTGTTCGATATAGGAAACCGTCAAGGAGAGAGCGGAGCTGTACGGGATGCTGAAATTACTTTTACGGAAGACGGGCATATCGAGGGCTGGGTGATTACCGAGCCTGAATATGTGAGGAAATATCAACCCGGGGCATCGGTTCCTTTGTATTTCTCGGCGGTGCTGGACAAGGTTCCCGTTGGATTTGGCGCTTTCAACGGAGCGGATATCCGTCCGGATGAACGGAAAGCGACGGGTGTGGGGGCCGGACTTTATCTGACATTCCGTACCCAAGATCAAGAGTCGGTAACCGCTAAAGTAGGTCTTTCCTATACATCCGTGGAGAATGCCCGGTTAAATAGGGAGACTGAGGCCGCTACCCTTACGTTTGACGAGGCAAGGGAAATCTCTCGCCAAACATGGGAAGAATATTTGGGACGTATCCGGGTAGAGACTCCAGCGAGAGAGGATAAGGTGAAATTCTATACCGGTTTGTATCACGCTTTATTGGGGCGTGGATTGGCTAGCGATGTGAATGGCGCTTATCCGAGAAATGATGGCTCGGTAGGACAAATCCCTTTGAAAGATGGGAAACCGGTACATAACTTATACAATACCGATGCCGCTTGGGGAGCGCAATGGAATCTGACACAGGTTTGGGCTTTGGCCTATCCGGAATATTATTCGGATTATATAAGTAGCCATTTGTTGGTGTACAAGGACGCCGGCTGGCTGGCGGATGGAATCGCTAATAGCCGTTATGTCTCCGGGGTTGGTACGAATTTATTAAGTACGATTATCGCTGGCGCTTATCAATGTGGCATCCGGGATTTCGATGTGAATACGGCTTATGAGGCTTGCTTGAAGAATGAGTTGGATGGGGAGAATCGTCCGTTGGGCGCGGGAAAGATTGATACCCGTTATTTCGTGGAATATGGTTATGTACCTCATTTGGATAAAGGGGACGGGCCGGACGAGGCTTTCATGTTTTCCGCTTCCCATACCTTGGAATATGCTTATAGTGCGTGGGCCGTGGCCCAATGGGCGAAGCAACTGGGTAAGACGGACGATTATAACCGTTTGATGGACTTATCGAAAGGCTGGGAGCGTATCTATGACCCTTCCTGTAATTTTGTCCGTCCTAAAAAGAAGGATGGTACGTTTATCGAGGACTTCAATCCGATGCAAGTATGGCGCGGATTCCAAGAAGGTAACGCTTGGCAATATACATTCTATGTACCGCACGATGCGAAAGGGTTGGTCGCGAAAGTAGGTGCGGACGTGTTTAACCATCGGTTGGATAGCATCTTCACGGTGTCTCGTAAATTAATCTTTAGCGGAGGCACGGAAGTAGGGGCTTTCGCCGGTTTGCAAACCTTGTATAACCAAGGAAATCAACCTTGTTTGCACATCTCTTGGATGTTCAACGAGGCCGGTCGTCCCTCGCTTACGCAAAAATGGGTGCGGGCGATCTTGAATGAGTTCTATGGTACGGATGGCATCCACGGTTATGGCTACGGACAGGATGAGGATCAAGGCCAGCTCGGGGCTTGGTACGTGATCTCTTCCTTAGGCTTATTCGATATGAAAGGCTTGACGGATCAAGCGCCTTCTTTCGCTTTGGGTAGTCCTTTGTTCGATAAGATTACGATCCGGCTGAATGACCGCTATTATAAAGGGAAGGAATTCGTGATCGAGACTCGTAATAATAGTAAGCAAAATGATTACGTGCAATCGATGGACTTAAACGGGAAACCATTGACGGATACTCGTATTCCTTTCTCGGAGATTGTTCAAGGTGGACATTTGGTTTTAGAAATGGGTAACCAACCAAAAGATCGATATGAGAACTAAAAGTACGAACTCCGCTATATTCCCGATCCTTTTCGGCTTTTTCGTGATGGGATTCGTGGATGTCGTGGGAATTGCCACGAATTATGTGAAGATGGACTTTGGTTTGTCCGATACGTTGGCGAACCTATTGCCCATGATGGTCTTTCTTTGGTTCGCCCTGTTCTCTGTCCCTACCGGTATCTGGATGGGACGGCACGGGCGTAGGAATACGGTGGTCGTAGCCTTGACTATCACAACCTTGGCGATGCTGATACCTCTATTCTTCTATGACTTTGCTTGTATCTTGTTTGCGTTCGCTTTGCTGGGAATTGGAAATACGATCTTGCAAGTGTCCTTGAATCCGATGGTAGCGCAGGTGGTAAATCCGGATAAAGTAACGAGCGTGCTTACTTTAGGGCAGTTTATTAAGGCGGTATCTTCCTTCTTAGGGCCGATTATCGCAGGTATAGCTTCTTCTTTCTGGGGAGATTGGAAGTTGATATTCATTGTCTATTCGGTGACTACCTTGTTATCTATCATCTGGTTGATAACGACTATTCCGGGTAAAGAGGAAGGAGAGGGGCAAGAAGCCTCGTTCGCCTCTACGTTAGCTTTATGTAAAGATGCTAGGATACGGATGCTTTTCTTGGGGATTCTGTGTATTGTCGGGATCGATGTCGGTCTGAATACGACGATCCCTAAGCTATTGATGGAAAAGTTATCCATGCCGTTGCAAGAGGCTGGATTAGGGAGTAGCCTTTATTTCGCCGCTCGTACCGGAGGTTCTTTCCTGGGGGCTATATTGCTGGCGAGGATCTCGTCACGACCCTTCTTAAGGGGAAGCATGCTTATCGCTATCCTTGCTTTCGTAGGATTGCTTATCTCGGATAGCTTGTGGGGCATGGGCGTTATGATCGTACTGGTTGGCTTGGCTTGCTCGAATGTGTTTTCGATCCTGTTCTCTTTTGCGTTGGAACATCGGCCGGAGCAATCGAACGAGGTCTCGGCCTTGATGATTATGGGTGTATCAGGAGGCGCTTTGATTACGCCTTGTATGGGAGGCATAGCCGATATGTTCGGACAGGTAGCCGGCTTGATGCTATTATTAATATGTATGTTGTATATAGGACTTATATCAATAAAAACACGATAAGATGAAAAAAAGAACTTATTTATCAGCAGGATTGGCTTTGTTGATCGGGACATTGTCGGTTCATGCGTCTCCGGGATTATCGGATATCAAGAGCCGTGTATTACCGGCGGTTTATAAATCGAAAAACGGACTGACCCAAAAGGTCGAGATCTCCGTAAAACATGAAGGAGAACCTTCTACAGTGACGATCCGTTTAGGCGAGCAAAGCCATAAAGAGAAACTGGTATCCGGGGATAATGTATTCCGAATCGAGATACCCGAGGTTAGCACGACTCGCCAATTACTGTTGACGCTGACAAGTGGGAAAGAGAAAGAGGAAAGTACGGTTACCGTAAAACCGGTTCGCCATTGGCAGATGAATATGGTGCAGCACACGCATACGGATATCGGTTATACTCGTTCCCAAATGGAAATCTTAGCGGAACATCTACGATATATTGATTATGCGTTGGATTATTGTGATGCTACGGATAATTATCCGGATTTCGCTAAATTCCGTTGGACTTGCGAGATCGCTTGGGCGGTTAGCGAATATTTGAAATGCCGTCCGGCGGAACAGATCGCTCGCCTGAAGCAACGGGTAAAAGAGGGTCGTATCGAATTAGCTACGATGTATTTGAACTTTGACGAATTACCCGATGAGCAAACGCTCGCCGCCTCCCTTTATCCGATCAAGCAATTCCGTGAGAACGGGATGCGTGCCGAGGTAGCTATGCAAGACGACGTGAATGGAATCGGTTGGTGCTTCAGCGAGTATTTCGCGGATGCCGGCGTGAAATATGTGAATATGGGAACCCATGGCCACCGTGCGTTGATCTGTTTTGATAAACCTACCGTATTCTGGTGGGAATCTCCATCCGGGAAGAAGGTCTTGACCTATCGTGCCGAGCATTATAACCAAGGAAATTTCTTTGGTATCCATACCGATGATTTTGAGCAGTTCGAGGAACGGGTCTTAGCGTATCTGGATCAAATGGAAGCGAAAAACTATCCGTATGATATATTGGCCGCCCAGCATTCGGGTTATTTTACGGATAATGCGCCTCCATCCACGAAAAGTTGTGAGATGCTACAAAAATGGAATGAGAAATATGAATGGCCGAAATTACGCACGGCGGTAGCCAGCGAATTCTTTAAGACGGTAGAGAGCCAATACGCGGATCGTATTGAGACCGTTCGTGGAGCTTGGCCGGATTGGTGGACGGATGGTTTCGCTTCCGGTGCTCGCGAAGCTGCCATATCTCGTGTGACTCACTCGGATATTATCGCGAACCAAGCCGGATTGTCATTCGCCAAAATGCTAGGCGCTCAATTGCCGACAGACATCAATGATCGGATTTATGATATCAACAAAGCTCTTTTGTTCTATGATGAGCATACTTTCGGGCATAGTGAGAGCGTGCGTAACGCTTATGGACTGGAAACTTGGGAACAACGCTCCTTGAAACAATCGTATGCGTGGGAAGCCTATCGCCATTCCGGTTTGCTGGGAGAGGCCACGATGGGTATATTACAATCGTTCGTGCCTAAAAGCGACGTTCCGTCTATCGCTGTATTCAATACGCTCAACTGGAGTTATAGCGGTATCGCTAAAGCTTATGTCGATCATCAGATTCTTCCGAAAGACAAGGCTTTCGAGATCGTGGATGCGGCTGGCAACGTAATTCCCGCACAAGCTGGCGAAAGCCGTTCCGATGGTACTTATTGGAACTTTTACGTGAAAGATGTCCCGGCTTTGGGATATGCGCAGTATTATATAAAGGTAAAGGATGCGCCACGTCCGGAAATACAGGGCGCTACGGAATTAAAAGAGACACATGTGGAGAATCCTTGGTATGCCATCGACTTCAATACCCGTAAAGGTACGATTCGTAAATTATATGATAAGGATTTGAACAAACAATTGGTTACGCCGGATGCGGAATGGGAGATGGGAGAGTTTATTTATGAGATTATCGATAGCCGTCATCCGATGGAACAATATCGTGCTCCCCAATTCCTCCGCCGTCGCCCAGAGAAGATGCGTTTCGAGAAATATGAGAAAGGCGATGTCTGGGATACATATCGTTTCCGGGGAGAGACAGTAGCGGGACGTGAGCCGAATAATTTGATGGTGGAATTCCGTGTATTTAACGTAACAAAGAAAATCGAGGTAGTTTATCGCTTGCGTAAAAAAGCGGTAACAGATCCGGAAGCGGTTTATATCGCTTTCCCGTTTGAGGTTGAAGGAGGAAAGATCCATTTAGATGTACCCGGCGGATCGATTGAGGCGGGTGTAGACCAAATCCCGGGCTCGTCTAACGATTGGTACACGGTGCAAAACTTCGCTACGGCTCGTAATGGAGAGTCACAGGTCGTGATGGGTAGCCAAGAAATACCATTAATGCAATTTGGGGCGATCAATACGGGGCGGTATAAGGCCGGAGCCGTACCTCAGTCCACGAATATGTATTCATGGCCGATGAACAACTATTGGGTAACCAATTTCAATGCGGACCAAATGGGAGAGATGCAATGGAGTTACTTCATCAACTCTTCGAAAGACAACACTATTGAGTATGCGACTAAGTTCGCTTGGGAAAACCGGATTCCGTTCTTGACCCGTGTTTTGCCTGCCGGAGATAAAAAGGTGGAGCCTCTCCAATCGGCTTCCATTTTCAAGATCGTACCGGAGAATTTGTTGTTGGTAAACATGAGGCCTGTGGAAGGCGAGAACGCTGTTATGCTTCAATTGCGTGAGATAGGCGGGAAGCCAGCTACTTTCTCCGTAGCTTCAGATAAAATTAATTTTGTGAAAACTACGGTTTGTGATGTCGTAGGAGACCCAGTTTCGGGGAATCCGTTGAGTTTCGCTCCGTGGGAGAATAAGTTTATAAAATTATCTTGGTAGCATGGTAGGGGCGGAGTTTGCCCGCCCTTATCCAGTTTGTCTTATGTTTGTATATTGAATGTTTTGATAGGATCTAACCCCAAATAAATCGGTATTATTCTAAGCAGAAGACTTGCTTGTGTTAGAGTGATGGGTGAAGAGTGTCATGAGAGACTCTGTTTCGGGTAATGCCTTATTGGATTTCAAGCCTTGTGGGAATAAGTCTATGGCGCTTTCTTGGTAGAAAGATTGTAGATAATGTGGTTCTTCTTTTATTTATAAAGGAGGGCTGAATTTTTTCATATTATCCAGTCTCTGAATACATTATCTATTTTTTTCATAGAAGCCATACTAGTGTCATTTTCGCCTAGCCTTGAATCTCAATAAATTTAACATTTGTTTGTTGTAACCAATTTAAAGTGTTTTTACTGCTAATATTTGATAGTTAATTATTTATGTGATAGAAAGACGATGATACTATTGTAAGTCCGTACGGAACAATATATTTTTAGTACATTTAAGGGCTGATATTCTTGGTTTCAAGGGGTGATTTGTGATAAATGTGTCATTTTTATTAAAAAAATACTATAGATTTAAGTCTAGTTTACAAAAAAAGTTATACATTTGCCCAGTTTTTAATGATATAGACCATGAATGGCGCACTAGTTCCGTACGAACTATGTCCATCTATAACGATAAAAATTACATAGACAATGTAAT